>Ga0315281_10002019_pt1 | contig 30152 bp, 29 predicted proteins | sample YL17G07_0_MG_FD_204540 | JGI IMG/M metagenome (GOLD analysis project Ga0315281, IMG submission 204540) | Sediment microbial communities from Yellowstone Lake, YNP, Wyoming, USA - YL17G07_0 | ecosystem: Environmental > Aquatic > Freshwater > Lake > Sediment | place: USA: Wyoming | collected...
CGCCGCCGCCGCGGCGGGGGCGCGCATCGACCCCGAGCGGCACGCGGCCCTGCGCACCCCTGAGGACAAGGCGGACCCCGAGTACGCCAAGATCCGCACGGTGCTGCGAGGCGTGCGCGACGCTCACCCCGAGGTGCGGTTCATGACCACGGAGACGCGGCTGGAAGGACGCTACGTGATCATTGTCGACGCGGACGAGGAGGGCGAGGTCGACTTCACTCCGATCGGTGAGGTGGTGATGGCCGACGACGCTCTGGCCCAGGTCCTCACGGGGCGCCCCATCTGCTCCAACGTGCTCTTCGTCGACAACTTCGGGGTGTGGGTCAACGGCCTCGCGCCGCTGGTGGGCAAGGATGGCGAGATCCTGGCCGCCGTGGCGGCCGACGTGCCCGCCTTGAGTGCGAGCGGCGCCAAGGGGTTCGCGCGTATGACCACGGAGACCCCGGTCTCGACGCTGCAGGAGGCGGCCGTCCGGCTGAGCCGCGCCGAGATCGAGGCGATCACCGACGGCCTGACCGGGCTCTACAACCATCGCCACCTGCACGAGCACCTGACCGAGGAGCTGGGCCGGGCGCGCCACGAGAGTCATGGCGTGGCGCTCCTCTTCTGCGATCTCGACTTCTTCAAGGAGTACAACGACCGCCTGGGGCACGCCGCCGGCGACACCGCCCTGCGGGCCACGGCGCGCATCATCGAGAGTTGCACGCGCCGCGCCGACCTGCTCGCGCGCTACGGCGGTGAGGAGTTCGTCGTCGTGCTGCCCGGGGCGGCCGAGCCCGAGGCCGTGGAGATCGCCGGGCGCATCCGCGCCGCCGTGGCCGAGCACCACCGCGACAACGGAGGCCTGACCATCAGCATCGGCGTGGCCACCTATCCGGAGGCGGCCGAGACCAAGGAAGGTCTGCTCGAGGCCGCGGACCGGGCGCTCTACGTCGCCAAGCGGCTCGGCCGCGACCGCGTCGTGGCCGCCGGCTCCACCGGCCACTGACCCTCGCCGCCGCGGTTCACCCCGTGTGCATGAAGTTGATCACGTCGCCGTCCTGGACGACGTACTCCTTGCCCTCCGTGCGCAGCAGCGCCTTCTCGCGGGCGGCGTGGAACGAACGCAGTTCGATGAGGTCGTCGATGTTGACCACCTGGGCGCGCACGAACCCGTGCTCGATGTCGCTGTGGATGCGCCCCGCGGCCTGCTTGGCGGTCCAGCCGCGGGGCAGCTGCCAGGCGCGCGACTCGCTGCTGCGGAAGTCGCCGGTGAAGAACGTGATGTAGCCGAGCACCTCGTAGGCCGCGCGCAGGAACACGTCGATGGCCCCCGCCTCGTCGGCGCCGAGCTCGGCGCGGAACTCGGCGGCGTCTTCGGGCTCGTGGTCGGCGAGCTGGGCCTCGTGGCGCGCGGCGACGGCGACCACCTGGTCGCCGCGGCCGCGCGCCCACTCCACGAACGCGGCGTGGGCGGCGAGCGCTGGCGCCGCGCCCACGTCGTCGTCGGTGTCAAAGACGAAGAGGACCGGCCGATCGCTGACGAGGGCGAGCTCGCGGAACAGAGGCGCGTCTTCGCGATGGCGCGCCACGCCGCGCGCCAGCCGGCCCTGCTGGAGCGCGGCGAGCAGGTCTTCGAGCGTCGCCAGCTCGCGCCGGGCCGCCTTGTCGCCGCTGCGCGCCGCTTTGCGCGTCTTGTCGATGCGGCGCTCGACGAGCTCCAGGTCGCCGAGGACGAGCTCCGTCTCGACGAGGTCCACGTCGGCCCTGGGGTCGACGGTCTCGCGCACATGGGCGACCTCCGGATCGGCGAACACGCGGATCACGTGCGCGACGGCGTCGACCCCGCGGATGTCGGCGAGGAACCGATTACCGAGACCCTCGCCGCGGCTGGCGCCTTCGGCCAGGCCGGCGATGTCGACGACGTCGATGGTCGCGTTGACTTTGCGGGGCGTCTCCAGTACCTCGTCGAGGCGGTCCAGCCGCGGGTCGGGGACCGCGACCACGCCGATGTTGGACTCGGCCGACGTGTAGGCGTAGGTGGTCGCCGCCGCGTCGGCGTGGGTGAGGGCGTTGAACAGGGTCGTCTTGCCGACGTTGGGCAGGCCGACGATGCCGAGTTTCACGGGCGTTTCTCCAGTTTGCTGGTGAGCAGGGTCTCGAGGAGGCGCGACATGTCCGTCAGCTGTCGCCGGACGCGCCCCGGGTACGTGCGCTCGACGTAGGCCACGGTGTCCTTGCGGCTGTGCCACAGGCGGCCGCCCTCGCCGGTGGCGGCGAGGCCGGTGTCGTCCGCCGTCCAGTCCGTGGCGGTGAACGCCGCCGTGGCGATGTCCTGGAGGGCGAACGGCTCGTCGTCGCTGGGCGCCATGGAGACGCCGGCCGGTCGGCCCTTGCCGGCCGGGCTGGTGCCCAACGGGATGCCCAGGCTCTTCGCTGCCGTGAGCGCGTCGTCGCGCAGCCAGGTCGGACCGCCGAAGCGGCTGGTCACCGAGAGCGCGGTGCCGCCGGCCACGGCGTCGAGGTCGATCATACCGATGGTCGCGCGCCGCTCCAGGTCGTTCATGGCGCGCGCGTAGTAGCGGGAGCCCAGGAGGCCCTTCTCCTCGCCGCCGAAGGCCACGAACACGATGGTGTACGGCGTGTCCTGCGACTTGATGCGCGCCGCGGTCTCGAGCAGCAGGCCGATGCCCGAGGCGTTGTCGGAGTAGCCCTCGCCGACGGGCGCCGAGTCGTAGTGGGCGCCGACGATCAGCCGCTTGGCAGACTCCCCCTCCTTGACGGCGATGATGTTGGCGGAGTGCACGCGCCCCCCTGGAGAACGCGCGATGAACTCCTGGGTGCGCGGGAAGTAGCCGTACTGCTGGAACGCGTTGAAGACGAACTCGCGCGCCTCGATCTCGCCCCAGGTGTCGGCGGCGCGCGGGTGCACGGTCGTGGCGAACGTCTTGGCCAGTACGTAGGCCACCGCGCCGTGGGCGCTGGAAGACACGGCGGCGGAGGGGCGGCCCGCCTTCTTGGCGGTCTGGTCGCAGCCGCCGAAGGCGCCGGCTGCCGCCAGACCGATGGCGAGGACGAGGGCCGCCGCCACCGCGACCGCGAGCAGGCCACCACGTGAGCGCAGCGCGGTCATCTCAGAGCGGCGCCGGGACCAGAAGGATCCAGAGGGCGCCGACGACGAGCCCGAACGCCAGCCCGCCAAAAACGTCGCCGAGGTAGTGGACGCCAAGATACACGCGACTGAAACACAGCACGACGGTGAGCGCGATGAGGGCCGGCAGCGCGGCGGGGTACAAGGTGCCCACGGTGAAGCTGCCGACCACGGCCATGCCGGCGTGCGACGAGGGGAACGACTTGCTGAAGGGCAGCGGGATCTGCTGGGGCTGGCTGGGGTCGGCGATAGGCGGCCGCGGCCTTGCCACGAAGTGCTTGATGAGAAAGCCTGCCGCCTCCACGGCCGTCACCGGCGCGGCCACGTAGAGGGCCCGGGCGAGGGGCCGCGGCTCGCCGAAGACCCAGGGCAGAATTGAGATGACGTACCAGAGGATGCCGTAGTTGGCCGTCAAGGAGAGGGCGCCGAGCGGGAGCGCGAACCAGCGCGGGTGCGGCCAGCCGATGGCCGCACGCCGCGAGAGTTCGCGGTCGAGGCGGTCGAGGCGGCCGGGGACGGTCAGTGGCACGGCGTCTGTGGAGCCGGGGGCGGAGGGCATCGGAATCCCCGCTAGTATACTATCCGCCTGTCTCCGCCCACTCGCTCCGAGGGAACGACCCCCATGCGCACATCGGTCATCGTCACAGCGCTCGGCCCCGACAGCCGCGGCCTCCTGGCCGGCGTGGCCACCACCGTGGCCGAGCAGAACGCCAACGTCGACGACGTGAGCCAGACCGTCGCGAACGGGCTGTTCACGATGATCATGTTCGTGTCGTTCGACGAGACCGAGACGACGATGGCCGCGCTCAAGGACGCCCTCGAGGCCACCGGTGCGCGCGTCGGCCTGCAGATCAACGTGCAGCACGAGAACATCTTCAAGTTCATGCACCGCATCTAGCGGCGCCCGCCCCCTCCAGGAGCCGCCCCGTGGTCTTCATCACCGAGCAGGAGATCCTCGAGACCGTCGGCATGATCAGGTCCGAAAACCTCGACGTGCGCGCCGTCACGATGGGCATCTCGCTGACCGACTGCGCGGGGCGAGATCCCCACGAGGTCGCCGAGAGGGTACATGCCAAGATCGTGCAGCGTGCCGGCCGGCTGGTCGGCGTGGCCGACGAGATCGAGCACAAGTACGGCATCCCCATCGTCAACAAGCGCGTCTCGCTGACGCCCATCGCCCACGTGGTGGGCAGCGACGACCCCGCCGCCTACGTCGAGGTGGCGCACGCGCTCGACGCCGCCGCCGAGCAGATCGGCATCGATTTCGTCGGTGGCTTCAGCTGCCTCGTGCAGAAGGGGTTCACGCACGCCGACAGCGCCCTCATCGAGGCCATCCCCGAGGCGATCAGCGGCACGCAGCGCGTGTGCTCGTCGGTCAATGTGGCGTCCACGCGCGCCGGCATCAACATGGACGCGGTGGTGCGCATGGCCGACGTGCTCAAGTCGGTCTCGAGGAAGACCGCCGCGGAGGACTGCATCGGCTGCGCCAAGATCGTCGTGTTCTGCAACGTACCCGAGGACAACCCGTTCATGGCCGGCGCCCTGCACGGCAGCGGCGAACCGGAGGTGAGCGTCAACGTGGCCATCTCCGGCCCCGGCGTGGTGCGGGGCGCCGTCGCCAGCCACCCCGAGGCCTCGCTCATCGAGCTCGCGGACCTCATCAAGCGCACCGCCTTCAAGATCACCCGCGTGGGCGAGCTCGTGGCCCGCGAGGCCTCGCAGATGCCGGGCGCGCAGATGGGCATCATCGATCTCTCACTGGCGCCCTCCCCGGCCGTCGGCGACTCCATCGCCGAGATCCTCGAGAGCATGGGTCTGGGTCAGGTGGGCGCCCCCGGCACCACGGCCGCCCTGGCGATGCTCAACGACGCGGTCAAGAAGGGCGGCACCATGGCCACGTCGTCCACCGGCGGCCTTTCGGGCGCCTTCATCCCGGTGAGCGAGGACGCTGCCATGGCCAAGGCCGCCGCCGACGGCGTGCTGAGCATCGAGAAGCTCGAAGCCATGACTGCGGTCTGTTCGCTCGGCCTCGACATGATCGTCGTGCCCGGCGACATTACTCGCAACGCTCTCGCGGGCGTGATCGCCGACGTCATGGCCATCGGCATGATCAACGCGAAGACCACGGGCGCTCGCCTCATCCCCGCCCATGGCAAGACGGTCGGCGATTGGGTCACGCTGGGCGGGCTCTTCGGGGAAGCGCCGGTGATGGCCGTGAGCAGCGCCGTCAACGACGCGTTCGTCGAGCGCGGGGGGCGCATTCCCGCCCCGCTTCAGAGTCTTGCGAACTAGCGGGACGGCTCAATAGCGCTAGGCCGATCAGTCCCGCCCCGTTACGGAGTCTTACGAACTGACGGGGCGGCTCAGGTCTGGCCCCGCAGGTCATCCATCATCTTGCGGATGGCCGCGGCCGACCCCTTCATGTCGAGAGCCCGCGAGATCTTCTCGGCTTCGGTGAGCTGCAGCACCGCGTCGATGGTCTGGCCTTGCCGCCGGTAGTGCGTCGCCTGGTCGAGCTCGTACTTGACGAGGTCGGTGAGCATGCGGCGGACCTCCGGGTCCTGCAGGTCGACCATCTTGCTGCTCGTCGTGACGATGATATCGGAGAGCGGGACCCTGCGGCCATCGGCGCCGGACTCCGGGGCCGCCTCTTCCGAGGCGGCGGACCCGCCCTCAGCAGGCCGCGCAGGCACCGGTTCGTCCGCGGAGGCGTCGCTCTCCGTGAAGAGGCTCTGTGGCGTCGTGGCGGCCGCGGTCATGCCCGCGGCCGGCAGTTCACCGGTGGTCTCGTCGTCCGCCGGGGCCGCCGGCGCGGGCACGGCGTTCTCGTCTGCAGGCCGCCCCTGGCGCTGCACGCCCGGGTCGATGGTGATGCCTTCCACGGGCTGTTCGGCCTTGCCCAGGGCGGAGAGAGTGTCCTGCGGCGCATCGTCAAGGAACGAGGCGCGTGACATCTCCGGCGCCGGCTCCTCGCTCGCGGAGCCCCGACGCCGCGTCACCAGCAGCGCGATGATGAGCAGGAGGACTAGCGCCGCCGCGACGACGATGCCCACGATCTGCACGGTGGTCATGTGATCTGGGTCCTCTTGCCGGTCGTTTGTGCCTTGCAGCGTAGTTGTTCGCCCGGGCGAGCGTCTTTCCTTGCCGCAGGCGGCGGTACAATGGCCGCGTGATCGACCCGCACACCATCGCCGCCGCCGTGACGGAGCTGGGAGAGCCGCCGTACCGGGCGCGCCAGGTCTACGAGGCCCTTACGCGGGGCCTCGCCGTCGATTTCGACGACATGACCAGCCTTCCTGTGGCGCTGCGGCGGGCGCTGGCGGAGCGCCTGCGCCCGCTCTCTCTCGAGGATATCGAGACGCGCGTCGCCGCGCGCGGCGACGCTCGCAAGACCCTGTTCGCGGCCTCCGACGGTCACCCCGTCGAGGCCGTGCTCATGGCCTCTGCGAAACGCGCCACCGTGTGCGTGTCTAGCCAGGTCGGCTGCGCCGTCGGGTGCGCTTTCTGCGCCTCCGGTCGTCTCGGCCTGCGCCGCGATCTCACGGCTGAGGAGATGGTCGACCAGGTGTTCCACTTTGCGCGGTCGCTGCGCGACGCCGAGCACCGGGTCACCAACGTCGTCTTCATGGGCATGGGCGAGCCTTTTCACAACTACGACGAGACGCTGCGCGCCTGCCGTCTTCTCAACGACGAGGCCGGTTTCAACCTCGCGGCGCGGTCCATCTCGGTGTCGACGGTGGGCGTGGTGCCGGGCATCGATCGCTTCGCCGAGGAGCCGCTGCAGCTCAACCTGGCGGTGAGCCTTCACGCCGCCACCGACGAGCTGCGCGACCGTCTGGTGCCCCTCAACCGCACGTATCCTCTGGATGAGGTGTTCGCGGCGTGCGCGCGGTACGTGCGGCGCACCCACCGCAAGGTCATGTTCGAGTACGTGGTCTTGCGCGGCGTGAACGACACCGACGAGCAGGCGCAGATGCTGGCGGCGCGGGTGCGGCCGCCGCACTATCACCTCAATCTGATCGCCTACAACGAGACGGGCGGCGAGTTCGCCCGCCCACGGGCGAACCAGCTCGCCGCCCTGCACGCCCGGCTCGAAGCCGCGGGCGTCAGTTGTACCGTGAGACGCTCGCCGGGGGCGGAGATCGAGGCGGCCTGCGGGCAGCTTGCGCTGCGCCGCGGCGAGGCGGCCGCTCAGCCCTGAGGCCACGCGGCGCGCAGCGCCTCTGCGGCGGCCTCGGGGTCGACCGTCACCAGCGCTATGTCGGCGCCGAGCTCAAGCCCGGCGATGCCCGAGAGGCGCGGCGCCAGCTCCACGTGCCAGTGGTAGGCTCCGCGAAGCTCCGCGGGCGCCGTGTGCAGCCAGAAGTTGAGCGCCGCGCCGCCGGTCGCGGCGTTCACCGCGACCAGGGCGCGCCGCAGGGCGCCGGCCAGCGGCCGCAGGTCGGCGCGCCGCACGTCGGGCTCGTGCGTCTTCGCGGCGAGCCACAGCTCCCCGGGGAAACGCGTCGCCGCCGGCACCCAGGCCGCGATGTCGCCGGCGCGCACGAGGCGGTCGCCGGCGCCGTCGATCTCGGCGCAGAGCACGCAGCCGCCGTAGCGGTTGCGGAAGCGCTCGAACTCGAGGAGCTCGTCGAGCAGAAGCGGCGGCACCACAGGGGTGCCGAACAGCTGCGCGTGAGGGTGCGTGAGCGAGGCGCCGGCACCCGGGCCGCGGTTGACGATCAGCGTCGCGGCGGCCGCTCCCGCGTCGAGCTGCGCGGCGATGCGCCGGCGCCAGACCTCGAGGACCTCGAGCAGACCTTCGTCGCCGAGGTCCTCCAGCTCCGCGTCGTGATCCGGCGAGTGCACGATCACCTCGTGCATGCCGGCGAGGGCGGGGTACTTGTTGGGGACGACACGGATCCGCCAGCCGGGGGTGTCGGGGGCGCCGCCGTCGGGCCGCACGGCATCGACCTCCGGCGGGGTGAGCCTCTCGTTGCCGGGGCAGAATGGGCACGCGCCTGACGCGCCGGCGGCTGCCGTGGCGCGCAGGTCGCTGGGCCGCGCCGCACGCCCCGGCGCGACGATCGTCAGCTTTCCGCTGACCGGGTTGCGGCGCAACTCGCCGCCCGAGGTGGAGTGGTCGCCGCTCGTCGTCGCTCCTCGCATCGCCTGCGGGAAGGCTACTCCGCGCCGAGCGAGGCGTCGAGCACCGCCCCCGCGTCGTCTTCCTTGGAACGGTAGAGCTGGCGCGCGTCGCGCAGCCTGTCGTACTCGTCGTCCAGCACGGCGCCCATGTCGCGCCACAGGCAGACGTCCTTCTTGAGGTGCTTTGCCTTGATCGCCGGGGTGCACTCCTCCTCGAGCGGGCAGGCGTAGCACACCTCGTTGTCCACGACGTTCAGGGTCTTGCGCGAGTACTCGCCCTCGTCGATGCGCCGGTAGGCGTCGAGCAGAAGCTTCTGCACGTTGCCCTGGATGGTGATCTGGAACCTGGGCATCTGTTCGGGTTCGTCGTAGACGAAGACGCCGTTCTGCCAGTGGGCCAGCTCGAACACCTGGTCGAGAGTCTGACGGCCCATGACCTCGCGGATCCTGGCCTCACTCGTGAAGCCCTTCTCCATGAGGCGCTGCCCCAGCGGCATGAACTTCTTCTGGTCGTGAGTGAGCGCGGAGTCTTCGATGAGAGCCTCCGCGAGGTGCTGCGCGCTCAGGCAGCCGGCCTTGAGCAGACGCGTGCCCAACTTCTCGTCGGTGATCGGCAGGGAGATCCCCTCCACGCCGCCGCCGACGAGATAAATGAACCCGTACTCCTCGAAATCGCGGATCTCGAGAACGCCGGTGGCGGCGTTCTGCGAAAGGAACTGCAGGACGCCCGCCAGGCTGAACCTGTGGATTGCTCCCTGGAGTAGCATCGCCTTGTCTCTGCCGGCTTCCATCGTCCATTCCGCGTATCGGCAGCATGCAGGGAAAAGCTTAGACGGCGGCGGCGCGGACCGTGCGGCGGAGGCCGGCCGGGCCAAATTGACCCGGCCTCCGCCGCACGGCTATACTGCACGTTCTGAGTATCGGCGATCGAGCGAGGAAGCTGTGAAGAGGACCTATCAACCGAACACCCGCAAGCGCAGCAAGACCCACGGCTTTCGCAAGCGGATGAGCACCCGTGCGGGTCGGATGGTCATCAAGAACCGGCGGCAGAAGGGGCGCAAGCGCCTCTCGGCATAGCCGCCCGGCCTATGGCCACCAAGCGCCCCCGCCTCTCGCGTTCTTCCGACTTCCAGCGGATCTTCAGGCAAGGGAGCTCGACGGCCTCCCGGTTCCTCGTGCTGTACTCGTTCAAGCGCCCGGCTGAGGCGGGCACCGAGGGGCCGAGGTTGGGGCTGTCGGTCTCGAAGAAGCTGGGCGGAGCCGTCGTCCGCAACCGCGTCAAGCGTCTGCTGCGCGAGGCCTTCCAGGGCTGCGCGGGGCATCTGGCCGAGGAGTACGATCTCGTGGTGATCGCGCGCCCGCACCTGCTCGAACTTGTCGCTCGCGAGAGCGCCGGGGAGAAGGGCGTCGTGGGCGCGGCCGTGCGCGAGCTTCTCGTCCGCGCCGGCGTCCTCGGCGAGGTCCCGGGCTCGTGAGCAAGATCCTCATCGCCTTCGTCAGGGTGTACCAGTACACGATGTCGCCGCTTCTCGGGCCGCGCTGCAGATACTATCCGTCGTGCTCCAACTACGCCGTGGAGGCGCTGCGCGAGCACGGCGCCGTCCGCGGCCTCGGTCTGGCCGCGTGGCGGCTGCTGCGCTGCAACCCGTTCAGCAACGGTGGCTACGACCCCGTCCCGCCGCGCCACAAAGGGTGCGAGCACGATCCCGGCGAGACGGACGTGAGCGCCCGTGTATAACCTGCCCATCCTCAAGCAGCTGGTCTTGCTGCTGCACTGGATCCTGGTCACCATCAACGACGCTCTGGCTTCGCTGGGGCTGGGCCCGAACTGGACCTGGGGCCTCGCCATCATCGGCCTCACGATCATCGTCCGTCTCGTGCTCTTCCCGCTCACCTGGAAGCAGTTCAGCTCGGCGCAGTCCATGCAGGTCATCCAGCCGCAGCTCAAAGAGCTCCAGAAGAAGTACAAGAGCGACCGCGGCAAGCTCCAGCAGGAGACGATGAAGCTCTACCAGGAGCACCGCGTCAACCCGTTCGCTTCCTGTCTGCCGCTCCTCCTTCAGCTCCCGGTCTTCATCAGCCTGTACGCCGCCATCAAGGGCTTGGGCCCCCTCAGCGCCCCTCAATACCAGGCCTCGGTCGAGGCGCTCAACCACGCCAGCTTCTTGTGGATCCCCCACCTCGGCGACCCGGACCCGTACTACATCCTGCTCGTGCTGTATGTCGTCTCTCAGCTCATCTCGACGGAGCTGATGCTCACCACACAGACCGACAAGTCGCAGAAGATGCTCATGCGGGCGATGCCCATCATGTTCGTGTTCTTCCTGTTCCGGTTTCCGGCCGGCCTGTTCGTCTACTGGGTCACCACCAACGTGTGGACCATCGGTCAGCAGCTCCTCATCCGCAAGGTGATGAAGCCCAAGGACCTGGCGACGATGGCGGCCAAGCCCGTCAAGCGCAGCCGTTTCATGGAAGCGATCACGGCGGCGCAGGGCGACCGTATGCAGACCCGCGAGGAGCTCATCGCCAAGCAGAAGGCCGAGAGGGCGAAGCAGGGGGGCGCCAAGCAGGCCGCCGGCCAGCCGGCAGCCAAGAAGGGCGCCCGCAAGGCCCCGCCCGGCAAGGGCAAGCGCAAGCAGAGCCCGCCGGCGGGTCAGGGAAAGAACCAGAGCGGCCCGGCGGGCGGCTGAGCGCAGCCGTCCGCCGGGCCGTCGTCACTCCCTCGGGGAGCGGAGGCAGCGATGACAGAGCCCGACGACCTTCAGCCTTTTGACGACGGCGAAGACGACGACACGGAGTTCGCGACCATCGCCGGCGCGGTCACCATCCAGGAGGCCAAGCGCAAGGCGCTGGACCAGCTCCGCAAGGTCGTCCCCTACGTCAACGAGGCCGACGTCGACTTCGTGGTCATGGAAGAGGGCAGCAAGGGTGGCCTTTTCGGGCGCGGCAAGAGCGAAGCCCGGGTCGAGGCGCGCCTGCGGCCGGCGGGCGAACGCGTCGCCGGCGACCTCCCGCCCGGCGTCGAGGTGCTGCGCGAGTTCGTGCAGACCACCGTGGAGCTCATGGGCATCGAGGCGCACGTCGGCGCCAGCGAGGTCGGCGAGGCGGTGAGGGCCGACATCAGCGGCGACGATCTCGGCCTCCTCATCGGGCGCCACGGCGCCACCATCGACGCCCTGCAGTACATCGCCGGCATCGTCGTCAACGGCGACCGTCGCGAGCGGCGCCAGGTGATCGTCGACGCCGAGGGCTATCGCGAGCGCCGCGAGGTCGCGCTCTCGTCGCTGGCCGAGCGCACGGCGCAGCAAGTCGTGCGGGAGGGCGCCGCCGTCGCCCTCCAGCCCATGACGGCGGCCGAGCGCAAGGTGATCCATCTACACCTCAGGGATCATCCTCGCGTCGAGACCGTCTCGGAGGGCAACGAACCTTTCCGGGCGGTGGTCGTCTCTCCCAAACGGCCGCCCGGCTGACGGCCGCGGGTACCCTCCGTAAAGGAGGAGCCCCTACGAGTCGATAGAAGAACGTGGCGCGCCGCCGCGGGCGGGCGCCGGGGTCCAACCACGCCAGAGGGAGGCAAACCCATGCGTCGCAAGTCCGTGTCAACGTGGCTGGTGCTGGTGCTCGCACTGACCCTGCTCGCGGCCGCCGGCTGCGGGGGAGACAAGTCGTCGTCGAGCAGCTCTCCGGCCGCCGCCGCCGCGGGCGTGTCCGCCGACCAGGTCGTCAAAGACAGCGAAGCCAAGATGGCGCAGCTCAAGAGCGCGTCCTTCACCGCCGACGTGGGCCTCGCTGTCCAGGGCGACCCCAGCAAGATGACCGACCCCACGCAGAAGGCGCTGCTCTCCCAGGGCATCTCGCTGCACGTGGAGGGCAAGAGCGCCACCGACCCGATGGCCTCCGACATGAAGATGAGCGTGGGCATCGCCGGGCAGACCCTGGACTTCGGGATGATGGCGCAGGGCGACAAGGCGTGGGTGGAGTACCAGGGTAAGTGGTACGCGGTGGACCAGAAGAACTCGACGAGCCTGAGCGACCAGGCCAAGACGGGCGCCGCGCCCACCGAACAGCTCAAGAGCCTGGGCCTCGACCCGTCCGCCTGGGGTACGAGCTATGAGATGGTCGGCACCGAGGACATGGCCGGTACGCAGGTCTACCACGTCAAGGCCACGGCCGACCCGGCCAAGCTCGCCGAAGACCTCACCAAGGCGATGAACGATCCGAGCCTGCTGAACAAGCTGGGCGACCCGAGCACGGCCAAGCAGCTCGAGCAGGCTCTGGCGCAGAACAAGAAGCAGGTCGAAGAGCTCAAGAAGAGCCTCAGGGACGTCGCCGTCGACTACTGGATCGGCGTGGACGACATGCTGATGCGCAAGGCGGAGCTCTCCGCCGGACTGGCCACCAAGGGCCAGCAGGGCATGGAGGGCGTCGACGGCATGAGCATGAAGATGAGCATGACGATGGCTGACTTCGATCAGCCGGTCAGCGTCACTCCGCCGGCCAAGGCGCTGCCCTTCGACAAGCTCATGAACGAGGTGTTCGGGGGCATGCTGGGCGGCAGCGGCTCCGGGCTGAGCTTCTGACGAGGACGTGAAAGGCCGCGGCGCGCGGCGGCCTGGAAATGACGAAGGGCCGGGAGGCGCCGAGAGGCGCCTCCCGGCCCTTGGCGCGTGCGGGTCCCTCAGCGGTCCCAGTCGAAGTCGCGGGACTGCGTCTTCTCCCAGGAAGCGGCCTCGTCGTCACTGCGCTGCCCGAGCAGCGACTTGCTGAGGATCTCGGGCGGCTTCTGCGCCGCCACGCTGGGCGGCTCCGGCTCGGCCGGAGCAGGAGCTGCCTCCGGGGCAGCGGCCTGAGGCCCAGGCTGCGGTTCGGGCTGCGCGCGCGCCGCGGCGGCGCGGCTGATCTGCGCCGCGGCGAGCTGGACCGTGCCGTCGGCGCGCACGCCGGCATTGGGACGCAGATCGGTGAGCTCGTCGTAGCCGCGGTCGACCATGCGTACGCCGTCGCTCTCGGCGTCGACGTGGAAACGGTACCAGCCCATCGACCACATGAACGTGACGGCCGTGGTGTGGCCGTCGAAACCGACGTGCACGGATGGCAGGCCGAGTTGTTCGTTGGTCTCCGCTATCTTGTGCGGGACGCGGCTGACGTTGAGAAGGTCTACGCCGCGCTGCAGGAGGGTGAGTGAAGCGGCCTCTGTTGCGAGCTCGGCGGCTGTGGGTTCGGTGGCCACGTCGGTCGGTCCGAGTGGCACGCCGGCGTCTGGCGTCTCGGGGGTCTGGGCGGCGAGTGCCGCCGTCTCCGCGGCGATCGACGAGATAGCAGCCTCGGCCGGCGCGGCCACGGTCGTCGCCGGCTGCGGCTCCGCGGTGAGGGTCGTCTCGCGGTCGCCGGCCGGCTCAGCGCCGGCGGCCGGCGTCTGCGCGGCCGCGGCCGCTGCCGCTTCGTCGCGCAGCGCCGCCAGCTCGGCGGCGAACTCGGCCGGCGTTTCGCCCCAGGTGCGCTCGCCGGGCTCGGAGTCGTCGCCGGTCGGCGGTGAGGCGATGGCCGCCGCGGCGATCTCGGGACCTGCGGCGGATGGGATGAGCGGCTCGCCAGGCACGAGCTCGCCGCGCATGCGTGCGCGCGCCAGCTGGCCGCCGAGCTCCTGCTTCTCGGCCTCGGCGCGCGCGAGCTGCGCCTGCAGGCGCTCGATCTCGGCGTCCTTGTTCTTGAGGGCCTTCCAGAAGGCGTCGCTCTCCGTGCGGGAAGCGCGCGCCTCGGCGCGCGGCTCACGCGCCTCCTCGCGCGACTCGCGCACGCGCCCGTTGTTGGCCGGCGTGGGGCCGGCGGCCACAGGCTCCGCCCCGCTCAGGGCGTGGGTCTGCCCGCAGAGCGAGCAGATGAGCCGTTCCTCACCGTCGGCGTCGACCACCTTCTGGGTCCATTCGCCGGCGAGGAGGGTGCGACCGCACTCGGCGCAGACTGCCCGGTCTGACTCGTCCTTGCCGCGGCCGAACATGCGTCCAAACATCATCACTCCCGTGTGAGTGCAGCCCCTTGGGGCCGGAAGAGTGCTGCAAGAAGGCGAATGATAGCAGAACCGGCCGGACTACTCCTCGTCGTCCCCGTCGTCCGGCACGGCGTCGTACTGCGCGAGCACTTCTCGGGCGCGGTCCGCGTCCTCCTCGCGCACGAGGATGTGATAGGGGTTCACGGTGGGCGTGGGGTACACGTCCTCGGAACCGGTGCCGCCGATCACGGCTTCGATGCCGGCCTGCTCGAGGACTCCCCGGACAAGGTTGGCGAGGCCTGCGTTGCCGACGGTGGACACTGGCACGAGCTCCATGGCGTCACCTCGCAATCCGGGTCGGGGGGCGTCGCGGCGCGGCGCACCGGCAGTATACCCGCGGAGCGCCGAGTCCGGTCAGGGCGCCGTCTGAGGATCGGGCCCTCCCGGTGAGTCCGGATCCTCGCCCTCCGCTTCATCGATGAGCTCGCGCGCCCGGGCGGCGTCGATGTCTCGGACGAACAGGTCGATGGCGCCCATCCCGGGCATCACGACGTAGACGCTGTTGGTGCCGCCGAGCTCGGCATGGATGCCCTCGGCGGCAAGGAGCTCGCGCCACATCGTAGCGAGGCCGATGTCGGTGGTCGACGCGACCGTGACGATGCGCTCGTTCATGCTCGTCCCTCCGTCAGCTCGTGGAGGATCTGGACGTTCTGCGCGTCGGGGCCTTCACCGTCGAAGCCGGGCACCTCGAGGATGCCGGGCACTTCGGCGAAGGCCGGGTGGTTGACGATAGCGCGGAAGCCCTCGCGCCCGATCTCGCCGTCGCCGATGTTCTCGTGGCGGTCGCGGTTCGAGCCGAAGGGCGTCTTGGAGTCGTTGAGGTGGAGCATCACGAGGCGCTCGTGGCCGCAGGCGGCGTCGAGGCGCGCCAGCGCCTCGTCCAGACCGGCGGCCGTGCGCAGGTCGAACCCGGCTTCGAAGACGTGCGCGGTATCGAGGCACAGGCCCAGCCGCGGGTGCTCGTCGGCGGCGCGGATCATGGCGCCGAGCTCGTCGAAGTCGACGCCCATGGTGCCGCCCGCGCCGGCCGTGTTCTCGAGCAGGATGCGCACCGGCGAGCCCTCGCTTTCGGCAAGAGCTCGCCGGAGGGCGGCCTGCACGCGCGCGAGGCCGACATCGAAGCCCGCGCCCTGGTGCGAGCCGACGTGCGTGACGATGGCGTCGGCGCCCAGCTGGTCCGCCGCGGCCACGGCCCCCAGCAACGACGTCACGGACTTCTCGTAGAAGTCCTCCCTGGCGCTCGCCAGGTTGATCAGGAAGATCGTGTGGATGACGACGAAGCGGATGGGAGACTCGGCGCGCGCCTCGCGGAACTTCGCCACGTCCTTGTCCTTGTACAGCGTCGGCGCCCAGGTGCGCGGGCTGCCGGCGAAGAACTGGACCGCTTCGCAGCCGATCTGCACGGCGTTGGCCACGGCGTTCCAGACGCCGCCCGATGACTTGACGTGCGCGCCGATGTACATGCACCCCTCCTCGCTGCGCCGCACCATGCCGCGCCGGCGCCGCGCTTCAGGCGAAGTCTCGCGGCGCCTCGTGACGCCAGGTCTTCGCGAAGACCTCTCGTTCCTCCCCGTCTTCGCCTTCGCTGACACGCACCTCGTCTTCGACGAAGAAGGTCGTCGCGTCGCAGGTCATCTGCCCCAGGGTGACGATGTGGAAACGGCCCTGGTCACCCCGGCGCAGGACGCTCTCCACGCGTACGCGGACCGCGGCGGACAGCGGGTCGCCTTCGCGCACGTCGTACGTCACGGTGTTCCACTCCTCGCTCTCCCAGCCGTTGGGCATGACGACGTTGCCGCCGTCCACATAGTGATACGTCCACGAGACGCTGTCGTCGGCGAGGTCGCGCACGTAGCGCCGGTCGCCGGGCCCGCCGCCCACCGTCTGCTCGCCGAGGCCCAGCGGCACCAGCGGCGCCTCGAAAGCCGGCAGCTCGTCGTCCTCGGCGCGCGGCGGCCGCGCCGGCAGCTCGAGCCGGCACTCGCCGCCGGCCAGCGTCAGCTCGACCGGCGCGGGCGATGGCCAAGCCAGCGGCCAGTAGGTGGGCGAGACGGCGACGCGCAGGCGATGGCCGGCCGGGAAGGCGTGGGCGATGGCGTCGAGCCGCACCGCGACGGTGTACTCGCGTCCGGGCTCGAGCGCCTCCGGGCGCTCGTGACCGTCACGGTGCGCCAGGTTGAACACCTGCTGGGCGACCAGCCTGGAGACGCCGTCCGGGGAGACGTCGTCCAGACGCGCGGCGACCAGGGCCAAGGGCCGGTCGGCCGCGACGCTCAGCGTGACGACGGGGTGGCCGAGGATCTCCAGCCTCTCGGCGAGCGGCGCCGCGGTGAAGCACAGCGACTGTCCCTCTGCCGCTCTCTGGTCGGGGGCGCTGTCGCTGGGCTGGCCTTCGGCGCACCAGGCGCCGGCGTCGACGCCGCAGAGCTGCGAGCCGCGGATGCGCAGGCGGCCGCCGCCGTCCGCCCCGTGGGCGGCGGCCGCCTCGGGGCCTGCGCGCGAAGCGCCTGCGGCGTCGCGCAGCACGCCGTCCGCATCCATGCGCCAGCGTCGCGGCTCTACGCGCGGCGACGGCCAGCGGTCTTCGGCGACCCAGCGTCCCGGCTTGTCGGCCACCCGGCCACTCGGCACCGTGGGCTCCTGCAGCCAGACGCGCAGCATGGGCTCGTCCATGACGCCCGTGTCGCGGCCCTTGAGCCAGTGGTCCCACCAGCGCAGGGACTCCTGCAGGAAGCCGATGGCCGGTCCCGGCGCCGCGTAGTGAGGGAAGCCGTGTCCCCACGGGCCGATGAGGCCCTTGCGCGGTCCATCCAGGCCTTCGAGAAGCCGCAGCACCGCATTGGTGTAGCCGTCGGCCCAGCCCCCGACCGCGTAGACCGGCACCTCGATAGCGGCGTGGTCCTCGCACACGGAGCCGTGTTTCCAGTAGTCGTCGCGGCGCTGGTGCGCGAGCCACGTGTGGACCCAGGGCTCGTTGTGCTCCAGCCGGAGCCGCCAGAGGTCGCGCCAGCGTGTGCCCACGGCGACCTCGTGCGGCGGCTGGCACTGCCCGTGGAGCATGCACGAGCTCCAGTGCAGGAGGTCGGTGCCCATCAGGCAGCCGCCCTTGTAGTGCACGTCGTCGGCGTAGCGGTCGTCGGTGCTCATGAGCGTGATGATCGCCCTCAGGGCCGGCGGCCGGCGGGCGGCCATCTGGAGGCTGTTGAAGCCGCCCCACGAGATGCCCGTCATGCCGACGGCGCCGCTGCACCACGTCTGCCGGGCGATCCAGGCGATGACCTCGAGCAGGTCCTCTTGCTCCTGCGGCGCGTACTCGTCCTCGAGAACGCCGTCCGACTCGCCGCTGCCGCGCAGGTCGACGCGCACGCACGCGTAGCCACGCGCCGCCCACCAGGGGTGGATGAGCGCGTCGCGCGTCGCCATGCCGTCGCTGAGCCGGTACGGCACTGCTTCGAGGATGCCCGGCACGGGGTCTCCGGCAGCGTCGTCGGGCAGCCAGATGCGCGCGGCGAGCCGCGCGCCGTCCCGCAGCTCGATCCACTCGTAGTCGATCTGGCGGACGGTGCGCAGAGGATCCACGTCGCGTGCCATGCGGCCACCTCCTGGTGCCACGCTCACAGGTTGAATCCCGAGTGTACCGGGCGCAGTCGCGGAGCGGCAACGCCGTGGCCCTGGGTCATGGCCGATGCAGGAGCCGGGCGGCGACGGGGGAACTAGTGTGCCAGCCCCGGTGCGCGCGGCCGGGTCTCACGCCGCGCGTGCACCGGCCTGACCGTCGAGGAGGCCAGATGGACAAGGACGGCGTGCATCGCTGCAGCACGTGCCCGGCGTTCGCGGAGTTGCCGGGCGAGGGTGGAGCAGGGGCCTGCCGATCGGCGCCGCCGGTCGTCCTGCAGGCGGAGAAGTACTTCCGCGGATCGAGCCGCGATCTGCTGTACGGCACCTACCCCGTGGTGGGCGCGTTCCCGCTGGTGCGCAAAGAGGACTACTGCATGGCGCACCCCAAGAACCGCGGGCTCATCGCGCGCTGACGCCGGCGCGGCGCGGCGCCTCCGGCGGCCTTCGCGCGAGCTCCCCTCGCGCCTTTGCGCGGGTCGGTCGTCCTCGGGGCCTGTGGTAGGGTTGACGAGCGCGGCGGCCGCAAGAGCCGCCGCGCCGGTCATCGGCCCCGACCCCCAGGAGATCTCCCGCGCATGTGCGGCATCCTCGGATTCACCGGCTCGCCCGACCGGCAACTCCTCGGGCGCATGGCAGCGGCGCTCGTGCACCGCGGACCCGACGACGCCGGCGCCTTCGAGAGTGCGGGCGTGAGCCTCGGCCACCGCCGGCTCAGCATCATCGACCGCGCCGGGGGCCACCAGCCCATCGCCAACGAGGACGACACCGTCTGGCTCGTCTACAACGGCGAGGTCTACAACTATCGCGAGCTGCGCGACGAGCTCGCTGCCGCCGGCCACGCGTTCCGCACCAGCTGCGACAGCGAAGTCATCGTCCACGCCTACGAGGAGTGGGGCCCGGGGTGCGCCGCGCGCTTCAACGGCATGTGGGCGTTCGCCGTGGCCGATCTTCGCGAGGGCGACGGCAAGCTCGTCCTGAACCGCGATCACTTCGGCATCAAGCCGCTCTACTACGCGCGCTCGCCGCGGTCCGGCCGGCTGCTGTTCGCCAGCGAGATCAAGGCGCTCCTCCAGGACCCGGACGTCATGGCCGAGCCCGACGAGCAGATGGTCTTCGAGTACCTCCAGCACGGCTTTCACGACCACCGCGCCGAGACGTTCTTCCGCGGCGTCTACCACGTGCCGGCGGCGACCTGGATAGAGCTGCCGCTGGGCGGGGAGGCCGCGAACGGCCCCCTGACCGCCGCGCTCACGAGCACGCCGTACTGGGCGCCGAAGCTCAGCCAGGACGGCAGCCCCGACCCCGCCGACTTCAGGCGCCGCTTCCGTGAGAGCGTCGAGCGGCGCCTCGTCTCGGAGGTGCCCGTCGGCTCGTGCCTCTCCGGCGGCCTCGACTCCACGACCATCGTCAGCTTCATGAGCGAGCTGCTCAAGGAGGACGTGCCCGACGCCGCGTCCCTGCGCGGCCAGCTCAAGACCTTCAGCGCCGTCTTCGACGGCGACGCCATAGACGAGCGCGAGTACATCGAGATCGCCGTCGAGAGCACCGGCGCCGACACCACCTACACGAATCCCACCTCGCTCGAGTTCGTCGACGAGCTGCGTGACTTCATCTGGCACCAGGACGAGCCCATCGTCAGCACCGGCCCCTACGCGCAGTGGTGCGTGATGCGCAGCGCCCGCGAGCAGGTGACCGTGCTGCTTGACGGCCAGGGCGGCGACGAGCTCATCGCCGGCTACGTGCCCTACCAGCTCGTCTACCTGCGTCAGCTCCGCAAGCAGGGCAAGTACGCGGAACTGCGCCGCGAGGCGGCGCAGTCGCGCGACGTGCTTTGGCCGCTGGCTCGCCGCAGGCTGAGCCAGCGGCGCAAGCGGCTGCCGACGCGGCGCCTGCTGCGGTCCGCGTTCCTGGCCCGCACCACCGACCCAGGCTACGGCCGCTCACAGGACGATCTCAAGGAACGTCTGCTCCAGGACCTGCTCACCTACAGCCTGCCCTGCCTGCTGCGCTACGAGGACCGCAATTCCATGGCGTTCAGTATCGAGAGCCGTGTCCCCTACCTCGATCAGGAGTTCGTGGACTACATCCTGAGCCTGCCGGACGACGCGATCATCAGGCACGGCTGGAGCCGCTGGATCCTGCGCGCGGCCCTCAAAGGCACCCTGCCCGAGAGGATCCGCCTGCGCCGCTGGAAGGTCGGCTTCACGACCCCCGAGATGCGCTGGATCAAGGCGCGCCGCGCGGCTTTCACCAGCCTGTACCAGTCGCCCTCGTTCCAGGCGCGGCAGTACTGGGACGGCGCCGCGGTGGTGAGCGCGTTCCGCGCCTGCTGCCGCGGCGAGGTGGAGGAGAGCATGTTCTTTTGGCGCGCCGCCAACGCCGAGCTGTGGCTGCGCGAGTTCTGCGACCGCAGCGCGGTGCTCGCCGACGCCGACGTCGAGGCGGCGCTGACGGAGCCGGCCGCGATCGGCCCAAAGCACCGCGGCAGTCTGGCCGCGGCCGGCGATGCGCGCGTGCCGGCGCTGCTCGCGGCGGCCGCGGGCCCGCAGGGCCCCGCCGCGGCCGCCGCGGCCGAGCGCCTCCTCGACGAGTACCGGCCCAACGACATGAAGCACCTGTTCGCCGCGCTCGGCGGCACCGCGTGGGCACGGGTCCCGCTGAAGACCGACCTCGTCGGCCGCGGCGACGACCTGGACGAGCTCTTCCGCCGCCAGGTCGTCGCGCACGTCAAGCCCGGCGACATCGTCGTCATGGCCGAGAAGCCCATCGCCGCCAGCCAGGGCCGCAGCTACGCCCTTGACGAGATCCATCCGACGAAGCTGGCGAAGCTGCTCAGCAAGGCCGTGACCAGGACGCCGCACGGCATCGGCCTCGGCATCCCCGAAACGATGCAGCTCGCCATCGACGAAGCAGGGGCGCCGCGCATCGTCGCGGCCGCGGCCGCCTCGGCGGCCGGCAAGCTCGTCGGCAAGCGCGGCCTCTTCTACAAGATCGCGGGGTCGAACGTCGAGGCCATCGACGGCCCCACATGGAACACCCTGCCGCCGCACAACACCCACGCGAAGCTCGGCCCGGCCGACCCGGACGGCGTCGCCGCTCACCTGTCTGCGCTTCTTGCCGAGGCGGCCGACGGGCCCATCGACTTCGTCGTGATCGACGCCAACGACCTCACCGCCACGGTCCTCGGCGCCTCACCGGGCGCCGACCGCGTCCTTGCCGCCACCCTCATGCGCGACAACCCGCTCGGGCAGGGGCACGAGCAGACGCCGGTCTGCGTCCTGCGACCGCTCGGGCCGCTGCCCTCGCAGAGTTGATCTCAGGCCCACCGCGGATGACCGCCGGCCGTCAGTGAAGCGCACTCCCAAGCTGGCGCTCGGGCGTGCCGCGTTGCGACGCGCCGACGCCTTGCCTGTGCTGGACGAGCGCGCGGCCGATGAGATCCTCGGCTACGACGAGCACGGCCTACCGTGGTGGGCGGCCCTGGGCGCCGACGCCGAGCAGCGAGGCGAGAGGCACGGCGACGGTTCGGTCGTCTACCTCGCGTGCCTCATCGCCCAGGTTGGCGACAATGCCGAGCTTGAAGCGCGCCCCGAGGTCACCGCGCAGGGCTCGCAGGCCGCTGAGGTCGTTCCATCTGAGGCCCGACGCGCTCTTGAACTCGATCGCCACGACAGTATCGCCGCGCTCGATGACGAGGTCCACCTCGGCGCCGGCGCTGGTGCGCCAGAAGGAGTATCGGGACGGCGACGACAAGCCGTCCCAGGCGATGATATCCGAGACGGCGAAGGTCTCCAGCAGGCTCCCCTCTCGAGCGCTCGTAGCGGCTGCCTCCCAATCGACGGCGTTCGCCGCCCACGCGGCAGCGCCGCTGTCGACCGCATACACGCGCGGTGATTTCACCAACCTCTTCGTGGGGTTCGCGAAGCAGGGCTGCAGCAGTCTGATCTGGTAGGCGACTTGGAGGAGATTGAGGTAGCGATCGACGGTGGGTCGGGAGAGCTGCGCGTCCACTGCGAGGCTGCTCTTGTTGAGCAAGCCGCCGGAGCGTAGCAGGGCGAGGCTGGTGAGCCTGTTGAAGTCGGGCACGTTGCTGATCTCGGAGAGCTGGCGTAGGTCGCGCTCGAGAAACGTTGTGCGGTAGCTCTGGTACCAACGCCAGCGCAGGCCCACCTCGAGCCCGTAGGCTTCGGGCATACCGCCGGCCAAGGCGCGCTCGCGGGCGCCTGCGGCGCTGTCCGCGCTCGGCAGCCGCAGCGTAGTCAGGAAGTCCTGAGCAGAGCCGGCCGCGAACGCGTCGTCGATGGTCGTGGGGCACGGAGCTCCGACGATCTCGGACCACGACAGGGGGAGCAGCTCGAGGTAGATGGCGCGGCCGGCGAGCGACTCGGTCACGTGGCGCAAGCCCAGCAGGTTGGCGGAACCCGTGAGCAAGAAACTGCCTGGGGATGGGTCGTGATCGACGACGAGCTTGATCGCGCGCAACAGATCGGGCGCCCGCTGCACCTCATCGATGACCAGCAGACCGTCGCGAGATGCCACCAGCCCATCAGGGTCGCGGGTCGCACGCTCGAGCGTGAGCGGGTCGTCGAGCGTCAGGTACGTGCCGGGGACGCGATCGAGGACCATGCGTGCAAGGGTCGACTTGCCGACCTGGCGTGCCCCCGTGAGGGCGATGACTCTGAAGACGCCGAGGTGATCGACGATCAGGTCGAGCGCGTGTCGCTTCAGCAGCATAGCTCGCATTTTGCACGTAAGGCGTGCACTTTACAAGGTTTACTATCAAGAAAGGAGACGACAACAGAACTGTGGGCACAACAAGTCGTCTTGCACGCAGTTCTCTTGTCGACAGCTCCGCGCAGTCTCACGCACGTGACCTCCCCGTGCCTCGCAGTGTATAAACAGGCGTCAGCAGCGGTCCCGCACGAGGAGGGTCGGCCGATGAGCATCGTCGAGGTCCAGGAGCTGCGCAAGCAGTACGACCCGCCCAAGGGCGTGCTGGCCGTCGACGGTGTCAGTTTCGACATCGCCCAGGGCGAGATCTTCAGCCTCCTCGGCCCCAACGGCGCCGGCAAGAGCACCACCATCTCCATGCTCTCGTGCCTGCTGCACCCCAGCGGCGGCGACGCCTTCGTGGACGGGCATTCGGTCGTCACCGACTCCCAGGCGGTCAAGGAAGCGATCGGCGTCGTCCCTCAGGACATCGCCCTCTACCCCGACATGAGCGCCCGCGAGAATCTCGTGTTCTGGGGCAAGATGTACGGTCTCGCGGGGGCCGAGCTGCAGGCGCGCGTGGACGAGGTGCTCGAGCTCATCACGCTGGTCGACCGTCAGAAGGACCGCGTGGAGAAGTTCAGCGGCGGCATGAAGCGGCGTGTCAACATCGGCGTCGCCCTTCTGCACAAGCCACGTGTGCTGTACCTCGACGAGCCCACAGTGGGCATCGACCCGCAGAGCCGAAGGGCGATCCTCGACGGCATCCTCGCGCTGCGCGATCAGGGCATGACCATCCTCTACACGACGCACTACATGGCCGAGGCGCAGGAGCTCAGCGATCGCATCGGCATCGTCGATCACGGCAAGATGATCGCCGTCGGGACCAACGACGAGCTCGTGAAGATCGTCGGTGAGGAAGCTCACGTGGAGCTCAAGGTCGATCACTACCTCGAGGGCATGGTGGAGCGCTGGGCGGGGGTCCACGGCGTGAGTAAGGCGATGATCGATGAGGACTTCGCCGTGCTGCTGGTGCAGGACGCCAACGAGGTGCTGCCGCGGCTGTTCGAGGCAGCCGCTGCGGCCGGTTCGCGCATCACCGAGGTGAACGTCACCGAGCCCAACCTGGAGATGGTGTTCCTGCACCTCACCGGCCGGGCCCTGAGGGAATAGGACGGCCGTGAGCCGCATCCGCGCCATCGCCTGGAAGGACCTGGCCAGCACGATGCGCAACGTGCCGGCGCTGGCCATGATGCTGCTGGCGCCGCTGGCCCTGGCCGCCCTGCTCGGCTTCGCCTTCGGCGGCGGCCAGAGCTTCTCGATCTCGGCGACCAAGGTCGCCGTGGCCAACGCCGACACGGGCGCCGCCGGCGCCGCCGAGAACGCCGGCGCCGTCGTGGTCGGCGTCCTGAAGAGTCCGGATCTCAAGGACATCGTGACGCTGAGCGACAAGCCGTCGGCCGCCGCGGCGCGCAAGAGCGTCGACGACGGCAAGGCGGCGGCGGCCGTCGTCATCCCCGCCGACTTCAGCAGCGCGATCTTCGGCGCCGGCGCGACGGCGCCGAAGACCGCCATCGAGGTGTACGAGAACCCCACCCAGGAGATCGGCGGCGCGATCACCGAGAGCATCGTCGGCCAGGCGTTGCTGGGCTTCAACGGCGCGCGCGCGGCGGCGGTCGCCGCCAGCGGGCTGGCCACCGCCAACGGCGAGGGCGACCGCGCCGGCAAGCTCGCGCAGCAGACCGCCGCGAAGTACATCCAGGGCGGCGGCGCGGCCGCCGCGGTCAGCGTCACGCAGCGCGCGCCGCGGCTGCTCGGCGGCGAGAGCACCAAGGACGTCGGCGTCACGGGCACGATCCTCGCCGGGATGATGGTCTTCTTCATGTTCTTCGGCGCCAACAACGTGGCCCGCACGATCCTCGACGAGGACCGTGCCGGTACCCTGCCGCGGCTGTTCACCACGCCGACGCCGCGGCACACGATCCTCGGCGGCAAGTACAGCAGCGTGTTCGTGACCGTGACCGTGCAGGCCGTTATCCTGCTGGTCGCCGGCCGCTTCATCTTCGGCATCGACTGGGGCCGGCTCGACGCCGTCGCGGCGCTCACGCTGGTGGCCGCGGCGGTCGCCACCGGCCTGGCTCTGCTCGTCATCTCCCTGGTGCGCACGCCGGCGCAGGCCGGGGCGATCGGCGCCGGCGTCTACCTGGTGCTGGCCCTGCTCGGCGGCAACTTCACCGGCGCCGCGGCCGCCGGCGGTACATATGCCAACGTCCAGAAGCTCACCCCCAACGGCTGGCTGCTGCAGGGCTGGGACGCTGTGATGCGCGGCGGCGGACTCCCCGACATCGTGCTCAACTTGCTCGTCCCCCTGCTGTTCGCGGTCGCGTTCTTCGCGGTCGCCGTCCTGCGCTTCCGGAAGCGCTACGCGTGAGGCCGTCGTGAAGCGCATCTGGACACTCGCCTCGAAGGACTTCCTGGAGACGCGGCGCGACCGCCTCGCGCTGCTCTTCACGGTCGTCATGCCGTTGGCCTTCACGGCTTTCTTCGGGCTCATGTTCGGCGGCGGCAGCGACCGGCTGCCGCTGGCGATCTACAGCGCCGACTCGGGCGCACCGGCGACGCAGCTGGTGAGCGCGCTCGCCAAGTCCGGCGTCGTGAAGACCGAGACGATGAGCCGGGACGACGCCGAGAAGGCCGTGGACGACAACAAGGTGGCCGCGGCGCTGGAGATCCCGGCCGGCTTCTCGGCGGATCTGGCGGCCGGCCGGCCGGCCCAGCTCACCCTCGTGAGCACCGCCGGCTCCTCGGGCGCTCAGACCGTGCAGACCGAAGTGACGGCGCTCGCCGGCGAGCTGGCGGCCGGCGAGCGCGCCGCGCAGGCGGCGGTGGCGGTGGCCGGTACGCCGCCGGGCAGCGATCCCGGGGCCAGTGAGCAGGCCCTCAAGGACGCCGCTCTCCTCATGGCCCGCCCGCTGGCCGCGCAGTCGCTCGCCCACCCGGTGGCCACCGTCAGAGTGATCGAGGCCGGTACCGCCGCCGGCCAGATCCCGACCGGCTTCGTGCTGAGCTCGCCCGGGATGCTCGTCAACTTCATCCTGTTCAGCCTGCTCACCGCAGGCATCGCGCTCATCCAGGAGCGACGCAACTTCACGCTGCTGCGCCTCATGACCACGCGCGTGCGCCGCTGGGAGCTCATCGCCGGCAAGGCCGTCGGGATGTTTGCCCTGACGTTCGTCCAGCAGATCATCCTCATCGGCGCCGGGCAGCTGCTGTTCGGCGTCGACTACCTGCGCGACCCCGCGGCGCTCCTCCTGATGATGATCGCGCTCTCGCTGGTCGCCTCCACGCTGGGCCTGCTGCTCGCGGCCGTCCTCACCAGCGAGCAAGCCATGGTGGCCACCACGGTGATCGTGTCGATGAGCGTGGCGGCGCTGTCGGGCGCGTGGTTCCCGCTCGAGATCACGGGACCCGCCTTCCAGTTCGTCGGCCATCTGCTGCCCACGGCCTGGATCCTCGACGGTCTGCGCGGCATCATCGTGCGCGGGTTCGGCGTCGCCGACGTGCTGCCCGCCTTCGGCTTCGCGCTGGCCTGGTCGGCGGCGCTGTTCGCGCTCGCCGTCTGGCGCTTCCGGCTCAGCGACTAAAGTCGCCGGCCTACTCCTTGCGCGGCTTGATGCTGGCGTCTTTGGGCAGGGCGAGTCCGGACTCGACCTCGATGGCCTTGAGGATCCCCGACGGGACGGGGCAGGCGGGGTGCACCAGGTGTTCGGCGGCGAGGCGCAGGGTCACGGGACCCTCGCCGCGGTAGCTGATCTCACGGTACGGGTCGACCTCGGTGAGCTGCTCGGCCAGCTTCTCCACGTAGCCGCACGTGGTCTCGAACTCGAGCCTCACGGCGCGGCCCTCCATCTTGGTGCGGACGGTCGTGCAGAAGCCGCAGATGCCGCTGTCGATCTCGGCTGACGCCATGTCTTCTCCTCATAGGTGCGGTGGGACGGATGATGCATGGTACCCGACGCGCAGGCGGAGCATGTCTGAGAGTCGGCGGCCGGCGGCCGGCCGCGCCGTTGTGCCGCGCCGCCGCCGGCCGCATACTGCGGGCAGTCCAACACGGAAGGGGACCGACATGCCAGCTCACGTACCTCGCCGCCTTGCCGTCTGCGCGGTGGCTGCCGTGCTCGCGGGGGCGGCCGCGGCCTGCGGCGCTACGAGCTCGACGCCGTCGAGCTCGGCCTCGCCGAGCCCCGCGGCCGCCGCCGGCGCCAAGACCATCACGTATTCCCGCGTCGTTGACCTGGCCCACGTGATCAGCCCGGACATCCCCCTGTGGCCCGGCGATCCCGAGGGCGTGTTCAAGACCGTGGCCACGATGAAGAAAGACGGCTACTACCTGCGGAGCTTCACCATCGGAGAGCACAGCGCCACCCACATGAACGCGCCCAACAGTTTCATCGCCGGCGACACGCGCTCCATCACGAGCTATCCGGCCGAGCAGCTCGTGGTGCCGGCGGCGGTCGTCGACGTGCGCGAGCAGTGCGCCTCCGACCCGGACTACCAGCTCAGCCGGCAGGACGTGCTCGACTGGGAGGCCGCCAACGGTCAGCTGGCCCCCGGCACCTTCGTCATCATGTACACGGGCTGGCAGGACAAGTGGAGTGACCCCAAGGCCTTCTTCAACATCGACGGCAAGGGTAACCTGCACTTTCCCGGGTTCGCGGGAGCCACGACCACGTGGCTCCTGAGCGACCGGCAGATCGCCGGCGTAGGCATAGATACGCACGGCGTGGATCCGGGCCTCGACACGAGCTACGCGACCAACACCCAGACGACCGGAGCTCACAAGATCGTCATCGAGTGCCTCGGCAACCTCGACCAGCTGCCGGCCACCGGGGCGACGCTCGTGCTCGGCATCTTGCGCCTCAAGGACGGGTCGGGCACGCCCCTGAGCGTCATGGCGTTCGTGCCCTGAGCGCCGCCGCTCGGCGCCGAGCCGGTATCGCTGGGAGGTAAGATAAGGATCAGCCTGCGGTTTCAGGCGGTCGACGCAACGATGTTCGCCAGCTCATCAGCTGGAGTCTGGCACTCAACGGTCTTGCGCGGTCTGCTGACTTGCGCAAGCTGGATTTCTCACTCGGTAGAGTCGTAACTTGCGGTGCCGCCAGTGGTGCCGCCAGTGGTGCCGCCAGTGGTGCCGCCAGTGGTGCCGCCAGTGGTGCCGCCAGTGGTGCCGCCAGTGGTGCCGCCAGTGGTGCCGCCAGTGGTGCCGCCAGTGGTGCCGCGTCGGATCCCCGGTACTATCTCCCCGCGGCCGTCGCGATCGACGACGCAGCACGACGCCCCACGCCGCGCCACGGTAGCACGACCGGCGCCGGAGGCACTGCAGGGGCGCCGGCGGCGTCAGCCGATCCGGCGCTTACGGCAGCGTCGCGAGGGCGCGCTCGATGAGCTGGATGAGCGGCGCCGGGTACACGCCGAAGACGATGAGGAAAGCGGTGAGCGCGGCGAGGACGGCGGCGGAGCCGCCGCCGACCGCCGCGCCCACCGCGTCCGCGCTCTCGTCCGGCTGCCGCACCCACATCGCGACCACGATCCGCGTGTAGTAGTAGAGGCCCACGGTGCTCGCAAGCACGAGGACGATGATGAGCGCCCACAGCGCCGCTCCGGCGCCGGCCGTCACGACGTAGAACTTGGCGATGAAGCCCATCGTCAGCGGCATGCCGGCCAGCGAGAACAGGGCCACGGTGAAGGCTGCGGCCGTCCAGCGCCGCGTGCGCGCCAGTCCGCGGTAGTCGTCCATCGACTCCGCGTCGCGCTCCGGCGTCGACAGCGCCGTGACGACCCCGAAGGCCACCAGCGTCGTGGCGAAGTAGGCGACGAGGTAGAACGTCACCGCGATGGCGGCGCGCTCCCCCGTGGCGAGGAACGCCACGAGCAGGTACCCCAGGTTGGCGATCGACGAGTAAGCGAGGATGCGCTTGACGTTGTCCTGCCTCAGGGCGAGCAGGTTACCGGCGACCATGGAGGCGACGGCGACGGCGGCGAACACCAGGAACAGCGTGGAGCCGGTATCCAGGCTCACCGGCCGGAAGTACCGCAGGAGCAGGGCGAACACGGCGCCCTTGGAGACGGTCGCGATGTAGGCGCCGACGGGGGCCGGCGCGCCCTGGTAGACGTCTGGTGTCCACATGTGGAAGGGCACGACGGCGAGCTTGAAGCCCACGCCGACGAGGAGTAGCACCACGCCGAGCGCGACCACGACGTCCTGGCCGCCGAGGCCGGCGCTGAGCAGCGGCGCGAGGCCGCTCACGGTCATCGTCCCCGACTGGGCGTACACCAGCGCCATGCCGAAGACGAGGAAGGCCGAGGTGGCGCCGGCGAGCACGAGGTACTTCACCGCCGCCTCCACGAACTGCGCCCGGTAGATCGGATAGACGATGAGCGCGTACAGCGAGACGCTGAGGATCTCGAGGCCGAGGAAGAAGGCGGCGAAGTGGGTGCTGGCGACGAGCACCGCGCCCCCCAGCGTCGCCGTAAGGAGGAGCATGTAGTACTCCTCGGGGTGCACGTGGCGGCGCTGCAGGTAGCTCCAAGAAAGGATCGCGACCGCGGCCGTGGCCACGGTGAGGAGGCCGATATAGAAGAGGGCGTAGGTGTCGAAGGAGAGCAGCGGCGTGACCTGCCGGGCGGTCCGGGTGGCGGCGATGAACAGAGAGACCATCGTCGCCGCCAGGCCGACCAGCGTGAGCGCGAGCGCCAGGGCGTGTGAGCGGTAGTAGGCGGCGGCGAGCATGACGACCACCGGTGACACGGTGAGCACGATGAGCGGCAGCAGCGTGATGAGGTCGCCGGTGGTCATCGCCGGCCGTCCGTCGGCGCGTCGTCGGCAAGGGTGACCATCTCGGCCGCGTTCGTCGCTTCAGGCGACAGTGGACTCCCCGCGGTGATCTGCTGCACGGAGGTCACCGTCTGCCGGGCGGTGGCGATCAGCGGCTGCGGGTAGAAGCCGAGCACCACGAGGGCGGCGATGAGGGCGGCGTACATGCCCGTCTCGCGCGGCACGAGGTCGCCGAAGCGGAGGGCGTGCGTCTCCTCGCCCTGGAAGGCGCGCTGCATCATCCAGAGCGCGTACACCGTGGCGAACACCAGCCCGACGGCGCCCAGCACCGCCGCCCACTTGCTCACCTGCCAGGTGCCGACGAGGATGAGGAACTCGGCGACGAAGTTGCCCAGACCGGGCAGCCCGAGCGAGGCGAGGGCGAAGAACATCGCCGTGCCGCCCATCCGCGGGGCGACGGCCCAGAGACCGCCCATCTTGGCCATGTCCCGGGTGTGGATGCGGTCCTGCAGGGTGCCGACGAGGATGAAGAGCGCGCCCGTGGAGATGGCGTGGCAGACGATCTGCAGGACCACGCCCTGCAAAGCCAGCGTGTTCCAGGCGAAGATCCCGAGGAGCACGAAGCCCATGTGGCTCACGCTGGTGTAGGCCACGAGGCGCTTCAGGTCAGTCTGCGCGTAGGC
>Ga0315281_10002020_pt1 | contig 30146 bp, 27 predicted proteins | sample YL17G07_0_MG_FD_204540 | JGI IMG/M metagenome (GOLD analysis project Ga0315281, IMG submission 204540) | Sediment microbial communities from Yellowstone Lake, YNP, Wyoming, USA - YL17G07_0 | ecosystem: Environmental > Aquatic > Freshwater > Lake > Sediment | place: USA: Wyoming | collected...
GGGCGTGTTGCGCCCACGCATCAACCGCTCCAGTTCTGCCCGCTCGCTATCGGATACACTGACCGGCACTCTCTCCATGGAGAGAGTCTACACATAACGACACTTACGAGACACTACACTAGCAGCCAACGGCCAACGGCTAACAGCCAAACGCCCTTACGGACGCACGCCCGTCAGCTTCGCCAGCTTCACCGTGTTGAAGAGCGCCAGGCTCGCGTACCACTTGACCCGCACGCGCGAGGCGTCCTTCGTCTCCAGGCTGCCGACCCGTTCGACCGCCAGGCCGCCCGGCGCCGTCAACCCGCTCAGGGCGCCGTCGCCGAACTGCATCACGTAGACCACGCTGCAGTCCGTGCTCGTGCCCACGGTCTGGGCGTCGCTGATGTAGTCGTTGATGCCGATGGCGACGCCGTCGTAGAACTGGAGCATCTGGCCGAACTGGTCGCGGTCCGCTTCGAGGAAACTCCCCGAGGCGCGTGCCAGCACGTTCAGGCTGCGCCGCGTGCGACGGCTCATGAGCAGCATGTCGGGCTTGCCGCCCTTGATCACGTCCACCAGCTCGTCCAGCTTCGCCAGCGTGAGCGAGGCGCCGTTCGCTCCCATGCTCACGGTCTGTCCTGCCGCCGTCAGCCGGTCGATGCCGTCGAAGCTCTTGGCGTTCGTCGAAACGTTGCCGTTCACGAACGTGTTGTCGAAGAGCGCGCGCACTGCCCGCGCCTTGATCTGCACCACGGCCGCCTCCAGGTCCTGCAGGTCGGAGCGGGTGGACTTGAGGAAGTTGTCGACGTCGGCGTCGCCGCCCATCACCTTGAGGGTGGCGGTGAGCTGGGTGAAGGTCGGTGTGTCCTCGGACCACGTGTCGCCGACGTCGTAGAAGGCGGCGGTGGGCGAGGCGTTCTCGCGGTTGTAGGTGAGCCCGTTGCCGGTGATCTGGATGAACGGCAGCCGCTGGAGCACGGGGCTTTCGGCTGCGATCGTCTCGATGACACCGGTGAGGAGGACGTCGTTGCTGAGCTTGCTCGCTTCGACGAGGGTCAGGGCCATGTGATGCGAACCCCCTTGGTTGAGTCCCCACGAACTCTTGGGGGCGGCCTCCCGAGCGCGAAGCCCCGCGTGTCACCGCGGGGCGGGGGGCGGCTGTCGGCCCAGCGAACTCGCGTGGCGACGCCTGCTCTCAAGGAGTCCAGCGAAAGAACTTGCCGAAGTCTCGTACGGAGATGAACGGCGAGGGTTCGGCATAGTCACCGCCATCCCGTAGGACACGGTCCTCTCCGAGACTGGCCGCAATCGCTACGGCCGGCACGCTCCAGTCGCGGCCCGCCATGCGAAGCTCAAAGAGCACGACACCCGTCCCGGGGTCTCCCAGGTCAGACTCTCCCTGAAGCACCAGCAGCGCGCGGCCGTCACTGCAGGGACAGCCGCGCGGACCGACTTCACATCCGATGGTCCGCACGGTCCAATGCCGCCCCGGGCTGGAAGCGTCAGCCAGCCTGGTCAGTGACCCGCTCAGCGACTCGAGGGATTCGATTGAGAACTCGGAATCGTTGGCGACGGCGACTCCAACGCGGTTCTCGCCCGCTCCGGCGCCCGTGCAGAGCGGAAACGGCTGGCCGAGACCAGTCGGCTTTGGCCCAGGACAGACGAACCCGGTTGTCTCAACCCGAGAGACGACGGCACCTGAACGCCCGGCGCGCAGCGACGCCACGATGTCGGTGGCCGCCCGGCAAATTCTCACGTCGACGGACAACCGGTGCCGGGCATGCTCGTTGCGGTTGGCTGTGACGCGGGTGCGGTCCCGGGCGACGCGCGTTCGCCGGGACCGCATGCCGCGAGCGCCAGGAACAGAGCACAGGCAGCCACGATGGCTGACGACCTGAGTCCGCGAAGACCAATCAACCTGCACCGTCCACTCTTCGAGCCACGTGCCGGCTCTCCCGGCCGGAACATGATGAACGCTCGAAAACGTCCCGGACCGGGGGCGGCCAGCCCGGGTGATCCGATCCCACCTGACTGAGTAACGCCGGAAGCCTCGCGTCAGTTCCATTGGTTCGCGAGGCGGCGGTGACCGCACCCGGGCGCCGGGGGCAGGTCGACGTTAGACGGAGAGGCGAGTTCAAGCGGTCAACGCGACCGGGGCCATGGGCGTTGTGAGACAATGGTGGCCTGGGGTTCGTGACGAGGCCTCGCCCGGTCTACATGCCGCCGCGGCCGGGCGCGCCAAAACTGCGGGAAAGGGGGAGCGGCTCGTGCCAAAAGCAAGCGCCATTCAGCCGGACGTCTGGATCCCGGAAGATGTGGATGACGAGCACCGGAGACTGCTGACGCTCGCGGCCGGGCGCGCGATCACGGCCGGCCGCGAATTCCCAGGGCACTACGTCGCACTGCTCGGGGACAGGACACTGGCTCATGGACCTACGCTGGACGAGGTGCGGCGCAGGGCGATCGAGGCTGCGGGAACCATGGTCAAGTGGGTGCTCTACGTCGATCCACAGCCCGGGCCGCGGTTGGTTCTCGACGCACCCTGTGCCCAGTCCCAATAGGCCCGCGCATTGCTCTTAGCGTGGCGCCCGGCAACACTCCGCCGGTCGAAGCAGCAGCCTAACCACAAGCTCGCCGCGCAACGCCGGGGTTCCAGATGACATTCGATGAGCGGTTCTTCCCTCCCGCACCCGTCGCCGCATTTTCCGTCATTTGTCTCGGAGACGAGCAGCCGGGAGAAGGCCTTCTCGATACGGGTTCCAGCCAGTCGGTGCTGCCGCTGAGCGCCATCCCCGAATCAGCCGAACCCGAGGGATGGCGACTGGTCCACTTCCTCACAGGACCGAGGCTCCTCCGAGCCTACCAGGTGTCAATCCGAATCTTCGGGGTAGAAGTCCCGGTCCTGGCCGCCGCTGCCAGCGACGACGAGATGAACCAGATCATGCCTGCCCCGGTCGAAACGCTGGCCCTGATTGGCCGCGACGTCCTGAACGCCACGCGATGGCGATTCGACGGCCCGGCGCGGCAGGTGGCGGCCGACTGACGACGCGGCCCACCATTCACCGCGCCACCGCCCGTCACCGTTCGACCGCCAGCACGCGACGGCATTCTCGCCCGGCGGCCATCGCACACCGGGCGGGCGGCAGGCTCGCCGCAAGCGGCAGACCGAGGGCGTCGTGCCAGCCCTGGACGCGGTCGAACACGGCGCATTGGTAACTCTCGGCGATCCCGGCGCGCTGGATGTTCTGGGCCACGAAGCACTGCGTCACCGCAATCTCGTAGCGCTCGCCGTCGACCTGGCGCACGTCCATTTCGATGAGCGGAGGAGCCACGTAGAGCTGCCGTCCCGCCTCGAGGAAGTCGAGAAACTCCGCGACACTCGACGCCTGCTGCACCCCGAGCGCCTTTGCGAGGCGCCCCGCTTCGACCTGGCCGACCTCGCGCACGACGCGACGGTTCAGCCGGTTGGCTGCTTCCATCCCGAACTCCTGCGCGACGGCCGCGAACCAACGCGCGTCGTGCGAATACCAGGCCCGCCGCAAGAGGTCTTCCCTCGTGCCCTCCGACAGTTCTCCGGTCTCGTTCATACGCGGCCCTCCTTACGATCCTGCCAACATTCACCGGGGACGCGCTGGAGAGGCCCAAGATCGTCCCGAACCCCGCACGGCGCTACACCGGCGAGGACGTGCGGAAGCTGTCCGCTGGCACCGGAGGATGCGCATGTGCGAATGGTAGAAAGCGACGGCGGCGGATGTCTATGCCGGTGGGACGAGCTGGGAATCATCAGCGCGTTCAAGGGGTCAGGGCAGGAGCGGGAGCAAACAGCCCCCCGGGTAACCTGGCTCGTACACCCAGACGTTGACCTCGACATCAGCGTTGAAAGCCGTCTGGTTCAGTACCGCCCATCGCTTCAAGCAGCCCGACCCGCTGGCATAACCGGTATAGACATCGGTCGGGAGGCGCACGCCTTCTGCCGTGCGGTAACCCGCCAATGCGTATTGCAGGTAGTACTGAATCCCTTCCTCCCTGCCGAGCTCCGGGAAACGGGTGATGGAGACCCACCCTTTATCAGGGTCATAGCACTCGATAATGTAATACCACTCCGGGCCATCGACACCTGCGAGGATCGACTGGTCGCCCGAATGATAGACCGTCATCTTGAAGTCTGGTTTGGTGAACGTCCGCGGCCAGCGGCACGGCCCGGGGGTTTCTGGATGGGGGGAAACTGTCACGGTCCCTGTGACGGTGATCTGGCCGCCCGCCACGGTTGGGAGCCTGGCCCTGGCAGATGCGGAAATTCGAACAGGCGGCAGGCCTGCGGCGATGATCGCCGGTTCACGCGCGGCAATCGTCAGAGTGATCAGGACCCACTGTTCGTTGCTGGGGGCGGGGCCCCCGCCCGGCAGCGGCGTCGGGGTCGGCGTGGGGGTCGGCGTCGGCAGGAGTCCTGCAGGAGCCGAGTCGCTGGCCAGGTTGGGGAGAATTATCCTGAACGGGCCGGCGGCCGCGGCGTCGTTGCTCGTCCGCTGCGACGCAACGAACGCCGCGCTGAGTCCAGCGAGGACGAGGAAGATGGCTACCGCCAGTCGGATGCGCACGGCGTCACCCCTTCTCCGAGCAGCAAGATAACGAATTCAGGCGATTTGGCAAGGGTCGCATGGACGTAACGGGCTGAGGCGAAGTAGTCGCGGCGAAGCTCCACCACGCCCCCGCACCGCGCGTGCCCGGAGCTCCAGCGGGACGGCCCGCATTGACGCGGCCCCCGGTCCCAAACATGATGCCGGGCAGATGCGTGCAGGCGTTCTCATTCTCCAGGATGCCCCGTGGGCGCAGTTGCGGGCGCGCGCCGCGGGGGCCGACGAGATGGGATTCGACACGGTCTGGGTCGCCGATCATGTGGCCGAGCCCTACCGCCCCGGCGTGCCCTGGTCAGAGGCGTGGACGCTCCTCGGGGCGTTGGCCGTCACCTGCCGGCACGCGACCGTGGGCGCGCTCACGAGTTCGCTCACGTTGCGAAATCCCGCGCTCCTCGTGCTTGCCGCCCAGACCCTCCACGACATCTCCGGCGGCCGCGCAGAGCTCGCCCTCGGGGCCGGGGGCGCTCCGCTCGACCACGAACTAACGGGCATACCCGCCTGGTCTCCTTCAGAGCGAGCCGAGCGGTTCGCCGAATTCGTCCCCGCCGTGGCGAGGATGCTGAAGGAAGCCGGGCCTGGCCCCGCCGGGGCTCCGCGGCTGACCGTCGGTGCGCTGGGCCCGAGGAGCATCACACTCGCCGCACGCCACGCGGACGCCTGGAACTCCTACGGTGTGCCCACTGGCAAGCGCCTTACGACCCGGCTGACGCACGAGGAAGCACTGGCCCTCTTTCGTGAGCGAGCCCGGCGCCTGGAGCACGCGTGCGTGGAAGCTGGCCGCGATCCGGCGACGGTCGGCAAGAGCTACACCTGGGTCGAGAGCTACGCGGAACCCGAGCTGCTCGACGTCGCGACCTGCACGCGGGTCGCGCGTGACTTCCGCAACAGCGGTGCGGACGAGTTTGTGCTCTACTGGCCCGCGGACGATTCGCAGGCCGAGCGCCTGGGCGACATCGTCCGGGCCCTTCACGAACTTTGACCACAGAGACGGTAGAATTCGCGGCTGGCTCACCACATCCCCACAGGCACGAAAGAGGAACCAATGGACGGCAAAGCGATGCTCCGGCAGCAAATGCAGGCCATGCACAACTACATGGAGGCGGCGGTCGGCGACTGCACGCCGGCCATGCTGAGCAAGCGTCTGCCCGGCGCCACGATCAACTCACCCGGCGCGATTTACGCCCACACCATCTTTGGCGAAGACGGCCTGCTCAACGGCCTGGTGCGCGGCACGACCCCGGTCTACTACGCCCAGGGCTGGGCCCAGAAGATCGGGATCGAGATGCCCAAGGGCGGCCTCGAACCCGACTGGCACCCCGATTTCGACCTCGGCCTCTTCCGCCAGTACGCGGCAGCGGTCTACAGTGCCTCGGACGAGTACCTCGCGAGCGCTACCGACGCCGAGTTGGCCCGTGTGGTCGAGCCCGGCTTCGTCCCGCCGCTCCCGGTCTCGGCGTTTGTCGCCGACCTGCTCGTCTGGCATGCGGCCACGCACCAGGGCGAGATCTCGGCGCTCAAGGGCGTCCAGGGCGTGGACGGGCTCGCGAACCCGCACTAAGACACGGGATCCGGGTGCGCGGCATTCACCGGATGGCTGGACCGCGACCCGGTTCATCCGCCCGGGATGCCGCCGTTCGGTGCGTCCGCATGGCGCTTGCCCTATTGCCCTTCAATGATGCTGTAGATCTCGTCGATCGTTGCCTTCGCCGTGATGCCCATTTCTTGCAGAATCGGCATGAGGGTCGCGCCGAAGGCGTCGAGCTTGGCCTGGCTCTCGAAGACGTCGATAACCTGCAGGCGTTTCTTGTCGCCATAGCAGATGTGGTACATCTGTCCGTCGGGCACTCTTTGCCCAATTGCTGTGAGTCGACGCATCACCTCATCGTACTTGGATGAGTCCGCTCCATCGACTTCAAACCTCACAAGTATTGCCATGTGATCTGCCCTCCTAACGGCTCTTGAATGCTGGCGACCGAAACAGGTACACGCCGCGCGGAGCGGCAGTACCGTCTGCACCGAGACACTATACGCCCGGGCTGACGGACCGCCACTGGTGCGTGGCTGCAGCCAAGCCGTGCCTCAGCCCGGCCCCTGCCCGGCGTTCCGGGCGGCGAGCAGACGGTGCGGCACCGCCGGGTTGCGCCCTTCCCACATGCGGTCGTGGCCCATCTTTGTCCATTCGAACATCTCCGTCTGGGCGGCGAGGATGTAGAAACGGTCCTCGCGCACGGCGCTGAACACCTGGTCGGCCATGTCGTCGGGCGTGAACGAGTCGCCGGGGAACGCCGTCGCGCCCGCGGTGGCGTCCGCGCTGGCCCCGCCGAGCTCCGGCGGGCGGTTCCGCTCGGCAGCGAAGATGTTCGTCCGCACAGCGCCGGGACAGAGCACCGACGCGCTGACCCTCGTCTGTCGGACGACGAGGTCCCGGTAGAGGCTCTCGCTGAGGGCGAGCACGGCATGCTTCGAGGCGTCGTAGGTCGCGTTCCCGATGCGGCCCGTGACCAGGCCGGCCATCGAGGCCGTGTTCACGATGTGCCCCTCTTCGCCGCTCGCGAGCATGCGCGGGACGAAGGCGTGGACGCCGTGGATCACGCCCCAGAGGTTCACGCCGAGCACCCACTCCCAGTCGGCGGAGGTGTGCTCCCAGGCCGCGCGCTCGGGGGCGATCACCCCGGCGTTGTTGCAGAGCAGGTGCACCGCGCCCAGCTCCGCGAACACCCACTCCGCCATCTTCTCGACCTCCGCTTCGTGACGGACGTCGACCCGGTAGGGCCGCACATTGTAGCCGCGTTCGCCAAGTGTCGCGGTCGCCCGCTCCAACGCGCCCTGCTCGACGTCGGAGAGGACAACGGTCATGCGTTCCCGTCCCGCGCGCTCGGCCAGGGCGAAGCCGATGCCGCTGGCGGCCCCGGTGATCACGGCGACGCGGCCCTGGAACTCTTTCATCTCAACCGTCCGAATGGTCTCTTCACCCGGCGGGGTGAGCGCCCGGAGCCTAGCAGAGATGGCGACGCGGCGCAGCGGGCGCCCTGCCCGAATCCGTTCGTCGAGCTGGCCGCGGTTCTGCTCCGCGCCGGGATCGCGCCAGGCGATCCGAGGCGGTGGACGAGCCACCAGAAGCGAGGTCTCCGCTGGACTTGGTGAGAGACCCCGCGATACCGTGTCGTGTCCGCTGGTACGAGACCCCCCACGGCGAGGTTGCGTTGCAATTCGTGATATCCGAAGTCCAATCTGATCTCCTGTTCGACCTCGATAACGAGCTCGGCCTGTTTGCGGAAGCGATGGGCCCTCCTAACTTCCCGAGTGATGATCACCGGGAATGGATCAACCCGAGCGGCTCGCGTGACGAGCTGATCACGGCACTGCGCGATCTCTCGATTCAACTAATATCGACCATCACCAAAATATACGAGGATCCTGAGCGGGAGTATTTTGTATGGAAGGAGTCTCGTGAGCAAGATTATGTCAATACCATATGGGGAGTTCCGCTGGCGGCTTTTGGCCCAATAGTCGCAACGTCTTCTGGACTATATTGCAGAGTAGATGTCGCCGAGGCGATAGAGTTTGACAAGTTCATAGAACTTTGGTCGTCGGATATCGACGAACTTCGGTCGGAACTCGCGCTGAGATTTAGTGCCCACACCGGCTTGGAAGATATCGCGCCATACGTTCCAGCTGCAACAGCATTTGTCCAGTATGTTATTTCAGCCATTAGAGAGATTCTGTGGCAAACTGACATTGCGAATGACCTATCTCCTGACAGTGTGTCCAAGTTCTGTGTAGATGCTCGAGAACAAGGATATAATCAGGAGGACAAAAGGATTATATGGCTAATAATGGAGAGACTTTCATCAGATGACTTGGACAACATGGCGAGACTACAGCTGTCGCCAACTGCGGTGGCGGAATACTTCGCCATGGCCAAAAGCCCTGTCGTTGAGGACAGCAGTCCGCCTCCGGGGACGGGCGGTTACGTCTACGCGCTCATCAACCCGGCGATGCCGGGCTGGGTCAAGGTGGGGCAGACACGCCGTTCACCCGCAGAGAGGGCGAAGGAACTGTCCTCAGCAACGGGCGTCCCCACGCCATTCCTCGTGGCGTACCAAGCTCGGGCCGACAACTGCTCAGTGGCAGAACGCGCGGTGCATGCAAAGCTAGGGACCAGAGGCTTTCATATCGATCGGGCACGGGAGTTTTTCTACGCCCCGCTCCAAGAAGTGATCCGCGCGATCCACGAGGTTGTTGGCACCCCCGCCGACACGCAAGCCGCTGAACGAACGTTTCGGTTCTAACGGCACTTCCCGGATGGGTCGGGATCTGGCTCAACCGGAGGCGGCTCCCGCACCCCACCCCCCTCGCAAAGACGGCCGCCCGGGAATAGCATGGCCCGGCCGCGGCCGACGGGGCCACGCCCCTGAGTTCGCCGCGCGAGAGGGTGACCTATGTCCGAAAACCGCCAGGTCGTGATCGCGTCGGTGCCCGCGGGCCCGCTCGAAGCCAGTAACTTCGAAGTCCGGTCCGCGGACGTGCCGACCCGCGCGGAGGGCCAGGTGCTCTGCCGGACCCTCGCGCTCACCATCGGCGCCGGCCAGCGCGCGGGCCTCCAGGGAAGCGCCAGCTATGCCGGCGCGCCCCTGGCGGGCGTGGTCATGGGCGGCACGGGCGTGGCCCGGGTCGAGGCCTCCAACTCCCCGGCTTTCCGGACGGGCGACCTCGTCGTCGCGCCCACGGGCTGGCAGGAGTACTCGGTCCACGCGCCGGACGCCCTGCGTCGCGTCGACCCCGCGCTCGACCCGGCCGTGCATCTCGGGGTGCTTGGAACGAACGGCCTGACCGCCTACTTCGGCCTCCTCGAGGTCGGCAAGCCGCGCGGCGGAGAAACGGTGGTGATCTCGGCCGCCGCGGGTTCGGTCGGACACGTCGTGGGGCAGATCGCAAAGCTGCAGGGGTGCCGTACCGTCGGCGTCGCTGGCTCGGGCGAGAAGTGCCGGCTGCTCGTCGACGAGCTCGGGTTCGACACCGCCGTGAACTACAAGGACGCCGGCTTTCGCGACGCCTTCAAGGCCGCGACGCCCGCCCGGATCGACGTCTACTTCGACAACACGGGTGGCGACATCCTCGGCAGCGCCCTCTTCCGGATGAGCACGCACGGCCGCATCGTCTGTTGCGGCGTCGTCAGCCAGTACGACACGGCCAACCCGGCGCCCGGGCCGCGCGGCATCCCGGGCCTGCTCGTGAACAACCGCGTCCGCATGGAAGGCTTCCTCGTGTTCGACTACCTCGAACGCTACGAAGAGGCGCGCGAGCAACTCACGGCCTGGATCAAGAGCGGCCAGCTAACGCCGAAGGTCACCGAGTTCCAGGGCCTGGAAGCCGCGCCGCGTGCGTTCGTCGAGCTGCTCGGCGGCGCAACCGTCGGCACCACCATCGTGCGCGTCGGCTGAGGCGGGGAGTTCGTCGGCACGCCACTACCCTTCCCCCGGCTGACCGCGGCCCTCCGGGCTCGTGAAGCTGTACCCGACGCCGGGATCGTTGGCGATGAGCGCCCCGGCGCAGGGCTGGGCCGCTTCCAGCTTGGCCCGCAACTGGTGCACGAACGTGCGCAGGATGTGGGCGTCGTCCACGTACTCCGGCCCCCAGACCTCCGCCAGGATGAACCGCTGCGTGAGCACCCGGCCCTCCTGCCGCAAGAGCAGGCGGCAGAGGTCGAATTCCTTCGGCGTGAGATGCGTCGGCACGCCGCCAACCCGCACCTCGCGCGTCGCGAGGTCCATCGCAATGGGCCCTGCCTGCAGGACCGGCTCCCGCGAGCCGCCGGCCGTCCGGCGCAGTGCCACCCGCACCCGCGCGAGCAGCTCGTTCATGTTGAACGGCTTCGTCAGGTAGTCGTCCGCGCCTTCGTCCAGCGCGGTCACCTTCGCCCGTTCGTCCCCGACGGCGCTGAGGAGGATGATCGGCACCTCGCTCCACGCCCGGATCGCGCGCGTGATCGCGATGCCGTCGGTGTCGGGCAGGACGAGGTCCAGGAGCACGACGTCCGGGCGGAAGTCCCGCACGAGCGCCTCCGTGGGCCCGCCCGACTCGAGCGTCTTCACGGCATAGCCGTGGCCTTCGAGCGACCGGCGCAGGCTCCTCAGGATCGCAGGGTCGTCGTCCACCACGACCAGGCGGGCGCCGCTCACGGCCGGGGAGCTGCCGCCGCGGGCAGGTCGATCTGGAAGTCGTTGCCACGGCCGCTCGCAGTGAGGCCCACGCGCCCGCCACAGAGCTCGACCATCGCGCGCACGATCGCCAGGCCGAGGCCCGTCCCGGCGCCCGAGGCCGGCGCAGCGGCTCCGCGGTAGAACTTCTCGAAGACGTGCGGCGCCTCGGCCGCAGGAATGGGCGGGCCTTCGTCCAGCACATGCAGGCGCACGCGCGCGCCGGTCCCTTCAGCGGCCAGCTCGATGCGCCCGCCTTCGACTGAGTAGCGGGCCGCGTTCTCGATGAGGTTCGAGAGCGACTGGAAGAGCAAGCCGTAGTCCGCGCGCAGCCAGAGCGGGGTTGCGCCCGCGTGACCACCTGGCGGCCGGGCGCCGCTCGGCCCGTGAGCAGGGCAGCTTCTTCGAGGAGAAGTCCCGCCTCGACGGCCTCCAGGTTCGGCTTCACCGCACCGCCTTCGAGCCGGCTCAACTGCAGCAGGTTGTCGACCGTGCCGGTCAGGCGGTCGGTCTGCGCCTCGATAGTCGCGAGGAAGCTCTCTTGGTCCTCCGCCGTCCAGTCCATCCCGGCTTCGCGCAGGCTGCCAACGGCGGCCTTGATTGCCGTCAGCGGCGAACGCAGGTCATGGGAGACGCCCGACAGCAGCACCGACTTGAACTCGTCCGCGCGTTCGAGCGACAGGGCGCGGCCGACGTCGGCAGCGAGCCGCAAGCGATGGATGGCGAGGCTGGCCTCACTGGCGAACCCGCCGAGGAGGCGATGGACGTCGACGCCTGCCGGAGGGTGCAGCGGCCCGCGCACGGAGAGCACGCCGGCGTTCGGCGTTCCCTGGCCAAACGGCACAAGCAGGCCCGTCGCGTCCGGGAGGCCACCCCGCACTGGCCGGAACACCCGGCCGCGCTGGGGCTGGCCGTGAAACACCACTTCGCCAGTGCGCAGCGCGCCGGCGGCCAGGGCCTGGACCTCCCTGCTCACGTCGCCGACGCCGAGGCTGGAAGCCACCTCGCGCCAGCGCCCGTCGTCGCGGAGGACGGCGCAGCTGCGCGCCCGCGTGGTTTCGATGACCGCGTCGCAGAGCCGTTCGAGCGCCTGCTGAGGCGACGAGGCCGCGGCGAGACGATGCGACAGCTCGAGGAGCATGTCGCTCTCCGTCCGCCGCGCCGCCGCGACCCGCGCCTGGTGGCGCAGGGCCGAGAGCATGAAGCCACCGACGCCCGCCACCGCGAGGAAGATCGAGAGGGCGCCCACGTTCGCGGGCTCCTGGACCGTGAAGCTGTGCGTCGGCGGCACGAAGAAGAAGTTGACGGCGAGGTCCGCAACCACAGCCGAGACGAGCCCCACCCGGTATCCCCAGAGCGCCGAGACCACCAGCGTCAGGAGCAGGTAGAGGAGCGCGACGATGAGCAGGTGGCCGCTGTCGAGCGTCGTGGCGAGGACGGTCGTGAGCGCCGCATACAGAAGGACAGCGGCCGCGAACCCGAGTTTCGCCGTCTGCCACGAACCGTCGCCCGGCCGAAGCACGCTCCACATACGACAAGGCTAGCACCAACGGAACGGGATCACGCTCACCGGGCGTCCCGGCCGAGTCGCCCCGGGCGAACCCGCACACTTCCCGCACACCGGCCACCGCTTTCCTGACGGGACCCGCACGCCCGCGGTGGGACTCTGGAGTCGTGATTCGCAGGATTGCCTACGACCCCCAGGTGTACCCGGAGCCGCGCCTCTGCCTCGCTTCGATGAGTGAGCGGCTCCGCGCCGGCTGGCAGATCTCGTCCGTCGAACCGGCAGGACGCGGAGCCGTTCGCGTGGTCTTCCGCCGGGACACGCCGTTCCGCCCTGCGACGGCACCCGCGGCGCCGGCCGAACAGCCGCAGGCCGCCGCCCGGCACAACCTGAGGGACCGCTCGAGGCTCGGCGGTGGGCGCCACCGCGCCGCCGGGCCGAACTGCGAGTGATGCACGAGCGGCGCCCCGGAGCAGAATGGTGACAAACATCCCCGGCCCGCAACGGTCTCCCGGCGGGCCCGTCACCCGCATCCGGGTGGAGTTGCCTCGCGCCGGGATCGTCCCGCTGGAAGAGCACCACTTCCTGGCGACCGAGTACGCTTCGCCCCGGACGGGCTGGCGCGCCGCGGCCGCCCGCGCCCAGGCCCTTGCATTCGGCCAGACGCTCGCAAGCGACCGCCTGGAAAGCGAACGTCTGGGCAAGCTGAAGGCGCTCGCCGTCTTCTCCTCCGACGCCCTCTCGTCTGTTGCGTACGCGACCCAGGAGATCCTGTTCGTCCTCGTGCTGGCCGGCGCGGGGGCGATCACCTATTCGGCGCCGATCGCCCTCGGCATCGTGGCGCTGCTCACCATGGTCATCGCGAGCTACCGTCAGACGGTGCGCGCCTACCCCGGCGGCGGCGGCGCCTACATCGTCGCCCACGAGAACCTCGGCATCGGCGCCGGGCTGATCGCCGCGGCTGCCCTTCTCATTGACTACGTGCTCACCGTCTCCGTCTCGGTCGCGGCCGGCATCGACGCGCTCGCCTCGCTCAGCGAGCAGTTCCGGCCGTTCGCCGTGCCGCTGGCGGTCGTCATCGTGCTCTTGGTCGCGACGGTCAACCTTCGCGGCGTGCGCGAATCCGGGACGATCTTCGCCATCCCCACCTACGCGTTCCTCGTCGCGCTCACCCTCGCGATCGGCGTGGCGCTGACACGCATCCTGCTCGACGGCGAGAATCCGCTCGCTGCCGGCACACCCGTTGAGGGGCTGGGCAACGGCCCGTTCAAGGACATCGGCATCCTGCTGCTCCTCAAGGCCTTCTCCAACGGCTGCACCGCGCTCACGGGCGTGGAGGCGATCAGCAACGGCGTCCAGGCCTTCAAGCAACCGTCCGCAAAGAACGCCAGCCAGACACTCCTCGCGATGGGCCTCATCCTCGGCTCGCTCTTCATCGGCGTGACCGTCATCGCCCGCCATTACGCCTTCATCCCGCACGAGAACAACACGATCCCGGCCCAACTCGGCGCGGCGGCGTTCGGCGACGGCAGCCCGCTCCTCGTCTTCCTCCAGATAATGACCGCGGGCATCCTCATCCTCGCTGCCAACACCTCCTTCGCCGACTTCCCCCGGCTCTCCGCGATCCTCGCCCGCGACGGCTACATGCCGAGGGTCTTCCGCGCCCGCGGCAACCGGCTGGTCTTCAGCTACGGCATCGTGGTGCTGGCCCTGCTCTCCTCGGCGCTGCTCGTCGTCTTCAACGCAGAGACCACGCGGCTGATCCCGCTCTACGCCCTCGGCGTCTTCCTCTCCTTCACGCTCAGCCAGTCGGGCATGGTGCGGCACTGGGCGAAGACGAGGGAGCGCGGGTGGCGCCGCGCCGCCGTCGTCAACGGCCTCGGCGCGGTCGCGACCGCCGTCGTCTTCTGCGTCATCCTGGAGGCAAAGTTTGGCGAGGGCGCATGGGTGGTGGTGATTCTCATCCCCGTCCTCGCCGGCCTGGGCTGGGTCGTCGGCCGCTTCTACCGCAACCTGGCGCGGGCGATCCACGTCCCCGCGCACGCCGTCTTCGACTTCCAGGCCGCTGGCCCTTCCATCCGCCCCGTGTTCGTGCCCGTCGAAGAGATCAACCTGGCGACCGTCATGGCCGTCGGCGCGGCCTGCGAGCGTTCGCGCCGGGTGACCGCCCTCCACGTCATCGTCGACCCGGACCAGCCGTCCACCGTGCCCGAGCGTTGGCCGCACCAGTTCCCGAACATCCCCCTGACGGTGATCGACTCGCCCTACCGGACGGTCGCCGACCCGATGGCGCTGTTCGTCGTCGAATCGCTCCGCCAGGCGCCACACGAGAGCACCGTGCTCGTGCCCATGATCGAAGTGCGGCACTGGTACGAGCGCCCGCTCGTGAACCAGGGCCTGGGCAGCCTTCGGCGCCTGCTCAGCGCGCGCCGTCGAGTGTCGGTTGAGATGTTCTCCATCAGCCCCGGTGGTCGAGGCCGGCGGCAGGACAAGAAGTGACGCCGCACGCCCGTTCCGGACGCTCCCCCTGCCAACGGCCGCGCAGCCAGTTATCATGCGCGGAATGCCGAGTGAGCGTATTCAGCGCCGGATAGACTCCCTGCTCGACCTGGCGGATAACGCGGTCGGGTTGAAGGACTGGGCCACCGTCGCCGAGAACGCGAAAGCGGTCCTCGCCCTCGAGCCCGCCAATGCTGACGCGCAGGCCTATCTTGCTGCCTCCGAGCGTGGCCTCGGCTCATCCGTCTCGACGCCCCAGGATGCGGCCACGACCCCCGGGGCCCGCTCAGCGCCGCTGCCGGCGTCGTTCTTCGCAGGCCGCTACCGGGTGCTGCGGCTGCTGGGCGAGGGTGGCAAGAAGCGGGTCTACCTGGCGCGGGACGAGCGGTTGCAGCGCGACGTTGCCCTCGCCGTCATCCCTGCCGGCGGCCTCGACGGCACCGGCAGGGAGCGCATCCTGCGCGAGGCCCAGCACATGGGGCGTGTGGGCGCACACCCCAACCTGGTCACGGTCCACGACATCGGCGAAGAAGACGGAAACCCCTGCATCGTCCAGGAGTTCATTGGCGGCGGTGACGTTGCGAGCCTCCTCGAGCAGGGCAAGCTGCCTGTCGCCCGCACGCTCCGCATCGCGGCCGACGTCCTCCAGGCTCTTTCCTTTATGCACGGACAGGGCGTCGTCCATCGCGACCTCAAGCCCGCGAACGTCTTCCTCGCCACGGACGGCACGGCCAAGGTCGGGGACTTCGGGCTCGCGGTCTCGACCGACTTCTCCCGGCTGACGCTGCACGGCACGCTCGTGGGCACCGTCGCCTACATGCCGCCGGAGCAGGCGATCGGTGGCGACGTGACGCCGCGCAGCGACCTCTACTCGCTCGGCGCGATGCTCTACGAGATGATCACCGGCCGGACGCCGTTCCTGGGCGACGACGCCACGGCAATCATCTCGCAGCACCTGAACACTGCCCCCGTCGCTCCCTCGTGGCACACGCAGGATTGCCCGCCGCTGCTCGAAGCGCTCATCCTCCGCTTGCTCGAAAAGGATCCGGCGAAGCGCCCGGCGAGCGCGGACGAAGTCGCCGCCGCCCTCGCGGCCATCAATCCCGATGAGAAGTCGAGCCGGCACGCTGGCGGGAACCCGCTCGCAGGGCTGGCCCGCGGCGTCTTCGTCGGGCGCGAGAAAGAGCTCGAGCGGCTGAAGAAGGCGTTCGACGAAGCGTTCGCGGGACGGGGCAGCCTGGTGATGCTCGTGGGCGAGCCCGGCATCGGCAAGACGCGCGCCGCGCAGGAGCTGGAGACGTACGCCAGGATGCGCGGGGCGCAGGTCCTCTGGGGGCGCAGCCACGAATCCTCCGGCGCCCCGCCGTATTGGCCGTGGGTGCAGGCCGGCCGCCAGTGGGGCGCGGCGAACGATCTCGCCTCCATCCAGGCCGAGGTCGCGCCGGTGCGAGGGGAGCTGGTGCGCCTCTTCCCCGAGTTGCGCGAGCAGCCCGGCTTCGTCGAGCCCGAGACCCTGGCTGACCCACAGTCGGCCCAGTTCCAGCTGTTCGACGCCTTTGCCACCTTCGTCCGCGCGATAGCAGGCAAGGGCCCGCTCGTGATCGCCCTCGATGACCTCCACTGGGCGGACAAGCCGACGCTGCTCCTCCTGCAGCACGTCGCCCGCGACCTCGGGCGGTCACGCCTGCTTATTGTCTGCACCTACAGGGACACGGACCTGAGCCGCGCCCACCCGCTGAGCGAGGCGCTCGGCGCCCTCAACCGCGACCCTGGCTTCCAGCGGGTCGTGCTCCGCGGGCTTTCGAAGGACGAAGTCCGCGCCTACATCCGCGAGGCCGCCCACGCCGAGCCGAAGACGGCCGTGCTGGAGAAGATCTTCGAAGAGACGGAGGGCAACCCCTTCTTCTTGAGCGAGGTCGTGAACCTGCTCACGCAGGAAGGGACGCTGAACAGGGAGAGCGTGAGCGACATCGCCGTGCCCGACGGGGTGAAGGAAGCCCTCGGCCGCCGGCTGGACCGCGTGAGCAAGGAGGCGAACGCGCTCCTCCAGGTGGCGGCGATTGTCGGGCGGGAATTCGCCTACGAGACCCTCTCGCTGCTTGGGGAGCGGGACGGGGACGTGCTCCTGCACCTCATCGAGGAGGGGATCGAGGCGCGCGTGATCGAGGAGATGGCGCAGCCAGGGCACTACCGCTTCACCCACGCGCTCATGCAGGAGACCCTGCTCTCCGAGCTCTCCACGACGCGGCGGCTACGGCTCCACGGCCAGGTCGGCGAAGCCCTGGAGCGGCGCTGGAGCGACCGGGCAGCCGAGTACGCGAGCCGCCTCGCCACGCACTTCAACGAGAGCGCGACCCTGACGCCGGAGCATGGCGAAAAGGCGTACCGCTATTCGAAGCTGGCCGCCGAGCAGGCCGAGGCCCAGTTCGCCTGGCCCGAGGCAGCAGCCCTCTACGGGCGCTGCGTCGAACTGCACCGGCAGTCCAGGGGGACGATCGACGCGGACATCGGGCCCGTCCTCACCAACCTGGCCAGGGACGGGTGGAATGCGGGCGTGGCCGAGTCCATCCGCTACGCGCTGGAGGCCATGGACCTCTACCGCGAACGGGGAGACGGCCCGGGTTTCGCTCGCGCCGCGATCGTCGCACTGGACAACCCGTCGATCTATGACACGCAACAGTACGTCGACATCGTCGAGGAAGCACTCGCGCTGCTCGGCGACGCCGACGTGCAACTCGAGGGACGTCTGCTGAGCCTGCTGGTCGACGACCGCGTTGACCACGACCCGTATGGCGACGCGGACGACGCCCTCATCGCCCGCGCCGCCGGTCTGGCGGACGAGCACGACATTGCGCGGCTCAAGGGCGCGTTGTGCGGGGTCGCCGCTTCAAGGGCCCGGGCGCGAGGCGACTTCGCCGGTGCGCGCCGCGAGAGCTACGCGTCATACGTCGAGTACGACCGGGCCGGCGACTTCTTTATGGCCTCCGGCGCCCTCTCCCATATGGGCCGGGCGCAAGCGGCAGAGGGAGACCTCGAGGCCGCACTGGCTGCATCTGAACAGGCGCTGGAGTACGCCCGGCTGCATCGGGCGCCTTACTCTGAAGCCATCACCCTGTTGTACATCGGCCGGATCGCCATCTTGCGAAACGACGCCCGGCTGCTCGCGAGAGTCGCGGCGGAGACGGCAGTAGAGCACCCATTCGCAGTCGTCGCGACGACGTGGGCCGCCGAGCTGCGAGGGGAAGCCTCCCGGATTCTCGACGCCACGCGGGCGTCTGTGCAGCAAGCGCTGGAGTCGGGGTTCCTCAGCGGCTTCAGGGCCGTGTGGGAGGGAACCCTGGCGCGCGGGCTCCTGCACAGCGGCCACGAGGCGGAAGCCGCGGAATGGCTCGCCCGATGGGCTGAGAGCTACGGTCGAGTCGACGGGTGGGACCCCGCGTACTCGCTCGCCTGCCTCGCGCCGGCCGACGACGCGCTGGTCAGATTGGGCACCGGCGCTATGTGGCGCCAGGCCTACGCCCGGCTTATCGCGCTCTCTGCCTACCGCGTCGAGGGCCCGATTGGCCTCGACCACCTTCGCGGTGACCTCGCGTTGAAGCTGGAGAAGCCGGATGAAGCGGCCCGATGGTACGAGACAGGGCTCGCATGGGCCACGCGCGAACGCGTTCCCGTCGAGGCCGGGCGTTGCCTCCAGGGCCTCGCCGCCCTTGCGGAGCTGCGCGGCGACGTGTCCGGGGCGCTCGCGCAGCTCGACCGCGCGGCGGAGCTCTTCCGGGACTGCGGCGCCAGGCTGTATCTCGACCCGGTGATTGCCGCGAAGGTGCGGCTGCAGGGCATCACCTCGGACGACACAGGCTCGTCGATCGACCGTGTGTCTGGGTCGGTCCGCTCGGCGCGGCCCGAGATCTCGGTCCACGCGGCGGCCGACGGGACCGTCACGCTCATGTTCAGCGACATCGAAGGCTCGACCGTCCTGAACGAGCAGATGGGCGACACGAAGTGGATGGAAGTGCTGCGCGCCCACAACGCCGTCGTCGAGGCGCAGGTGAAGGCACATGGCGGCCACGTTGTGAAGAGCATGGGCGACGGCTTCATGGTCGTTTTCGCTTCGGCCGAATCCGGCGTCCGCTGCGCCCTCGCCATACAAGCTGTGCTGTCAGAACTCAGAACTCAGAACTCAGAACTGGCCGAAGGCATCCGCGTGCGCATCGGCGTGCACGTCGGCCGGGCCGTGCGCGACAACGGCGACTTCTTCGGCCGTGAAGTGAACTATGCCGCCCGCGTCGCCGGGACGGCCCTTGGCGGCGAGGTCGTGGTGAGCGAGGCGGTGCGGGAGCGGCTCGAGCGCGGGAGCGGCTTCGTCCTCGCGGGCCGGCCAGCAGAGTTGAAGGGCTTCGCGGGAGAGCAGCACGTCTTCACCGTCCGGGCGTCGCAAGCAAGCGGCCACCCGCTCCCCTGACGAGCCACGCTAAATCGTCATGGCACTGAGCCATCCCAGGCCATACACTGTCATTACCCCCTTACGGCGTCCGGGGCGAGAGACGAGTTAACCCTCCTGCCCAGCATCACCTCGATTGCCCAGATCGACCTGTCCCCACTGCCCGGCAAACAGTACTTCAGCGGCACGCGCGAATGGTCCGAAGAGTTCATCTATTTCCTGATGGTGGACCGCTTCCACGATGACGCGCTCCGCGCGCCTGTGCTGCAGTCCGCGCGCACGGACGGGGTCTCCACGCACGACGGCTTCTATGGCGGCACCCTCAAGGGCGTTACCGCGCACCTCGACTACATCGCCGGGCTTGGCTGCACCTCCATCTGGCTCTCTCCGGTCTTCGAAAACAACGCCGGCGCCTACCACGGCTACAACACCAGCAACTACCTGGACGTCGACCCCCACTTCGGCACCCGGCAGGACCTCAAGGACCTGGTCGCGGCGGCCCACCGGCTCGACATGCGAGTCATCCTCGACGTCGTCCTCAATCACTCCGGCGACAACTGGAGCTACCCGGAGGGCTTCCGCTACTTCTATTCGCAGGACGAGCGCTTCGCCTTCGGCTCCTGGCGCCAGCCCGACCGTCCGATCCCGACCGAACTGCGCGACCCGGCTCTCTACCACCGGCGAGGCGAGATCTCCGGCGCCGACGGCTACGACGCGTTCCCCGAGGGCCAGCATGGCGACCTGTTCGGTCTCAAGAACTACGCCAGCGACGACGACGAAGCCGCGTCGGAGCTGATCGAAATCCTGATCCGGACGCACTGCTACTGGATTCGAGAAGCGGACGTCGACGGCTTCCGCGTGGACGCCGCCAAGCACATGGGTGAGCTGGCCTGCTCGCGCTTCTCCTCCGCCGTCCGGGAGTACGCCTACAGCCTGGGCAAGCGCGGATTCTTCATCTTCGGGGAGGTCGCCTCACCCAGTGACGAAGTCATCAACCGCTTCATCGGTCAGCACGCTTCGCGCCTCGACAGCGGCGGGACGGTCTTCTTCGGGCTCGACTCGGTGCTGGACTTCCGCCTCGGCGCAGACCTCCCGGGTGTCCTCAAGGGGTTCCGCGACCCGCGGGTACTCTTCGAGCGGCTGGAGGCCCAGCGTTGGCGCGCGTTGCAGCAGGGCGACGTCGGCCGTTTCCTCGTCTCCTTCGTCGACAACCACGACGCCTTCTGGCAGGAGGGCGGGCGCTTCGCGAATGGCTCGCCCGACGAGCAGGTCATCGCCGGCGTCGGGTACCTGCTGGCCTCACTGGGCACCGCCTGCATCTATTACGGGACCGAGCAGGGGTTCTCCGGGACCGGCGGGGACAACGAGATGCGCGAGGCGATGTTCGACGGCGAAGTTGCCGGGCAGAGCCTGCTCAACCCCGGCTGCCACATCTACCAGGAGATCGCCAGGCTGGCCGCGATCGTGCGCGAAAACGCCGTCCTCCGCTTCGGCCGCATGTACTTTCGCGAGATCTCGGCCAATCACGTGGACTTTGGCATGCCGTACGGCACCGCCTACACGCTCGCCTTCTCCCGGATTCTCTACGGACGCGAGGTACTCGTGGCGTACAACGTCTCCGACGAGGCGCGCAGCGACGCCGTCGTCGTCGACCGCAGCATCCACAACTCCCCCGGCGAGCTGCGCTATCTCTACGGCAAGACCGGGACCGTGACCGTGGAGTCGACCGCGGACGACCGGGTCCGCTACGTGCGCCTCGACCTCGCGCCCCACGAGTTCGTCATCCTCGAATGACCGCCCGAGCGCGGCGCGCGCGCAACCAGCGGCAGCCGGCGCGGTAGCCCGTGTCGCCGCAAGGGGACGCGATCACGTCCCTGCCCGTGCAATGCCGTCAGCTACGGGGCGAGCCCAGATCCGCACCCCTGCCATGAGGGAGCGCCCTCACCCCCGGCCGACCGGCGCTCCCACTCCGTGGCCGAGGGGGATCAGCGGCGGACGGGTCGGCATCTCCCCTCCCGCCCGCGGGCGGGAGAAGGGGGCTGGGGGGATGAGGGAGCGCACGCCACTTTTGCCGCCCGCCGGGGAGGAGTATCGTCGGCTGAACCGGGAGCGCCGGGGCAGGCACTCGGCCTGGAGGTTCGCATGCGCAAGAAACGGCATCCGCTCAGCGGCGCCATCTACGAAGACCTCGGCAACGGGCTCGTACGGGTGGATAAGGCCGGGGTCGTTGGGGTCTTCCGGGCCAACGGGACCTGGGTCGAGGGCGAGCTCAGCTTCGCTGACCCCCACATGATCGCCTGGGTCGGCGGCAAGGAGCTCCCCCACGGCATGAACGTGAGCCAGCGGCGGATGCCGGCCGGCCGCGAAATCGTCCACGACTGAACACGCAAGAAAGCACAGAGGGAACAGGATGACGGCAACGGTTGGCGACGCGGGCCGGATGACACCAGCCGGGGCCCGCTCCATCGGGGTTTCCTACCAGGAGTTGTTGAAGACCGACACCCACGCGGTGCCAGGGCTGCTGACCACCGAATCCCCAATGGAGCCCGGCGTCACGCGCGTCCCGGCGGAGCGCTACTACGCGAAGCGGATCCACGACCTCGAGGTGGAGAAGCTCTGGAAGCGCGTCTGGCAGATGGCCGGCCGGGAAGAAGACATCCCCAACGTCGGGGACTACCTCGTGTACGACATCGCGAGCCTCTCGTTCCTGGTCGTGCGCACGGGCGCGAACGAGATCAAGGCGTTTCACAACGCCTGTTTGCACCGCGGCCGCCAACTGCGCGAATGGGCGGGCACGAAGGCCACGGAGTTCCGCTGCCCGTTCCACGGCTGGTGCTGGGAGATCGACGGCACGCTCAAAGAAGTCGTGAACCAGTGGGACTTCCCGGAAGTGAACGAGGCGGAGTACCACCTCCCCGAGGTGAAGGTAGGTACCTGGGCGGGCTTCATCTTCATCAACCCCGACACCGAGGCGGGCTCGCTCGAGGATTTCCTCGGTGACCTGCCGAAGCACTTCGCGCGCTGGCCGCTGGAGAAGCGCTTCAAGCAGGCGCACGTGGCCAAGATCCTGCGCTGCAACTGGAAGGCCGCACAGGAGGCCTTCATGGAGGCGTACCACGTCGTGGCGACGCACCCGCAGCTCCTCGCCAGCCTGGGCGACTCGAACTCGCAGTACGACGTGTTCGGCAACTTCGCCCGCGCGATTTCGCCCGGCGGCGTGCCCAGCCCCCACATGCGGGCGAAGCCGAGCGAGCAGGAAGTGCTGAACGCCCTGTTCGACCGCCAGCTCGACGACCCGGAGCTGGTCACGGTGCCCGAAGGAAAAACGGCTCGCGAGCTCGCCGCCACCATGGGCCGCGAGCAGATGCGCGGGGTCATCGGCGCGGAGGCCGACACCTACTGCGACGCCGAGTACACCGACTCCTTCTACTTCACGCAGTTCCCCAATTTCCATCCCTGGGGCGGGTTCAACCGCATCGTCTACCGCTTCCGCCCGAATGGGGACAACCCGGACGAGTGCATCATGGAGTGCATGTTCCTGTCGCCCTGGCCCGAGGGTGAGCCCCGGCCGCCAGCTGCCCCGATCCACTTCCTCGACGCAGACCAGGACTGGGTGGAGGCGCCGGAGTTGGGGATGCTCGCACGGGTGTTCAACCAGGACGTGTACAACCTGCCGAAGGTGCAGATCGGCCTCAAGGCGATGAAGAAGCCCGAGGTCGTCTTCGCCAGCTACGGCGAGACGAAGATCCGCCACTTCCACAAGCTGTGGGAGGCCTGGGTGAGCCTCGAATAGGCCGCTCGCAGAGTCAGGCAAGGCCGCGCCAGTGCCTGTCCGGCCCCCTGTGGTGGGCGGCCGGCATTCGGGAACGTGCCCGCGGAAATAGGGGAAACGTCGTAGGGACAGCCGTCTGCTGGCTTGCTTCACTGGCGAAAGCCGGTGGTATAGTGATTTTCCCGGCGTTGGCGGGGTACTGCCTTTCGGGGCAGGCGCCGAGGGTGTTTGCTGTTGCCCCGTGCCTATCCTGGCAGCTAAGGACGGTCCTCTGAGTTGACCGAACCACTCCAGGTTGGCCAGTTCGCGATAGTGGATGGCGAACCGGTTGACCGCGGTCCCAACGCCGGGAAGTTCCACGGCAAGGGTCCGACTGACGACCGAGCAGAGCTCTTCATTGTGGCCGAGGGCACGACGCCCGCGGGCGAGGCTTTCGCGGGCCATGTGGTTTCCGGCGCCGGGCACAGTTGGGCAGCGATGGACATGTCGCTCACCGGCGCCCTCCAGCGGCTCTTCGAAGAAGCCGCAGCCAACCTCCGCGACTGGAACCGCAAGAGCATCGCCCAGCACCGCGTGAGCATCGGACTGACGGCTTTCGCGCGGCGAGGGACCCAGGCGGTGGTCGCCCAGGCCGGGCCCTCTGTCGCGTTCCACCGCTCCGGCAACCGCGTGCAGGCCTACTACGCCGACGAAGAGCACGGCCAGCCCATCGGCTCCGGCCCCGCCACGACGCCGCAATTGACGCGCGTCGACTTCGCTCCCGGCGACCGGCTGCTCCTCCTCTCCACGGCCGCCCTGCAGGAAATCGACGACGAGATCATCGAAGGGATCCTGCTGCTCCCGGCGGAGCAGGTCCTGCCGAATCTCTATCACCGCCTGGAGCACCTCCGCAACCTCACGGCGATGCTTGTCACGAACGACGCCTCGCGCGCCAGTGCCCTGGTCGAAACGCCAGAAGGGTTCGTGATCGACGCGACCGGGGCCTCCGGCGAGGCCGCCGCGCGGCCCCCCACGTCCACACGGGACGCAGTCGCCGGGGAAGCCATGGGCGCCGAGCCGCCGCTCCAGGCAGGCACGTACCAGCCCAGCCTGTTCATCAAAGACCGCTCGGAAGACGCCGTGGAGGCCGCCCGCCAGACGCTCGTTGCGGTCACGGCGCGCATCCGCCCGGGTACGGTGGCCCTCCCCGAAGTAGCGGCCCACGAGATGCCGCCGCTCCGTCGCGCCGCGGGCGACAACGCGCTCGCGCGCCTCGCTGCCGAACACCACGCGCACTCGTCCATGTCGCACGCCGGGTCCCACGCAGGGGTCAGCGTTGCCACGATGCCGGGCCACGGCTCCAGCCGGCCGTCATGGCGGTCAGCGCCGCCTCCGGCAGCCAGCACCGCAGAGACCATGAGTGCGGGGCCGAACCGCGACCACCGGCGCGAGAGCTTCTTCCGCGGGCTCGTGCGCGAAGAGGCGCCGCCAAGGCCCGAGCCCAACCCGGACGACCTGCCCTTCGCCGACGAGCTCGCCGCTGGCTTGAGCCCGCGGGCCGCGCACAGCGGGCCCGTGAGCGAGACCATCGCGGGCGACAACGCCGCGAGCATGGCCGGGGGAGGATCGCTCGTGCGCGTGCGCGCCGGCATGAGCGGCCGCTGGAAGGGAGACGGGACCCTGTCGCGCCGCCGCCCGGTCGCGCAGGGCCATTTCCGCCCGACGTGGCTCGTGGTGATCGTCGGCATCGTCCTCCTGCTCGGGGTCGTGGGGCTCATCACCCTGCCAAGGCTCCTGGGCGGCGACAGCACGCAGCAGTACACGGCGCTCGTCGACAGCGCACAGCAGAAGCTGGCCACGGCACGCGTGCTGGAGGACCCGTCCGAAAAGCGGAAGGCGCTCACAGAAGCCCAGGCGCTCCTGCTCGAGGCGCGCGACGCATCCGCCTCCGGGCCCGAAGCTGCTCAGCTCATCAGCCAGGTGACGGCCGCGCTCGCCGCGATGGACGCAGTCCGCACGCCCACGGCCGTGGACGTCGTGGCGAGCCTCGACCAGTTCGGCGACAAGCCCGTGGCGGCCGTGCGCCTCGAAGTCACAGATGACACGGCCTACGTGCTCGACGGCGCCTCCGGGCAGGTGATCGCGCTCCCCCTGAAGGGTGGCGAGCACAGCGTCGTATACGGCGAGGACAAGGACGCGAAACGCGGCCGCCCGGTCGCGACGGCGTTCCTCGAAGGCGCCGACCTTGGCGAGCCCTCGCTCCTGATCATGGACGCTTCGCGCAACCTCTGGGCGTTCTCGCCCACCGCCGGGCTCCGGCCCGTGCCCTTCGGCGCCCCCGCTTCGATGACCGTGACCGACATTGCCGTGTACGGCCGCGACCTGTTCGTGCTCGACGCGGCCGCGTCCGCCGTCTACAAGTTCAGCCCCGGCGACGGTGGTTACGGCGCCGCGCCCGTCAAGGTGCTGGACACGCCGGACATCGCGGCCGCGCGACGGCTCATGGTTGACTCCGAAATCGTGACCGCCGACGCGAACGGCACGCTGCGGCGCTTCACAGGCCAGCTGGCGCTGGTGCTTTCCGAAGCCGGGGTCGACCAGCGGCTGGTCCGTGCGGAGGCGCCCGCGGCCCTGACCCGCAACGGTGACCTCGCCGTGCTGGACTCGGCGAACGACCGCATCGTCGTCCTGCGCCGCGACGGCGCCTTCGACCGGCAGTACCGCCACAAGGACTTCCAGGCCATGAGCGCCTTCACGTTGCACAAGGGCGTGCCGTACGTGTTCAGCGGCGGCAAGTTGCGGCGGGTCACCTGGTAGGGACCCGGCTTTCCTGGGCCAGCCTCGGGCGCCTATGGCCCGGGTGCCGTTGGCCCTGCGCGGAGCGGCGGCGACGGCTTCGTTGAAAGCACGAAGAACACGCTCCCGAGCAGCGCGATCGTGGCGATGATGTCGAAGCCGACCTTGTAGCTGCCCGTGGAGTCGTAAACAGCCCCCGCGATAATCGGGCCGCTGACTGTGCCGATGATGATGACGAGCGACGAGAGTCCCATGATCTTGCCGAAGGAGCCCCGGCCGAAGTAGTCGGCGCGGATGGCCATCATCTGCGGCCCGCGCCAGGCCCACGCCAGGCCGTGGAGGATGGCGAACGCGAACACCATCGGGACAGTGGTAGCGTGGGCCAGCGTGACGAGCGCCACGAAGTGCATGCCCGCGCAGATGACGACCAGCCAGCGCTTGTTCGTGCGGTCCCCGAGGAAGCCGCCACTGAGCGTGCCGACGAGCTGGAAGACGGTCATCAGCGTGACCACGGCCGAGGCTTCCCCGAGCGAGTAGCCCAAGCTCTCCTTCACGTGCGAGACGAGGTGCACCCCCACCGCAGACACAACGAACAGGGCCGACGTGTGGCCGAACGAGATGAACCAGAACTGCCGGGTGCGGACAGCCTCGCCGAGGGTGAAGTCGGCGCTGGTGGAGCGCATGGGAGGCGGCTCTGCTTCGGCGCCTGTCGCGGCCCGCGGTTCCGGGGGCGGGTCGCCGTCGGGATGGAGCCCCATGTCGGAGGGGCTGCCGCGGATGAGCTGTGCGAGCGGCAGCCCCACGCCGATGAGGATGACGCCGGAGAAGAACGCCGTCGCCCGCCACCCGAAGTGGTCCAGCGCGAGGACCGTGAGGGGGACCGCCATCCCGCCCACGGCGTAACCGGCCGACGTGATGCCAATGGCCGTCGAGCGGAACCGTTCGAACCACTGGACCGCCGCGTACGTGATCGACATGTAGCCGCACAGCCCGGCGCCGAGCGCCAGAACAAAGAAGCACGCGAAGAACGTGAGGGGCGATTCGACGCGGCTGAAGGCCATGAATCCCAGCCCGAAGAGCACGAGGCCCACGCGCGTGACGGCGCGCGGCCCGAAGCGATCGAGCAGCCACCCCTGGAAGGGGCCGACGAGGCCGGTCTGGGCCTGCTGCATGGAATACGCGCCCGAGAGCATCGTCTTGCTCCAGCCGAAGTCGTCTCGCAGGAGCACCACGTAGGCGCCGTAGGACTGCATGAGCAGCGCTGCGGAGAGCATTTGCAGGGCGGCGCCGGCGCCGGCAATCCGCCACCCGTAGAACAGCCCTCGCCCCCGTGCCGCGCGCGGGCCGGAAGCTGCCGCTGTGGCTGCGGGCGCACCGTCGGGAGGGGGCGGCATGCCCCGAGTCTACCGTCCGCGCCACCTGCCGCCACCGCGAGCCCACAGCGGCCTGCCGAGGGCCTGCTCGATCGCACGGCCTCCGTGCCCGAGGATCGTCTCGTGCCCCCCGCTCCACCGCGCTACGCTGCCCGCTGCCACTGGCTGCGCATGACGCTTGGCCCGCGCCCGGGCGGCAGTCTCCTCAACCTGTGCTGCCACATCGTGCGCGAAGGCGCCGAGTGCGTCGGCCCCTTCCTGGACGACACCGAGACTGCCTGCGGTCTGTGGGAGAAGGCCGAAGAGGGGCGGACGCCGCCACCTTTGCCGCGCCGTTGAGCCTCGCGCGCGGCGCGTCTACCCTTTCGAGCATGACTGAGCCTGTACCATCGGCGACGCACCAGCACTGGGCGTGGCGGCCCGACGACACTCCGCCCGAGGGACAACGCGCCGCCCTCCACCGTCTCGCGAGCGCCATTCGCGGCACGATCGACCTCCTCGTGGAGTCGGACGCGCCGGAAGAAGAGCTGCTCGCGGCCGCGGAAGACGCCGAGCGCCTCAACCAGCGGCTCGCGGCGGGTCCGCGAGGCCACACGCTGTGGGGATTCGCCGAAGCTTCTACGTCGGGTAACCCTCGAGCGTTCTTCGACAGCAGCCCGATCGGCGGCAAGGGCAACCCAATCGCGGCCCCCGTCGAACTGCGTCTGGTGGGCGACCACGTCGAAGGCCGGGCGGTCTTCGGCATCGCCTACGAGGGGCCGCCCGGCCACGTGCACGGGGGCTTCGTGGCGGCCGCCTTCGACGAGGTGCTCGGGATGGCGCAGTCCAGTACCGGAGCGCCCGGCATGACGGGCACGCTCACCGTGCGCTACCGGCGCCCGACCCCTCTGCACACGCAGTTGCTGTTCCTGGGGAAGGTGGACCGGGTCGAAGGACGGAAGATCTTCACCAGCGCCACGTTGCACGCGGGCGAGATCCTCTGCGCCGAGGCGGAGGGCGTCTTCATCTCCGTGGGGACCGAGCACTTCCGCCGCCTCGCGGAGAAGAGCCAGGAAGGCTGAGCGCAGAGGGGCAACGGCGTTGCCTACGGGTCAGTAGGCGAAGAGCGCCGGCAGAGCGAACGAGAAACCGTCGAGCGTGTCCAGTGTGACCTCGTCGTCGCCCCTCGCGAGGTAGGTTCGGCCGGCGTCGTACACCTCGACGGATTGCGCGCGGGGGTCGATCAAGAGCGTGCAGGGGACGCCGCGGTCTCGCAGGAAGGCCAGCCTGCCCCGCAGCAGGTCCATCGTTTGGCCCTGCGAGCGGATCTCCACGGCCACGTCCGGCATTTCGGTGGGGTACGGCTCTCCCTGGCGGGCGCGTCCCGGCCTGTAGAAGGAGAGGTCGGGGACGCGGTGGTTGTCACGCAGCGGTCCCGGGAAGTCGTAGCCCACTTCGGTGTACCCGCGGCCGGCCTTCGTCTGCGCGTGCGTGCCGAGGAGCAGGGTCAGGTTCCATTGGGCGCGGCTATGCGGTTCTTTCCCCACGGGCTTTCGGTAGACCTCCCCGTCGATGAGCTCGAGATGCGGGGCGTCCTCGGGGAGGGCGTGAAACTCCGCCAGCGAGAGCGGCCGGGTCCGGGAGCGAGAGCGCGCGATCATGGGCACAGGGTAGCACGGCGGCCGGGCGCCGGGGTCAGGCGAGGCAGCGCAGAGGCCTGCCGCCGTTGTAGGCGAGCATCTCCTGGAACATGTCCATGAGCGGGAGGGGCGCGCCGCGCGCTTCGCCCCGCAACTCCGAGTAAGCGCGGTGCAGGTTGGGCACGAACCGCTCCGGGTCGCAGAGGCCCTCGAAGCGCCCGAGCGGAGTCGAACGGGCCAGGTCGAGCGGCAGCGTGCCGGCCGCGAAGCCGCGCTTCGCCGTTGATTCGATGAACTGCAGGTAGGCGCGCACGTCGCCGAAGATCTGCGGGCCGCAAACCGCCCCGTGGCCGGGCACGATCGTCTCGGCCCCGAGCGCCTCCAGCCGGTCGAGCGCCTCCAGCCAGCCTCCCACCGAGCCCATGAGCGCGAACGGTGTGCCCCCGTTGAAGATGACGTCGCCGGAGAACAGCAGCTTCCGTTCGGGAATCCAGGCGACGACGTCGTTGGTCGTGTGCGCGGGCCCCACGAACATCAGCTCGATCCGCAGGTCGCCGGCGAACAGCGCCATCCGGTCGCTGAAGGTGATCGTAGGCGGCGCCGAGGGGCAGTCGCCGAAGTCCGTGTCGGGGAAGATCGGCGTCCGCCGGAACGGGGGAGATTCGAGCATCTCGGCGCGGCACTTTTCGTGTCCGATGATGGCCGTCGACGGCGCGAACATGAAGTTCCCGTTCGTGTGGTCGGCGTGATGGTGCGTGTTGACGAGCGCCGAGACGGGCAGGCTCGTGATGCTGCGCTGTGCGGCGCGCCAGTCCCGCGCGCGCGCTTCCGTGCCCACCGTGTCGACGACGACGGCAGAGTCGGGCCCCACGATGCAGCCCGCGTTGTTGAGGAACCAGGACCCGTCGAGCTGGACGTAGGCGAAGATCCCCTTGCTGACCTCCTCGATAGAGGGTGGCGGCAGTTCGGCGTGTGGCGGGACGGCTGCGCTGCTCATGGCGAGGCTCCGTGAAGAAAGTGCCGGGAGTATAGCCGGTAGGAGCGCCCGGGGCCGCGCCTCTCCGGGCAGCCGAACGGGGCCCTGTGCGCGGCCTCGACAGCGCTGCTACGATCTCGTGACCACCGTGGGGCGGCGACGCTGCCCCGGAAGGCGCCCCGGCTACTGTGATGACAAGCGAAGGCTTCGACCGCGAGCGCGTGCACGCCGCCATAGTTGAACTGCTGGCAGCGATCGGCGAGGACCCGGCGCGCGAGGGCCTGGTCGAGACGCCGCGCCGCATCGCCGACATGTATGGAGAGATCTTCAGCGGGCTCTACATCGACCCCACGGAGCACCTGAAGGTGGGCTTC
>Ga0315281_10002022_pt1 | contig 30133 bp, 32 predicted proteins | sample YL17G07_0_MG_FD_204540 | JGI IMG/M metagenome (GOLD analysis project Ga0315281, IMG submission 204540) | Sediment microbial communities from Yellowstone Lake, YNP, Wyoming, USA - YL17G07_0 | ecosystem: Environmental > Aquatic > Freshwater > Lake > Sediment | place: USA: Wyoming | collected...
TATCACCCACACGAGTTCACGAAGACCCAATAAAATAAAAGGTGTAGTCCGTCAAGGCACCAAAACCTTCCGTGGGCAGGAATGCAAGAAGCAAGGACAGAAAAAATGCCAGTTTCTTCATCATTGTGGCTGTTCCTTCGTTCGTATTTCAGTTACACGGCTTCAAGCTGGACAATGCTTCCGTAGACACTTGACCATGGTTATCTTTCAAAACGGCTACTTCAACGTCGTCGGCGAACATACGTGAAAACCCTTTGTGCACAATCGTAAACACCGCAGTCACCGCAAAGGTGGTGCCGGGTGAAACAGGGGCAAGGATCAGATCCTTGCCATCTGGAAGTGTATGAAGATAGTTAGCTTCATCTGCTCTCGATAGCATCCGGCCAATACGAATTATTTCCGTTTGTTCAAAACCAGGAGGCAGATTGGTGAGGTACACCATCGGCAACTCAAACTTGGCGCATTTGCCAATCCACGGATGTGACGGTGCGTACTCAGCATGTGCATTCGACTCGGTGTCACCACTGAGGTCGATACCATTCAACAGATCCGTGCAGCCAATTAGCAACATGGATAAAAACCCAAGCAAGGCTATCGAGCGCGGATGCCTTGTTCCCATCCTGTTGACCAGTTTCTTTGGAATGCTGACCACAGTTCTCTTATCCCTGAGCGTTCATCTTAATAGGGTAGACACGCTGACACCGTTGCTGCCCGTTCGATAGTCGCTGCAACCTACGTTGTTGCAGGCTCGTACTCGGTAGTAATAAAGCCCGCCATAGGTGCTGCTCCGAATGCCGAGGTTCACAGTAAGGCTGGTGCCTGAGTAACGCAGTACGGCGGTCGAAAAATTAGGCGGAAGCGGTCCAGATTTAGAAATCCCGCCCTTGGCCTCGTACAGCTCATAGCGTGTTGCAGTAACCGTACCAGATGCCGGACCCCACGAAATTGTGTACTGACCGAGCGAACTGCTGGTAAGCGGAACGGCGATGCTGCCTGGCACACCCGGGGGAGCGGCAACAACGACGCTGTTGGCGCCTGTCCGGAAGTTGCTGCAACCCGTGCTGTTGCAAGCCCGCACGCGGTAATAATACGTTCCATTCTGGATGACGGACACACTGCTGGACAGCGCCGTGCCGCTGTAGGCGATGGCTGGAGCCGAGAAGCCGCTGCTCGTATCCTGCTGTAGCTCGTACTTTGTCACGGTGCCAATTGCCGCTCCCCACGAGATGGTGTTGGTAACCGTTGTGCTGCTTGCTGGTACTGAAATGCTGCTTGGGGTCCCGGGCGGTAACGGCGGGTACGAAGGGAGAGCTGTACATGTCACTATCTTCAACGGCAATGAAGTGACAGTGCTAATGGTTTCCAATGCCGTGATGTAAGCAATGCTCCTGTCGTAGGTGTTGAGCACATAAGGGCGGAGTATGTCATTTGCTGCCGACGAGCTACCAGTTGCCACCGTAAGGCAAGGTGATAACGCTGCCAAGTATCCAAAACTATCCAGCACAACAGACGCTGTTGTGCGTTGCGTCAGCATGGTCTGGTAAGCAATCGCGGATTGGTACAGAATTTCTCGGGCACCGGGGTTGTCGGGATAGCTGGCAAAGATGGCCAGCTCAAGATCGTCCCGCACGCCATTATTGTTGGCATCGATGCCTTCTATAGTTGCTTCACCGGCCACGCCGGGGTCCGGCGGGAGGTCACCTACTAGGGGGATAACAATCGCCTGCACTGGCAGCGCAATAACCAATGTGGCTACGAGGATGATGGTAGCGATGCTGCTGCTCCAGATGCCCTGCCCTATGCGAAATGGTCTCATTTGCTATTCCTCTGGTTGAACCACTTGCTCTTTGCTCTTGTACTCCTGAAAGAACAGCCTCAACGAATAACCAAGCCTCTGCTCCCCGCTACCGGCGGGACACTATTCATTTTTACTTTACGAAGGCCCGCGATCGGTTGCTACTCGCCAGCGTGGCGTGCCGTGAGGCTGGGATCGGACGACGGGGATTTAGTGAGTTGTGTGGCATGGCACATCCTTGTGCGATAGAAATATCAATCCAACAGACGTTGTTGTAATACTGCTCTCCCCGAGTGCACGAGTCAAGCTGCAGCAAGCCTGCGCAGGCGGTGATGTTGACCTTCACCCCTATAATCTAGGCCACTGTCGTCTTCGCATCTTCACTACGTCAACGAGACGAATGGCTGGTATTGGGCCGCACTTGTGAACGACCGGTTTGGGTCGACTTCAGCCCCGTCGCATCCCTGCCACAACCGGTCGGTCGAGGTAACCTGAGTAGCGTCCGGTTGACTGCTGGGTTGGGGATCGGGTTACACCCACCCATGCTCAATAAACTCGTCGATTGCATACACGCGGTTTTCAAGTTGATGAGAGGCGACTGCAGACACAATCTTGGCAACGCCATCTGCATAGGGCGATGCTCCATACACTCTTGTTTCGAGCGATATGCGGCAAGCCCCGTCCTCAATGAGAATGGCGTGCATGGCGTGACGGCTCAAGTGTTCCGCGGGAATACCTAAAGCCATCAGTTGCTCTTCTGGATCACGCACTGAAACCACTTCGTTGGCGGAAAGCCCCAACGATTGCCCAATGGCAATCGCGGTGCCCGGAGCAGACCACTTCTCGGCTTGGTGGGATTCCGTAACTTCAATGTGGTAGCCCTTGAATAGTTTCCCGCTTCTCGCCAGCATATTCATGAACTTCAGCATGAGGATGTTGGTGTTCGGGCACAAGACCACGGGGAATGTAGGCGACGCAATTTCAAGTTTAGATCCGGTAGCTAGCTCTATCAGGGCGGAGTTGGTTTCGCGATAATAGGCAATTACTTCGTCAAGTTCCCTACCAGAGCCAGCGTGAACGACCACTGAAAACCCTTCTGACCCGGGCTTTCCATTAGTTGCTCATTAACCGCCACTCAATGGTAACCGCCTTGTCTTGTCCGGTTTTAGACAGAACTAATAAATCCACATGCTTACCGCTGGCCTTGCGGGCATACCACTCGGTGCGTACCAGAAGGTCTTCAATTCCATCATTGGTCAGGTCACCACGTGCCAGAAGGGTGTAGATAATTTCATCATCTACTGTCTGCAGTTTCACTGAGCCGTTCTTCTCAAGTGACAACTGGCCATTTGCGAAATACGTGTTCACGGTTTTACCGGTGCGCGCCTCTTCCTGAGTCTTGTTTAACAGCGGGACAGAAGTTGCCGGCAGCTCACGAACCAGGCTGGCGTCAAACTGGGACGGAAAGAAACTGTCGGTCGATGGTTTCGCGGCCAGGTATCTTTTCAGCGCGTGACACGAATTGATGAGTAGCCGATACCGGAATAACTCATATTCTGCGATCTCGGTTTCCTTCGAGTTTGTTGCCTCCGCACAGGTGTTATACGCAACCGTCTTGCCATCGACAGATTTATATTCATAGCCAGAGAGTTTCACGCTGCCAAAGTCGGAATTCGCTTTGATCTCGAATCCTGGAAACTCTGGCAGGTTGATCGTTGATGGAATGTTCTTGTGGCTGCCGTTGCAGGCGGACAGCATCAGGCAGAGCAGGAGACTATATAGAGGCGCTTTCATGGTGTTGTTACCGCCGCCGCTGGGACCGACAACAATAATTGTTTGACGTAAAGATTTCGAGTGACGCTCACGTCGGGCCGGTTTGTTTCCGGGGCGGCCTTTTTCCAGTCCCCTTTCTTGATTGCGGCATCAAGGGTCGGAAAGTTACTGACAATCTTCGATGCCCCAAGGTTGAAGATCAAATCAAAGAGTGCCAGCTGAACATTGGCAGGGAGATTGTCAAAGTCCTCCGGGTAGCCTTTGGATTTTTTATAGATACCTGTCAGTTCCTTGTAAAACGAGTCGATATGCCTGTCCAGTAATTGGTTGATATTGGCATCCTTCATCACAAGGTTTGTACTTTTCTTGAATGTGGCCGCCCCATATTGTTGCCCCCAGGGCAATTTAGCCACGGCGTCGTATTCAGCCTGTTTTTCCTGCGTGGGGGCGATGGTGGTTGGCAGATTGTTCTTGGTCTTGTAGAACACCAGCATGGCCATCGCACCGCGATTTGATATCAAATGTCCAACCCCGACCGTTACTTTTCCCTTTGTATCGAGGTAGATATGCTCAAATCGGCCTTCGTATTTTTCGATATTTTTGGCCACATCCTTTTTTACATCTGCACGTAATGCCATATTGCATCTCCCTGGATTGCGATTTTACTATTTGCGGGCTAAGCCTACAGACAACACGGGTCACGGAGCAATGCTTGCCTATACAAGCAACAACGCCAGTATCACCCGCCCCGCCGACGTGCGCACCGGCGTGTAAACAACTCCACTAGTAATCTAAGTCAGAGAGAAATTTTCGCTTCTATTAGAAAGGATTCCTCTCTGACCAGGGTTTTCCATGTGATGCACGACGAACTTCAGTCCGCCGACGGTAACAGCGGCTTGTCCAGCTCTTTAAGGAATTCATTGTGTTTCGCAGTCGCTATCTGGATCGCATTCTCTATTTCCACCAAGCTCGCATGGGTCGCCTCCAGGCTGATCTCCTCCTCACCCACCGCCGTGCTGATGTAGCGGGAGATATTCAGGTTGTAGCCTTCCTCAGCGATTCGCTCCATGCTGATGCACTTGGAGTAGCGGTCTTCCTCCTTGCGAAATTGGTAAGTGTCGATGATCTTGGCGATGTGCGCGTCCGTCAGTTGGTTCTGGCGTTTGCCTTTCACGAAGTGCTCGGCGGCGTTGATGAATAGTACGTCGTCGGGCTTTTTGCATTTCTTGAGCACGAGGATGCAAACGGGGATGCCGGTGGAGTAGAACAGATTGGCGGGCAGACCAATGACGGTGTCGATATGGCCGTCTTTGAGCAGCTTGGTGCGGATGCGTTCTTCGGCGCCGCCTCGGAACAACACGCCGTGGGGCAGGATGATGGCCATCACGCCTTCGTCTTTGAGGAAGTGGAAGCCGTGCAGCAGGAAGGCGAAATCGGCGGCGGATTTGGGGGCCAGTCCGTGATTCTTGAAGCGCACATCGTCGCCCATGGCTTCCGTGGGGTCCCAGCGGTAGCTGAAAGGCGGATTGGCGACAACGGCATCAAACGTGGGTTTCTTGGCGGGGTTCAGCTCGCGTAGGATGTCCCAATCGTTGGTTAGCGTGTCGCCGTGGTAGATCTCGAACTCCGTGTCCTTCACCCCGTGCAGCAGCATGTTCATGCGCGCAAGGTTGTAGGTGGTGATGTTCTTTTCCTGCCCGTAAATCTTGCCAATGCCGTGTGGCCCCATGCGCTTGCGCACGTTCAGCAGCAGGGAGCCGGAGCCACAGGCGAAGTCGAGCACGCTGGTCAGGCGGTCTTTCTTCCCGGTGGCAGGTTCCTGGCTGTCGAGGGTGACGATGGCGGAGAGGATGTCGGAAATCTGCTGCGGCGTGTAGAACTCGCCCGCCTTTTTGCCGGAACCGGCGGCAAACTGGCCGATCAGGTATTCGTAGGCATCGCCCAGCGCATCGATGCTTGATGAGAATTCCGCCAGCCCTTTGGCGATCTCCGCGATGATGGCGCAGAGCTTGGCATTACGGTCTTCATACTTCCGGCCGAGTTTGTCGGAGCCGAGGTTGATCTCCGAGAACAGGCCGCTGAAAGTGCTCTCGAAGGATTCGTTTTCGATGTATTTGAAACCGGCCTGCAGGGTGTTGAGCAGTTCGCCATTCTGGGTGCGGGCCAGGTTGGCGATGCTGTTCCAGAGGTGCGGCGGCTGGATGACGTAGTGCACCTTGCGGCGCATCTGTTTTTCGAACTCGGCGATGTCGTCCGGGTTGTTGGCATACCAGAGGGACAGCGGCACGCGGCGGTCGTCCGCGGCTAGCGTGGGATAGTCTTTGCCCAGCTCCTTCTTGGCCGCCGTCTCGTAATTGTCCGAGAGGTAGCGCAAGAACAGGAAGGACAGCATGTAGTCGCGGAAGTCGTCTGCGTTCATCGCCCCGCGCAGTTGGTCGGCGATGTTCCAGAGCGTCTTGCCCAGTTGTTTTTGGTCTTGGTCGTTCATGATGTTAATACTGCTCCTGGAGCTGGGATCGGTGTGGTCAGAGCAACGGCTGGCACGGCGGGTTCGTTCAACAGTGCGGGCAGGTCGAACTGATGCTTGTTGAGGAACGCCGAGAGAATGTCGCGAAAGAGCTGCTTGTTGTCTTCCAGCATCTCCGTCGGCTCGTAGAGCGAATATCTTCCGTGACTGAGGAGATTCAGAGTGCGGGCATATAGCGCCTCGTCATCCACGCCTTCGAGGCATGCCGAAAAATCCTTCTTCCCAAAGAAGGTGGCCGTCTTTTCAAGAATGCTGCGGAGCATATTGAAGTGGTAGGTGAAAAGCGCGCCGGATTCCGCCGCCTTGCGGATTTCGCTCAGCATTGCGACGTGGTGGAAAAACGGCGTGTCGTCGGTTGCGCGGAGCGACAACTCCTCGCCTTTATTTGGGCGGTGCAGGAAATAGCGCTTTGTCTTGGCGGTTTTCAGCTCATTGCAGACGACGTTGAAGAAAAGGGCGTGGTGAGAAGACACAATGACCTTGATGGGCGCGCTCTCCTTGCGCGTCGGGGACGCTCCAGACGCGGCCCCAGCTTCGGCCACTTCCACCACCTTGGTTCGATCTTTCGCCTTGCGAAGCAGCTTCGACAGGTCACTGGCGACGGCTATGGCGTTATTGTCGTCCAAAGAAGAGATCGGGTCGTCGATGTAGAAATACTTCACCCAATCGTAGGATGGGTGCCCGAGGATGACTCGTTCGCAGATGGCCATAAAGAGGCACCAAACGAAAATGTTTGCCTCGCCGCTTGACGCCTTGATGTGCTCCTCATTGCCCTTGCTGAATGAAACGGACCAATTGGTGTAATCAATGTCGAACTTCAAGTCCGTGTAGCGGCCCAGGTAAGATTGGATGTCTTGATCGAGAGCGAGCTCTTTGATCCCAGAAAAAAAACGTGACGCTGAATTAAGTCGGAGGACCCGCTTTCTGTCGCCTTCGAGATCGTTGTCCCAAATGAAGAGATCTTCCGTATAGGCGTTGAAGTAGAGTGTATCCGGCGTGGCGGCGGTCGTGTTCTTCCCCTCGGCCTTGAATTCCATTGAGAGGCGCGTCTTGCCGGTGCCGTTGTAGGCATAGAGCAGCACAAAATCATGCCCGCCGCTGTGGAAGTCGTCCCGCAGTCGTGCGACCAAACGGTGGAAGGAAGAAAACTGAAATATCTTTGGCTGGCCGCTCATGCTTCAACCGCCTCCGGGGATGGGAAAAGCTGCTGCATCAGCCCTTTCTTGTGAGTCTTGAGGGCGACGAGCTTTTGGGTTTGCGCGGCGATGAGGTCGTCGAGGCTGGTGAGGCAGTCGGCGATGCGTTGTTGTTCGGTTTCATCCTCTGGAAACTTGATCGCCACACCTCTCAAGTCCGGGCCGTAAATTCGGGTAATCGTTGTGGAGTTCAACCTGCCCCAATTCACTTTCGACAGAAGCATCAGCAGGAACTCGTTGCTGACTTCGCCCGTCGGATTGTCCAGCCAAACAATGTTGGAGTCTTGGAAGTAGGCGTCCTTGCCGTCATAAGGCAAACATTTCCCAACAGTTCCGCTGCATGTTATTAAGACCTCTCCTTTTCTGGGAAAGTTGTATCTCGACTTGTAGTCTTCGAACTGCTCCTTGGAGATGAAGGCGTCAGGCAGACTTCCGAGTGTTCCGATTTTGAAGAAAGGCACTCCTCCATTCGGGTTGGTCTCCTCGGCGAATATTCGTTTGCACATCAGCACCTCAGAAACATCACCGACAGTTTTTTGAACCCATTCCCCGGCGTTTTGGAATTCGGGGAAGCGGAGGCGGGGTTGGGTTTCGCCTTCGCGGGGGAAAAGCTGCTGCATCAGTCCTTTTTTATGGGTCTTGAGCGCGTCCAGTTTCAGGGCTTGGGCGGCAATCAGCTCGTCCACGGAGCTCAGGCACTCGGCGATTTTTTGTTGTTCGGGTTCCTCAGGTCGCCAGGCAGAAGTGGAGAGAAATTGACTGATTGAGATGTTGAACCGCCCAGCTCGCGCTCCCTCGTTGACTAGGCTGCCCAACTGAGCCTCATGGCTGCCTGACTCGAAATACCATTCCCAAAAGACCGGGTTCTCATCCGAGTGGAAGCGGAAGCATTTGTATATCGGCGAAACGATTCCGCCGTCGTATTTGGATAACCGTTTAATGGTGCCGTAAACCGATGCCTTCGTTGTCCTGTCGTTATAGACAAAGTCGTTGCGAACAAGTTTGAGGTATCGTTCTGCACTATCTCCCGCGACCTTCTTGCCGAAATAGTCGCTCTGAAGGACAAGGCCATGTTCGCCTGAGAGGCTCAACACATTGTCGCCATCTCCCGTTACTGCTCTGTCGGATACGGGGCGGGCAATTTTCTGAAGCCGTGTCTCTTCCCACCCCGCCGCATCACGGAACTCCGGAAAGCGCAGCTTGGGCGTCAACGCGGGCTTGCCGTCGCGCTTCGTGGCGGTGGTTTTCGTCTTACTGCTCATACGCACTGAGTCCTGAGATGTCGCGGCCATGGGCGCGTTTGGTGAGCAGTGGGAGCAGCTCTTCCATGAGGGCGAGTTCGGCCTGGGTGCGGGCTTTCCAGCCGAGTTCCAGCGGGGCCATGAGGTCGCTCAATTGCTCGCCGTCAAAAATCATGCGTTGCAGGATGCCGTCCACGAAGCTTTGCAGGGCGGCGGCGGCGAGGTAGTGCTTGGCGGCGATGGCGGCGAGTTCGGCGGCGTCCTTTTCCGCCTTGAAGCGGGTGTAGCCGTCACGGATGGCTTTTTCGCTGAGTCCCTCGCCCGCTTTGAGGGTGGCGATGTAGGCGGCGATGTCCTCGCGCTCGTTCATGAACTTGGCATCGGACTGAATGAGGCCGATGAGCTGCTCGCGGCTCATCTTCTGCTTGCCCGGCGTCTGCTGGGAGAAGCGGGAGATGAGGCCCATGATGTAGTCGTAATCAATGAGGGCGGAGGCAAAGAGGACGAACTCGAAGTCGAGTTGGTCCACGCCATCCGGCGCGGGTTTGTCGCTGCCTTTGTCCTGCTGGGCCTTGAGGCGCTGGGCGGTTTCCAGATAGGCACCGCGGAATCCGAGCAGGTTTTCCTTGGGCAGGATGTGCTCGATGGCGGCGGCGTTGTCGTCGGTGAGGTCGGTGTATTGGTCAAGCTGGGTTTTGAGGCGCTGCACTTCCTTGAAACGCTCGATGAAGACAGTGCGGGCGGCATCGCCCTTGAGACTGGGCACGGCCTCCGGGGCGGTGGCCAGGCCCTGGGATTGCATGAAGGCGTCAAGCTTTTGCACGGCGGCCTCTAACTGCTGGATGACGACGGGGGCCTTGTCCACGAGCCAGATTTCGCGGGCCTGCGGGCCTGCGTTTTCGCCGGAGAAGAGCGCGATGGCAGCATCCACGGCATCCTGCTGCTGGCGGAAGTCGAGAATGTTGCCGTAGGACTTGGTGCCGTTGAGCACGCGGTTGGTGCGGGAGAAGGCCTGAATCAAGCCGTGGTGCTTGAGGTTTTTGTCCACGTAGAGCGTGTTCAGGTATTTGGAATCAAAGCCGGTGAGCAGCATGTCCACCACAATGGTGATATCGATTTTCTGCGCGTGGGGCAGGTCGGCATTGGGCCACTGCTGGTCTTTGATGCGCTTTTGCACATCCTGACAATAAAGGTCGAACTCGCCGAGGGTGTGATTGGTGCCATAGCGGGTGTTGTAGTCGGCGAGGATGGCCTTGAGGGCTACCTTCTTCTTCTCTGGCTCGACGGCGTTGTCCGCCTTTTCCTGCGGCAGGTCTTCCTGAATCTGCTTCACATCGGCATCGCCCTCGGCAGGCGGTGAGAAGACGCAGGCGATATTGAGCGGCTGGAAGTCGGGATCGGCGGCCTGCTTTTCCGCTTGCAGGGTCTTGAACAACGCGTGGTATTCGATGGCGTCGTTGATGGAGGCGGTGGCAAGCAGGGCGTTGAAGCGGCGCTGGCCGGTGGCGGCGTCGTGCTTTTGCAGGATGGCCTCGATAACGGCGCGTTTCGCGAGAGCTTCGCCGGGTTTGGGCGGCTTTTCGCCTTTGGGCTTGAAGTAATCGACGTGGAAGCGCAGCACGTTGCCGTCTTCGATGGCGTGGGTGATGGTGTAGGCGTGGAGCTGCTTTTGGAAGAGATCATTCGTGGTGCGAAGCGAAGCCGTTTGCCCTTCTATTTGCTGATATGAGGCATTTTTTTCAAAGATGGGCGTGCCAGTAAAGCCGAAAAGCTGGGCCTGAGGGAAAAACGCTTTGATCGCCTGATGGTTATCGCCGAACTGCGAGCGGTGGCACTCGTCGAAGATGAAGACGATGCGTTTGTCGCGGAGCGGTTCGAGCTGCTCTTTGTAGGTCAGTTGGTCGTTATTTTTTCGCTGCTTGTTGCGCTTGCTGTTTTCATCCAGCGCGAGGCCGAGCTTCTGGATGGTAGTGACGATGACCTTGTCGGCATAGTCGTCTGACAGCAGACGACGGACGAGCGCACCGGTGTTGGTGTTTTCCTCGACGCAGCCTTCCTGGAATTTGTTGAATTCCTCGCGGGTCTGGCGGTCGAGGTCTTTGCGGTCCACGACGAACAGGCATTTTTCGATGTCGGGGTTGTCCTTGAGCAGCGTGGAGGCCTTGAAGGACGTGAGCGTCTTGCCGCTGCCCGTGGTGTGCCAGATGTAACCGTTACCGCAGTTCTGGTGGATGCAGTCCACGATCTGCTTCACAGCATAGACCTGATACGGGCGCATCATCATGAGCTTTTGCTCGCTGGCGATGAGCACCATGTAGCGGCTGATGGTCTGGCCGAGAGTACATTTGGCGAGGAAGGTCTCGGCGAAGCTGTCGAGGTGAGTGATCTTTTTGTTCGCCTCGTCGGCAAACTGATAGATGGGCAGGAAGCGCTCGTCCTGATTGAAGGCGAAGTGGCGGGCGTTGTTGTTGGCGAAATACCAGGTGTCGGTGCGGTTGCTGACAATGAAGAGCTGGAGGAAGCACAGCAGCGTTTTGGTGTAGCCGTTGCCGGGGTCGTTCTTGTAATCGATGATCTGCTCCATGGCCCGGCGCGGGCTGACGCTGAGGGTCTTTAGCTCGATCTGCACGCAGGGCACGCCGTTGATGAGGATGAGCACATCGTAACGGTGGTGGCTGTTGTCCGTGTTGATGCGCAGCTGGTTGACGACCTCGAAGGTGTTTTTGCACCAGTCCTTGATGTTGACCAAGGTGAAGTTCAGCGGCGTGCCGTCGTCGCGGGTGAAGGCATTGCGCTCGCGCAAGGTGCGGGCGGCAGTGAAGACATCGGGGGTGATGATCTCTTCCAACAGACGCGGGAATTCGCCATCGGTGAGGTGGATGCGGTTGAGGGCCTCGAATTTCTCGCGGAAGTTTTTCTCTAACGCGGCGCGGTCGCGGATGTCTTCGCGATATTCGTATTTGAGGCTTTGGAGTTTGCCGATGAAGCCGTACTCGATGGTGTCCTCCCGGACGACGAAACTCGGGGTATCAGAGGGCCGACTGTAGGTGTCTTTTGAATTAGGCATGACTAGCAATGGAAAAATTTAATTGGATGCGTGCTGCGCGACAAAACCCGACCACCACTATAGGCTCGGGCAGACCTTTCGTGTATTTCGCGGATTGAGTCTCAACACCTGTCAACGTAGCGCCTTCCTTCTTGGCTTCGATAACGCCGGCGGCCTTGCCAACAACATATAAAAGGTAATCCGCGAAGCCGTGGCCTGATTTCAGCGGGAACTCGCGAATGGCGACGCCGCGCGCACCGTGGATGTTGGCCTTATCCGCGCCGCATACCAGCCAGCCGGCGGCGGCCAGAAGCTGACCGATTCCTTTCCTGGCTTCTTGTTCAGGCTGCGGTACCAACAGACTCTCCCCTTGCCTTGGTGGCCATACCCTTATTTTTATAGTAGGCATAGTACACGGGGCCACCGGTGCGGTCACCCGAGTTGGCTTCTCATGGGCAATGCGCCAGTCTCCATGGGCCTTAGGTAAAGCAACTCATCAGACACCGGCAGCAAACAGACAAATGGCTTGCATCGAACATACAACCACAAGCCAGCCGGTACCGCCCCTTCAAATACCTTGAGTTTCCTTCATCACTCTTGACGTACGTCTTGCGGGATTCCTTCAGAAACCTTGGGGAAAGCTTCAGGGACACCTTGGGGACACCTTCAGAGATACCTTCACGGAACCAACGAAAGGACAGGAGTCCTGGGGAACCGCAGGGAACGCTGGGGAAGACCGGGGAATGCTATGGGGAATGCTATGGGGAATGCTACGGGGAATGCTACGGGGAACACAAGCTGGAAGCCGACCGGAACCGAAGGGCTGAGTCGGTACGCTCCCCTTCCCGACTCCTGTTCAGGTTACAGAATTTCAGATCAAATTCTGATGTCTCGTATTTCTGGTGAATCAAAAATATTCCTCACCAGAATCTGATGCTGTTTTTCTGATCGCGTTATTTGTTCATCACTTTTTTGCATGTTGTTTTCTGCTTGCTCAAATCCAGACCCCGTTGACGCAGTGGTCGGCCGTCGTAACGATTGACGTATGGTCACTCGCACCCTGTCCCTCACCGAAGCCGCGCAGTTCCTCAAGCTGTCACCGGAGGCCCTGCGCCGTAAGGCCAAGAGCGGTGAGATTCCCGGGGCCAAGGCCGGGAAGTGCTGGTGTTTTATTGAATCCGATCTTGTGACCTTTCTGCGCTCGCGCTACGCTGCCCCTCGGCAAGCGTCGTGGAGTGGCGGACAGGAGGTGTCCGCATGTCACTCTACAAACGCAACAACCACTGGTGGGTGCGCTTCACGACCCCCGGTGGAACAAGAATACGCCGCTCTACTGGGACTGCCGATAGACGACAGGCCCAAGAATTCCATGATCGCTTCAAAACCGACATCTGGAACGTCCAGAAACTCGGTGAAAGGCCGAAGCGTATCTGGGAAGAAGCGGTTATACGCTGGCTGAAGGAAAAGGCGCACAAGGCCACCCTTGCTGCTGACAAGATGCACCTGCGGTGGCTAGATACACACCTGCGCGGTATGGAGCTTTCCTTAATAAGTCGGGACCTGATAGACCGGCTGATCAAGGCTAAGCAGGCGGAGGGTGTCAGTCCTGCCACGGTGAACCGGATGTTGCAGGTGCTGCGGGCGTTGCTGCGGATGGCAGAACGGGAATGGGAGTGGATCGACAAGGCGCCCATCATCCGGCTGCTGCCGGAGTTGAAGCGGCGGGTGCGCTGGCTCACACGGGAGGAAGCCGACCGGCTTGTCTCGGAACTGCCGGCGCATCTGGCACAGATGACACGCTTCAGTCTGGCCACGGGTCTGCGACAGCGTAACGTCATGGACCTTGGCTGGTCGCAGGTGGATCTCGGCAAACGTCTTGCTTGGATTCATCCCGATCAGGCGAAGGCGAGAAAGGCCATTGCGGTACCGCTTAACAGCGAGGCCATGCTGGTGTTGCGCAGGCTGCACGGGAATCACCCGAACCACGTGTTCGTGTATCGGGGCAAACCGGTGAAGCAGGTCAACACCAAGGCCTGGAAAGCGGCCTTGAGACGTGCCGGCATTGAAGACTTTCGCTGGCACGATCTGCGCCACACCTGGGCCTCGTGGCATGTGCAAGCAGGTACACCACAACACATTCTGCAAGAGCTGGGTGGCTGGGAGTCCGCGTTGATGGTGCGCCGCTATGCGCACCTGTCGGCCGAACATCTGGCGGCGTATGCCGAGAAAATTGGCCGGCCACGCATGATTCAGGGCACAAATTTGGCACAGTGCCCGGACCGCAAGGATGCGAAGGAGATGTAACTTGTTGAAAAACTGGTGGGCCGTGCGTGATTCGAACACGCGACCAACTGGTTAAAAGCCAGCTGCTCTACCGACTGAGCTAACGGCCCGCGATGGGGTACAGGGACTGGGCAGGAGGCGGCATTATCCGGAGCGGCCTCGGGGCTGTCAATGAAAACGCCTGCCCGCTCTGCGGAGATAAAAACAAAGGCCCGCCGGAGCGGGCCTATGTGGGTTTATGCCCAGAATCAGGCCTTGCGCGGCAGCAGGCGCAGGTCGGCAAGCGCCGCACGCAGCGCGCTGAAAAAGCCCAGTTCGTCCAGCTGGTGGTACTGGACCTTCATGGTGAGGGTACTGCCGAACACAATCGCCAGGAAGGTCAGGATCGAGCCCAGCGCCAGCGTCGAAATGCCGGTGACCGCCTGGCCGATGGTGCAGCCCATGGACAGGACGCCGCCGACACCCATGAGCAGGGCGCCCACGGCGTGCTGCACGAAATCCTTGCCGGAGGCGAACCACTCGATGCGGAACTTGCGGAACAGAACGGCATACAGGAACGAGCCGACGATCACGCCGGTGAGCGCCATCACGCCAAAGTTGATCAGCGTGAAGTTGGTTGGGCTCAACAAATAACGCACGCTGTCGCCCATGGGGCTGATGAACGTAAAGGACTGCACGTTCACGCGGCTCGGGATGTCGGTGGCAAGTTCCGCGTAGTCCTTCCAGGCCGCGCCCATCGGGCCGCCGGTGATGTACCAACCGCCGACTACCACCAGGCCCACGACCAGGCCAGCGAAAATATTGTCGAAGCTACCGCGGAAATCTTCGGACTTGAAGATGAACGCCAGCATCACCGCCACCAGAATGCCGCCGACAATGAAATGCAGGTTGCCGGCGTCGGCGCCAGTGAATCCGGCCACGATCGCACCCAGTTCCTGGCTGGCCATGCCGTGCGCGGACAGATCGATGGTGCTCGGTGCAATCCAGCTGTTGAAGAACAGGTCGTAGAAGCCCACACCGCCAATATCGCCCCACAGCATGTAATACGCCGCAATCGAGGCAATGATCAACACCACGATCGACTTGAGGTTGCCGCCGCCAATGCGCACACAGGTCTTGTTGCCGCAACCCGAACCGAGGGTCATGCCGATGCCGAACATCACGCCACCCAGCACATAGCGCAGCCAGGCGAAATTGCCGGTACGGTACGGCGGGAAGGTATCAGCCGGCAACGCCAGCTTGCCCATGCCCTCGAGGAGCATTACACCGAGCAGCGCCACGGTCATGGCGAGCAACCAGGCGCGCAGCCGGCCGGTGTCGCCCATGTTCACCCAGTCGGACACGGCGCCCATGGTGCAGAAGTTGGTTTTGTTGGCGACCGCGCCCAGTACCACGGCTGCCAGAAACACCAGTCCCAGCACTTGTAGATGAATCGTGAACTCCATAAATTCCTCCGAAAATTGAAACGTCGGCGGCGCCCCGTGGGCGGCCTGCCTAAAGGACGCGAATTTTACCCAGTTTGTTCCATCGACACCACGGGCACCCTTCAGCCCGGTGGTCGACCGCTTATATAGGGCGTGGGATCGGGTATACCCGCCGCCACAAAGCCCTGGGCGCGCACTCGGCAGGAATCGCAGGTCCCGCAGGCCCGCCCAACCGCGTCCGGCTCATAGCAGGACAGTGTCAACGCGTAATCCACGCCAAGCCGCACGCCCGTGGCAATGATCTCAGCCTTGCTCAGGTTTATGAGTGGCGCGTGCACGCGGAAACCATGCCCCTCAAGGCCGGCGCGCGTGCCGAGATTGGCGAGATTCTGGAACGCCTGAATGAACTCCGGACGGCAATCTGGGTAGCCGGCGTAGTCCACAGCATTCACACCAATGAAAATATCGCGCGCATTCAGCACCTCCGCCCAGCCGAGGGCGACGGACAGAAAAATGGTGTTGCGCGCCGGCACATAGGTGATGGGAATACCTTCGCTGGGCTGGTGCGGCACGTTCAGCTTTGTGTCGGTGAGCGCCGAGCCGCCCATCCAGCCGATGTCGAGCGGCACCTGCTTGTGCGCGGCTGCGCCAAGACTTTTGGCCACACGCTGTGCGGCGTCGAGCTCGATGCGGTGACGCTGGCCGTAATCGAAACTCAGGCCATAACACTCGCAACCACGTTCGCGTGCGATCGCCAACACGGTCGCGGAATCGAGCCCACCGGATACCAGCACCACGGCGCGCGGCATGGTCAGTGTCCCCGCTTCTCGCCCCACAACAGCTTGTGGAGCTGTACCTGTACGCGCACCGGCAAACGGTCGGCCAGCACCCACTCGGCCAGGTCTTTTGGCGCGACCCGGCCCCAGGCCGGCGAGAACAGTAACTCGCAACGCTCGGCGAGCCGCTCGCGCTTCAGGAACTCGCGGCTCCATTCGTAATCGGCACGATCGCATATTACGAACTTGATCTGGTCGGTCTTTTTAAGATGTGTCAGATTGGTGGCGTCGTTCTTCGTCACCTCGCCCGAGCCCGGGGTCTTCACGTCCATGACCACGCACACACGCGGGTCGACCTTGCCGATGTCGACCGCTCCGCTGGTTTCGAGTGACACCTCGTAACCGGCATCGCACAGTCTGACAAGCAGTTCGGTGCAGGGGCGCTGCGCCAGCGGCTCACCACCGGTGACGGTTACGTAGCGCGGCTGATAGCCGGCCACCTGGGAGAGAATATCGGCGCCGGTCAACCAGCTACCCTCGTGGAAGGCGTACTCCGTATCGCAGTAGCCACAGCGAAGCGGGCAACCGGTGAGGCGGATAAACACCGTGGGCAGACCGACGGTACGTGACTCGCCCTGCAGGGAATAGAAGATTTCGTTGACACGCAGTCTGCCCGAGTCTGGAGTCTGGAGTCTGGAGTCTGGAGTGTCAGAAACGGAAGCAGGCATGGCGGCGGACACCAACAAGGGGGGCATGCCAACCGGCATGACAACTCGATATTACCAGAAGCCGTTGTTTTTCGACTCCCCACTCCGGACTCCCGCTCCCGACCGCCGTTAGTGTCCTTCCTTCTTCATCTTGTCGAGACGCACAGCCGCGAGCTTGGCAACGCTCGTGCCCGGAAAGCGTTCCTGCACTTCGGTAAGGGTCTTGCGTGCCTTCTCGTAGGCATTGAGTTCATAGTGTACATAGCCGATCTTGAGTAATGCGTCCGGCGCCTTCGAGCTTTGTGGGTCATTCACCACCTTGGTGAACTCCTCCAGGGCCAGCTTGTAATTGCGCAGGACGTAGTTACCTTCGGCAATCCAGTACTGGGCATTATCGGCCAGTCCGCTGTCCGGATACTTGACCAGGAACGCACGGAACGCCTTGACCGCGCGATCGTAGAGCCCTTGCTTCATGAGATTGAACGCCGCATCGTACTCCTGCTGCTGCGGCCCCGTGGTGATGCGCGGGACGGTCGGGGCAGCGGCTGTAGGTGCCGACACTGAGGCTACCGGCGCCGTGGTGCTACCACGACGCTCGGCCTCACGCAGGCGCTTGTCGAGGTCGTCATAGAGCGCGCGCTGCCGGCCCTTGAGCTGTTCGAGCTCATGGCCCTGTACGTCGGCAGCGTTACGCAGCTGGCGCACCTCGGTCTGCAGTTCCTCCAGCTGACGGAGAAGATCGAGCAGCGTGTCATGCGTCGTCGCATCGGTGGGCGACTTGCTATTGACGGCGCGCCGATCCGGCAGCCGCTCTTCAGCGGCAACCGGCGCCGTCGAGATAGCGCCCACTGCCAGAATCAGCAGCGAACCGGCGATGCGCTGACGCATGACGTTCTGCCTCACTGGCATTATCAATAGATGATCTCAACCCGGCGGTTAAGCGCCCAGGCCGCTTCATTGTGGTCCATGGCCACCGGCTTCTCTTCGCCATAGGAAACGGTCTTGATCCGGTCCTTGGTCACGCCCAGCGCCTTGACCATGCGCTCCACCGCCTGGGCACGACGCTCGCCCAGTGCCAGATTGTATTCGCGCGTGCCACGTTCGTCAGCATGGCCTTCAAACACGACCTTGACGTTCTTGTTCGCGGCCAGATAGGCAGCGTGTGCCTCGATAATGGCACGATTCTCCTCGTCCACGGCACTGCTATCGAAAGCAAAGTACACGCGCCGTTTGGCGAGCAGGTCCGCTTTGCCCTCCAGGGCCTTGCCGCTGACCCCTGTGCCCGTGCCGGTACCGGCCGCATCCGCACCGACGCTCTTGTCGTCGACAGCTGGCTTGGTGCTCTCGCTGCCGCCGCAGGCGGACAGGGAAAGCGCCGCAATACCTAACAGGGTAAGCAGAATTTTCTTATACATGGGTTACTCCTCAGTTGGTGGGGGTGGAATGGTTGAACGGTGACCAGGCAGGCTCACGCACATCGCCTTCCTGGAGTTTGAGAAGCTGGCGCACACGGCCATCGGACGATACCGACGCCAGCACACCGCGTCCGCCGTGTTCGGTGGCATACAGAATCATGCGTCCATTGGGCGCGAAGCTCGGCGACTCGTCAAGTGGCGTATCGGTCAGCACCTGCAGCACTGAGCTCTGCAGGTGCAGTAACGCAGCATGATAACGGCCCTGCGCGCCACTCACCAGGGTCAGCATTGTGCCGTCTGCCGAGTACGAGGCGCGCGCGTTGTATTCGCCTTCAAACGTGACACGTTCAACGTGGCTGCCGTCGGCGCGCATGCGATAGATTTGCGGCTTGCCACCGCGATCTGAGGTGAAGGCGATTTCTTTCCCGTCCGGCGACCAGGTCGGCTCGGTGTCGATCGAGGGGTCGTTGGTCAGGCGCGTAAGCGAATTATCAGACAGCCGCATCACATAGATTTCCGGATTACCGTCGCGCGACAAGGTGAGCGCCAGCCGGGTTCCGTCCGGCGACCAGGCCGGCGCCGAATTGATGCCGTTGAATTCGGCGATGCGGGTACGTGCCCCATGCACCACGTTCTGCATGTACAGGATCGGGCGGCGCTGCTCGAACGACACATACGCGAGGCGCGTGCCATCCGGCGACCAGGCCGGCGACATCAACGGCTCCGCCGAGCTCAGCACGGTTACCGGGTTGTAGCCATCCGAGTCGGCAATCTGCAACTTGTAGCTGAAGCGCTTGCCGTCGCGCTCGCGCGTCACATAGGCGACACGTGTGCTGAACACGCCCGGCTCGCCGGTAAGCTTTTCATAGATGATGTCGCTGATCTGGTGCGCTGCCGCACGCAGGCGGTCACCGGCCACCACATAGCTGTAACCGGCAAGCTGCTTTTCCTTATAGATATCGTACAGGCGGAACTCGACCTGCCAGCGGCCCTGTGCCACCAGTTTGACGCCGCCGATGACCAGTGCCTCGGCCTTGACGATGCGCCAGTCCTTGAACACCACCTGCTTGTCTTCGACCGGACGTGAAACGAAATCCTTCTTGTCGAGGGGCGTGAAGCGCCCGCTGCGCGCCAGGTCAGCCTCGATCACGGCGGCCACGTCCTGCGGCGGACGCTGCTCTTTTCCGGCGCCGCCGAACGGCACGATCGCAACCGGCAAACCACCGTCCACGCCCTGGGTGATCTCAATAGTAAGAATGGCGGACGCCAGCGTGGCGTAACCCGCGAGCACCGCCGCCAGAATAATTCTTGTCAAATGCTTCACAGCCTTCACGTCTGTCCCTCCGGACGAAACCGCAATTCCAGTTCGCGAAAATGTTCAAACAAATCCTTATCCTCCGGCAGCGGTAAGGGCGACGCTTTGTATACCGCGTTCTCCACCGATCGATCAAACGCCGGGCTGCCACTTGGGCGAGCAACTGTTGCCGTGATCACCTCGCCGGTCGGCGCGAGACGTACGCGCACCACACACTCCATGCCCTTGGTCCAGCCTGCAGATCGAACCCAGTTACGTTCGACCTTCTGGCGGATCAGGCCCTCGACTCGAGCCAGTTCACTCTGCGCGCGCGCAGTCTGCTCGGCCTTGGCCTTGGCCTCGGTGCGCTCTTTTTCCTCGCGCACCAGCTGCTCCTTGAGACCGGACTCGGCCGACTTGCGCCGCTCTTCGGTATCCTTCTTTTTCTTTACTTCGGTCTGCCGCGTCTCGTCCTTGCGCTTCTTCTCGGCCTCTGCGGCCTTGCGCTTGTCCTCTTCTTTGCGCTTCTGTTCAGTAATTTTGGCCTGTTCCTGACGGCGCTTCACATCGGCCGCCTTGCGCTCACGCTCCTCCTGTTCGCGCTTCTGTTTGGTCTCCTGCTGCTCGCGCTCGCGTTCCTGCTTTTTGCGACGCTCGATCTCTTTCTGCGTTTCGGCGTCGTTTACCGCCTGCGCCTGCACCACCTTGGTCGGGGCGACGGCTGGCTTTGTCTGCCAGCGAAATCCAACCACCACCAGTGCAAGCAGCGCGAGGTGTACAAGTACGGCATACACGATGGCCTTGCGGCCGCCGGGCAAAGTGCGTGCGTTTCCGGACGGCGTGTCGCCACCAAGACTATTTTTGCGCAAGCTTGTCTTCACTGTATCGGCTATTTTTGTGCAAGCGTTCCATCTCTATCGCTTGCCAGCCGGCCGGCTACCGGGTGACTGGGTCACAAGACCGACGCTCGGTGCACCAGCCGCCTGCAACAATACCATGGTCTGGACCACATCATTATATGCCGCCTGTCGGTCGCCACGGATCAGCACCGGTGTCTGCGGGCGCACTCGCAGAATCGCCGTCACCTTCGCCTGTAACGCCTCTGAACCGATTTCGCGCTCGTCCAGGAACAGCTTGCCCCTGCGATCCACCGTGACCACCAGGGTTTCACGGTCAGGGTTGTCGACGGCCGACGCGGCGGCCTGTGGTAAGTCGACCTTCACACCTGGCGTGAGCAACGGCGCGGTCACCATGAATATCACCAGTAGCACCAGCATCACGTCGATGTACGGCACGACGTTGATCTCGGCCATGGGTTTGCGACGGTGGCGGACGATCGGCATATCAGGCTTTGCTCAGAAACGCCTGACGCTGGAGGATACTGGCGAATTCCTCCATGAAAATCTCATAGCGGGTAAACAGCCGCTCGGCATCGTGCGAATAGCGGTTGTAGGCAATGACTGCCGGGATCGCTGCGAACAGGCCCATGGCGGTGGCAATGAGCGCCTCGGCGATGCCGGGCGCCACGCTCGCGATGGTCGCCTGTTGCACCGCACTCAGCGCGTGGAACGAATTCATGATGCCCCAGACCGTGCCGAACAGACCGACATAGGGGCTGATGGAGCCGACCGTGGCGAGAAACGAGAGATGGGTTTCAAGATACTCAATCTCGCGCGTGAGCGCGACGCGCATGGCACGCTGCACACCTTCGAGGATCTCCATCGGCTGGATATTCTTTTGCTTTTCGAGGCGCGCGAATTCCTTGAAGCCGGCGACGAACACGCTATCCATGCCGGACAGCTGTTCTTCGTTCTGCGACAGCTCCTTGAACATCTGATTGATGTTGCTGCCGGACCAGAAGCGGCCTTCAAACCGGGTGGCAGCACGCGTTGCAGTCTTGAATGTCGACCACTTGCGGAAAATCATGGTCCAGGAAACCAGCGAGGCGGCGAGCAGCAGTAACATCACCAGCTGCACCACCAGACTCGCATGGATGAGGATGCTGATCAGTGCCAGACCCTCGTTACTTGTCGTTACGTTCACAGTTGCTCCTTGTTATTTGTCCTGCACGGCAGAGGTTGCCGCCGTGCCGTAGGTCACCAGCACACGGTCGGCGACATGCGCCGGGATCGCCACCGGTGCGAAACGCTGCGCGTCGAGGCAGGCAATGCGCACCTCGGCGCTCGCCAGCACCTGTTCACTACGCCGTACTTCCTGCTTCAGGGTAAGACTCGCGGCACCGCGCCGGTCCAGCGCCACGGTCACCGCCAGCAGTTCGTTGAAACGTGCCGGCTTGTGAAATGCAACACTCACTGCGCTCACCGCGAATAGGACTCCGTACTCACGCAAGAGTTCATCCTGCTCGAAACCGAGCGCCCGCAACCACTCGGTGCGGGCACGCTCCATGAAATTTAGATAATTAGAGTGATACACCACGCCACCGCTGTCAGTGTCTTCGTAATACACGCGGACCGGAATGGAGAAAATCGAGTTCATATGTTATTCAGGCCACAGATGAACGCGGATACATACAGATTAAAAATCTGTACTTCGCATTGATGTCATACATTGATCTGTATTTATCTGCGTTCATCTGTGGCTAAAGTATTAACCCTCATCAAACATCCCGCGCTGCGGCTCAACGGACGCCGGCGGGGTAAGGCCGAGGTGCTGCCAGCTGCGGCGCGTGGCCACGCGGCCGCGTGGCGTGCGCGCCAGGAAGCCCTGCTGGATCAGGAACGGTTCAATCACGTCTTCAATCGTGCCGCGCTCTTCGCCAATGGCAGCGGCCAGCGAATCCACACCCACGGGCCCGCCGTCAAAGCGCTCGATGAGCACCGTGAGCAGCCGCCGGTCGAGTGCATCGAAGCCTTCATGATCGACACTCAACATGACCAGCGCCTGTTCGGCAATGCTGCCCGTCAGCACGCCCTTGCCTTTCACCTCGGCAAAATCGCGTGCGCGCCGCAGCAGACGATTGGCAATACGCGGCGTGCCGCGTGCGCGTCGCGCGATCGCGCTGATGCCCTCTTCCTCGGCCTCGACGGAAAGAATACCGGCCGAGCGGCGCACAATGCGCGTCAGGTCCTCGGCGGTATAGAACTCTAGGCGCTGCACAATGCCGAAGCGATCGCGCAGCGGCGAGGTGAGCAAGCCGGCGCGCGTGGTGGCACCGATCAGTGTGAACGGCGGCAGGTCGAGTTTGATGGAGCGCGCCGCCGGACCCTCGCCGATAAGAATATCGATCTGGTAGTCCTCCAGCGCCGGGTAGAGAATTTCCTCGACCACCGGACTGAGGCGATGTATCTCGTCGATGAACAGCACATCGTTTGGCTGCAGGTTTGTCAGCAGCGCGGCCAGATCGCCGGCGCGCTCCAGCACCGGGCCTGAGGTTTGGCGCAGGGTGGCGCCCATTTCGTTGGCGATGATGTGCGCGAGCGTGGTCTTGCCGAGCCCGGGCGGGCCGAACAGCAACACATGGTCGAGCGCTTCGCTGCGCTGGCGCGCCGCGGATATGAAAATCTCCATCTGCTCGCGCACCGGCTTCTGGCCGACATAATCGGCCAAGCGCGCCGGACGCAGGCGCTGCTCGATGCTGGCCTCATCGGGCGCAGCAGCCGGTTTGCCGGATACCAGGCGGTCGGTTTCAATCATAAGAAAGACGTAGTCCTAATCTCCTCTCCCGCGACAGCGGGAGAGGTCTGGGAGAGGGTTCCTTTCATTTAATCCCTGCCAAACCTTTTAAAGCGGCGCGGATAATGTCCTCGTTTCTGGCGCCATCCTGCGGCACAAGGCTCACCGCGCGGCTCGCCTCCACCGGCTTGTAGCCTAACGCAATCAGGGCGCTGATCGCTTCCTGCACCGGATCAGCCGGTACACTCACCGGACGGGCGGCGCCGGGCAACGGCGCGCCAGCCAGATCCACCTTGTCGCGCAATTCGATCACCAGGCGCTCGGCAGTCTTGCGGCCGATGCCCGGCACCTTGATAAGGCGCGCAATGTCTTCGTGCGCCAGGCAGGTAATCAGCTCCTGCTCGGAAAGCCCGGAGAGCACGGCCAGCGCCACGCGCGGCCCGACGCCATTCACCTTGAGCAGATTGCGAAACAGCTGACGCTGCGACTCGCGCGAGAAGCCATAGAGCAGGTGCGCGTCCTCGCGCACCACCAGGTGCGTGTACAGCGTGACCCGGTCGCCGGTGGCCGGCAGGTCGTAGAAAGTGGACATGGGTGCATCCAGTTCGTAGCCCACGCCATTCACGTCCAGCAACAGGGACGGTGGCTCCTTGCGTGCGAGCACTCCGGTGAGACGACCGATCATGGCGCCACCCGCAGAATGCTGCGACTGCGCCGACGCGGGACGATGGTGCGGCGCGCACGCGCGCTCTGTGCATGGTGCGCGTGGCAAATGGCGCAGGCCAGCGCGTCCGCGGCATCGGCCTGCGGATTGCCGGACAGCGCGAGCAGCGCCTTGACCATGTGCTTCACCTGTTCCTTCCCCGCATGGCCCTTGCCGACCAGCGCCTGCTTGATCTGGAGCGCCGTGTATTCGCTCACTGGCAGATCGCGGTTCACACCCGCGAGCATTGCGGCGGCGCGCGCCTGGCCGAGCTTGAGGGCCGAATCGGCATTGCGCGCCATGAAGACCTTCTCGATCGCCATGACCTCCGGGCGGTACGTGGTAATCACTTCCGCGATACCTTCATAGATAACCTTGAGACGTTCGGCAAGCGCAATGGCCGGCACACGCACCACACCGCTCGCCACATAGCTGACTTTTCCGGAAGACAGGACATGCACCACACCGAAGCCGGTCAGGCGTGAGCCGGGGTCAATTCCTAAAATCCGCATCAGCGAACCGACTCCCCCTCGCCCGCACCAGCGGGAGAGGGATGGGGAGAGGGCAACCTTCCGTGCTTGCGCATCAGGCCAACGCACCGCGTCGCGTGGTGCATTCAACCGGCATGTTGTTGCATAAGCTCATCGGGGAAATGGGCATTGCTGTAAACCTGCTGTACATCATCCAGCTCCTCCAGCGCCTCGATCAGCTTCCACACCTTGTCGGCGTCCTCGCCGGCCAGCGGCACGTCAATCGCGGGGCGCTGGGTGATCTCGGCGTGCTCAGGCTTGAGGCCAGCGCGCGTCATAATATCAGTTACGGCGGGAAAGGCTTCGGGCGCCGTCAGCACCTCGATGTGGCCGTCGTCACCAACCAGAATGTCTTCAGCCCCGGCCTCGAGCGCCGCTTCCATCACCTTGTCTTCACTCGTGCCCGGAGCATAGTGGAGCACACCGAGCCGCTTGAACAGGTACGCCACCGAACCGTCGGTGCCGAGATGGCCGCCGTGCTTGGCGAATGCGTGGCGCACGTCGCTGACCGTGCGTGTGTGGTTGTCTGTCTGGCAATCAACCATTACCGCGACACCGCCCGGGCCATAACCTTCGAAACGAATTTCTTCATAGTGCGCACCCTCGATCTCGCCGGTGCCACGCTGGATGGCGCGCTCGATGGTCTCGCGCGTCATGTTGACGTTCAGCGCCTTGTCGATCGCAGCGCGCAGGCGCGGGTTGTGCGCCGCATCACCACCGCCGGTGCGCGCGGCCACCGTGATCTCGCGAATGCTCTTGGTAAACAGCTTGCCGCGGCGTGCATCCTGCACGCCCTTGCGGGCGCGGATGTTGGCCCATTTGCTGTGTCCGGCCATGCGAGACCTCGTGCGGAAAGGCAGCCTGCCGCCGGCAGGCATTTGCCAGCCAGTGTAGCATTGCACCCCCTGCTGCCCAACCCGGACTAACGCGTGAAATGCCCGCTGCGCAGGAACGCGGCCACCTGCCGGGCCACGACCGGCATGAACAACAGGCCGGCGTGTGACACATGCAACACCAGCTGGTCTTGCGCCGCGGCGGGTACGGCCTCAGCCACCAGCACCGTGCCGTCATTCGGTCCGGACAGCTGGCTGACAAAGCGCCCGAGGCCCAGCGACAGACTGCCGGCGATGGCGCCGATTTCGCGCGCCGGCCAGGCCCAGGCTTGCGGATCGCCGGCGTTGAGGTCGGCCAGCGAGTGTCCGATCAGACGACGGCCAAGACCGGAAGCAGAGAGTGCCACCGCGGCACGACTGCCCTGCTGCGGTGATCCGAGCAGCACCACGCGCCCGGGACGCTGCGCGGGATGAAACCGGAACAACGCGCGGATGACCACACCACCGAGACTGTAGCCAACCAGGTGCACGGTCGTGCCCGGAACCCGGGCCAGAAATTCATGCAAGCGCGCGGCGTTCGCGCGCAGGTCCTGGCGCACACTCGGATAGGAAAAACGGAAGGTCTGAAAGCCGGCACGCCGAAGACGCCGCGCCAGCAACCACAGCGCCGGGTCGCCCAGCCACAGGCCGTTCACCAATACCACGCTTGCGCGGCGGTCCATACGGGCGCTGGAATCAGGCACGCGATGGCGCCGGGTGCATGGCGTGCTCTTTCATCAGCAGCGAGAGCGATTCATAGTTGGTCCAGGAAAAAACGCTATCCAGCGCCTCGGTGAACGGAATCCACGTGTACTCCGAATGCTCGTCCGGGCTCAGTGTAATCGCTTGCTCATCTGGCAATTCAAGCGAGAAAAAGTGTTCGGTATTCTCGGTGACACCGGGTGCGTACTTGTGCCGCCATTGGGGGAAAATCTCGTAGCGGTGTTGAAGCTTCCGGTCGATTAGCTGCGCGGGTGCTACTGTAATGCCGGTTTCTTCGCGCAGCTCACGTGCCGCCGTTTCTGCCGGCTGCTCGTCGCCCCACTCCATGCTGCCGGTGATCGATTGCCAGAACTCCGGGTAGTCGGCGCGCCGCAGCAGCAGCACCTTGCCGGTACGGGTGTACACCACCACCAGCACCGACTCGGGACGTTTATATTTTGTCTCAGCCACAGATGAACACGGATTCAATCAGAGGTTGCCGTTGCCTTCGATCCACAGTCATCTGCGTTCATCTGCGGCTCAATGCTTATCGGCCACCGGCTCGACCGGCTTGCGCAGTTTGATGTGCAGGTCGCGCAGCTGCGCCTCATCCACCACGCTCGGCGCATCGGTCAGCAGGCACGAGGCCTTCTGGGTCTTGGGGAAGGCGATCACGTCGCGGATCGAGTCGGTACCGGCCATAAGTGCACTGATGCGATCAATGCCGAAGGCGATGCCGCCGTGCGGCGGCGCGCCGAACTTGAGCGCATCCAGCAGGAAGCCGAACTTCTCGCGCTGCGCGTCTGCGTCGATGCCGAGCAGACCGAACACCTTCTGCTGCAACTCTTCACGATGGATACGGATCGATCCACCGCCGATCTCGGAACCGTTCAGCACCATGTCATAGGCGCGCGACAGGGCATTGGCCGGATCGAGGTCGATGGTCTCGGCGTCCTGAACCTTGGGCGCGGTGAACGGATGGTGCAACGCCACGAAGCGCTTGGCCGCGGCGTCGTACTCGAACATCGGGAAGTCCACCACCCACAGCGGTTGCCACTCGCCCTGTAACAGCTTGCGGTCGTGGCCGAGCTTGATGCGCAGGGCACCGAGGGCATCGTTCACCACCTTGGCGCTGTCGGCGCCGAAGAAAATCAGGTCGCCGGTCTCGGCGCCGGTGCGGCGCATGATTTCGGCAATCGCATCGTCTGGCAGGAACTTGAGGATCGGCGACTGCAGGCCGTCGCGCCCCTTGGCGGCGTCGTTGACCTTGATATAGGCCAGGCCCTTGGCACCGTACAACGCAACATAGGCGGTGTAATCGTCGATCTCCTTGCGCGACAGCTCGCCACCCTTCGGCAGGCGCAGCGCGGCGACCCGTCCGGTGGGCGAGTTCGCCGGCCCGGAGAACACCTTGAACTCGACCGCCTTCAGCAGGTCGCCGATCTCGACCAGTTCAAGCGGAATACGCATATCGGGCTTGTCACTGCCAAAACGGTGCATGGCCTCGCTGTACGGCATGCGCGGGAACGGCCTGGGCAGGTCGACATCCAGCACCGCCTTGAAGGCGGTGCGCAGCATGTCTTCCATGATCGCCATGATGCTGTCTTCGTCGAGAAACGAGGTCTCGATATCGAGCTGGGTGAATTCCGGCTGACGGTCGGCGCGCAGGTCTTCATCGCGGAAGCAACGCGTCACCTGATAGTAGCGTTCGAAGCCGGCCACCATGAGCAGCTGCTTGAACAACTGCGGCGACTGCGGCAGCGCAAAGAACTGGCCGGGATGGGTGCGCGACGGCACCAGGTAATCGCGCGCGCCTTCGGGCGTGGACTTGGTGAGCACCGGCGTTTCGATTTCGACGAAATCCTGGTCCTCCAGATAATTGCGCAGCGTGCGCACCAGCTTGTGACGCAACAGAATATTGCGGCGCATGTGGTCGCGACGAAGATCGAGATAGCGATACTTGAGACGCACGGTCTCGCCGAGATCAGCCTCGTCCAGCTGGAACGGCAGCGGCTCGGATTTGTTCAGCACTTCGATCTGGTCGACAGCGATCTCGATCAGGCCGCTCGGAAGGTGCGGGTTCTCGGTACCGGCGGGGCGCTTGCGCACGCTGCCGGTGACACGCAGCACGTATTCGCTGCGCACGCCTTCGGCGGCGGCAAATGCCGTGGCGTTATCCGGCGCGAACACCACCTGCGCCAGGCCGTGCCGGTCGCGCAGATCAATAAAGATGACGCCACCATGATCGCGGCGGCGGTTTACCCAGCCGCACAGCGTGACTTTTTGTCCAACATGATCGAGCTTGAGTTGTCCGCAATAATGACTGCGCATGACCGGTGTTCCTGTTGAGTTGTGAAGCCGGGACTCAGTGGCCCGGCATTTCCGCCTTGTGCTCCGGCGCCACGGCGCCGGCCGAAAGAATGAGCTTGATGCCGACATCCACCGGCATGTCGAGTTCGATCATGTCCTCGCGCGCTACCATGAGAAAAAACCCGGAGGTCGGATTGGGTGTGGTCGGTACGAAGATGTTCACCAGATCGTGGCCGGTCTTGCGATTCGCTTCCGCCATGCCATCGCCGGTGAGAAAAGCGAGCGTCCACATTCCGGGATGCGGGTAGCGCACCATGACCACCTTGCGGAACGATTTTCCGGAACCGCTGAACAGGGTCTCGGTAAGCTGTTTGGAGGCGGAATAAATGGCGCGCACGAACGGGATGCGCGCCAGCAGGCGTTCCCATAACGTGACCATACTGCTGCCAAGCAGGTTGGTGACCACCATGCCGGTCACGAGCAGCACCACGCCGGACAGCAGGAAACCGAGACCCGGGACGCGGAACCCGATCAGGGTCTCGGGCTGCACCATCGCCGGCAGCAGCAGCAGGGTACGATCCACCAGGTCGATGAGAAACTTGAGAATCAGTACCGTAACCAGAATTGGCAGCCAGACCAGCAAGCCGGCAATCAGATAGCGCCGCAAGTTAGCCATGAAAGAACCGTCTCAAAATGAATGGGGACGTGACAGGCGGTTCACGACGCACAGCCGCCACAAGTACCGCCGCCGCAACCACCAGTCTTCGGGCCGGAATCTGTGCTGCTCTTGTCGCTGGTCTTCGCATCACTGGACTTCGCGTCGGCATCCTTTTTGTCGGACGGCTTCTTGCCGCTGCCTTTGAAGTCCGTGGCATACCAGCCGGAACCCTTGAGCTGGAAGCCAGCCGCGGACAACTGTTTACGCACCTCCGGCTTGCCGCAGGACGGGCAAACGGAGGGTGCCGGATCGCTCATCTTCTGCATCAACTCAAATTCGTGGCCACAGGCCTGGCACTGATACCCGTAAATCGGCATGAAACATATCCTCCAACATCAACCTGGCTGTCTGGCAAAAACGGGGCCAGTGGCGGCAAAACAAAGCGGAATTATAGCCTGAATAGCGCCCTGCGCCGAAATCCCTGTCACACCCGGCCTTTACCAGTCGCACCGATGCCAGTGCTTTTCACTCGGCGCAGGGGCGAGACAGGTCGCATGCACATGCCACATGCTTGCTGAGAAACAGATTCACTGTTGGCAGGCAAGTATGTGTATCGATGAACTTTCTTGTTCACCAATCCGGTAGAACGCCACGCCAAACTTTCAGCGGTTTCGTTTTTCAACCACACATGTTGACATCAAGAACGAGGAACCGCCTGTGTCAGGCGACATGGTCTACAATGATCCGCTTATTGGTTTTCTGCTCCGAACATACTTCCGCGTCACCCTGCGGAAAAAAATATTTGCTTGCAGAGGTCTTCTATTTTTCCCGGGAATTATGCTAAGTTTAGCGCCGCCCGGATAACCACCTGCATTCAGATTCACAAATCAGATCCACACCATCATTGGGAGCAACACATGGCGACAAAAAGCAAGGCCTCAAAGAAACCCAGCACCAAGTCCGAGATCCTCGGCCACATTTCTGACAAGACCGGTCTCAAGCGCAAAGAAGTGAGCGCCGTGTTTGACGAGCTGACTACCCTCATCAAGCGCGACCTGAAAGGCTCGGGCCTGTTCAACGTCGTCGGCCTGATGAAAATCAAGCTGGTGCACAAGCCGTCACAGCCGGCGCGCAAGGGCATCAACCCGTTCACCAAGGAAGAAGTGATGTTCAAGGCCAAGCCGGCGCGCAACGTCGTCAAGGTACTGCCCCTCAAGGGCCTGAAGGACATGGTGTAAACAGCCGATT
>Ga0315281_10002023_pt1 | contig 30133 bp, 26 predicted proteins | sample YL17G07_0_MG_FD_204540 | JGI IMG/M metagenome (GOLD analysis project Ga0315281, IMG submission 204540) | Sediment microbial communities from Yellowstone Lake, YNP, Wyoming, USA - YL17G07_0 | ecosystem: Environmental > Aquatic > Freshwater > Lake > Sediment | place: USA: Wyoming | collected...
AGGATTAAGCAATTTATCTAAACTGCCATCTTCTCGCATCGTCATTTTCGAATTCCCCTCCCTCCTCTCTTCGCCTTCTCAAAAATATCCTTTAGCTGAGTAGTAGGCTCTAAAGACCTCTGAAGCAGTAATTCTACCTGCTCTTTAATGATATTTTTATCGCCCTCCGACTCGGCTTCAGATATCAGCACAGCCTCAAAAGACTTCAGCCTGCGCAGGCGTTGCTCCCACAGCCGCCTGATGCAGTCAGCTAAAGCGACCTCAAAATCTTTTTCCTTCGCCGGGGGCAATACCCTGGTCAAGAGTTTATCAAGATATTCATGCAGACTGACATCAAGGCTGCCCCGTACCTTTTCGATATCAGGATTATTTATCCACGCTACAAATATCTCTCTGTTCTCCGTGCCCTCGAAATGCTCCAGTGAAAGCGCTAACGCACCCTCTCGCAGATATGGCTTCTGCAATAGCAAAATCAAGCAATATTCCTCCAGCGGATACTTGGACATAGCCAAGCTTGGGATAGACACCGGCTTGAGGCCTTTCTCCCATTTCGTCGGCTGGATTTGCGCTGCCTTAGCCAATAACGTCTTTTCTGCCACGCCAGCCAGTTTGCCGAGCTTTCTAAAACATATTTCCTTATCTGCTACGTCCGATATCTCCATGATACGCGGCAGCAGCCGGTCTATTATAGCCGAACGCCCGCTGTCAGTGTTAGGATCAAACTTAGATACCGCCGCCTCAAAGAAATAGTCCATAACCGGCATGGCGTCACCAACCAACCGCTGCCACTCTTCAGGCTGATCGCGTATCACCTCGTCGGGGTCCTTCCCCGGAGGCATCAGGATCACCTTAAGTCCACCCTCCACCTTGGATTCCCCATCCAGCCATCCGCGCTCCCGGTAATCGACCGCCCTACTGAGAGCCTGCCTCGCAACATCCAAGCCCCTCAATGTCGCCTGTTCTCCGGCGGCATCGGAATCCAGCGCCAGGGCGATATTCTTGGTAAGCTTTTTTATAAGAGCTATCTGCTTGGAAGTCAGAGAGGTGCCCATCGGCGCTATAACATTCTTCGAGCCGTATTGATGGGCGGATATTACATCGATATACCCCTCCACGATGATCGCCAGGTCGGATTCTTTGATCGCCTTTTTAGCCAAATCCAGCCCATATAATAAACCGCTCTTATCGAACACCGGCGTCTGAGGGGAATTAAGATATTTCGGCTGACTGCTGTCGAGGACGCGTGCGCCGAAGCCTGCTACACGGCCTGTCTGGTTCCTTATCGGGATCATGAGCCTGTTGTGAAACAGGTCCCTGTAGCCGCCATCCTCTTTAGCCACTACCAGCCCCGCCCTCAACATTTCTTCGAACTTACATCCTTGCGCAGCGAGATGTCTGCTTAGAGCATCCCAACTGTCAAGGCTCAATCCTAACTGGAACTCTTCTATCGCCCCTTTAGCAATGCCGCGCTTATTAAGATAGTGCCGCACCGGCTCCCCAGCCCTGCCGTTGATAAGCATGTCGTGATAATACGCGGCGGCGGCTTCATTGATTTCATATAACCTGTCAAAGCTACTATCCTTCGCCTGCTCTTTAGCTTTCGACTCTAGCTTCACCCCGGCCCGATCCGCCAGCAACTTCAGCGCCGCGCCGAAGTCCAGGCCTTCCTTCTTCATAACGAACGAGAAGATATCGCCCCCGATCCCACAACCACCGAAACAATGCCAGGAGCCTTTCTCGGGGAATACGAAGAACGAAGGTGTCTTTTCACTATGAAATGGGCATAATGCTTTAAAGTTGCGCCCCGATTTCTGCAGCGTCACGTAACCTGAGACGAGATCTACTATATCTATCTTCTCTTTTATGTCGTCGATATTGCCCATTGTCCCCACCTATGGAGTCGAACACATCTCGCTGAAAGTTTCCAGCGCATACCTGTCGGTCATGCCTGATATGTAATCTACAACGCTGCGCTCGATGCCGCCATGAACTAATCTGTATTCGTCAGGCAGTTTTTCAGCATTCCTGATAAAATACTGGTATAGAGCACGAACCACTTCCTGCGCCTGCTCCGCCTCTTCCCTGGCTACGCCATAAACCCTTTTCAATAAGAACTGCCTTAACGTATTGGCTGCCTCACGCACTATAGGGCTCATACCGATCTGGGGAGGACCACCGCTTCCTGCCCCAGTCTTTAACGCAAAGCTGACTATATCGATGATCAGAGAATTTATCCTGTCTCTACTTGTACTGCCTAATAAGCGGCTAACATCGGCGGGGAGATCGCTCTCAGTTATTATGCCTGCCCGGATCGCGTCATCTATATCATGATTAATATAGGCCACAGCATCGGCCAGCCTGCATATTTGTCCTTCCAGCGTAGAAGCTATCCCTCCACCCTCATCGAGGATATCCGTCCAGTTTTTGGAGTGATTAAGGATACCGTCCCTGACCTCCCATGTCAAGTTTAAACCCTGCCCATCTTTTTCCAGTATGTCCACTACCCTGAGGCTTTGCTCATTATGGCGGAATCCCTCGGGATACAACTCATTTAGGATATCCTCCCCCATATGACCGAAGGGTGTATGCCCCAGATCATGTCCAAGGGATATGGCCTCAGTCAAATCTTCGTTCAAATTCAGGGCGCGAGTTATAGACCTGGCAATTTGCGACACCTCTAAAGTATGAGTAAGCCGCGTTCTATAATGATCGCCTGCAGGAGCGATAAAAACCTGCGTTTTATGCATCAGGCGACGGAACGACTTGCTGTGAATGATACGATCACGGTCACGCTGAAATTCTGTACGCATTGGGCAGAGGTCTTCGCTACGTATCCTTCCCTTGGTTAACTGACTTTTTGCGGCATAAGGGGACAATCGCCCCTCGCTTTCCTCAAGCCTTCGACGAATGTCAGAATTAGCCAAATGAATGGAGGAAGGCAAGTCCATAAACGCCTTTCTTTTCCTTGTATAAGTAGTAGAGCTACTTAACTTTGAGAAAATCCCCTAGCGTTAGGTTCTCGAAGGAGACTCCGTCAGTCTCTGAGGGCAGTTTGGCCGTTGGACAGAGGCTGAAACACTCTCGGCAACTGGCACATACTGTTGTGGCGATCTCAGGGAAGAAAACTACCCGGCGCTCAATGCCACGACCAACAAACCCGATAGCGTTCGCTTTTTTGACCTCGTGGCAGTAACGCACACACAGGCCACAGAGGATACAATTAGTCTTTTCAGCTTCGAAATGCTTCTTGGTAATACCGTATTGCTTCGCCATCTCAAGCACATTCTTCGCTGTTGGAGATGAGGCCAGAAGCAGATCCAAAACGGTGGCACGGATTTTCCTTACTTCAGGGGTATCCGTCCTAACCTCGAGCCCTTCCTCGACAGGATAGACACAGGCAGTCACGAGGCGTTTCTTCTTATTCTTGGTTATTTCTACTGTGCATATCCTGCAGCCGCCATATGGGGCCAGCTTCTCGTTATAACAAAGCGTCGGAATTTTGATGCCAACGCTGTTGGCCGCATCAATAAGAGTTTTACCCTCTTCAGAGGTTACAGCCTTGCCGTCTATATTTAAACTAACCGTCTTCATTAGCTTTTAGCCTCTTTCTTGCGTGTCACTTCCATCCTTACCGGCGCCTGAGGAACAGGCTTTCCGGATATCTTCACTACTGCGCTGAACTTCGCCGGGCAGACCTCTATACATGAGCCACACTTGGTGCATTTACTCTGGTCGATCACATGCACAATGTTCTTCTCGCCCTTGATTGCAGACACCGGGCACTCGCGCAAACATATCTGACATGCCTGACATTTCTCAGGGACTATGAAGTATGAAACCAGAGACTTGCAGACACCTGCGGGGCAGCGCTTCTCTTTGATGTGCGCCTCGTACTCATCCCTGAAGTACTTGATGGTACTCATCACCGGGTTAGCCGCCGTCTGTCCTAGAGCGCAAAGCGAAGCGTCTTTGAGCAAATCGGCCAACTCCTCCAGCGTCCGGATATCGCTTTCGACGCCCTTGCCGCCGCATATGCGGTTCAAAATCTTGAGCATCTGGCGTATGCCCTCGCGGCACGGCACGCACTTGCCGCAGGACTCGAAGGCCAGGAAGTCGAGAAAGTAGCGCGCCACATCAACCATGCAGGAGTCCTCGTCCATGACGATCATGCCGCCGGAGCCCATCATCGAGCCAGCCTTGGTAAGCTGATCGAAGTCCACCGGCATATCGAGCATGCTCGCCGGTATGCATCCGCCCGAGGGCCCGCCGGTCTGTACCGCCTTGAACTTCTTGCCGTTGCGTATGCCGCCGCCGCAGTCGAATATGATCTCCTTCAGCGTAGTTCCCAGCGGCACTTCAACCAATCCGGTGTTGTTAACTTTGCCCACCAGTGAAAATATCTTGGTGCCGTAATTCTCCTTGGCACCGATCCCGGTAAACCAGTCAATCCCATTATTGATAATGAGCGGAACGTTAGCCCACGTCTCGACGTTATTGAGTACGCTCGGTTTCTCCCTGACGCCGCTCACCGCGGTACGGATATACTTTGGCCGCGGCTCGCCGACACGCCCTTCAATTGCAGTCATGAGAGCACTGGACTCGCCCGATACGAAGGCACCTGCACCCTGGTGAACTATTATGTCGAAATCGAATCCCGATCCGAGGATATCCTTGCCCAGCAGCCCGTACTCGCGCGCCTGATCCAGAGCCACATAGAGGTGCTTTATAGCGAGTGGATACTCCTGCCGCACATATATATACCCTTCGCAAGAGCCGACGGTGTAAGCCCCGATGATCAAACCCTCCAGCACGCTGTGGGGATTGCCCTCGAGTAAGGCCCGGTTCATATATGCGCCCGGGTCACCCTCGTCTGCGTTTACAATCACATACTTGATATCGGCTGGAGCGTTTATAGAGGTCTCCCACTTCACGCCGGTCGGGAAACCGCCGCCTCCGCGTCCGCGCAGGTTGGCCTTCTTGATTATATCCAGCACCTGTTTCGGCTCGATCTTACCCAGAACCTGCGCCAGGGCAGTATATCCACCCAGGGCGATATAATCATCGATGTTCTCCGGATCGATATAGCGGTTGTTGCCGGAGATGATACGGTTCTGTCCGCTATAGAAGGGGATATCATCGATTTTAACAACCTTTTTACTGCCATCCTTATAAAGCAGTCGGTCAACTACCTGCTTCTCCACCAGTGTCTTAGACACTATCTCTGATACGTCCTCCAGCTTGACCTTGAAATAGTTAATATCATCGGGAAGTATCATTACTTTAGGGCTGTTCTCACAGAAACCCAGACACCCCGTAGCCCGCACCTCCACCTCTTTCGAAAGCCCCTGTTTCTTGATCTCATCCACGAAGGCTTTATATAATTTATCGCTGCCATATGCCAGGCCGCAGGTCCCGGCAGCATTAATAGCGACATAGCGCTTCCCTGCCCTCTTGGAGAGTATCTGCTTCTTGAGCTTAGCTAGATCAGCGTTAGATTTCAGTCGTGGCATAATTCCCCTTTAGTCGCACTCTGCGATGATTTTCTTGAGTTCTGTCGATGAGGGATAGCTATAGTACTCATCATCAACCTGAAGCACCGGGCCCAGCGCACAGCAGCCCAGACAGTTAACCGTGTTCAGGGAATATTTCATATCCTTGCTGGTCTCGCCCGGCTTAATCCCAAGCACCTCGCTCACCTTATCTAGCAAACGAGGTGCACCCCGCACATGACAGGCCGTCCCCAGACACACGGCAAGAGAATGACGGCCATGCGGCACCAGGCTGAAGGCCTTATAGAAAGTGGCTATGTGGTATATCTGGTTGATGGGAACGTCTAGCTTCTTACTGACTCTTCTAAGCGCTTCCTCTGGAAGCCATCGGTTTTCTTTCTGTATCTGGAGAAGTATCTGGATGAGTGCATTTTTATCGTTATTATAACTGGCAATTACCCGATCTACCTGTTTCATCTTTTCCCTTCTACCTGAATTCTATTTAAATTGCACGCAGTTAGAGAACATGACTATACTCAATTCAACACATGGCGATAAACCAGAAGGTATATCTAGAGTCATCAAGACACAAAGTTCCCATTCTATAAACTGCCGAGTGGTTATTATATCATATCTAAAAATATTTTTGAATATAACCAATGTTTAATCTAAGGATATCCGCCTTAGCCTTCTTCAAGTTTATCAATGAGCCGCCTTTTTCTTCTTATCACGACTGGCACCTGCAGATGGTGCCCCCTCTTTTTCGATTTTCTTATCCTCCACCACAGCCTGCGCAGCGGCAAGACGCGCGATGGGCACACGGAAGGGAGAGCAGGACACGTAGTCCATTCCTACGCGATGGCAGAACTTTACCGATTCCGCATCGCCGCCGTGTTCGCCGCAGATGCCCACCTTGAGCTTGGCCCTTACCGACCGCCCCCGTTCGATGCCGACCTTTATCAGTTCTCCTACCCCGGTCTGATCTATGGTCTGGAACGGATCGTCCTTCAATATCTTCTTATTCAGGTAATCGGGAAGGAACGAGCCGATATCATCGCGGCTGAAGCCGAATGTCATCTGTGTGAGATCGTTGGTGCCGAACGAAAAGAACTCGGCGGTCTCGGCCATCTCATTGGCTGTGAGCGCTGCGCGCGGTATCTCTATCATGGTGCCGAACATGAACGGGATCTTTTTCACATTCATCTTCTTGCATACTTCGGCATGGACGCGTTCGGTAATCTCCTTGTGATCGACAATCTCGGTAACAGCACAGGTGACCGGGATCATTATCTCAGGATTGGCTTTCTTACCGGCAGCGATAAGCTCGGCCGCAGCCTCAAGGATAGCACGGATCTGCATCTCTGTGATTTCAGGATAGGTAATACCCAAGCGTACGCCGCGATGACCGAGCATCGGGTTGTTTTCGCGCAACCCCTCGGCGCGCTTGTGCACCTCCGCCATGTCGATACGCAGCTCGGATGCAAGCGCCTCGAGCTTCTCCTGGCTGTGAGGCACGAATTCATGCAGCGGGGGATCGAGCAGGCGGATGGTAACCGGCAGGCCGTCCATAACCTCCATCGTAGCCTTGATATCTTTCTTCACATATACTGCAAGCTGGTCTAACGCGACTTTGCGTTCCTTGACCGTTTTACTCATGATCATCTTCCGCAGCAGGAAGAGCGGCTTGTCGCTCCCTTCCCCATAAAACATATGCTCGGTGCGGAAGAGGCCGATACCCTCGGCGCCAAAATCACGCGCCTTTTTCGCATCCTTTGGCGTATCGGCATTGGTGCGCACCTTGAGCAGGCGAGCCTTATCCACGAGCTTCATGAAATCCTTGTACGTTTTGTTATGTTCCAGGTCGGCATCTACGAGGGCCAGGCTTCCCTCGTAGACAGCGCCCTTGGTCCCGTTGAGTGTGATCCAATCACCCTCGCGCACCGTCCTCCCGCTCTTTGTCCTGAACGATTTATTGTTATCGCCGATCTCGATGTCGGCACAACCAACGACACAGCATTTGCCCCAGCCCCGCGCCACGAGTGCAGCATGAGAGGTCATACCACCCTTACTGGTGAGAATAGCCTGCGCCTTATGCATGCCATCGACATCCTCAGGAGACGTCTCTTCACGCACTAAAATAACCTTTTCTCCCCGGCCAGCCCCTGCCACGGCGTCAGTAGAGGTAAAGACGACTCGGCCTCTGGCGCCCCCCGGCCCGGCCGGGAGTCCCTCTGCGATGGGGGAAACGCCCGCCTCCGCCTTGGGATCGATCATGGGCAAGAGCAGCTCCACGAGCTGGTTGGGCGCCACACGCATGATAGCCGTTTGCGCATCGATCAGGCCCTCCTTGCACATATCGGTGGCCATGCGCACCGCCGCCACGCCGTTCCTCTTGCCGACACGGCACTGCAGCATGAAAAGCGTGCCTTTTTCGATTGTAAATTCGATGTCTTGCATATCCTTATAATGCTTTTCAAGCCTTTGCTGATATTCAAACAGCTGCTTATAAATTTTGGGCATCACTTTTTCCAGCGTGGGCAGATGTTTACTCTGGGCGTTCTTGGAGTACTCGTTGACCGGAGCGGGGGTGCGGATGCCCGCTACCACATCTTCGCCCTGGGCATTTATGAGATATTCGCCATAGAAATGGTTTTCGCCGCTGCCCGGGTCGCGCGTGAAAGCGACGCCGGTCGCCGAACTGTCGCCCATATTGCCGAAGACCATCGACTGCACACTGACCGCGGTACCCCAGTCGTCGGGAATTTTTTCGATACGGCGGTACTCGACCGCCCTCTTGCCGTTCCAGCTCATGAAAACCGCCCCGATGCCGCACCAAAGCTGGTCCTGCGGGTTGTCGGGAAAAGGCTTTCCGAGCACAGCTTCGACCATACGCTTGAATTCAGCCACCAGCAATTTAAGATCGTCCGCAGTAAGATCGGTATCATTCTTATAACCTTTATGCTTTTTAACTTCATCAAGGCACTCGTCGAGCAGCTTGCGGATTCCCTTGCCGCCTTTCGATTCGATACCTTCAGCCTTTTCCATCACGACGTCCGCATACATCATTATCAGGCGCCGGTATGCATCGTAAGCAAAGCGCACATCCTTTGTCTGTGCAATCAGGCCTTTAATCGTTGTGTCATTAAGTCCAACGTTGAGCACTGTATCCATCATGCCGGGCATGGACCGCCGCGCCCCCGAACGAACAGAGACGAGTAAAGGATTTTTCGGATCCCCGAATTTTTTGCCGCTCAGCTTCTCCACATGCGCCAGCGCTCTGCTGACCTCGGCCATTAGCTCTTTGGGATAGCTTCGCTTATGTGCGTAGTAATATGTGCAGACCTCAGTCGTTATCGTGAATCCCGGCGGCACCGGCAGACGCAGATCGGGGTGCCCTGCCATTTCGGCAAGGTTGGCTCCTTTGCCGCCGAGGAGGTTTTTCATCTCTTCGTTCCCGTCCGCCTTCCCACCACCAAATGCATAGACATATTTTGACATCGCTACCCTCCATTTGGCGAAATCAACCATTGAAAAAGAGGTGTCCTTCCGGTATCGGAAGGACCGGGGGTCTGGGGGTGTCCCCTAATTCCATTTAATCTTCCCCCATGATTGGGGGATACAGGGGGTTGATTAAGCTTGATCAAAGATTTTCTATCAGAATAATTACTTGATTTACAGGGACGAACGTCCATTCGACGAATCTTCCTTAGCTATTTCTGAGCTTAGTAGAGAGTAATTATACCATATCCTAGCTGGCAAATACTATTTCATTTCCCTAAGTCTTGAAACGACTTCGTCGATAACCTCATCGGGAGTAGAGGCTCCTGCGGTGATCCCGATACGCTCAACTTTTCCACTTAGCCACTTCGGATCGATTTCTTGTGCTGTTTCGATATGATGTGTCTCAACCAGAGCCGAGCATAACTCGGCGAGCCTTTTGGTATTTGCACTCCCGCGCGAGCCTACAACCAGCATAAGGTCCGAGCGTCTTGCCAGCTCCAATGCCGCTTCCTGATGTTTCCTAGTAGCATCACATATCGTATTTACGACCCGAAGCTCTGCGATGCTCTCCAAATGTGTTTGTACGAAGGATGAGACGAAGCTGTGAAAAGCCGCGAAGCTCTGAGTTGTTTGAGATAGGATTCCTACACGGGGCGATAGATTCTTAAAGGAAGGTACCTTGATAGTAGCCAACCCCTTATCGCCGGCGTACCCCAGCACGCCCTGCACCTCGCGATGGTTTTCGTCACCGAAAACGATCACGGAGAAACCGGAGTTGGCCAGCCTCTTCGCCGCGACCTGAGAGCGGCGGACGAACGGACATGTAGTATCGATTATTTTTATACCGCGGGCCTCTGCTTCTTCAATAATCTGTGGGCCTACACCATGTGAGCTGATGCAAAGGATGTCTCTTTTCAATTGATCGAGACTCTCAGCCACTGTGACCCCATGTTCGGCAAGCCTGTCCACTACCTGCTGATTATGTACTATCGGCCCCAGTGTCTGCAGCGGGCCAAGCTCCTTGGTGGCGCGCTCGATCATATTTATGGCGCGCCTGACACCAGTGCAAAAGCCTATCTCAGCAGCTTTCTCTATCTGCATAATACCCCCGACAGCTCTCCGGCAGGAGTTCGGCGATCTTTCTCATTATAATATCCGTCGCCGGAGCGAGCTGTTCCTTGGTCAGCCTGCCGCCGGAGTGCGGCAGCGTAAACGGCTTGCCAATATTAACTGTTAGCTCCGGCCGGTGAAATATAAAACTGATTTTATTCAATTTATCAGCCCCTTTTATACCTACAGGCAGAATCGGGCTTTTATTCCGCAGCGCGATTAACGCGGCTCCGGTATATCCCTGCTGTAATTTTCCGCTAGTGCTCCTCATGGCTTCGGGGAACATCCCCAGCGCCAGCCCATTGCGTAACACTTGATCGGACTGTCGCAGCGCCTCCCTATCGAGCTGACCTCGTCGCACTGGAAAAGAACGCCATGCCCTTGCCAGAGGCCCGAATATCGGATGGCTGAATAATTCTTCCTTGGCCATGAATGCAATACTGCGCGGTATGCTTGTGGATAGCACGGGGGGATCGGTCATGCTGAGGTGATTGGACACAACGATCAAAGGGCCTTGCTTGGGAATATTATTCTTACCCTCTACCTTATAGCGAGTGAATAGGAAGAGAAGAGGTCTCATTACAAATGTAATGCCCAAGTGATGAAACCACGGCATCAGCGTCCATCCACCAGTTTTAAAATCTCGCCCAGCACTCCATCGGCATCCAGAAGATCTGTATTAATAACGTAAGCATCATCAGCCTTGCGAAGCGGATTGACAGAACGCTTGCTGTCGATCCGATCCCTCCGAATAAGGCTGGCAAGTATGTCTTTGTATTCAGCTTTTTCTCCCTGCTCGACCATCTCTTTATAGCGACGTCTGGCCTGCTCCTCAATGGAGACATCCAGATAGACCTTCAGGTCGGCATCGAGCAGGACATTGGTTCCTATATCCCGTCCCACCATCACTATATTGCCATCCTTCGCTACCAGTTGCTGATTCCGCACCAGAACCTTGCGTACATCAGCTACCTTGGCTACAGGAGATACGCCAAAATCGACTTCAGGGCTGCGTAACTCGTTATTTATATAGCGGCCGTTCACTATGATGCCATCGCCTCCATCAGGAGGAAGCTCCATTTTAGTGCTCTCCGCAAGCCTCCCCAGTGCACCCTCATCCTCAATATCCACGCCAAGCCTCAATGCCTCCCAGGTCAGCGCCCGATACATTACTCCTGTATCAACAAACCTGTAGCCAAGCTTTTGCGCCAAAAGCCTGCCGACAGTGGTTTTCCCACAGGCTGCTGGCCCGTCTATAGCTATTGTTGATGGTTTTGGCATTGGACTAGTTTGAATTATAGCCTAGATATCGGGAGGAGACAATTATCTGGCCTCTCGCTTGTATAACGTCCAGCCCAATATTACTATGAGGGACGAGGATAAAGTAATAAGCAGAGACTTGAGAGGCATACCGGGGGATTCGACCGGTTGATCGATTGACGACGATGTATGAGCCATACTGCTGACATGACGGGAGAGCTCTGCTAAGTGCAATCGATTTATATTGATTGAATCGCTTGAGTTCGACTCCGGCAGAATCTGCGTTAAGGCAAATACCGGCGTCGGGGTCGGCGTAAGCACCGGCGTTTGATTGTAACTTGGCAGGCAACGTCCAGGTGTCGGTACTTCATTATCGATAAACTGGCCGCCGCAAGGCGCCCGCTCAAGAGAGTGCCCGTCAGCTACATTTGGATATTGCTGCGACGTTATGCTATCATCATCACCATAGGACATTTCATCAATTATCGTCCCTGCACTATCTTTAAGTATGAGGCGATCCCCTGCATTCCCTAACCCGTTACCTATGCGCCCATCCGCAGTGAATACGATTGTTCCATTATAACTCGGGAAGTTGACTGAAAAATTCTCAGAGGCTGCGACCACTACCAAACCGTTAGCCGACACACTCAGCAATGGTATTTCATCCATTTCGTAATTATCACTCATTCCCCAGCCGATTAACTCGACAACTTCAGTGCCGGGGTTAAAAAGCTCGATCCATTCGTAGCTTGAATCAGAGCCTGACTGTAGAGGATTACTCTGAACCTCGTTGATTAAAATAGCGCTTCGATTGGCAACGGTCCCCTGTGGCATATTTGTTGGCGTTGGTGATACTGAAGGTGTTGGTGTTGAAGTAGGATTTGGTGTAGGTGTAAGCGGAGATAGTCCGCGACCCGGTGTCGGCTCCGCATTATCTATAAACTCACCGCCAGCAGGCCGGCGCTCCATAGAATGTCCTTCGGCAACTTTCTTATGCGGTGGCAATGTAATGCTTTCATCATCCCCGTATGAAAATTCATCAATCACCGTCCCTAGACTATCCTGCATTCTGAGACGGTCTCCGTTATTTCCAAGCCCATTTCCGATATCACCGTCTTCAAGAAATACTATTTTCCCTGTATAGTTCGGGAAGTTCACAGAAAAATTTTCCGAGGCGGCGATTATAACAAATCCATATGGCGAGATATTCAGAAAAGGGGTTAAGTCATACCCACCATTGTCTCTGATCTCCCATCCGATAAGCTCAACCGTCTCATTGCGCGTATTATATATCTCAACCCACTCATACGCTGCATCTGCACCGGATTGCGGCGGATTGTACTGCACCTCATTGATGAGTATATCGCCTCTGTTAGCAACAGTGCCCGCAGGCGTAGGAGTTGGCGATACAACGGGCGTAGATGAAGGAACAGCCGTTGGAGTTGGTGAAAGTGTAGGTGTTGGCACAGGAGTCGGCATTGGCAAACCACTACCCGGTGTCGGGACAGAGTTATCAATAAACTCACCGCCAGCCGGCTGACGCTCTAAAGAACATCCCTCATCCACATCAGGCAACGACGTTATACTTTCATCTTTGCCATACGATAGCTCATCAATCACGGTACCAGCACTATCGTTCAATGTGATTCGGTCCCCATCGTTATTCAAACCGGAGCCGATGCTCCCATTTATGAATACGACACTACCATTAAAATTCGGGTAATCGTCGAAAAAGTTGGCTTTAGCTGCAATTACTACAAACCTGTGCGGTAATACAGTAACTGTGGGTATATCATCCATACTAGCATTGTCGCTAATCTTCCATCCTGCCAGTTCAATCGTCTCATTGCATGTGTTATACAGCTCGATCCACTCGTGATCGGCCTCCGGTGTCGCTTTCGGATCATACATAACTTCATTAACTAGTAGGTCACTCCTATTTGCGACAGTGCCTGTCGATATAGATGGAGAAGTTGGTGATGCTACAGGAGACGGTGAAGGAACAACTGTCGGCATGGGTGTCGGTTCTGGTGACGGCGATGCGATGGGAGTAGCTGTCAGACTCGGCGTAGGGGTTACAACCGGCGCAGGTGTTGTTGTAGGACTCGGTGTTAGAACCGGGGTCGGAGTTGAAGTTGGATCAGACAACCCATAACCCAGAGTCGGTGCCGAATTGTCGATAAAAAGATCCCCACCAGCTGGAAATCGCTCTATTGAGTGGCCATCTGCTACAGCTGGGCACAGTGGCAATATACCACTTTTATCACTGCCATACGATAGCCCACCAATCACACTTCCATTTCCATCTGTCAAAACCAGATGATCTCCATCATTACCCAACCCATTTCCTATACGACCTCCTAAGAAAACTATTATCCCAGAATAGTCCGGGTAATTAATAGAATAATTTTCCGAGGCTGCTATTACAGCAAATCCATAGGGTGATATGTTCAAAGAAGGTATTAAACTAGTCTTATTATTATCAGAGATATTCCAGCCAGCTAACTCCACTGTCTCATTGCATGCATTGTATAATTCAAACCACTCATACAATGAGTCTACACCAGGTTGTATTGGATTATATTGAACCTCATTAATTAATACACCACTTACATTTGCACTTTTGCCAACATCCGTAATCAGCGAACGATTCACGCTATAAACATCGCTCTTGTCATCCACACCAAAGGCAAAACCGACATCAAATGTAAAAGGAAACATTGAAACGATTATTATTACGGCCGATAAAATTATTAAAACCAACGAATTGCTAATACGCATTACAAAAGACTCTTTTGAATTATTTATACATTACCCTTTTATCTTATAAAGATATATCTTATAAGTCAATAAGTCTTGCAACCAAGTGCACATGAGCCAAAATTATTCATTTTTGTACAAGCCCCCTTTTCAAAACATAATTAATGTAATAAAATGTGATTTCTAAGATGGGAGCAACAGATGATAATAATGCAGGAGGCGATTCATATGGAACTGTACGACATTGCAAGCGATCTCAGCGTAGCTATCGTGGCCAAATGCGAAGTGAAAACTGAAGATGTCAAGAAGATTTTTGGAATGGTGTTGAAAGAAGTTATAGAATCCAGCGAGGATACCCTCCCCAACGCCAGAGACATTGCTAAAAGCATAACCATATCCTATATCAAAAACAACAAGACATCCCTCAGCGTAACAGAAGCCAGTAAGCTGTTCGGCAAAATACTGAAGGAAGTCTACGGTACCTTCCCAGAAGGCAAGATGCTGGATGAGTACCTCGGCAGGAGGAGATGAGTAGTATAGTTTGATGAATTTCTAACACACTCGAGCTACGTGTGGTTCTCAATATATGCTCTATCTGTGTTTGCCGCCTAAATATCCACAGATATATCAAATCGCGTTGTTCACAATCATACGATCGCCCCTTCCAATACTAGATACCCGAATCAATCTATAGTTGGCTGATATAAAGGTGACCAACCCCTATCAATAGCGGGAGGTAACAATGAACTGGTTTGACATCATCCTGATAGCGGTTTTATTACTCTCTACCGTCGTTGGTATCTGGCGTGGCTTTATCAATATGATACTGCCATTAATTGGCATCATTGTCGGCGTTATCCTGGCGGGGCTCTACGCGCCGACCGTAGGGGGTTGGCTACCAATAGATAATGCGGAATACGCTGAATGGACAGGTTACGCAATAATCATTGTTGGTACACTGATTGTATCCATTATTTTAGCTGTCATACTTGGACGATTTATCCATATGACATTTTTGAAATGGCTTGACAGGTTAATGGGAGGAATCCTAGGCCTGGCTTTAGGAGCATTGTTATGCGCAGCAGCGCTTGCAGCATGCGTCAAATACGGATTAGGAACCGATTTTATTCAGGGATCGGGTATCGCGCAACTTATGCTCGATTGGATACCCGGCATTTTAGTCCTTCTTCCAGGTGATTTCGACGATCCAGTCAAACAGCTATTCCCGTGAACACTCGTTTACTTCCAATGCACCATACCGATATCGATCATCAAATACATAATAGCGTATCAATAGAAGTACAATAATGCCGAAAGAACCAACCTGGCTGTATTTCCCCGAATGGCTTCAAAACGATGCTTGGCATTTCCCCTATGCCTACAGTACCTTCCGAAAATACATCCCTGAGAACTCATTCGTCTTAGAGGTCGGCTTCGGCAGTGGCAGGATACTGACACGAATAGCAAAAGAATTGAACTGCAGATGTGTTGGTATAGATATCCCGGACCATGCCTTCCCCACAATCGCATTCTTCTGCCAAAAAGAGGGGGTACAAGTAGATGCGATAAGAGGAAATGGCTTTTCGCTTCCATTCAAGGACGGAGCATTCGAGGTGGTCTACTCAGAGGGCGTGGTCGAACACTTCCCGATTGAACACTCGGCACAAATGTTAAAAGAACATGCAAGGGTGTGCCAACCCGGTGGGATAGTTATTGTATCGGTTCCCAATAGATTCGCCCTGCTTCACTCTTTAACAAAGCGGCTACTGGGCTCACGTTTCCTCTTTTACCCAGAGGCAAGTTACTCCAACAATCAGCTGTCAAAATTAATGAAACAGGCGGGGTTAAGCCCTATAGCAAGAGACGGATTCGCCTTCGGATGTCAATTCTACATGTTCCAGGCTTTCTTCTTAGAAGAGACTTTCCCGAAAGCATCGAAAACTATAGGTAAAATAGGACTGGGACTCTTAAAGAAGATGCACCTTTATCATTTCGATAACCCGCGGCTGAATGCCATAATCGGCTTTCAGACGATGGTTGTAGGGCGAAAAACTCCGCTGCCTGGCTAGAACGTACCAGCGACTGGCTTCTCTCCCGGATGAAGTTTGCGCCATTTTTCGAGTAATTTCGCTTTATCCTCTTTATGGGCAGGATCAGGGACAATACAATCATCAAGAGGGCATATATCAACACACCGAGGCTCTTGAGAGGCACCAACGCACTCCGTGCATTTATTTGAATCAATTACATAAATTGTATCGCCTTCGCTAATTGCATCATTCTTACATTCTGACTCACAAGCACCACAACTTATGCATGATTCGACAATTTTATAAGCCACCTTTTACCTCCTTATATTGCATATGTCTTTGCATACATTTAATAGTTTCTGCTATCCTGCGACATCATTTCTGAGGAGATTTATTTCTTAAAAAACTTCTCATTTAAAGCATCCATGACATGCGGAGGAACCAGATCGTCAATACGTCCTCCCAATCTTGCTGCCTCCTTAAGCAGACTCGAGCTGACGAACTCAAATTCCAGCTTCGTCATAAAGCACACTACCTCGATGTCCGATGCCAGCTTTTTATTCATCAGCGCCATTTCAAATTCTTTCTCAAAATCGGAACTCATGCGCAAGCCACGTACGATGACTTTAGCTTTCATTTTCCTGGCAAATTCTACCGTGAGTCCGTCGTAGCTGACCACCTTCGCATTGGGGATATGTTTAAGAGCTTTCTTCATCAGTGCGACCCTTTCTTTGGTACTAAACAATAACTGCTTGGGCGGAACCTCGTAGACGCCGACAATAACCCCATCGAATAGCGCAGCCGCTCGCTCCGCTATATCGACATGCCCCATGGTAACTGGATCAAAACTTCCTGGATAAAGAGCTAAAGTCAATTTAATCCCTCCTATTGATAGATTGAAATACATGTATCGCCATGTCGACGCTCTTTAATTAGATTGAAATCTCCATATCTTGATTCGAGAGGTAGATGGTATGAGTGCTCGGCCACAATGGTAGATCCCTTACCAACCAGTGAAGAAGTAGACAACTGCTCAACTACTTGAAGGAAAGCCTTGTCTCGATAGGGAGGCCCCATAACCACGATACCATACCTCTTCTTAAGTAAAGATATCGCTTTCATCGCGGCCATACAATAAACACCGGCTCGTTCCGAGAAACCAGCATTTGACAGGTTCTCATTTATAGTTGCACAGCATTTAGGATCCTGTTCTATGAAATCAACCCATCCAGCACCCCTGCTGAGCGCCTCAAGCCCTAACGAACCAGTGCCTGCATAGATATCAAGTACCAGCGACCAATCAGCATGCATAGATTCCAGAATTGAGAAAATCATGCTCCGCGTCAACTCTGATGTAGGACGCAGGTGGACCCCCTTCGGTGATCTGATCTGTTGTCCCTTAGCTGTGCCAGTAATAATTCGCATTTCAAAAAATAGAGGACTCTACAATGTTTTTGAACTACGTTGTTCATTATATAACGGGACACGATGCTTTCGTCAAGGTCTTCGTAATTTATACATTCATATAACACTTCCCCAACCCTGTCTTTTAAATATTGACAACCCCACAGTCACATGGTAACATATGAGTTCGTTGCACCTTAACAACTGGATAGCAGAAGGAAGGTTCTTTACAGATCAAATTGTCTTTTTTGGAGAGTTTGATCCTGGCTCAGGATGAACGCTGGCGGCGTGCCTAATGCATGCAAGCCGAACGGCCTGATTTATCAGGCAGTGGCGGACGGGTGAGTAACGCGTAAGAACTTACCCTGAAGTGGGGGACAACCTCGAGAAATCGGGGCTAATACCGCATACGCTCCGCAAGGAGGAAAGCTACGGCGCTTTAGGATGGGCTTGCGTCCGATTAGCTAGTTGGTGAGGTAATGGCCCACCAAGGCTTAGATCGGTAGCTGGTCTGAGAGGATGATCAGCCACACTGGAATTGAGATACGGTCCAGACTCCTACGGGAGGCAGCAGCAGGGAATATTGCGCAATGGGTGAAAGCCTGACGCAGCAACGCCGCGTGGGGGATGACTGCTTTCGAGTTGTAAACCCCTTTTCTTGGGGAAGATAATGACGGTACCCAAGGAATAAGTCTCGGCTAACTACGTGCCAGCAGCCGCGGTAAGACGTAGGAGGCGAGCGTTATCCGGATTTACTGGGCGTAAAGGGCGTGTAGGTGGTTCTCCAAGTCTTTGGTGAAATCTCCTGGCTTAACTGGGAGGGTGCCAGAGAAACTAGAGAACTTGAGGGCAGCATAGGGGAGTGGAATTCCCGGTGTAGTGGTGATATGCGTAGATATCGGGAGGAACACCAGTGGCGAAAGCGGCTCCCTGGGCTGTACCTGACACTGAGGCGCGAAAGCGTGGGGAGCAAACAGGATTAGATACCCTGGTAGTCCACGCCGCAAACGATGGATACTAGGTATGGGGGGTATCGACCCCCTCCGTGCCGAAGCTAACGCTTTAAGTATCCCGCCTGGGGACTACGGCCGCAAGGCTAAAACTCAAAGGAATTGACGGGGGCCCGCACAAGCAGCGGAGCGTGTGGTTTAATTCGATGCTAAGCGAAGAACCTTACCAAGTCTTGACATATACAGGAAAGATGAGGAAGCTTGTCTGCCCTTCGGGGCCTGTATACAGATGCTGCATGGCTGTCGTCAGCTCGTGCCGTGAGGTGTTGGGTTAAGTCCCGCAACGAGCGCAACCCTCGTTGCCAGTTGAATTCTCTGGCGAGACTGCCCCGCAAAACGGGGAGGAAGGTGGGGATGACGTCAAGTCAGCACGGCTCTTACGACTTGGGCTACACACACGCTACAATGGAGGGTACAGAGGGATGCCAAGGGGCGACCCGGAGCTAATCCCACAAAACCATCCTCAGTTCAGATTGCAGGCTGCAACCCGCCTGCATGAAGCCGGAGTTGCTAGTAAACGCAGATCAGCAAGCTGCGTTGAATACGTTCTCGGGCCTTGTACACACCGCCCGTCACGTCATGGAAGCTGGCAACACCTGAAGTCGATGGGCTAACCCGCAAGGGAAGTAGTCGCCTAGGGTGGGGCTGGTGACTGGGACGAAGTCGTAACAAGGTAGCTGTAGCGGAAGCTGCGGCTGGATCACCTCCTTTCTAGGGAGATAAACAAGCCTTCGGGCTTATCTCCTAGGTCGGTCGATGTGGCAAGTCTTACAAGAAACTACCACATCGGTGTTATGTTGTTTTAAACTCTTCCTTCTGCTACCCAGCGGTTAAGGTGCTTTTTTATTTAAGAACCTTCTCACATGTATTGACTCACATGTATTGATTTAAATAAATCTCCTTGATAGAATAAGCAAAGCTTGGGTTCAGCCCTATGGATTTATCCAATCATAGCAAAACCTGAGCAAAAATTATAAGGGGGTGACAGATGTCAGGAATGACTGGCGCAAAAATGCTCTATTTCATCTGTGCCTGGGTTGTAGCTGGCTTGGCTCTATTGGCAACGATCTTACTAGGTGTTGCGTATGGGGGTATTGATGGCTTTGGTAAATCCCTAGAATGTATATTCGTTGGCGCTACCGGATGTATAACACTGCTTTATCTGTCTGGATTTTTTACCAATCAAATAGCTCTATTTATCAGTGGTATTGCAGTTGGATGCGTATCGCTGCTCTCCTTAGTATTACAAATCTTCGGTAGTAGGGCTTGTGTTGATCTTGGCTTCGGCTTCGGCTCAGCTTGCGCGTGGGGTGACGGTACAGCAATAGCCGGCAACGTATTTGCTGTCTTATTCCTAGGATTGTTCAGCACAATCTTATTAATCCACCTGTCAGGCAAGCTCGGCAGCGATTAATAGAAGTCGCATACACATCAGATAATATCTAGGGCCATTAGCTCAGCTGGTTAGAGCGCAGTCCTGATAAGACTGAGGTCCTTGGTTCGAAACCAAGATGGCCCACCAATATCGAGATTAAGACTAAAGAGGATGTCCTTATGAAACAGGGCATCCTCTTGCTGTTTTGTAATCTCCAAAAAACCAGTTTCATTTGAGCTGGGCAGAGACTACCTTATTGAGAACAGCCTGAGCTTTGATGAGCTTCTTATACTTTGCCTCAATCTTATCTAGTTTCTTTGCTAGAACGGCCTTAAGCAAGTCTCCCTCTATTTCAGCAACATCGAGCCGCTCATAGTAATCAAGCGTCTCTTTCATATGTGCAAGCACGATCATACCCATAAGTATGGGATGGTTGTTCGTTACATTCGCATCAGCAAACCTCGTCCCATGCTCCAACTCTACCTCCAGCCCCATACGGAAGTCTTCAAGGGCGATGCCCATCTTTTTGACATTCACAATGTCGAGGATGACCTTGGCCTCTTTTGCTGTTACCTTCGGCTCTTTAATCTTCGTCCAATCCCTTAAGCCCAATTCCTTGCACACCCTCTTCACTTCCGCAATGGTTACATACTGTGGAATCTTCATTGCTGCCCCCTTTCTTTAAAAAATCTACCCAAGTGCACTTTAAAAAATCTAAATACCTGTCATATTCAATTCATCTAATAATTACACGGATTTCTTTGATGGTACGACAAAAAGCGAATGTAATCAATTGATTTAGCTACACTAAGTAATATAATATATCTGCTATACGATATGTTTCAACTATGATATCAATCATCGTTCTCCTGATAGTTTTCGCCCTTATAGCCGTCAGACAGATTGGACGCATACGATTCCAGCTATGGCAGATCATGCTGCTGGGTGCCATAGCCGTTCTGCTGACACTGCAAATATCCCCACTGAATGCAATAAAGGCTATAAATCTGGATGTCATGCTCTTCCTTTTCGGCATGTTTGTCATAGGACGAGCCATGGAGGAAAGCGGCTATCTCTCACATTTATCATCTAAGTTATTTCGCAGAGCTAACTCGACAGATGGGCTGGTTCTTTACATCCTATTTGGAATGGGTCTTTTATCCGCCTTCTTAATGAATGATACCCTAGCGATTATCGGCACGCCGGTCGTTCTCCTGATGGCGAAAAAAAGTGCTATAAATACGAAGTTGCTGTTATTTGCGTTGGCTTTCGCAATCACGATCGGGAGTGTTATGAGCCCCATCGGGAATCCCCAAAATTTACTTATAGCTGTCGATGGTGATGTGCCAAACCCATTCGTTACATTCCTGAAATATCTGGCTATTCCAACAATTGTTAACCTTCTTGTAGCTTACTTTATATTGAAAATCTATTATAAAAAACATTTCTGCGTAAAACAGATAACAATATCGCCGGAACCCATCACCGACAAAGGGCTCGCAAAACTATGCCGCATTTCTCTTGTACTGCTAGTATTTTTGGTGTTGCTGAAAATATCGATCGTATCCGCAGGGGTTAAGATCGATTTCAGGCTGACCTATATATCCCTGGCATCTGCACTGCCAATAATCATATTTAGTTCGAAGCGGCTGGAGATAATCAGAAGAATAGACTGGCATACCATGATATTCTTTGCCGCAATGTTCATATTAATGGCTAGCGTCTGGGAATCAGGTTTCTTCCAGCGCCAGCTCGCCGCTATGAATCTCAACCTAGCCTCGGTCAGTATTATCATGATAGTAGCAGTAATCGTAAGCCAGTTTGTCTCCAATGTCCCGCTTGTTGCCCTGTATATGCCGACACTGATACACCTCGGAGCTTCTACAAAAGAACTGATGGCACTCGCTGCTGGGAGCACAATTGCCGGAAATCTGTTTATTCTAGGTGCTGTCAGCAATGTAATCATAATCCATAACGCGGAGAAGAACGCCGGGGAAACTTTGACCTTCCTCGAATTCGCCAAAATAGGACTGCCGCTAACTATAATAAATATACTTGTCTACTGGCTTTATCTTTCATTTGTCATGTAGATGCGACTTTATCTCACAGTATTGGGGTTATTAAAATAGTTATAGTATCGTAATAAATTGCAGCCTTAGACTTGACATAGGTATTGGCAAATACCAAAATACCTGTTATATTTATTTATCCTTACTTCGCAACAGCTTGATAGGAATATAGCTTAAGGAGGTGTATTATGGCTTCAAAATATATGAAGGGTCTTAAAGCAGCTTATACAACTTTGGAGGCCAACCAAGGCTACCTCAAAAATCTGGAAAAACTGAAAGCGGAAGGGTCGGTACAAAACGACCAGTATGAGGCAATGAAGGACGACTATAGCCGCAAGATCCCCCCGGCTGAGTCTGAGATAAAAGCCATTAAGAACAGGGTCGAGCGGGAACTGGAAGCGGTCAAAAAAGAACTGAGTGTACTTAAAAAGGACTTGGATAACCTCAGCACACGGAATAAGGTCGGCGAGATACCGCTTGAGAAATTCAGGAGCATGGATTCAAAAATACGACGCAGAATCGAACAAATAGAAACGGAAACTGCCGAATTTGACAACCTGCTGAAGGCAAATTGCGCTGCCGATATCTGGCAGGGACCTCCAGGGAAGTCCAGCGGCTATTCCGCGCCCAGATTATAAACAAAGCGACATATATTATTATACTCGGTATGATATAAAGACTAAGAGGCTCTGAGGATGCGTTGTCCTGTTTGCAAAGTCCCAATGATAATAGTCGAACACGAAAAAATTGAACTTGACTATTGCACCAAGTGTTTAGGTGTATGGTTTGATGCAGGCGAGCTTGAGCTTCTGGCAGAACGGCTGTCGTTGGACAAAGAGACTCTTCCCTTACATGAGATTTGGGCCTTGCCCGACGCCAATGTGTCAGAAAAAGCAAGGCGGTGTCCGATATGCCGTAAGAAGATGAGGAAAGCACATATTGGCGAAGAGTCCAAGGTACTTTTAGATATATGCCCGACCCAGAACGGGATATGGTTCGACAGCGGCGAGGTGAGCCAGGTGCTGAGTCAACTCAAGAGCAAAGGTCCGGCAACGGGAAAGCAAGGCAGGGTTATAAATTTCCTGGGAGAAGTTTTCAAAGCTAAATAGCAGAGCAGTTCTGCTGTTAGGAGGTGTATATGGGTATCGGTGCTATTGTAGGTATCGTAATAGGCGTAATCGTACTCTTGCTCGTCGTGTGGCTGTTTGCCACCTACAACGGGCTGGTAAGATTGCGCAACCAAACCAGGAACGCTTGGTCACAGATAGACGTGCAACTTAAGAGACGGCATGACCTGATCCCAAACCTGGTGGAAACAGTCAAAGGTTATGCTGCGCATGAGCGACAAACGCTGGAAGCGGTCACCCAAGCCCGCAATATTGCCGTGGGTGCCGTGGGCAAAGGCGTAGGCGAACAAGCCAAAGCTGAGGGAGGACTAAGCGGTGCCCTTGCCAGACTCCTGGCCGTGGCAGAGCAATATCCTAATTTAAAAGCCAATGAGAACTTCTTGGCTCTTCAGGAAGAACTATCCTCAACCGAGAACAAGATCAGCTTCTCACGTCAGTTCTACAACGACTCTGTTCTAGGCTACAACAATAAAATACAGATGGCACCATCCAACATCGTGGCAGGCATGTTTGGCTTCAAGACCGGCGAGTTCTTTGAGGTCACAGCACAGGAGGAGAGAGAGGCTCCCAAAGTAAGTTTCAAATAGAGTAAAACGAATCCGGTATGTGGGCGCAGATACGGTCCAATAAAATACGATCCGTGATGCTGGTGGCCGCCCTGGCGGCAGTGCTGCTCGTATTAGGCTACTTCCTGGGCGCAGCCTTCCTCGGCAGCGGTTTGTACGGCCTGCTCATAGCCCTGATAGTCTGGGTGATCATGAATCTGGTGGCCTACTTCCAGGGTAACGCTCTTATATTGTCCATTTCCAGAGCCAGAAAGATTGGTCCTGACGATTATCCTCGCCTCTGGAACGTTGTAGAGGAAATGAAGATCGCATCGGGACTGGAGAAAATGCCGGACGTCTATATAATCGACGATCCGGCGATGAACGCCTTCGCCACAGGACGAGACCCGAAGCATGCTGCTGTGACCGTTACCTCCGGCCTGCTGCAAAAGATGAACCGCGATGAACTGCAAGGCGTGGTGGCCCACGAGACATCTCACATCCAGAACCGGGATGTCCTCCTGATGACGCTCTGCAGCGTTCTGCTAGGCACAATTGTCATTCTGGCCTGGTACGGCAGCAGGGTGATGCTTTTCAGCGGCGGCAGCGGGGGAAGGCGGAGTGGCGGCGGGGGAGGGGGGAATGGCGCAGCCATCATTGTGGTTGTAGCAATATTGCTGGCGATACTTGCACCGATCTTCGCTCAGTTAATCTATTTTGCCATCTCTCGAAAAAGGGAATACCTGGCAGATGCTTCGGGGGCGCTCTACACCAGGTATCCTGAGGGATTGGCCTCAGCGCTGGAGAAGATCGCAGACTCCACAGTAGGACTGAAATCGGCCAATCAGGCCTTCGCGCCCATGTACATCGCGAACCCCTTCCGTAAAGAGGGCAGGGCAGCCAGCGACCTCACCAGCACGCATCCTCCTATTCGTGAGAGGATCAGAATCCTGCGCAGTATGGCTGGTGGCGCCTCATTCGTCGACTACAACAAAGCATACCAACGAGTCCGTAATATCAAGCAGAACATTATCCCCGGTTCCACCCTTGCAGGTGCCGCCGGGCTGGTCTCCACACGGCAGCCGGAGTTGGCTACAAATCAACTTCCCGAATCGCAACAAAAGCTGGAGCGCACCAGAGAGGTCTCAGGCCTCCTGGACAAGCTGCATCAATACACCGCGCTCGCCTGCCAATGTGGAACTGCCTTCAGGATACCGCCAGACTACAAAGGCAAGGTTATCCGATGCCCACGCTGCGGCAGAGATAATCAAATACCGCATAAGTAACAAATTCAAATACGATTACATTCTCTTCCCCACACAATTCAACAGATAGCTTTTATTCTGCCATTCTCAATTTTTTATAAAAGGGGTATTTGATATTGACTTTTTCTTTCTGGCGTGTGCTAGAATTCGCTGCCAGTAGTAAAACAGGCACTAAAAACGAATCTAAAACCGAAATAAAAACTATCGAGGAAATAAAGGGGAGGTCTATATCTTATGACAGCGAACGATCGTTTTGACATTGTTATTATTGGAGGAGGACCCAACGGCACCGCACTGGCAGCCTATCTGTCTAAGTGCGGGCTCAAGGTCTGTGTACTGGAGGAAAGGTATGAAGCTGGCGGATCGTGCGAGACCGCTGAGCCCAAAGCAGGATTGCGCCTTTTCCCTCATGCTATTCTTATGTATGCAGCACCGGCGCCGGGTTTCGAACATCTCGAGTTGTGGAAATATGGCTTCCGCATGACATGGAACCCTCAGGATGTAATCGGACATGCTACAAACGGTCTGACCTGTACCAACGGAGTGGCTGGCCTCAGCCCCAAGGACATGGCGGGCTATATGAAGATCAGTGGACTCGTTGGTAACCCACCCTTTGCCCGCGAACTTATGAGAGCCACCAACTGGTGTCCGCCACACCCGGATTATATTGAAGTCAATGAGAACACTATACCGTACATGCAGGTGTACAAGAAATACGCACCAGAGGTTTGGTCAAAAGAGATCCTCGATATGACCCTCTTCGATTTTATGGACGAGTGGTTTGAAACTGAGCCGTGGAAGTGCACTGTGGCTGCAGCGGCATGGTGGTCTGGAGCCGCAGCCCATTGGGAGGGAGTGGCTATCCCGGCATTTATGAACGTAATGCAACTCTTTATTGCAGCTCTGAGCATACCTCGCGGTGGTATGCATGGATACTTCCATTCCATCTTCCGCGCTGCTATCGCCAACGGAACAACCTTTAAGACAGCCTGCCCAGTCGATGAGATCATAGTCCAGAACGGCAGGGCGGTTGGCGTTCGCCTGCGTGACGACGCAGCGATCCGCGAAAAGATCATCTGGGCTGATAAGGCGGTTATCTCCGCATGCGATATCAAACAGACCTTCAACAAGCTTATCGGGCCAAGGCATCTTGATAAAGGAATTCTGCAGAAAGTCAACGATATCAGCATCAAAGGCGGGACCCTCTGGGTTTCCCAGTTCCTGTTGAAGAAACCGCTGGCCTGGAAGCCTAAATGGAAGAAGATGGGGGGAGGCCATGAGGAGATACCTTACGGCAGCGCATATCCGGTGGACAACCGTGATATATATTACGAGAACGTATCAGACTGTGATGCCTTCAAGGGCAACCCCAGCGTACCAGCGGAACGCTACCTGTGGTTCCTGTCACCGAGCCAAGCATTTGACCCGACCGACAACCAGTGCCCCGGCGTTTTCCCTAAGGGCGGAGTATTGTCCTGCTCATTCGAGGCGGGAGCAACGCCGCCGGAATATAACGTTGAGGCTCCGGATGCTGCAGACAAAGTAAAAGCGGAAATGGAGAAATATTTCCGCAAGGCTTTCAGCGGTCCACTGGATGGTTTGGAAGACGACAATATCATCTTCCATTGGTCCACAGCACCGTTTGAGATGATACACCGCAACCGCAGCCTACTCGGCGGAACGTGGTGCGGCAGACGCCACTGCGACGACCAGCTGTTCAACAACAGCCCCATCGTCGGGTCAGGCATGGCAAGATACCGCACCCCAATTGAAGGACTCTATCTATGTCACCAGACTTCCGGTCACCCTGGAGGCCTTTGTCTGATGGCCATTCCATACAACTTGATGCATATACTGATCGAGGACGGTATCGCCGAGCCAGGCAAGTGGTGGTACCCATCACCGTACTATATTCCTGAGAAGGGCAAGATATCAGCCGTCCCCGGTCAGGGCAGAATACCGAAATAACCGAAAGTGAATCTTTAAGCAGAATGATGGCCGCTTCCACAGTGGAAGCGGCCATCATCATATCGCCCGAACGTATTACAACACCATCGATCTCAAATGACTCAATAAAATACACTGAAATAATGGTTTACATTACCATCGGACTATGCTATAATATCCTTTCTGTAATGAATAAAGAAAGAAAACAGGCCATATTAGAGGGGTTTCGCCTTCACGAAAAGGACAGTGGCTCCCCAGAGGTTCAGGTCGCCCTGCTAACAGAGCGGATTAACAGCCTGACCGAGCACATGCGGGTTAATCGCCATGATTACCACTCGCTACGCGGACTTCTCATGCTGGTGGGGCAACGGCAGCGATTGTTACAATACATAAGCCGGGAAGATCCGGAACGATACCGTTCGCTCATCGCCAGACTTGGTCTCCGTAAGTAAGGAAGGAGTCCGCAATGCCACACAGGTACGAATGTCTGCTAGGCAGTCAGTCTCTTATTATTGAAACAGGAGCAATTGCCAATCAGGCAGATGGTGCTGTTACCGTTCGATATGGTGACACGCTGATATTAGCTACAGTCTGCGTATCAAAGGAAGAGAGAGAAGACGCAGACATGGTACCCCTGACCGTTGACTACGAGGAGAAGCACTATGCCGCTGGCAAGATACCCGGCAGCTTCATACGCAGAGAAAGTCGCCCCAGTCAGGATGCCATTTTAGCCGACCGTCTCATAGATCGCTCATTGCGTCCGCTTATCTCCAAAGGCTTCAAGAACGACACACAGATCATCATAACCGTACTATCCACGGATCAGGAGAACGATCCTGACATATTAGCTATCATCGGCGCTTCAGCCGCATTGTCGATATCAAAAGTGCCATTCGAGGGACCGATATCCGCAGTACGGGTAGGATACATCGACGGAAAACTTGTTTTAAATCCCACTTTCACCAATTTAGTCGAAAGCTCGCTGGACCTCGTAGTATCCAGCAGCAAAGATGCTCCAGTCATGGTTGAGGCTGAGGCCAATGAAGTGGCGGATCAGATCATCCTCGACGCCATAAAGCTCGCACAGGAGGCTAACCAAGAAGCCATCAAACTGCAAGAAAGGCTGCGCGCGGAGCATGGTAAGACCAAATTGGAATTTAACCCGGTAGTAATCAAACCGGAGACTTTAGAGGCAGCCGCCGCAATCATTGACAACAGACTGAGCGAAATAGTATACAAAACCAAGATTGATAGACAGGCAGACCTCGACGCCGTCGAGAAGGAGCTGAGCCAGCAGCTGGGAGAGAAGTTCACCTCACACGAAATAAGCGCGGCACTCGAAGGATTGGTAAAGAAAGCTGTCAGGTCTCAAATACTGGAGAAGGGGATACGCTCTGCCGGCCGCAAGCCGACCGAGGTTCGTCCTATCACTTGTGAAGTAGGGGTACTCCCTCGCACACATGGATCAGGTCTGTTCACCCGCGGCAGCACCCAGGTGCTAAGCAATACCACCCTAGGCTCCTCGTCAGAGGAACAGATGATCGATACCATCAGTCAGCAGGATAGTAAGCGTTTCCTGCATCACTATAACTTCCCGCCATTCTGCGTCGGCGAAATAGGCCGCATGACCGGACCCAAGCGCCGCGAAATCGGCCATGGCGCCTTAGTGGAACGGGCACTGACACCTATAATCCCAACTCAAGAAGAGTTTCCGTATACGATACGCGTTGTTTCTGAGGTGCTATCCTCAAACGGCTCCAGCTCTATGGGAAGCGTCTGTGCAAGCAGCCTTTCACTAATGGACGCCGGCGTCCCCATCAAAAAGGCCATCGCAGGCATAGCCATGGGCCTCATTGCAGAAGGCGATAAATACATCGTCCTCACCGATATAGAGGGGCTGGAGGACGCTTACGGCAATATGGATTTCAAAGTGGCCGGCACAGTTGACGGCATAACTGCCCTCCAGATGGACATTAAACTCAAAGGAATTCCCTCTGAGGTCATCGAGAGGGGTTTGAAGCAGGCATACGAGGGCCGGCTGTTTATTTTAGACAAGATGAACCAGGCTATCAGCACCAACCGTCCTGAGCTGAGTAAGTACGCACCCAGGATATACAGATTAAAAATCAACCCGGAAAAAATTGGTACCGTTATCGGTCCGGGCGGCAAGATGATAAGATCGATCGTCGAGCAGACCAAGGCCAAAGTAGACATTGAAGACGATGGAACAGTGCTCATATCATCAAATGATGAAGAGAGCGCCAGAAAAGCGATCAAGATAATAGAGGACCTGACTAAAGAGGTAGAGGTAGGAGCTGTGTACACCGGCAAGGTAACCCGGTTGATGGACTTCGGCGCCTTCGTAGAGGTCCTGCCCGGTAAAGAAGGTCTGGTCCACATCAGCGAGCTGGCCGATTATCGCGTAGCTAGTGTAGAGGATGCCGTCAAGGTGGGCGATGAGGTCATGGTGAAGGTCATCGAGATCGACCGGATGGGGCGCATCAATTTATCGCGCCGCGCTGTTTTTCAGGATGCAGCAGGTGAAGACGGAGCGAAAACTCCTCAATCACAAAACCCGCGCGGGGGGCCACAACATCCCAGTGGATTTCGCGGAGACCGGCAACGCAGGGATCCATCCAGGCGCCCTAACCACAAGCCCAACCGATAAGCCGTTGTAAAGGGGACTTTGAAACCATGATTAAAGTAGTTATTCACGGCGTTCTAGGTAGAATGGGACAAGAAGTGCTTCGCGCTGTATGCGCAGACGCGGAACTTGAAGCAGTCGGCGCAGTTGATATCAAAGCCAAGAACAAGCGGCTTGCGCTTCCCGGCGGCTCTGCGGAGATTCCTCTGTCCGACGATATCGAATCGATCCTTTCATCTACGAAGCCGGATGTAATGGTGGATTTCACCCTCTACCAAGCCGCCATGCCGTCTATACGCATCGCCGCCAAAAGGAAAGTGAATCTGGTTATAGGAACGACCGGCTTCTCGCAGCAGGACATCGATGAGATCGAGAAACTATGCCGCGCCAACAAGATCGGCGCCGTTGTCGCCTCCAACTTTTCCCTGGGAGCGATCCTGATGATACACATGGCGAAGATAGCGGCCAAGTATTTCGACTATGCCGAGATCATCGAAAAACACCATGAGAAGAAGGCCGACGCTCCGTCCGGCACGGCGCTGTCCACAGCGAAGGCCATGGTGCAAGCCCGCGGACGTGGCTTTCAGATGCCGCCGC
>Ga0315281_10002024_pt1 | contig 30129 bp, 33 predicted proteins | sample YL17G07_0_MG_FD_204540 | JGI IMG/M metagenome (GOLD analysis project Ga0315281, IMG submission 204540) | Sediment microbial communities from Yellowstone Lake, YNP, Wyoming, USA - YL17G07_0 | ecosystem: Environmental > Aquatic > Freshwater > Lake > Sediment | place: USA: Wyoming | collected...
TGAACCGCAATATCCGCCAAGTCTTTGACTACCTGCGAATGACGAAAAACTCTACACGGCGGGCAGCAGGTTAAATCGGGAGAACAAATTCACCGTGCAGACACGTCGCGTGGCCGCGTCTGCCAGGTGTGCGCGTTTCGGATAGAAATAAGTATTCGCAGCGCGGGCGCCATGAAGGTAGCAGATGCCACTCAAGTCTTGAGCGAGAACGGCGTGAAGTTGGTGTCGCGGTCGTAGTAGTCTTCGTGCTCGGCCTTTTTCAGCCAGGCGACGACCTTGTAGGTGACCGGCGTGAACAGTACCTCGACCGCCACCTTGGTGACGAACTGCGCGAACATCACGTGCGGCAGCTTGTCGTCGGGAATGATGCCGGCGCCGTAGAAGGCGAGCGGGTAAAACAGGAGCGAATCGACGCCCTCTCCGAAGATGGTCGAGCCGATGGTGCGCGTCCACAGCCATTTGCCTTCGGTCAGGATTTTCATTTTCGCCAGCACGAACGAGTTGACGAACTCGCCGCAGAAAAAGGCGATCAGCGACGCGAGCGCGATGCGCCACGTTGCGCCGAAGGCGATTTCATACGCGCCCTGGTTTTTCCAGAATGGCGCCGGGGGCAGTGCGACAATGACATAGGCCATGAACGAAGCGAACGCGAGGCCGGCAAACCCCGCCCAGATCACGCGCCGCGAGCGCGCGTAGCCGTACACCTCGGTGAGAATGTCGCCGAACACATAGGAAATGGGGAAGAACAGCACGCCCGCGCCGAAAGTGAACGTCCCCAGAAAGGTAGCGGTATCGATCTGGGCAATTTTCGCCGGCCCGATCAGGTTGGAGCAAATCAGGATGGTGACAAAAGCCGCCATGACAAATTCGTAGTAGCGATAGCTGCGTTGCTGCGTCATGATTCAGTCCTCGGGTTCGTTGCTATCTCGCGCCGCGCTGCCGCACCATTTCAAACAGGCAGATCGCCGCCGCCGCCGCGGCATTGAGCGATTCGGTCTTGCCGGGCATGGGAATGGCGACACTGCGATGCGCTGCGGAAAGCAGTTGCGGCGACAATCCCGCGCCCTCGTTACCGGCCATGATGGCCACGGATTGTCTCATGTCCTGCTCGTAAATGCTGCTCGCGGCGCGCGGCACGAGCGCCAGCACCGTGCCCTCGAAATCATGCGCGAAAGCGGCCAGATCGGCGCTATCCACGATGTTGAGCAGGAAATGCGCGCCCTGCCCGGCGCGCAGCACCTTGGGCGCCCAGGCGAAGGCGCAATGCTTCGACAGCAACACATGGCGCACGCCCGCGGCGGCGGCGCTGCGCAGTATCGAACCGACGTTACCGGGATCCTGAATGTCCTCGATCAGCAGGCAGGCAGACACATCGTGCGCAACCGGCTCGGGAGCGGGTGGCTCGATGAGCGCAAGGATGCCCGAAGGCGTTTCGAAAGTGGATACTTCCGCGAACAACGCGTCGCTGAAGGTCACGCGTTCGCTGGTGCCGCACTGAGCGGCAAGCGCCGCAGCCTCGGGGTTTGCAAGGGCCGTTTCGCTCAGCACCAGCGTATGCGGCAACACGCGTGCATCCAGCGCGCAGGCGACCAGATGCGTCCCCTCGATGAGGGCAAGGCCGGCCTTCCTGCGTTCGCGCGCGGTATGCGCGAGCGCCTTGATCTGCTTGAACAGCGCGTTGTCGCGCGAAGTGATGGTTTTCATCAAAACGGCAGCCGTGTCTGCATGATGGACTCGCGCACAGGCGCGAAGCTGCGACGATGGATGGCGCAGGGACCGAAGCGCTTGAGCGCCGCGAGATGCTCTGCCGTCCCATAACCCTTGTTGCGCGCGAAGCCGTAGTGCGGAAAGCGCTCGTGCCAGGTAAGCATTTCGGCGTCGCGGCTTACCTTGGCGAGTATCGAGGCCGCGGAAATTTCCGCGACCAGCCGGTCACCCTCGACGATCGCGCGGCACGCAAAAGCCACTTCCGGGACATGCAGGCCGTCCACGCAGACCTCATCCGGCGCGACGGACAACGACTCGATGGCGCGGCGCATGGCGAGCAGGCTGGCGCGCAATATGTTGAGTTCCTCGATTTCATCGACCGAGGCGCTCGCCACCGCCCAGGACAACGCGCCGGCACGAATCTGCACTGCAAGCGCCTCGCGGCGGCGCGCGGAAAGCTGCTTGGAATCGGCGAGGCCGGAGATGGGGCGCGCGCGATCGAGGATCACCGCCGCGGCATAGACCGCGCCGGCGAGCGGGCCGCGCCCGGCCTCATCCACTCCGCACAGCAGCAGTGAGCGTGGCATCATGCGCGGGGCGCGAGACGGCAGGTTGCAGGAATCGCTGTAGAGCTTCCCGGATGCGCGCAGCGTGATCCTGGCGCAGTGTGTGGTGAATCTGCGCGAACTTGTCGCGCATCAGGTCGCGCACCCGCTTGTGGCGCAGCAGATTGTCCAGCGCCTGCGCCAGATTTTCCGGCGTGGCGTCGTCTTGCAGGATTTCCGGAACCACGAATTCGCCGGCCAGAATATTCGGCAGACCGACATAGGGCAGATACGCCTTGCGCTTCATCATGCGGTAAGTGAGAGGCGACATGCGATAGGAAATGACGTGCGGGCAGCCAAGCAGCGCGGCTTCGAGCGTCGCCGTGCCGCTCGCGACCAGCGCCACGTCCGCGGCGGCCAGCGCGAGCTGCGAATGACCAAAGAGAATCTGCAGCGGCAGGTGTTCGGCCTTGCAACGGTAGCGCGCCGCATCGAACTGCGCGCGCGTCTCGCGCGTGGCAAGCGGCACGAGAAAGCGCGCCTCTGGATGGGTCGTTGCGAGCAGCCGTGCCGTGTTGACGAACAGATCGGCATGGTAGTCGAGTTCCGTCTGCCGGCTTCCCGGCAGCAGCGCGATATACAATCCGCTTGAACTGAGTTTCAGTTGCTCGCGCGCATCGTCGCGCTTCGCGGGAAAAGGTATGGCGTCGGCGAGCGGATGCCCGACATAGGTGACGGGGATGCCTGCCTTTTCGTAGAGGGGCGCCTCGAAAGGGAAGAGGGTGAGCACGTGGTCGGCAGCGCGCTTGATCGCGTGGATACGTTCGCCACGCCACGCCCACAACGACGGGCTCACGAAATGCACCGTGGGAATGCGCGCGCGCTTGAGGCGCGTTTCGAGCCCGAGATTGAAGTCCGGGGCATCGACGCCGATGAATAGTGCAGGACGCTCGGCAAGAAAGCGTTGTGCAAGCGCATTGCGGATACCGAGTATTTCGCGGAAATGCCCGAGCACTTCGAAATAACCGCGCACCGCGAGTTTTTCCATGGCATACCAGGAGCGCGCGCCCGCCGCCTGCATGTGCGGGCCGGCGATGCCGACGAATTCAAGGTCGGGGCGTTGCTCGCGGAGCGCCTTGATGAGCAGGCTGCCGAGCAGATCGCCGGAGGCTTCGCCCGCGACGATGCCGACTTTCATCGCACGATGCCGCGCGTTGCGGTGTCGAGAAAATCGGCGAGTACGGCAACCTCGGGGAAGCCGTCCGCCTGTTTGCGCAGTTCGGCTTTCGCCTCGGAGAAGGCCAAGCCCGATTTGTAGAGTGTCTTGTAGGCGCGTTTGAGCGCGACGATGGCTTCGGCGCTGAAACCGCGCCGCTTCAGCCCTTCGCTATTGATGCCGTAAGGCGCGAGCGGGTTGCCGCCCGCCATGACGTAGGTGGGAATGTCGAGCAGCACCACGCTCGATACGCCGGTCATGACATGCGCGCCGATCTTGACGTACTGGTGCACGCCCGTGAATCCGCCCAGCGTCGCCCAGTCGCCGACATGCACATGCCCCGCGAGCTGGGTGCAATTGGCGATGGTGGCGTGGTCTCCCACCTGGCAGTCGTGCGCGATGTGCGTGTACGCCATGATCCAGTTGTCGCTGCCGACGCGCGTCACGCCGGCATCCTGCATCGTGCCGCGATTGATCGAGCAGTATTCGCGGATGGTGTTGCGGTCGCCGATCTTGAGGCGCGTTGCTTCGCCCTGGTATTTCTTGTCCTGGTTGGCCTCGCCGATGGAGCAGAAATGATAGATGCGGTTGTCGTCGCCGATGCGCGTATGGCCGGTGATGACATTGTGCGCGCCGATCCAGGTGCGCGCGCCGATTTCGACATGCTCATCGACGATGGTATAGGGCCCGATGGTGGCGCCGTCTCCGATGATGGCGGCGGGATGAACGATCGCGGCGGAATGAATCGACGTGCTCATGCGGGAACAATCAGATCGATCGCATGGTGCACAGCAGCTCCGCCTCGCAGGCAAGCGCGTCGCCCACCAGTGCGCGCACGGCAAACTTCACCAGCCCGCGCCGTTCCTGCAACAGTTCGGCTTCGAGGATCAACTGGTCTCCCGGAACGATGGGGCGCTTGAAACGCGCGCCGTCGATGCCGGCAAAGTAATACACGGTCTTGTCGTCGGGCTTTTTGCCGAGCGTCTTGAAGGACAGCAGTGCGGCAGCCTGCGCCAACGCCTCGATGATCAGCACGCCGGGCATCACCGAGAAGTGCGGAAAATGACCCTGGAAAAAAGGCTCGTTGGCGGTGACATTCTTGATGGCGCGAATACGCTTGCCCGGCTCCAGCTCGATGACGCGGTCAACCAGCAAAAAGGGATAGCGGTGCGGGAGATATTCCCTGATTTCATTGATGTCCATGATGCTCATTTTTTCTGCTTTCCGATGTGATCGAGTTGATCGGCCATGCGCGCCAGATGACGGATATGCGCGGCGTTCCTGAGCCATTCGGCGTGCACCATGAAAGGCATGACCGAAGTATAAGTGCCCGGCACGCTGATCGACTTGGAGATCAGCGTCATCACCGAAATCTGGCAGCCGTCGGCGATTTCCAGATGCCCGAGAATGCGCGCCGCGCCGCCTATCTGACAATGTTTGCCGATGCGCGCGCTGCCGGCCACGCCCACGCAGCCGGCGATGACGGTGTGGTCGCCCACGACCACGTTGTGGCCGATCTGGATCTGATTGTCGAGCTTCACGCCGTTGCCGATAACGGTATCGTCGAGCGCGCCGCGGTCGATGGTGGTGTTGGCGCCGATCTCGACGTCATCGCCGATCGTCACACCGCCGGTCTGCGGAATTTTCACCCATGCGCCCTCGTCCTGCGCAAAACCGAAACCGTCCGCGCCGATCACCGCGCCGCTGTGCACAATGCAGTTCGCACCGATGCGGCAGTCATGATAGACGGTGACGCGCGCCTCGAGCCGGGTGCCGGTGCCGATCACCGCGCCGTCGCCGACATGGCATCCCGGGCCGATGCGCACCGCAGCGCCGATGACCGCGCGCGCGCCAATGGAAACGAATTCGGCAATGCTCGCGCTCGGCGCGACTTCGGCATCGCGGTGAATGACCGACGATGCATGCACACCGGGCGGGTAAACGGGCGCCGGGTTGAAGAGTTGCGCCACGCGCGCGAAATAGGCATACGGATTGACTGTCACGATACGCGGCGCCGTCGTGGCATCGCGGTCGCCCGGCGCAACGATGACCGCTCCGGCGCGCGACTGCGCGAGCTTGCCGCGGTATTTCGGGTTGGCGAGGAAAGTGATCTGGTCAGGCTGCGCCGCTTCGATGGTCGCCACCCCGGCAAGCGGCAGCGCCACCTCGCCTACGGCCTCACCGCCGAGCTTCTGGACAAGGTCATGCAGTTTCATCTGTGCCACGAACAGGGAGGGCATATACCATCCGATCCTTCCCCCGGTTCAAGCCCGGGGCTAAAGGCACGCTCAGGATGACACCCTGGGCGTGAACCGTATGCCGGCTTCCTGTCGCAATTTTCGGACACGGCATGTTCACCAGATCCTTCGCGGTGCTCAGGATGACACCCTGGGCTGCGCAATATAACAGCACGACTTCATCAACCAGATCCTTCGCGGTGCTCAGGATGACACCCTGGGCGGAGCCCAGGGTGTCACTTATCGGCGAGGGCCTTGATGACTTTTTCGGTAATGTCGATCTTGCCGCTGGCGAAGACCGCTTCCTGCAGGATGAGGTCATATTTTTCCTTGTCGGCGATTTCATTGACCACCTTGGTCGCCTTTTCCTGAATCGACGCCAACTCTTCGTTACGGCGCAAATTGAGATCCTCGCGGAATTCGCGCGACATGCGCTGAAAATCGCGGTCGATGGTGGCAAGCTGACGGCTTCTATCGGCACGCTCGGTATCGGTCATGGTGACGCTTTCCTTCTGGATGAGCGCCTGAAGTTCGCGACCCTGTTTTTCCAGCTTGTCCAGATCGGCCTTGCGCACTGAAAATTCTTTTTCCAATTTGGACTGGGCGCGCTTGGCGGGCGCCGAATCGCGCAGCACCCGCTCGGTATTGACGAAACCGACTTTCAGATCGGCTGCCTGCGCCGAGGCAGAACCGATACCCGAAATCGCCACCAGCAAACCGCACAATGTCGCAAGAATGTGTTTCAACTGACTTCTCCTTCAAATTAAGCGGTGATGCTTGATGGGTGATCTGTGATGGGTGATGGGTCGTAACCCCTCGCTTGTTACCGTTCACTCATTACTCATCACCCTTCACCAATCACTCATCACTGCCCTAAAACACCCGCCCCAGCAAGAACTGGAAGCGTTCGACCTTGTCGCCTTCCTGCACCCTCAGCGGCTTGGAAAGACTGAATTTGAGCGGCCCCACCGGGGAATACCAGCTCACTGCCATGCCGACGGAAGCACGGAAATCGCCAAAGAGTATTTTCTCTTCCCTGGCGAATACATTACCCGTATCGACGAAAGCACTCAAGCGCACCGACTTGTCGTTCTTGATGCCCGGCATGGGAAAGAGCAACTCAAGATTGCCCACGACACGCTTGTTGCCGCCGATCGGGTCGCCGTTGTTATCCTTGGGGCCCAGCGAACTGGTTTGAAAGCCGCGGATGTCGCCGACGCCTCCCGCGTAAAAGTTCTTGAAGAACGGCAATGTTTTGCCGGCGTAACCGTTCGCCATACCCACCTCGCCATTCGCCGCCAGTACGATGTTACCCCAGATCGGGCGCAGAAACTGCAGATGGTAGGTGGCGCGATAGTATTCGAGATCGCCGCCCGGAATACCCGTTTCGAGGCCGATTTCGTGCAGCACCCCGCGCGTCGGATAAAAAATGCTGTCGCGCGTGTCGTGCGCATAGCCTACGCTGCCGCGAATGGTGTTGGTGCGGCTGCCGAAGGTGTTGATGAAATCGGTGTAACGCTGCGGGCTGCCGGGCGCGAGTTCGAGCGCGGTGTCCTCGAACCCCAGGCCGAAGTTGATGTTGTCGTACTCCGAGACGGGGACGCCGAAACGAATGCCGGCGCCCTCGGACACCGTCTTGTAGGCGCCGATGGTGAGCGTCGAGGAATTGACATCGCGACGATATAGTTCGAAGCCGCGGCTGATGCCATCGACCGTCCAGTACGGATTGAGATAGGAGACCGCATAAGTTTTGTTCACCGTCCCGGTATTGACGGAAAGGGAGAGCTGGTTGCCGCTGCCGAAAATATTGCTTTGCGAAATCGACGCCGACAGGGTCAACCGGTCGGCGGACGAATAGCCTACGCCGAACTGCAACTGTCCGGTATTGCGCTCTTTAACCGTCACATTCAGATCGACCTGGTCCTGGCTGCCGGGAACGGCGGGCGTTTCGATGTTGACGTCCTCGAAGAAGCTGGTACGGTCGATACGCTCCTTGGAACGGTTGATTTTTTCCACCGAGTACCAGCTCGATTCGAGCTGCCGCAATTCGCGGCGGATCACCTCGTCGCGCGTCTTCTGGTTGCCGGCAATGTTGATGCGGCGGATATAGACACGCCGCCCGGCGTCGACGAACAGGGTGAACGCGGCGGTGCGCTTCTCCTTGTCAAGATCGGGTACGGGGTTGATGTTGGCGAATGAGTAGCCGTCGTTGCCGAGACGGTCGGTAATGCGCTTGACCGAATCGACCACCTTCTGGCGCGAGAATACCTCGCCCTTCTTGAACAGCAGCAGGTCGCGCAGTTCCTGCTCGGGCACCTTGAGGTCGCCGGTGAATTTGATGTCGGCGAGCGTGTAAACCGGCCCTTCGTTGATGTTGATGCCGATATAAATCTTTTCCTTGTCGGGCGTGATCGACACCTGCGTCGATTCGACGCTGAATTCGAGATAGCCGCGATTGAGATAAAAAGATTTCAGCTTTTCCAGATCGCCTGAAAGTTTCTGCTTGGAATACTGGTCGTCCTTGCTGAACCAGGAAAGCCACCCGCCGGTGGACAGTTCGAATTCCTTGAGCAGATCCTTCTCGGAAAAAGCTTTCGCGCCAATGATGTTGATATCGACGATCTTGGCCACCTCGCCTTCGTCGATGTTGAACGACAGCGAAACGCGATTGCGCTCGAGCGGCGTCACCGTCGTCGTCACCTTGGCGGAATAGAAACCGCGGCTGGTGTACTGGCGCTTGATTTCTTTCTCGGCGCGATCCAGGCTCGACCGGTCGAAAATCTTCGCTTCGGCAAGGCCGACCTGTTTCAGGCCATCCTTGAGGTTGTCCTTGGTGAATTCCTTGGCGCCGTTGACGTCGATCTGGGCAATCGCGGGACGTTCCTGCACGAACACCACCAGAATATCGCTCTCCGACTCAAGGCGCACGTCGGTATAGAACCCGGTGGCGTAAAGCGCCTTGATCGCGGCGACGCTCTTTTCGTCGTCCATTTTGTCGCCGACCTTGACCGGCAGGTAGCTGAAAACCGTTCCGGCATCGGTACGTTGCACGCCTTCGACGCGAATGTCCTTGATGGTGAAGGGAACGATGGCGTGCGCGCTGACGGAAACCAGCAACAGAATCGCAAACAGAAAACCGGAGCGCATGGAGTTATTTTCCAGGAAAGGTAGTGTTTTATGGTCGGAGCGCCATTGCCGGCGCCACATTCGCCTCATACGGGCGCTGTAGCGGCGCGCCGATAGTTCTCTTCATTTCATTATTGCGGCACCCTATCCACTGACAAGCCGCTGGATGTCGTTATAAAAGGCGAATACCATGAGCCCGAGCAGCAGGGCGAGACCGATCTGCTGGCCCACTTCCATGATCCGTTCCGAGACCGGACTGCCTTTCAAAATTTCGACAACATGATACACCAACTGCCCCCCATCGAGCACCGGAACCGGGAGCAGATTGAGAATTCCGATGCTGATGCTCACCAGGGCGAGAAAGCCGATATAGACGGAAAGACCCTGTCTCGCCGACTGGCCGGCGTAGTCGGCAATGGTGATCGGCCCGGAAAGATTTTTCAGCGAAACGTCGCCGGTGATCATCCTGCCCATCATTTTAAGGCTGAATACCGACATGTCCCCAACCTTGACGATGGCTTTGACAAGCGCGGTAGCCGGATCGTAGCGCACCGTCGTGTACAGCTTTTGCGCTGCCTCCCTGTCGATACTGGGCACGATGCCGATGCGTCCGGTGCGCTTGCCGCTGGCGTCCGCCTCATCGTCCGGAACCACTTTTATGTGAATTTCCCGGTCACCGCGCACCACGCCAATATCGATTTCGCGTTGCGCGCTCGCGCTGACGATGCTTACCAGATCATCCCAGTTGCGCAGCGGTTTGCCGTCCGCGAATACGACCCGGTCGCCTTTTTCCAGCCCGGCGCGCGCGGCCGGCTTGCCGGCAAGCACATCGCTGATCACGGTGGTGACAGGCGGCCGCGAAGGTATCAGCCCCAGCTTGATGAGAAAATCCTGGTCGAGATCTTCTTTTGTAAGTGTATCGAGATCGAGCCTGCGCAACGCGCCATTCCCGGCTGAATCTTCCACCTCGATATCGACCGTGCCTTTTTTCAGCGCTTCTTTCAGCAGTTGCCAGCGCACATCCTGGAAATTACTTACCTCCTGGTCCGCGATCCTGCGGATCAGATCGAAATCGCGGAAGCCCGCCTTCGCAGCGGCGCTCGCGGCGACCGGAGCCGCAATATGGGGCTTAAGGCCGGGAATGCCCTGCACGAACAGCACCCAGTACAGTATGCAGGCGAGCAGCAGATTCGCAACCGGCCCGGCAATCACGATGGCGCTGCGCTTCCAGACCGGTTGACGGTTGAAGGCGCGATGCTTTTCATCCCCAGCGACCTCCATATCGCGCTCGTCGAGCATTTTCACGTACCCGCCGAGCGGCAGGGCGGCAATCACCCATTCGGTGCGGTCTTTTCCGAGACGGCGCAGCAATAGCGGGCGTCCGAAGCCGACCGAAAAGCGCAGAATTTTTACGTTGCACAACCGCGCCACCCAATAGTGACCCAGCTCGTGGATGGTGACCAGGATGCTGACTGCGGCAATGAAAGCGAGAAGCGTGGTCAGGCTATGCATGGGTGACTGTAAGGTGGGGCAATGGTTGTTGGATAGGCGGAAGTGAAATCGGTTCAGGCCGCGGCTTGAACAGCCTGCGTTGCATTCGCGCGCGCCAGCGCATCGGCGGCATAGACGGCCTCGAGGGAATGCATGCCATCCATTGGTGTGGTGTCAAGGACACGTTCAACCACGCCCGCGATCGCCGTGAAGGCAATGCGGCGTTCGAGAAAAGCCTCTACGGCTACCTCGTTGGCGGCATTGAGTATGGTCGCCGCCGTACCGCCCTGCCTGAGGGAGTGGTAGGCGAGCGTGACGCAAGGGAAACGCTTGAGGTCGACCGGCTCGAAATCCAGCCTGCCCACGCCGGCGAGGTCGAGCGGCGCCACACCGGCTTCGATGCGCTCCGGCCAGGCGAGCGCATTGGCGATGGGCGTGCGCATGTCGGGATTGCCCATCTGCGCAATCACCGAACCATCGTGATAGGCGACCATCGAATGAACAATGCTTTGCGGGTGCACCAAAACATCGATCTGCTCGGGTGCGGCATCGAACAGCCAGCGCGCCTCGATGACTTCAAGGCCCTTGTTCATCATGGTCGCGGAATCGACGGAAATCTTGCGGCCCATCACCCAGTTGGGATGGGCGCACGCCTGCTCGGGTGTCACATCGTGAAGCTGCGCCAGCGGCGCGTTGCGGAACGGCCCGCCCGACGCGGTGAGGATGATCTTGCGCACCCCGGCGCGCGCGAGATCGCGCTCGCAACCCGGCGGCAGCGCCTGAAACACGGCATTGTGTTCGCTATCGATGGGCAGCAGCCTGGCGCATGACTCGTCAACGGCGCGGATGAAAAGCGGGCCGGACATCACCAGCGCCTCCTTGTTGGCGAGCAGAATGGTCTTGCCGGCGCGCGCCGCGGCAAGCGTGGCCGGCAGGCCCGCGGCGCCGACGATCGCCGCCATCACCATGTCTACTCCGGCGAGCGAGGCGATGTGCGACAACGCATCGTTGCCGCACAACAGCTCCGCGCGTGCGCCCGCGGCGCGCAATGCCTGTTGCGCCCCGGCCGCGGCGGCCTTGTCCGAGACGACGGCGTAACGCGGGTTGAATTTCGCGCATTGCTCGGCGAGCTTCCGGATATTGCGGTGCGCCGACAGCGCGACCACCTCGAAACGCTCTGTATGGCGCGCGATCACATCGAGGGTGCTGACCCCGATGCTGCCGGTCGATCCCAGAATGACAATGCGTTTCATGCGTCGGGCATATAGCGGGACACCACAAAAACGAACAGCCCCGCGAGCGGCAAGGCGGATGTGAGCGCGTCGATACGGTCGAGAATGCCGCCGTGGCCGGGTAAGAGGTTGCTGCTGTCCTTCACGCCGGCGCAGCGCTTCATCCACGATTCGAAAAGATCGCCCACGACGCTCACCGCGCCCAGGAGCAGGAATACAAAAGGCAGCCAAGAGCCGTACAAAATCAGCCAATACGCCCAGGTCGCGCCAAAATACCGCAGCGCCGTGAACCACAACAGAAAATAAATCATGACGCCGATCAGGCCGCCCACCACACCCTCCCAGGTCTTGCCGGGGCTGATGGACTGGGCAAGCCGGGTTTTACCGAAGCGGCGCCCGGCGAAGTAGGCGGCGATGTCGGCTATCCACACAATAACCATGACACTCAACAGCAACATGGGGCTCATGTCGCGCAGCAACAGCAGCGCGATCCACGCGGGGAAAAGCACCAGCCATCCGGCCAGGCCGGATACGAGCGCGCGCCGCGGATGCCATGCAAAGCGCAGCCACAGCGGCGCCGCCACGACCCAGAACAGCGTCGCGGTAACGAATACCGCCTGGTACGCGCGCTGCAGCCAGGAAACGCGCAATACATCGAGGTGCACGGCGAATATCAGCGCGGCGAGCAAAACGGATGCAGACAGAAACGCCAGCCCGCCGCGCAGCGCGAATCCGCTCAGGCGGCTCCACTCCCAGCAACCCGCCAAGACCACCAGCATGGTCAGACCGCCCCATGCCCATTTGGGAAAATAGAACAATGCCGCGAGTAGCACCGCAACGGCAACAAGAGCAGTGATGACACGCGTCTTCAGCATGCTGCCGGCGGCGCTATCAGTCGTGCGCAGCGGCGGCTGCGGGTTCGAGCAACTGTTCGCTGGTGCGCCCGAAGCGGCGCTCGCGCGCGCGGTAGGAAACGATGGCCTCCTCCAGCCGTGCGCGGTTGAAGTCCGGCCACAAGGTATCGGTGAAATACAGCTCGGTATAAGCAAGTTGCCAGAGCAGGAAATTGCTGATGCGCTGCTCGCCGCCGGTGCGAATAAACAGATCGGGCTCAGGCGCATAGCTCATCGACAGGTGGCGCGCGAGTTCAGCCTCGCTCGGGGGCTGAGCAGCCGCACCGGTAGTGCCGGCGCGCTCCCGCAGCAACGCGCGCAGCGCCTGCATGATGTCCCAGCGGCCGCCGTAGTTTGCCGCGACGGTAAGCGTCAGTTTGCCGTTGTTCCCGGTAAGCGCTTCGCCACGGCGGATCAGCTCGACGATGCGCTGATCGAATGCGGACAGGTCGCCGATGACGCGAAAGCGGATTTCATTGCGATGCAGCTTCTCGACTTCCTGCTCGAGGGCGCGCAGAAACAGCTGCATCAGCACCGACACCTCGTCCGCGGGGCGCCGCCAGTTTTCGCTGGAGAAGGCGAACAGCGTCAGATATTCGACGCCCAGTTCGCCGCACGACCGGACAATTTCGCGCACCGTCTCGACGCCGCGCTTGTGCCCCGCCACACGCGGCAGGAAGCGCTGTCTGGCCCAGCGTCCATTGCCATCCATGATGATGGCAATGTGGCGCGGCACGCCGCTGATTTTGGGAATGGACTGCGTCGAGCTGGAGAATTCGGACATGATGTTCGGCGACAGCTACACTGCCATCAAATCCTTTTCCTTTTCCGCGATCATCCTGTCGATCTCGATGATGTGGCGATCGGTCAGTTTCTGAATGTCATCCTGGGCGCGCTTTTCCTCGTCCTCGGAAACGGTCTTGGCCTTGAGCGCATCCTTGAGGTGCGAATTGGCGTCGCGGCGCACATTGCGCACTGCCACCTTGGCGTTTTCGCCTTCGGTCCTGACCACCTTGATGAGATCGCGGCGGCGCTCTTCGGTAAGCGCCGGCATGGGAACACGAATGAGATCGCCTTGCGTGGCGGGGTTGAGCCCCAGATCGGAATCGCGGATCGCCTTCTCCACCGCGCCAACCATTTTCTTTTCCCACGGCTGTACGGAGATGGTGCGCGCGTCGGTCAAAGTGACATTGGCAACCTGGTTGATCGGCATCATCGTGCCGTAGTAATCGACCATGACGTGATCGAGAATGCCGGTATGGGCACGTCCGGTGCGCACCTTGCCCAGGTCGACCTTGAGGGCTTCGATGGTCTTGTCCATCTTCTGTTCCGCGCTTTTTTTGGTCTCGGCAATCATCATTTACCTCTCAGCTTTTCGCTACCAAGCACAACGTCACGATATCGATTACGAGTGTACCAGCGTACCTTCGTCTTCGCCCATTACCACGCGCTTCAACGCGCCGGCCTTGAAGATGCTGAACACGCAAATGGGCAATTTCTGGTCACGGCACAGCGCCAAGGCAGTCGCATCCATGACTTTAAGATGTTTGACGATGGCTTCGTCGAAAGTCACCTTGTGGTAGCGCGTCGCGGCGGGATTCTTCATCGGATCGTCGGTGTACACGCCATCGACCTTGGTCGCCTTGAGGACAATCTCGGCCTCCATTTCGCGTCCGCGCAGCGCCGCGGCGGTATCGGTGGTGAAAAACGGGTTGCCGGTGCCCGCGGCGAACACCACGATCTTGCCTTCCTCGAGATAACGCATGGTCTTGCCGCGAATGTAAGGCTCGACCACCGGTTCGATATTGATGGCCGACTGCACGCGCGGCGTAAGGCCTGCCTGGCGCAGCGCGTCCTGCAACGCCAACGCATTGATCACCGTGGCCAGCATGCCCATGTAATCGGCCGTGACGCGATCCATGCCCGCCGCGCCCTGCGACACACCGCGAAAAATGTTACCGCCGCCGATGACAATACCAACCTGCACACCCAGTTCGGCGACTTCCTTGATTTCGGAAATAATGCGATCGATGGTGACGCGGTTGATGCCGAAAGCGTCGTCACCCATCAGCGCCTCCCCGGAAAGCTTGAGGAGGATGCGGCTGTATCTGGGTTTAACGGCGCTCATTCGGTGTTGTTCTCCATCTTCTAAACGTACACGAAATAGCAGGCGAAACCGGCTTTCCGCCTGATCTACCCCTTATGGTCTTCTACGCAGACTTGGCCGCAGCAGCAGCCGCCTGTGCCGCCACTTCCGCGGCGAAATCGTTAACTTTCTTTTCCATGCCCTCGCCCACCACATACAGCGTGAACGAATTGACCGTCGCGCCCTTGGACTTGAGCAGCGCTTCAATGGTGACCTTGTCGTCCTTCACGAAGGGCTGGCCGAGCAGGGTGCTTTCCTTGAGAAACTTCTGTACGCTGCCTTCGACCATTTTCTCGACGATATTGGCGGGCTTGCCCGACTCGGCGGCCTTCTCGGTGGCGATGCGGCGCTCCTTCTCGATGTCCGCGGCAGGCACGCCCGAGGCATCGAGCGCCCTGGGCTTGGTCGCGGCGATATGCATGGCGATATCCTTGGCAAGCGCGCTATCGCCGCCGCCGATATCGGCCAGCACGCCGATTTTGGCGCCGCCGTGCACATAACTCACCAGCGAGCCCTTGGCGGCGATGCGCACGAAACGGCGGATCGACATGTTCTCGCCGATTTTGCCGATCAGCGCCTTGCGCGTTTCTTCGACGCTAGCCCCGCCCATCGGGAAGGCCGAGAGCACGGTCACGTCGGCGGGATTTTTCGTGGCAACCAGCTCCGCCGTCTGTTTCGCGAACGCCTGGAAATCTTCGTTCTTGGCGACGAAGTCCGTCTCGCAATTCACTTCGATGATCGCGCCCAGTTTCTGATCCGGCGAAAGATACACGCCCACGATGCCCTCGGCGGCAATGCGCCCCGCGGCCTTGCTTGCCTTGTTGCCCAGTTTTACGCGAAGAATTTCTTCGGCCTTGGCAAGATCGCCATGGGCCTCGGTGAGCGCTTTCTTGCATTCCATCATCGGCGCATCGGTCTTTTCGCGCAATTCCTTGACCATGCCAGCCGTAATTTCAGCCATTCGTATTCTCCTGCTTTCTCAATCAAGGGCGCCACGCACGCCGCCGCCTAGGCGACGTTCGTGTGCACCCCCGGGGTTATTCAATCAGCCTCGGTTCGCGGTTGAAAAAAAGGGAGCCTAGCCCCCTTTTCATTCCTGTTTGCCGCCCTGCCCGAGACCTGCTTTACGGGAAGGTCAGCCCACGAATATTACTCGGTGACTTCGACCAGCTCTTCGGTAGGCACCAGTTCCTGTATCACCTGGCTCCTGCCTTCGAGAACGGCATCGGCCACGCCGCGCGCGTACAGACGAATGGCGCGCGTCGAATCGTCGTTGCCTGGAATGATGTAATCGACACCATCCATCGAGTTATTGGTGTCAACCACGCCGATCACCGGAATGCCGAGTTTTTTTGCTTCGGTGACGGCAATCTTGTGGAAACCGACGTCGATGACGAACATCGCATCGGGAACGCCCGCCATTTCCTTGATGCCACCCAGCGAGCGCGTCAGCTTCTCCCGCTCGCGTTGAAACATCAGCGCTTCCTTCTTCGACATGCGCTCGAAGGAACCGTCCTGGGTCATCTGCTCCAGGTCGGTAAGACGCTTGACCGACACCTTGACGGTCTTGAAATTGGTGAGCATGCCGCCCAGCCAGCGGCAATCGACATAAGGCATGCCGGCGCGCTCGGCTTCTTCCCTGATGATTTCACGCGCCTGGCGCTTGGTGCCGACAAACAGGATTTTCCCCTTGTTCGACGCGAGCTGACGCACGAACTTGAGCGCGTCCTGATACATCGGCAGCGACTTTTCAAGGTTGATAATGTGGATTTTGTTGCGTGCCCCGAAAATAAAGGGGGCCATCTTGGGGTTCCAGAAACGGGTTTGATGTCCAAAATGGACGCCCGCCTCCAGCATTTGCCGCATGGTGACTGACATTACGTACTCCTGTTAAGGTTGACCGCCACTCGCTTTGCCCCATATGGGGACCTTAACGGTGCGAGTGTGTGGATTACGCCTTTGCCAAAACCAGCAAAGACAATCGCGAATGATACTAAAAAAAACCAAAGAAATCAAACTTATTATTAGCTAAAGACGACTTTCGCGATCATCGCTGCCGGGGCGTTCTGTAGCGCCGGGCAGGAATCTGGCCGATATGGGAGTTGCAGCGGCCACCTTGCTGTAAAGCCTGCATCGGCCCGCGGCAAGGTTTGCCCGTTACGGGATATCAGTTGTCAACCGTTACCACGCCTGACAACTGGCTGCCGCTGCCCACGACGTACAGGGTATAGCGCTGGTTGGCGTCGAAGGTCACGCTCGGCATGACGAGCAGCGCGGTTGTCGTTCCCGCGGCATTGAAAGTGAAGTTGTAGGTGTTGGCGTCCACCTCGAGATAGGCGGAGGCCGTGGCGCGGGCAAGGTTGCCGACCTGCTTGGTGTAGTTGATCAGCACATCGAGAGAGGACGCATCCGTGGTGGCATTGACGAAACGCAAGCGATCGCGCCCAAGGGAGGGAAGGAGATTGGTGTCCGCGAGCGGCACGATCTGCGTCGTGGCGCCCTGCTCCGTCACCACAACCGAATAATCCCGTCCCGACGCAAGGGTTGCGGTGGTGTTGGCCAGGAAAGTCCCCGGCGCATTGGTCGCCTCGACCTTGAGGTTGCGTGCACCGGCAGGGACGATCAGATAGCTGGAGACGCCCTTGTACGGCACATTGGAAAACTTGATGCTGCCGTCGACCAGGGTGTCGATAAAGGCATAGTCCGGCGCGGCGTTTACCGTTTTGATGCGCGCGTACGGGTTGGCGGTGGCGATAGCGGTGCCCGATCCATCCGTGAGGAGCAGAGTGCCATTCGCCAGTTTCGTGCTTCCCGAGGAATAAATGACCAGCGTGGCAGCGGCCTTATCGGCGAAGGTCTGCGAACCCGAATCGTAAACGACATCCTTGCTTCCCTGGGGAGTCAGCACAATGCGATAGGCGCCGGTGGTGAACTCGACGAACGGCGACGTGGTGCCCGTAGCCGTTGCGATGGCCCTGGGATTGCTCGTGTTCAGGTCGGCGCCCGCGGCCAGCGCGTATACATCGAGCGCACCGACGCCAGCGGCAAGGTGGGCCAGGCGCAGCTTCATGTTGCCCGATGCCGGCGCGGCAATGTCATCGAGAATCATGGTCCCGGCGGTGGCGCTCGCGGTTCCGAAAATCGCCAGCGTATAGCTCGACCCCTTGGCCAGATTAAAGGTGCTGTCGAGCTGATTGACGCCGCCCGCGCCCACGACCTTGATTTCCTGGGCGCCCGCGCCGATGTCCTGATAGGCGTTCGCGCTCTGATATGTGAGTCCCGAGGCGAAATCCGTGGAGTCGTTGTTGAGCCGGATGCTGAGCGTGCCGCTATCCAGCGAACCGTGGAGAAAACGGATGCGTGCGTTGTTGTTCTGGGGATTCTTGCCGCACGCGGAAAGCACCAGCGCGGTAATGCAGACGATCAGGGTAAGTACTCGACGCACGGGAAATCCTTTCATGTGGGAATCTGACAACCGCTCCTGCAAGCGCGCAGCGTGGCGCGAGGGCGGGACAGCGATGAATATCCGGCGCTATTGTACCAAGGCTTGCCGGTCAAGGTGTTCCAAGGTGTTTCCAGGTGTTTCCATACGGGGTGGCATGAAACTGCCGCGCGTCTTGATATACTTCGCAGTCTATGAACGCACCCGAACCCGTGAACGTCCACATCAAGACGCCCGAAGAAATCGATAAAATGCGCGTCGCCGGCAGGCTCGCGGGAGAAGTGCTCGATTTTATCGCGCCACACATCAAGCCCGGCATCACCACGGCGCACATCGACAAGCTGTGCCACGATTACATGGTCGATGTGCAGGGGACCACGCCCGCGCCGCTCAACTATGCGCCGCCGGGACACCGCCCCTACCCCAAGTCGATCTGCACCTCGGTCAACCATCAGGTCTGTCACGGCGTACCGGGCGACAGGATTCTCAAGCCCGGCGATATCGTGAATGTGGACATCACCGTCATCAAGGACGACTATCACGGCGATACCAGCCGCATGTACTACATCGGCGAGCCGTCGATCCAGGCGCGGCGCCTGTGCGAAAACACCTTCGAAAGCATGTGGCGCGGTATCCGCGCGGTAAAATCCGGCGCCACCCTGGGCGACATCGGCAACGCCATCCAGAAACATGCCGAGGGCAACGGCTACAGTGTGGTGCGCGAATTCTGCGGCCATGGTATCGGCAAACGCTTCCATGAAGAGCCGCAGGTTCTCCACTATGGCCGCGCCGGAACCGGCATTACCCTCGAATCCGGGATGATTTTCACCATCGAGCCGATGGTCAATGCCGGCAAGCGCGATATCCGCCAGCTTGGCGACGGCTGGACCATTGTCACGGCGGATCACAGTCTGTCGGCGCAGTGGGAGCACACCGTGCTGGTGACGCAATACGGTTATGAAGTGCTGACCCTGTCGGCGGCCGCGCCGCCGCCCCCGGACATCGACTGACGCCGCGCAGCACATGTCTTCCGCCTCCCCTGCACCGGCGGCACGCATCGCCACACAGATTCCCGCGGCCGCCACAAGCTTGCGCCGCTGGCTCGCCGAGCGCCGCGCCGGACTGAAAGCCGCTTACTTCGAAAAACCCGACCCGCGCGGCCTGCTCGCCGCGCACGCGAAGCTGGTGGACGAGGCACTGGTGGCGCTGTGGAAACAGTGCGCCATGCCGCCTGGCTGGGCGCTGATCGCGGTGGGCGGATATGGGCGCGCCGGCCTTTTCCCGCATTCCGATATCGACGTTCTCATTCTCGTCCCGGAGGGAGAAGCGTCCACCCAGGCAGCCGAACCTTTTGTCGGACTGCTGTGGGATTGCGGCCTCGAACCGGGCCACAGCGTACGCAGCATCGCGCAATGCATCGAGGAAGCGGAGCGCGATGTCACGGTCATGACCAGCCTGCTCGAAACACGCCTCATCACCGGCAGGCGCGAACTCTTCGCCGCGCTGCAAAAGCAGGTGCGCAAACACCTCAAGCCGCGCGAATTTTTCCAGGCAAAGTTCGAGGAGCAACGCAAAAGACACACGCGCGCGCTCGATGCCGCATTCAAACTCGAACCCAATATCAAGGAAGGCCCGGGCGGGCTGCGCGATCTGCAAACGATCCACTGGGTGTCAGATGCCGCCGCTTGCGGCGCCGGATGGCGCAAGATGACGGCCGAGGGCCTCATCACCGCGGCCGAGGCGCGGCGCGTGGCGCGCGACGAGCGCACGCTGCAGGACCTGCGCATCCGTCTGCACTACCTTGCCGGAAGGCGCGAAGACCGGCTCATTTTCGACCACCAGACCAGCCTCGCGCAGGAAATGGGTATCGCCGGAAGCGACGCGCGCCGCCCCTCCGAGGAACTCATGCAACGCTACTACCGCACGGCGAAGAGCGTGTACTGCCTCAACACCATCCTGCTGCAAAACATCTGGGCGCGCATCGCGCCGCCGCGCGACAACAAACTCGTGCCGATTGATGCGCGCTTCGCCAAGCGCGGCAACGCGCTGGAAATCCTCGACGAAAATCTGTTCGCGCGCGAACCCACGGCGATCTTCGAAGCAGCGCGCCTGCTGCAGCAACACCTGGATCTGGCCGGCGTCTCGGCGGATGCGCTGCGCGCGCTGTGGCGCGCCTTGCCCAAAATCAACCGCGCGTTCCGCAACAATCCGGTCAACCGCCGCCTGTTCATGGACATCCTGAGCAGCCCGAAGCGTGTCACCTTCATGCTGCGCCACATGCACCTGCACGGCGTGCTTGCGCGCTATCTTCCCGAGTTCGGGCGCATCGTCGGCCAGATGCAGCACGATCTGTTTCATGTTTACACCGTCGATGAACACATCCTCATGGTGGCGCGCAATCTGCGCCGCTTCATGACCGCCGAATACGCGCACGAATTTCCGCAGTGCAGCGAGCTCATCGGCAAATTCGAGCGTCCCGAAGTGCTGATCGTCGCGGCGCTTTATCACGATATCGCCAAGGGTCGTGGCGGAGATCACTCCGCGCTCGGCGCGCACGATGCGCGGCGCTTCTGCCGCACGCACGGGCTCGCCCCCGCCGACGCGGAACTGGTGGTATGGCTGGTCCAAAACCATCTCGTCATGTCGGCCACCGCGCAGAAGCAGGATCTGAGCGACCCCGACGTCATTGCCGCCTTCGCCGCGCGCGTCGAGGATGAGCGCCGCCTGATCGCGCTCTATCTTCTCACCGTCGCGGACATCCGCGGCACCAGCCCGCATGTGTGGAACGCGTGGAAAGCCAAACTGCTCGAGGATCTGCTGCGCCTCACGCGCACGATGCTGCACGGCGAACGCGCGCCGGCCAAGACGTGGAGCGAAGCCAAGCGCAGCGAAGCGCTACGCATATTCCGAAACTATGTGCCCGAGGCAGGGAAGGAAAAGGCGCTCTGGGACAAGCTCGACACCAGCTATTTCCAGCGCTTCGAGGCATCCGAAATCGCCTGGCATACACGCGTACTGTGGTCGCGCCCCGCCTCCGGCAAAGCCATCGTCAAGGCGCGCCTCTCGCCCATCGGCGAAGGCTTGCAGGTGATGATCTACACACCCGATCAGGAAGGCCTGTTCGCGCGCATCTGCGGTTTTTTCGAGCGCGTCAACCTCGATATCGCGTCCGCCAAAATTCACACCACCGGCGACGACTACGCGCTCGACACCTTTCAGCTCATGTCGCGCAGCGGCGAGCAAGGCGGCCTCGGCGGGCACTACCGCGATGTGATCGCCACGATCGAAGAAGAACTTGGCGCGCGCATCCGCGAACAGCGCCCGCTCGAAGCGCCGCTCACGGGACGCTTGTCGCGCCAGGTGCGGCACTTCCCCATCGAGCCCGTCGTGACCATTTCCCCCGAACCCAGGGGGCGCTACTTCAACGTCGCCATCGTCGCCGCCGACCGCCCCGGATTGCTGTCATCCGTGGCGCGCTGCTTCTACCGCCACGGCATCAGCCTGCACGATGCGCGCATCACCACCCTGGGCAAGCGCGCGGAGGACATCTTTATCGTCGAAGGGGAAAAGCTCGCGCGCGCGGACGACGTGCGCGAGCTGGAAAATGACTTGCTGGAAGCGCTGAGAACCTGAACGCCTGCACCATCTGTCACGGTTTGAAGTACTGCCAGCCTTCCTTCTGCCGCTTCACGATATGCACCGCGCCAAAATCCTCGACCACGATGCCCGGCGCGAGATCACTGGCGCTGACGTTGTCGGTTTTCATGGAACGCCCGCAGGCGACGATCCTGATGCCTTCGCCCTGCACTTTCTGGATCAGCGGCAGCTCATCGCTGAAACCCGTGAGCATTTTCACCGTTGGCCCGAACACCACCACCTCGAACTTCGTATCGGTCAGCACTTCGCGCATATTCGAAGCCAGCTTGAGGGCGCGTTCGAACTGCGCCTTGTCGCCGTTGCCCTGAACGACAACACCGGCAATATCGGCCGCCGTCGCGGCGCCGCTCAAAGCGAAAAACATCAGCAGCATGGGCAGTGCTCGTTGCATTTGCGTCTCCATGATTGTGTAGCGACGTGACATTGTATATCGGTTGCCCGGCAGGTTACTCCGGCGTCCCATAGCGTTCGCGCCAGGTGCCGGCAGTCAGCGTGCGCAGCCCCTCTTCATAATCCGCACCATCAAAATCGACTTTGCCTGCGCCGCGCATGCGGTCGAAGAGAAGCTCCGCCAGCACCGCGCCGATCGCATGCACGGCTTCGTGCCGGCCAAGATCGTCCTGCGCTATCAAACGTGCCAGCGTCGCCGCGACAGACCCATAGTTCATCGCCAGTTGATTCTCGACGATCAAATGGATCGCGGCATGAATCCGCAGCTTCGGCACATCATCACCGGCTTCCTCATGATAGTCGAGCACCAGCACCATCCGCTCGGCCTCGTCCATCTCCAGCCAGGATTCCGGGTCGGGTGCGATATCGGGGTCGTAGGTATCCATAGAATCGTCCAAAAAAACTGCAAGCTTAGGGGTATTTGGTTCTTCCCTTCGAGATGAAGGTACTGCAGTTTACCTCGACACACGGCACGAAGCGCCGGCCGACCTCCTGCGCAAAAGCAAGAAAGCAGGCAAGGACGGTATTGTGTTCACCCGGAGCGGGCATGTTTATTTCGCTCCTACAGGTGGCTTCAGGCTGCCGAGTTTCGCGGCCACCGCACGGCATGCCGCAACCAGACTCTCGACAAGCTGTTCATCCACGTTCAGGTCGCCCTCGTACTCGCCGAGATTGCGTACCTCGTGGCACTTGGCGAGCACGCGCCAGACTTCCGGCCCCAAACCCAGCGTATGCGGCAACACCTGGAAGACGATGTAGCGGCTGTCCGGGCGGTAACCGTGCCAGCGTAATGCGGCCAGACACAGGGCATGTGCACCGTTGTAGGCGAGGTCGAAACGCCCCTCCAACGAATTGGCGGTGTTGGCAGCATCGGACAGGCGCGCCAGACCGGAACGCAGTAAACCCGCAAACTCTTTCGTATCGGGCGGTTCTTTTTTGAGCGGCTTGCCCGGTCCGCACAGATTTTCAAGCGGCGAGGTCATGTTCCTCGCCAATCACCCACAGCTTGGGTTGTGCCAGCACCCGCTTGATGAAAGCATTGTCCGCCCGCACACGCTTGTCGAATTCCTGCCGGGAATACACCGTTGGATTCACGGGCCGCCCGAGCCGGCTGGTTGCTTCCTCCAGAACGGTGAACAGATCGGCATACGATAGGCTGTCGCTCACCACCATCAAATCGATATCGCTATTCGCCGTGTCCTGCTTCTTTGCCACCGAACCATAGACGAACGCGGCGCCGATCCGCGCAGCCAACGGCGCCAGCGCGCCGCGCAGCACATCGGCAAGGCCGGAGGTCTTCAGAACCATGCCACGCAGTTCCTCGAACACCGGCGCCGCCGCATTGGCCTGATAGTGTTTCTGGTTACCCACGCGCGTCACGGTCACCAACCCCGCCGCTTCAAGCCGGGCGAGTTCGCGCTGCACCGCGCCCGTGCCGGAACCCGCGAGTGCGATCACCTCGTTGGCGTAAAAGCTCCGGCCCGGATTCCCGAACAACACCGCCAGCACGCGTTGCTGCACCTTGCTGAACAGCGCGTCGGCGATCCCGGAAACGGGGGACAGGATGGTTTTGGCTGACTGTTTCTTTGTACCCATATTGGGTATGATAAACCCCGATTTGGGTATGTTCAAGCTTGCCACGAATAACTCACCACCCTACGAACCCAAAATGAGGCTGCCTGAACCTTGTCATAGCCTCGCCTTCCCTCAGATGTCCATCGGCTTGGAATCGTTGAGCCTCACCCACCCCTTGGCGATGCGGTAGATGATCCAGATGATGTTGACCCAGATGAGAAAAAAGCCGATCACGATGAACATCAGTATCACGCACAGCACGCCCCACAGCAGGCTCCACCAGAAGGTGCGTATCTGCCAGCGGAAGTGCGATTCAAGCCAGGTGCCCTTGATGTCGTCGTACTTGACGTAATTGACGACGAGTGCGGCCAGCGACCCGATGCCGCCGGTGACGAAGCCCGCGGCCATCAGGGCGTAGATGATGTGCGTGAGGTCGATGTCTTTTGCGAGGTCGCGGCCGGGCGCCGCGGCTTCAGGCTTTACGTCGATCGGCTCGTTCATGAATGCCTCCTGTCGCGGTTTGCTGGCCGGTGGTATGGGTAGGACACCCACTGTATTGTGCGCCGAATCAATCGTCTTCCTGGGGCAGATCCGGAAACAGCACGTCGGTATAGCCGAAGTTGTGCAGGTCGCGGATGCGCATCGGGTAGAGAATGCCGTCGAGGTGGTCGCATTCGTGCTGCACCACGCGCGCGTGAAAACCATCCACCTCGCGTTCGATGCGCTTGCCATGGGCGTCGAAACCGCTGTAGCGCAGGCGCTGGTAGCGCGGCACCAGTCCGCGCATGCCGGGAACCGAAAGACATCCTTCCCAATCCTCATCGATCACCCCGGAAAGTGACGCGAGCACGGGATTGATGAGCACCGTATCGGGCACTTCTTCGGCATCGGGATAGCGCGGGTTCTTCTGCACTCCGAAAATCACCACGCGCAGCCCGACGCCGACCTGCGGCGCCGCGAGGCCCGCGCCGTTCTCGGCCGCCATGGTGTCGCGCATGTCGCGGATGAGCGCGTGCAGCTCCGCGGTGTTGAATTTCTCTACCGCTATGGCCTTCTCGAACAACACCGGTTCGCCCATTTTGAGGACCGGCCTTATCGCCATTTTTCTTCCCGGTTGAGTTCGACGGCTTTCTCCAGAATTTTGCGCACCCTGACCATTCCCGATTCGAGAACGTCCTGGATCGCCTTGAGACTCACCGACTGGCTGCTCGATCCGCGACCCGCGGCGTGATTGACCGAAAGCACGATGGCCGCGTAGAAAAGATCGAGTTCCTTGGCGAGCGCGGCCTCGGGCATGCCGGTCATGCCGGCCATGGTGCCGCCGTCGCGCTCGATGCGGTTGATCTCGGCGGCGGTCTCCAGGCGCGGGCCTTGCGTGGCGGCGTACACGCCGTGCGCGAGCACATCGATCCCCGCCTCGCGCGCCGCCGCAAGGCACAGCTCGCGCGTGCGGCCGCTGTAGGGGCCGGTGAAGTCGATGTGCGCCACGGGCGCGTCCGGCCCCTCGAAAAAAGTATGCTTGCGTCCCCAGGTGTAGTCGATGATCTGGTCCGGAACGGCAATCACGCCCGGGCCCATGTCGCTCGTAATACCTCCCACCGAGTTCACGGCGATCACGCGGCGGATGCCGTTTTCCTTGAGCGCCCAGATGTTGGCGCGGTAGTTGACCTCGTGCGGCGCGAGTGTATGCCCGTAACCGTGGCGCGCGAGGAAAGCGACTTCGGAGTTGCCGATGCGCCCGAAAGTGAGCGGGCCTGACGGCTCGCCATATGGCGTGCGCACAATTTCGCGGCGCGTGATTTCGAGATTGGCGAGTTTGGAGAGGCCGGTGCCTCCGATGATGGCTAGCATTCTAGTAATGGGTAATGGGCGATGGGTGATGGGTGATGGGTGATGGGTGATGGGTGATGGGTGATGGGTGATGAGTGATGGGTTCTAATCTTTGACTGCGTAAATGGCAGGTAAATTGCGCCACGCTTCTTTCACATCCATGCCGAAGCCAAACACAAAACGGTCGGGAAGCGTGAGGCCGGTAAAGTCGGCGTGAATGGGTTTGGGGCGGCCGATTTCCTTGTCGGCGAACACGGCGAACCTGCACGACGCGGGATGACGGCTGAGAACCAGATCGCGGATCGCGGCGAGCGTGACGCCCTCATCGAGGATGTCGTCGAGCACCAGCACATCGCGTCCTTCGATCTTTGCGCGCGGCTCGACGCGCCACTGCAACGCCTGTCCGGAAGTGTGCGCCCCGTAGCGCGATACCTGAATGATGTCGAATTCGAGCGGAAACGCCAGCAGCGGCAGAATCTGCCCGGTGAACACCACTGCGCCGCCCATCACCGACAGCACCAGCGGGTATCTGCCGGAATAAGTGATATTGAGTTCGCTCGCCACGCGCCGCAGCGCGGCAGTGACCTGTTCGGCAGTAAAAAGCAGATCGGCGTTATCGAGAATCCTGTGCGCCTCGATGGCGCTCATCGCCGCGTTCATGTACGAAGCTTGCGCACCGGCGCCGCCGATCTGGCCAGGAACTCGCTGAACGCCTTGCCGACTTCCTCGTGCTTCATGCCATAGGCAATGGTCGCCTTGAGGTAGCCCAGTTTGCTGCCGCAATCGTAGCGCGTGCCCTCGAACTCGTAGGCGTACACCGCTTCGTCGCGCAGCAGCCCGGCAATGCCATCGGTAAGCTGGATTTCCTTGCCGACGCCTGCGTGGATGCGCTCCAGATGATGAAACACGCGCGGCGTGAGAATGTAGCGCCCTACTACCCCGAGCGTCGAAGGTGCGGCTTCGGGTCTGGGTTTTTCGACGATGGCGCTGAGCTTGTGCAGCCCCTTGCCCGCGGGTGTGCTTGCGACGATGCCGTATTGCGAGGTCTCGGCGCGCGCTACATTCTGCACACCGAGAATGGAAGCCCTGCGTTTGTCGAACTGCTTGACCATCTGCGCCATCACCGGCACCTTGGCATCGACCAGATCATCGGCCAGGATGACGGCGAAGGGCTCATCGCCCACCAGATGGCGCGCGCACAGCACCGCGTGCCCCAGCCCGAGCGCTTCGGACTGGCGCACGTACACGCACGACACGCCCGCGGGCAGCATGGCGCGCACCTGCGCGAGCAGTTTGTGTTTACCCTTGAGCTGTAACTCGGCCTCGAGTTCGTAGGCCTTGTCGAAATGATCCTCGATGCTGCGCTTGCCGCGACCGGTGATGAATATCATGTCGGTGATGCCCGCCGCGGCCGCCTCTTCGACGGCGTACTGGATGAGCGGCTTGTCGACGATGGGCAGCATCTCCTTGGGGCTCGCCTTGGTGGCGGGAAGGAAACGCGTGCCGAGGCCGGCGACGGGGAAAATGGCTTTGGTGACTTTTTTCATGGTCATCCCCGTATGCCGATGTTCTTAGCCCTGCATGGTCTTGATGCTGGCGATCACCTCGGCGATGGCCTGCTGCGCGCTGCCGTACAGCATGCGCGTATTCTCGCCGTAGAACAGCGCATTCTCGATGCCCGAGTAACCCGCGCCCTTGCCGCGCTTGTTGCAGATGACGTTCTGCGCCTTGTCGGCATTGAGAATCGGCATACCGTAGATGGGCGAGGATTTGTCGGTGCGCGCCACCGGGTTAACCACATCGTTGGCGCCGATCACCAGCGCCACGTCGGCGGTGGCGAATTCCGCGTTGATTTCCTCAAGGTCGAATATGAGGTCATAGGGAACGCCGGCCTCCGCGAGCAGCACGTTCATGTGTCCGGGCATGCGCCCCGCCACCGGATGAATGGCGAATTTCACTTCGACGCCAGCTTCCTGCAACTGCTTGGCCATTTCCCACACCTTGTGCTGCGCGCCCGCCACCGCCATGCCGTAGCCGGGAATGATGATGACTTTCTGCGCGAAACGCATCATCGACGCCGCATCCATCGGCGAGGCTTCCTTCATCGTTCCCTGGATCGCGCCGCCTGCCTGCGCCTCGCCGGTGATGGGGGTGAATATCACGTTGGTGATAGGACGATTCATCGCCTTGGCCATGAGCTGCGTGAGCAGCGTGCCCGAAGCGCCGACCACGATGCCCGCGATAATCAGGCTCGGGTTGTGCAGCACGTAGCCTTCCAATCCGACCGCGAGACCGGTGAAGGCATTGAGCAGCGAAATCACCACCGGCATGTCGGCGCCGCCGATCGGGCTGGTGAGAATCACGCCGAGGACCAGCGAGACGATGAAAAACGCGATCAGTTGCCGCGGATCGGGATGTCCGGACACGACGATCATCGCGCCCAGCGCCACCGCCACCAGCGCCAGCACGACGTTGACGCCGTTCTGCGCGGGCAGGCGGAAGGTTTTTTTCATGATGCCCTGCAATTTCGCGAACGCGATGCACGAACCGGAAAACGCCACCGAGCCGATCAGCGCGCCGAGCACCGCGAGCGTGGTGGTGATGGGGTCGTGAATCTCGCCCTTGGCGAATTCGAGCGCGGCAATGGCCGCGGCCGCGCCACCGCCCATGCCGTTATACACCGCGACCATCTGCGGCATGTCGGTCATTTTGACGACCTTGCCCGCCCACCAGGCGATGATACCGCCGATAGCGAGCGCGGCGATCATGAGACCGAAGTTGCCCATTTTGGGCGTGGCGAAAGTGATGAGCGTGGCGATCACCATGCCCACCCCTGCCCAGACAATGCCCTTCTTCGCCGTCACCGGCGACGACATCGCCTTGAGGCCGAGAATGAACAGCACCGCGACGACGAAGTAGGTGACCTGGATCAGCAGTTCGATGTTCATTTGGCTTCCTCTTCCTTCTTCTTGCCGGTCTTGAACATCGCGAGCATGCGCTCGGTCACCACATAACCGCCCGCGGCGTTGGCGGCGCCCAGCAGCACCGCGAAAAAGCCGATCGCGAGCTGCAAGGGATCGTTCGGGTCGGCGGCGCCGAGCGCGACCATGGCGCCGACCAGCACCACGCCGTGCACGAAATTGGATCCCGACATCAGCGGCGTATGCAGAATCACCGGCACGCGCGCGATCACTTCGTAACCGGTGAATGCGGCGAGCATGAAAATATAGATGTAGATGAAACCTTCCATTTAGGCACCTCCCAGAACTTTTTTAACCATCTCATGCACGAGTTGGCCATCGCGCGTGAGACACGCCCCCTTGACGACGTCGTCTTCCCAATCAAGCGTCAGCACGCCGTCCTTGATGAAGGGAGAAAAGAAGTTGTACAGATTCTTGGCATACATTTCCGAAGAATGCACCGGCATGTTCGATGGCAGGTTGAGCGGCCCGATGATGGTGGCAGGCCCGGCCTTCACGGTTTGCCCGGCCTGCGTCCCGGCGCAATTGCCGCCGCCCTCGGCCGCCATGTCGACCACCACCGCGCCGTTTTTCATGCCGGCAATCATGCTTTCGCTGATGATGAGCGGACTTTTCTTGCCGGGAATCGCCGCCGTGGTGATGAGCACGTCGGCATTGGCCACGGCCTTGCCGAGTTTCTCGGCCTGAACTTTCTTTTCATCATCGGTGAGCTCGCGCGCATAACCGCCCGTGCCCGCGGCGGAGACGCCGGTATCGACAAACTTCGCCCCCAGCGATTCGATCTGCTCCCGCGTTTCGGGGCGCACGTCATAACCTTCGACGATGGCGCCGAGGCGTTTGGCGGTGGCAATGGCCTGCAATCCCGCCACCCCCGCGCCGATCACCAGCACGCGCGCCGGGCGTATCGTGCCCGCGGCATAAGTGAGCATGGGAAAGAATTTCGGGCAGTGCGATGCGGCGATCAGCACGCACTGGTAGCCCGCGCACGCGGCCTGGCTGGAAAGCCCGTCCATGCTTTGCGCGCGCGAAATGCGCGGGATCAGCTCGACGGCAAAACTGGTGATGTGTTTCGCGTTGAGCGCGGCGATGCGTTCCTTGCTCGAATACGGCTGCAGGAAGCCGATCAGAATCGCTCCTGACGGCATGGCCGAGATTTCCTCGGTGCTCGGCGGCTGCACCCGAAACACGAGTTGCGCCTGCGCATAGAGCTCGGCAGCGGTGGCGGCTATCCGGGCGGCGCCGAAATCCTCGTCGCGGATCGAGCTGCCATTGCCTGCGCTTTTCTCGATGTTGAATTCCGCGCCCAGCGCGACAAATTTCTTGACGACCTCCGGAACGATGGCGACGCGCTTCTCGCCAGACGCGGTTTCCTTGGGTATGGCAATGGTGACAGGCATGCGGTGATTCCCCCGGCTGATCTTGGTTTTGAATTGCCCGATAGTTTAACGGTTTTTACTGCGCTAGGAGTCTGTCGGACTTAGGGAATCGAAGCGAAAAATGAGCTGGGCGAGGGCAGATTTTCACGATTTTCAAGCGAATAGTTGTTCTATTCGCGCAGGAAAGCGGGGAAATATGCACAGGCCAGGTCATTTTGCAGCCGA
>Ga0315281_10002025_pt1 | contig 30124 bp, 29 predicted proteins | sample YL17G07_0_MG_FD_204540 | JGI IMG/M metagenome (GOLD analysis project Ga0315281, IMG submission 204540) | Sediment microbial communities from Yellowstone Lake, YNP, Wyoming, USA - YL17G07_0 | ecosystem: Environmental > Aquatic > Freshwater > Lake > Sediment | place: USA: Wyoming | collected...
ATTCAGTAAGGTTATAAAGAGCATGGCTTTCCTCTCTGTGTTTTGATATTTCGTCGTGGAAACATCTTACACTGACTTGGTTAGCTATGCTCTTCTTCTTTTGTACTTATCCTTCAAACAACCCCCCCAGATTCAGCGAAGGAGGCCCATTTAATATCTTCCGCATTGTACTTGCCATCCTTCCAGGCATTCAAATTTTCAACGACTTGATATGCCATGGTCGCGGCCACGCGCGCACACCTGTCTTTCCTTTCAGGAGTGCTCATCGGAAAGCCAGATTTCTTCATCCATTTGCCAACGGAGATATGGCAAAGAGGTGAATCGCTTTGGGTTTGAGGAATTAAGTCAGGATTTATTTTCGGGTTTTTGGGAACATAGACAGGCAGCGCCGTGTTGGCGTAATAATGCAGCAGGTTCGAGCCCATCGTAATGCCTGCTTTTTGACCATGAACTTTCGGGCCGATGATGAGATTGACAACTGTATTGGACCCCGCGCAAGTCCCGCAGACAGTTCCCCAGTCCGCCATGCCCCCGAGCAGGAACTGAAAACCGTCCACAGGGAACGACTTGTAAGGCTCGCCGATTTTTTCAGCAAGCTGGCTGAAAACACTGCTTATAACAGATGCGCCACATTGTACCCTATACCACTCGTTATAAGCCAGCTCCGCTGTTTTTGCCGGATCGAGTTTCTCATACGGCCAGGGCCACGTTTTCGGATCGGCTGCCGCTGCAGCTTTCGGGTCAGTTGCCGCCGCGGCCTGCGGGGTGCCATTGCCGAATTGCAGCACCCCGGCGCCCAGCGCCAATACCCCTGCCTTTACAATAAGCTCTCTTCGTGATATTTGAGACATTATTCAGTTCTCCTTGTATGATAATAGTAGTTGGTTAGTCAAAAAAACGCGGCTTTTAATGCGAAGCTTCGCCGCTTTGTTCGGCCAAGTACAACATTTACCTTATTCTGCTCACCTGAAGTAAACGCACTTAGAGAAGGGTTTTGGGAGGACGTTCTTCCCTATAGGCGATAAGACAGGGTTTGTTATGCTGGTTTTCTATTTGAGATACATCCAGCACCCTTAAGGGAAGCAGCTGCGCAGCCGCATTTACGCAAAGCGCCGCAACACTCTTGAAAAGCGTCGGTATTTTGCAATGGCAAACATCAAGGATGCCTATTGTATCCATTGTGCCATGAGGGGACAGAACCGGCAGCGACGGAGGAACAAGGATGCCGAGCGTGATTGCCATAAGGATGATTATTACTTTCCATCGCATTCTGTGCGCCTCTGCGAGAACAATATTTCTATACATTGTGCGTTGTGTTGCGTTGTGCGTTGTGTTGCATGAAATTTAACTCCTTTGTGGCGCATTGTCAATAGACATGTAACCGGGGTCTGATATTTATGGTTCTTTCTTACGTCAAGTGGGTAAGCCGAAAGAGTGATATGGTTGGTTGAAATTTAGAGAAGCGGCTCCTAAAATGGTAACGTTTCGTTTTCCGAGGACAAAACCATTACCAAGAAAGGAGTCGTTATGGGAAGAATAGTACAGATCAAAAAGAATGGCAAGGTCAAAAAGGCGGAAGGAGCAGCTGTGGTCCCTCTGTTCGGTTTGGCGAGCGGGAAAATTGAGGCCGTTCAGGAGGAGTCCGCGGAAAAAGGGAAAAAATTAGGGAGGAAAATCAAAGAATATAACGTAACCATGGAGCAGTTGGGTAAAACCGAACCTGACGCTCTTGTGGAAGCGGATCCTGAGAAAAAGGATTCGCGTTAATCCCGGTTAAGCCGATTCCGTTACCACCTGTATCGCGGTAAATACGATCTGAAGCAACTGTTTGATTTCTCGTATCGATATCGAGAGTGGAGGCATGAGCACGAGAACATCCCCGAGGGGACGGATAATAAGCCCCCGATTGCGGCATTCCAATACAATTCCGGCGCCGATCTTGTCGACAGGCGGATAGGGCGTTTTCATTGCCCTGTCCTTCACCAGCTCAATCCCGACCATGAAGCCTTTCTGTCTGATGCTGCCGACATGCTTGAGCTCTGAAAAACGCGCCAATTCCTTTTTCAGATAGGCTATCTTCGGCTGGAGCCTGGCCAGGGTCTTCTCTTTTTTGAAGAGCTTGATGCTGGCGATGGCCGCTGCGCAGGCGAGAGGGTTCCCGGTATAGGTGTGGCCGTGGAAGAAGGTCCGGAATTCCTGGGGTTCACCGAGGAACCCGCGGTAGATTTCCTCGGTGGTGAGCGTTGCCGCAAGGGGCAGATATCCGCCGGTGATCCCCTTGGCCGCGCACAGAATGTCCGGAGTCACCTGTTCGTGCTCGCAGGCGAACATCTTTCCGGTCCTGCCGAAGCCGGTTGCCACTTCGTCCGCGATCATCAGAATATTGTTTTTTGTGCAAAGCTCCCGGATCCGCTTCACGTATCCCGTCGGCTGGATGAGCATGCCGGCGGCCCCCTGGACCAGGGGCTCGAGGATAAGGGCCGCGGTCACAGAGGCGTATTTCTCGATCGTTCTCTCGGCGTGCATGAGGCAGGTCTTCTGGCATTCCGGCCAGGTCAAACCGTACGCGCAGCGGTAACAGTGGGGCGAATCGATCTTACGGGTCTGGAACAGGAGCGGCCGGTAGATGGCTTGGAATAGGTCGATGCCTCCCACGCTCACGGACCCAAGGGTATCGCCGTGATACGCCCCGCTGAGTGAAATGAAGCCGGTTTTCCGCTGGTGCGCCGGCCCTTTCTGCTGCCAGTACTGGAAAGCGATCTTGAGCGCGATCTCCACCGCGGTGGAGCCGCTGTCGGAATAGAAGACCTTCGTTAGTCCGGCCGGCGCAATTGCAACGAGCTTTTCCGCGAGCAGGATTGCCGGGACGTTGGAGAGCCCGAGCAGGGTGGAGTGGGCGATCTTCCCGAGCTGTTTAGCCACCGCCTGGTCTATCTCTTTTTTGCGATGTCCGTGGACCGTGACCCAGAGCGAAGATACCCCATCAATATATTTCTTGCCGTGGATATCGGTGAGGACCGACCCCTTGCCGCCTTCGATGATGACCGGAGTGTCCTTTTCCCAGTCTTTCATCTGGGTAAAGGGATGCCAGATAAATTTTTTATCCAGGCTTTCCAGGCGCCCGGCGACAGTTTTTTTTGACTGGTCTTTTAGTGCCAAAAAACGCTCCTCTGTTTCCGAATGTATTGGAACATCGGCATTATAGGACATCGTTTATTTTTGTCAATAATAAAAAGGTCTTGATAAGATTCGTATCTTTCTGGTAAAATAGACTTTGTTCATTCATAAGAACTCATCCCTATGCGGAGATATCCTCCGGAGGTTTTTCAAACTCATGGTCAATAAAAAGAGATTCACCCTTTCCCTGTTGTTCATTCTCGTGATCGGCGTGTTTGTCGGTCTTGTTCTCTCTTCACATCTCGGGATCATGAACCAACTTCCGGCCAGGAGCCAGCTCTCGTCGAAGTCCGTTGAAATACTGACACAGCTCTCCGATGCCCAATCGGAGGTTGCCGCGGCGGCAACGCCGTCCGTGGTGAACATCTCCACGACAAGAGTGATCAAGTCCAGCGACGAGATGCCCCCTGACCTGTTCGATGACCCGTTTTTCAGAAGGTTCTTTGGAGATCAGTTTCCTCACCCCAATATCCCGAAGGAGCACAAGGAGCAGAGCCTGGGGTCCGGCGTCATTGTTTCCGAAGACGGCTATATCGTCACGAACAACCACGTAATCGAGAAGGCCCAGGAGATCAAGGTGCTGCTCTCCGATAAAAAGGATTACAAGGCCACGCTCATCGGCGCGGATCCGAAGACCGATATTGCGGTCATCAAGATCGATGTCAAGGGGCTCACGGCGCTCCCCTGGGGGGATTCCAACAACCTGAAGGTGGGAGAGATCGTATTTGCGATCGGGAACCCCTTTGGCCTGAACCAGACCGTGACCATGGGAGTGATCAGCGCCGTGGGTCGGGCGAATGTGGGCATTGCGGACTATGAGGATTTCATCCAGACCGATGCGGCCATCAACCCCGGCAACTCGGGTGGGGCGCTCGTCAACGCGCGGGGAGAGCTCATCGGCGTGAATACGGCAATCCTGTCGAGGACCGGCGGATACCAGGGGATCGGGTTTGCGGTCCCGAGCAGCATGGCCAAACAGGTCATGGACAGCCTCCTCAGGTACAAGAAGGTGGTGCGCGGCTGGCTTGGCGTGAGCATTCAGGAGGTGACCTCCGGCCTCGCGGAAGAGTTCGGCGTCAAGGACCTGAAGGGCGCGCTGGTGAGCGGCGTGATGAAGGGCAGCCCCGCCGAAAAAGCGGGGATCAGGCAGGGCGATGTGGTCCTTCAGTACAACGGCAAGCTGGTTGAGGATACGGGTCATCTCAGAAACATGGTTTCCCAGACCCCGATCAACACAACGGTGAAGGTGAAGCTGTTCCGTAATAAGAACGAGCTTATGGTTGAGGTGGCGATCGCGGAGCTGCCCAAAAAGCTGGCCGAGGCAACGTCGCGGGAAGGCGAACCGGAAGAGAGCAATGAGGACGAGAGCGGCGCGCTTGCCGGGCTTGTCGTGCGTGAGCTTACGCCCGACCTTGCGCGACGCTTTGGTATTGAGGAAAACGAGAAAGGCGTGGTGGTCGCGAAGGTCGGGCCCGACAGCAGGCTCTTCGAGGCCGGGATCAGGCCCGGTGACATTATTCTCCAGATCAACCAGAAAATTGTTGCCTCGCTGGAAGATTATAGAAAAAGCGCCCGGCAGCTCAAGGCCAAAGAAAGACTGCTGCTTCTCGTCCGAAGAAAGGGGCAGGATCTGTTTGTTACCGTACGGCCGGAATAGCCTCGATTGACAAAGTAAATCTTTATTTAAAAGGAGGTGAGAAAGATGGGACTTATCCTGATTCGTATATTGTTTATTTCTTTAGGCGCGCTGCTCGGATATTATGTTTCCACCCAGCTCTATGATCAGGTCGGCAAGATAGAGGGGATGGCCATCGGCCTGGGAGTTACGGTGCTGATTATCCTTACTGAATTTCTGTTTAGAAAGGTCTCATTAAAAGTCATCGTCGGCGGCATTCTTGGTTTCATCCTTGGCCTGATGTCCGCGAATATTATTGCGACCCCGCTCAAGCTCGTGCCGCTTGAACGGAGCATCGTGAATTTCATTCTTCTGCTCATGAACGGTTTCTTCGGCTACATCGGCATTGTCATTGGTATTCGGGAGGGTGAGAAGTTCAATCCCACGAGCCTTAAAAAGCTCTTCAAAGGCGGTGTTGAAGAGAATATCAAAGTCATGGATACGAGCGTGATCATCGACGGCAGGATCGCCGACGTGTGCGAGACCGAATTCATCGACGGGACCATCCTCATCCCGCAGTTCATCCTGCACGAACTCCAGCATATCGCCGATTCCTCGGACTCACTCAAGCGGGCGAGGGGAAGAAGGGGTCTCGACATTCTGCACCGTATCCAGAAGATGAACCACATGGAGGTGCGGATCACCGAAGAGGACTTCCCCAAGGTCCGCGAAGTGGACAGCAAGCTGGTCGCTCTGGCCAAGAAACTCGGCGCCAAGGTCATCACGAACGATTTCAATCTCAACAAGGTCGCGGAACTACAGGGCGTCAAGGTCCTGAATATCAACGACCTGTCGAATGCCGTAAAGCCCGTGGCGCTTCCGGGTGAGAGCATGCGGGTGTTCGTTCTCAAGGAGGGCAAGGAGCCGGGCCAGGGAGTGGCCTACCTTGACGATGGCACGATGATTGTGGTGGAGAATGGCCGTAAGCAACTCAGCAAGAATGTGGATGTTACGGTCACGAGCGTTCTCCAGACAGCGGCGGGACGGATGATCTTCACAAAACTCAAGGAAGACATGGAAGGCGAGCAGGGGGAGAGGTAGCTGTTGTGAAGCGCCGAATAACAAATAAGCGGGAATAACCAATAACCAAATTGTATTATGGTGTTTGGAATTTGTATCTTAGGGAGGTTTCATGTCAGGTCATTCAAAATGGGCAACAACGAAACACAAAAAAGCGGCAACTGATGCGAAGCGCGGAAAGAGCTTTACGAAGATCGGAAAAGAGATCACCGTGGCGGCCAGACTGGGCGGCGGTGATCCCAACGGGAACCCGCGTCTCAGGACCGCCATCGCCAAGGCGAAGTCCGTCAGCCTGCCTTCCGAGAATATCAAGCGTGCGATCCAGAGAGGCACGGGTGAACTGCCGGGAGTCACCTACGAGGAGATAACCTACGAAGGATACGGCCCGGGCGGCGTAGCGGTCATTGCCGAGTCCATGACCGATAACCGGAACAGGACCGTCTCCGAGATCCGGAATATCTTCAGCAAGGCCGGCGGCAATATGGGCGAGGCGGGCTGCGTTTCCTGGATGTTCCATAAGAAGGGGTATCTGGTGGTCAACCAGGCCAGGATCGATGAGGACAAACTCATGACGCTGGCCCTTGACGCGGGGGCCGAGGACATGCTGCCCGAGGACGATAATTTCGTGATTACGACGGCGCCGAACGATTTTGAAAAGGTGAAGACGGCGCTTGAAAATGCGGGAGTTCCAACGGAGGTCGCGGAGCTCACCATGATCCCGCAGACCACCGTAAAGCTCGACGGCAAGGAAGCCCAGCAGATGCTGCGACTAATAGAGACGCTCGAGGACAATGACGACATCCAGAATGTGTATGCCAACTTCGATATACCGGAAGAGATATTGAATGCGGTGTAGGAACAGGAACTAAGCGCCAAATAACAATAATTGGATTTGCATTTTGCGGTTACGGTTTCACGGAGGGTGTATGCGGGTGATGGGAATCGATCCGGGGACGCTGACGACCGGTTACGGGATTGTCGTGGAAGAGGACCATAAATTATTCCATGTTGTATCGGGAGGAATCAGCCCGTCGGCAAAGCAGCCCTTTCCCACGCGGCTCAAAAAGATTTATGAAGAGCTTGAGAAGATCATCGACAAGCACCGGCCGCGCGTGGTCGTTGTCGAGGACTTGTTCGTTTCCAAAAATATCAAATCCGCTCTCAAGCTCGGGCATGCGCGGGGCGTCGCAATTCTCGCGGCCATGAATGCCGGATTGCCCGTGTTCGAATATTCCCCGCTCGAGGTCAAGCAGGCGGTGGTGGGGAACGGCAAGGCTGAAAAAAAACAGGTGCAGCTGATGGTCAAGACCCTGCTCGAGCTTTCCAAAGCCCCTCATCCAGCCGATGCGGCCGACGCGCTTGCCGCCGCGATCTGTTATATCCATTCTTCGAGGCTCAGGGAAATCCTCAAAAACTCGTCTTCCCTGCGGCAGCCCGGGAGGGGCGTGAGCGGCTTCAGGAATGCCGGTATCCGCGGGACGCAGGCCTGATACTATGATCGCATGGCTTTCAGGCAGGCTGAAGCACAAGGCCGGCGACTATCTTATCATCGATGTTGCCGGCGTCGGCTATCAGGTCGCGGTGCCGCGCTCGACGTATTGCGGCATCCTTGACGATGGAAAGGACGTCAGCCTCCATATCCATACCCATGTTCGAGAAGACTCGCTTTCCCTCTTTGGTTTTTTAACCGAGGCGGAGAAGGAAATGTTTTTGCTCCTTCTCAGTGTTTCCGGCATCGGTCCCAAACTTGCGCTTTCAATCCTTTCGAGCCTTTCCGTCCAGGACCTTTCAGAAGCTCTTCAGGCCCCCGATGATTCCCGGCTCCGCGCGGTCCCCGGCATCGGGAAAAAGACCGCCGCGCGGATGGTCCTTGAACTGAAAGACAAGATGAAATTGATCATGCCCGCGATTCCAGCGCCGTTGTCAGGTCCGTCTGTCGCGTCAGATGACATCGAGGACGTGATATCGGCGCTCGTGAATCTTGGATATAGAAGGCCGCAGGCGGAAGAAACCGTCAAAAAAATCAGACATGCCCTGCCTGACCTCGGGGTCGAAGAGCTGATCAGGGAAGCGCTGAGCATGCTGATGAAAAGGTAGTTTCAGGCTGTTGATGAGGGACGAGGTAAAAGGCAATGCCGGAGAGGATCATGGAACCCGAGCAGAACGAAGACGATGTACAGCTCGACCGGGGCCTTCGGCCTGTCCGTTTTGAGGACTTTGTCGGCCAGGACAGGATCAAGGAGAACCTGCGAGTATTCATCGAGGCCGCCAAGGGCAGGGGCGAAGCGCTCGACCACGTGCTGTTCTGCGGACCGCCGGGACTCGGCAAGACCACGCTCGCGAACATTATTGCGCATGAGCTGGGCGTGAACATCAAGTCCACGTCCGGCCCGGTGCTCGAGCGCGCCGGCGACCTGGCCGCAATCCTCACGAACCTCCAGGAGCGTGACGTCCTGTTCATCGACGAGATCCACCGGTTGAACCGGGTGGTTGAAGAGATCCTCTATCCGGCCATGGAGGATTTTCAGCTTGATATCATCATCGGCCAGGGACCGGGAGCGCGCTCCATCAAGCTCGACCTGCCGAACTTTACGCTCGTGGGGGCGACCACGAGGACCGGACTCCTGACGTCGCCGCTCAGGGACCGTTTCGGGGTGATCGACCGGCTCAATTTTTATTCCCCTGACGAGTTGAGGACCATCGTGCAGCGTTCCGCCGAGCTTCTGCGGACGAAGATCGATGCCGCCGCGGCCTCGGAGATAGCGCGCCGCTCCCGGGGCACGCCGCGCATCGTCAACCGCCTGCTCCGCAGGGTGAGGGATTTCGCGCAGGTGGAGGGCGATGGGGAGATCCAGAAGGCGCTCGTTGAGAGCTCCATGAAACGGCTCGAAGTGGATGAAAAAGGCTTTGATCATATGGACCGGAGGCTTCTGCTGACGATCATCGATAAGTTCGAGGGGGGGCCGGTAGGCCTCGAAACCCTTGCGGCGGCGCTGAGTGAAGAAAAGGACACGCTGGAGGATGTGTACGAGCCTTTTCTGATTCAGGAAGGATTTCTTGACCGCACGCCCCGTGGGAGACAGGCAACGCGTCTCGCCTACGAATATTTCGGCAGGAAAAAGCCCGCTGCAAATCAGGAAAGATTGTTATAGGTTGTCGTTACGGATATCGAATATCCCGCATCATGGATCACGTAGTTGTATTATGAAAATTTTTTTTCACATATGCTGCGCTCCGTGCGCACTCTATCCTTATTTCAGGCTGAAGGAAGAAGGCTTCGATCCGACAGGTTATTTCTATAATCCAAATATTCATCCCTACCTGGAATATAAAAAAAGGCTCGATACGGTCAGGGAATTCTCGTCCGGCGTGGGTTTTGAGGTCCATTACCGGGACGGCTACGACCTCGACCAGTTTCTTTTCCGGATAGCCGGCAAGGGGGCCGGGAGGTGCGAGCATTGTTACAGAATGAGACTGGATGCCGCCGCCGTCGCGGCGCGGGAAAAGGGTTTTGGCTTGTTTACCACATCGCTTCTGTATAGCAAGTTTCAGAAGCATGACCTGATCAAGGGGATCGCGAAAGAGACGGCGTCGGAACACGGCCTCGAGTTCTATTACGAGGACTTCCGCCACGGCTGGAGGGAGGGAATCGTGGAGTCCAGGGCCATGGGGCTCTACCGTCAGCGGTACTGCGGTTGTATCTACAGTGAAAAAGAGAGGTATGAGAAACGCTCATGAGCTTTCAGCTTACAACGGAGCATGAAAAGTCCCCCTCACTTCAATCCCGGCCCTGCCGGGGAGAGGGCGGGGGATGAACGGTATGCGCCCGATGAAACGTTTTCCGCTGTTCTGTATCGCAGTCATTGTGTTGTCCGCTCTTCCCGCGTTCGCCTCTGAAAACATCCGTGTTGCAATTGCCGACAACCAGCGGGCTGTGTCGCTCAAATCCTTGTCCGGCCTATTGCTTGCCGGGACGCCGTCAAACGGCCGTGAGAAATTACTGCATTTCACTCCGGCGTCTGTCAATGGACAGCCCGTGCGTGTCAGGTCAACTGACGAGTTCACACAGGTGAACGGCAAACAGTACCGGGGCTGGGTGGAACTCAGAAAGAAAAAGAACGGCCTGCTCCTCGTGGTGAACGAGCTTGACCTTGAGGAGTATCTCATGGGGGTCATTGCCGCCGAGATGCCGCCCGACTGGGACTTTGAAGCGCTGAAGGCCCAGGCTGTGGCATCGCGGACCTATGCGCTCTATGAAAAAAGGATGGCGGGAAAGAGGCCGTACCATATTCTCTCGACGATCACGAACCAGGTATACAACGGAAGCAATGGTGAGCATGGAAGGTCGGTGAAGGCGGTGAAGGAGACGAAGGGGCTCATTCTTATGTATCAGGGAAAAGCGATCCCCGCATTCTATCACGCCAACTGCGGAGGGCATACGGAGAATGCGTCCGAGATATGGGATATTGACGCGCCCTATCTCAAGGGGGTTGACTGCGAGTGCCAGGATATCCTCAAGGACGGACTTTGGGAAAAGCGAATAAGCATTTCCCTTCTCGTTGATGTGCTGAGGCGTCAGGGGTATAACATAAACGATATATCGGACATCGGCATATCCGGCATCACTCCCGCGGGCAGGGTCAGGAATGTCACCCTGCGCTCCGCGCGCGGCACGACAACTGTCCCGGCCGAGACCCTCCGGGCCGCCCTCGGCAGCACGGTGGTCCCGAGCGTTTTTTTTGAGCTGGAGCTGTCTGAGGGGGAGGCGGTATTTTCGGGCAGGGGGAGCGGGCACGGGGTAGGGCTGTGTCAGTGGGGCGCGAAGGAGATGGCCGGGAAAGGCTTTGATTTCAAAGCTATCCTCGCGCACTATTATCCTGGAGCGGTCATAGTGAGGATGAAATAGCAAATCAGCATCAAAAGAATATATATTCTATTTTCCTGACATCGAAGCAGAGGGGATGCAAAATATTGCCATGAAAAAATCGAAGAGGGATAAAACAATAAAGATGGAGAGAACGGCAACCATTGAAAAACCAGCCGGCGTATCGCTCACAATGCTTTCGCTCTCACTTCTTATTATCTGCGCCCTTGCCGCGACCTCGTATCAGAGAAACAGCATTTATCATGATTTTCTGACACTCTGGGGGAACATTACCAAAACCTCTCCGAACAAGCGGCGCGCCCATGAGAATTACGGCCAGGCGCTTTCCACGGTGGGCCGTCTTGACGAGGCGCTCCGGGAACTCAATACGGTCCTCGCCTTGAAGGACGACGGCAGCGTCCCCCTGCGCGACCTGTATCGCGAAATCGGCGTGGTCTACTTCAGGATGAATCGCATGGATGACGCCATTTCCGCATGGCAAACGGGACTGCGCCATGCGCCCAACGACGCCAGCCTCCTGAACAATCTGTCGATCGCGCTGCTGCAGACAGGACGGTATGAAGAGGCCGCCAGGCTTGCGGAGACGGCGCTTTCCGCCGACCCCAATATGCCGCAGGCGCTCAATACCATGGGGCAGGTCCTGATGCTCAAAAAAGACTATGAAAAGGCCGTTCAATATTTTTTAAAAGCGATCGAGCGGCAACCGGATGTCCCGGCCAGATACTGGAACGTGGCCCTTGCCCTGGAGCAGGCGGGGAAGTACGATATGGCGATGCAGTATGCGCGCAAGTATGTGGATGTGGAATGGGACAGCGCGGCCCGGCAGAGGGCCTCCGCTTTCATGGAACATCTGAATAAGATGATGGGCCGGTGAAGGCGAGGGAAACAGCCTTTCATCCGACATCTATCGGCTGAAACTAACCTGATTTCTCCCTTTTCTTTTTGAGACATAAAGCGCATCATCGGCTTTTTTAATGAGCGTCGCGGGGCTCAGTTCTTCTCCGCTCATAATAGCGGCAACCCCGAGGCTGATCGTAACTTTTCCTTCCCATTTATTGTCCTTATGCATAAACAGGTGCTTCTCCACCGCTTTTCTGAGCCGTTCAGCGACAGTGACCGCGATCTGGAGTTCCAGCTCGGGCATGATGATGGTGAATTCCTCTCCGCCGTACCGACAGCAGACATCAATGCTCTGGCTTCTGCTCTGCGCCAGCATGATATCCGCAAGCTCTTTCAGCACGGAATCGCCGACCTGATGGCCAAAGTTGTCATTGAACTTTTTGAAGTGGTCGATATCGAGCATTATGAGCGAGAGTGATTTCCGGGTCCTGGACAGCCTGTTGATTTCCTGGGTCAGTTTTTCAACGAACACCCGATGGTTATAGAGGCCGGTGAGCCCGTCGCGCTGCGACAACAGCTGGATTTTATCAAAGAGGCGGGATTTCTCGATGCCGGCGGCCAGCTGGTGCGAAAGGATGGCCATGAAGTCCATGTCGTCAACGCTCAGCCCGTACCTGGTCGAGTTGTCCATGCCGATGACGCCGATGGTCGTATTGTGCGCTTTGAGAGCAATGCCTATGTACGATCCATTGAGTTTTTCCTCTCCCGGAATGTGGACAAAGTCATTGAAGGCTTCATAGAACACCGAAAGATCGTGAATATGGACGTGCTCGCCGGTCTCCGCGATTCTGCCGGGCGTGCCTTCGCCGATCCGGAGCGAGATATTATCGGGGCCGTCGAATCCGCTGTGGAAGACCAGGTCGAGTTTTTCCCTCTTTTCGTCGAGCAGGTAGGCCGATATGCGATTGAAGGAAAGGGATTTCTTGATGATGTCGAATACCTGCCGCAGCATCTCCCGCAGATCCAGAAGCGCGCCGATGGTGCGCGAGATATGATAATGGATATATAATTCGTTCAGCTTTTTTTCGAGCAGGTCGCCAAGCCCTTTTTCGCGGGCATGCGCGTCATTCAACTCCCGCTCGAGCTGGACGATTTTTTCCGATAAATCCTCATCTGACATAGTTACTCCTAAGATCCAGATCCGCGCATACGAGCAGCGTTGGTCCGGACGCGCTCACTGCGCTTTCGGCTGTGCCGGCTGTATCGGGACCGGCGTTGGCTGTGCCTGCGATGCCGGGGGAACCGGGGGGGCGATCAAGGTATTTTTGGCATCGGGGGCCGGTTTTACCGGGGCCGGTGGCGCGGCCTCCTGTTTTGTCGCAACCATCGGGACCATTGGCGGGTTTTCGATGATGATGACGGTCTTATGGTCCTTGATCCTGAACCCGAGCTCAGGCTGTTTTGCCGCGTAGGCGGCGGCAATGAGCGCGTCCTGGCTTACCCCGTTCTTTTCAAAGTCCCTGATAAGGGCGGAGGATCGCTCCGCGGCAAGTGTCCGTGCGTCTTTCGCGGGTATTTTCTTTCTTCCCTTGCCCCGCGCTGGAACGGCCGCGGTCGAGTTCCCGATATACATGATCTTGCCTTTCAGTGAAGCGCTTTTCAGCAGAGCGGCAAGGTCCGATCGCAGTTGCGGACTTTCTTTTGCAAAGGTATAGGAGTCGGTCAGGTAGAGCAACTGTTCGGAGATGTTTACGATGACCTTATTGTCCGCCGCCACTATGACTTCCGCTTTGCCTGATTTGAGCTCCTTGCCGAGACCGGCGCTGAGGGCCTCGACCGCCGGTTTGAGCCACTGGGTTTCCTGGTTTGCCTTTTCTTTTAATTTTATCAATTCACCATTGGCCTTCTCATACGCCGGCAGGCCGGCTTTCATCCGCGCATAATCCTCTGTCAGGGGCTTGTACGTTTTGGTATAGAACACGGCCCCGGCGCCGAGCGTCACGACGAGCAATGCCGTCACCACAGACGTTGTGATCTTCATCAACATACTAAAACCTCCATGATTATTACCGCAGCGAGGCAACCGCTTTTTCTATTCTGTCGAGTCCCTTTTGAATAGTTTCCATGGACGTGGCATAGGAGAGCCGGATATACGGTTCCGCGCCGAAGGCCTCGCCCGAAACAAGCGCCACCTTTGCTTCTTCAAGCAGATAGGCAGCGAGCGCCGATGAATTATTTATCGGTTTCCCCTGGACGGATTTTCCATAGAGCCGCGCAACGTTCGGGAAGGCATAGAACGCTCCCACAGGCATCAGGCAGGACATCCCCGGTATTTTGTTCAGCCGCTCAACCATATATTTTCTTCTTTTGTCGAATTCGACGTTCATGATCCTGATAAAATCCTGGGGCCCGCGGAGCGCTTCGAGGGCCGCTTTCTGGGAGATGGAGCACGGGTTCGAGGTGCTTTGGCTCTGGATATTGGCCATGGCGGTGATGATATCTTTGGGGCCGGCGGCGTAGCCGATGCGCCAGCCGGTCATGGCGTGGGACTTGGACACGCCGTTCACCACGAGGGTCAGGTCCTTGATCGCCCGGCCGAACGAGGCGATGCTGAAATGCGTGAGCCCGTCATAAAGCAGTTTTTCGTAAATCTCGTCGGAGATCACGTAGATCTTGTGCTTCACCGCGATTGCCGCGAGCTCTTCGAGGGTTTTTCCGTCGTACGCGAGTCCGGTGGGATTGGAGGGGCTGTTCAGCACCAGCGCCTTTGTCTTTTTAGTGATGGCCTGTTCGAACTTCCGCGCCGAAAGCTTGAAGCCTTCCGCCTCCGTGGTCTCGACGATGACGGGTGTGGCATCGTTCAAGAGCGCCTGGTCGGGATAGGAGACCCAGTAGGGGGAGGGGATGATGATCTCGTCACCGGGATCGAACAACGCCTCTGCTATATTATAAAGGCTGTGTTTTGCCCCGCATGAGACGAGGACCTGGGATTTTTCATAGGCGAGGTTGTTGTCTTTTTTGAATTTTTCTATGACCGCTTCTTTCAGCTCGTCCGTGCCGCCGGCGGGAGTATATTTGGTGAACCCCGACTGGATAGCCCTGATGCCCGCCTGCTTCACGTTCTCAGGCGTGTCGAAATCCGGTTCTCCCACTCCGAAATCCACAACATCGAGCCCCCGCGCCTTCATGTCTTTGGCTTTTGCCGCTGTGGCCAGCGTGGGGGAGGGCTTGATGGCCTGCGCTCTTTTTGCAATACCCATGCTCTCGCAATTCCCTTTCTTTCAATAAATACGATGATGATTTTTGATGGATGTAATTAGCATAGTAGCAGGGCAAAGTCAATGACTTTCTGTGGCAACTCCATCCCCTGAGCGCTTTTCGCCGCCTCTTGCGGGATCATTTCCGCGCGGATTTTTGCAGCGTTGTTCGCAGAACGTCCCGGGCTCTATTAAACATTGTTTTGTACGTTTCCGAGCAATAGTCGAGGTAGGTATAATCGAGGGGAGTAAAGCTCCGGTTTTTATTGATGTAGCGGAGCGTTACTTCGGCATAGATGCCTTTGCCGAGGTAAAGCCGGTGGGTGTAGTCCTTGCTGGTTGCAAGCACGACCTTGGCTTCGGTCACGTATCCGGGGTCGAGGTTGATCCTGCGTCGCGCCGTATTCGCTGTCTGAATTATGAGTTTGTTTTCAATCCCGGCGGCGATCAATTTTATTGCCGGCAGCTCTCCGGGGTCTATCAATTGCTCGAAAAATATAAACTTCCGTAAAATGCCTGGTCCCATTTCTTCCTGATAGAAATCCGAATTAGTCCATGGAACCGGCCCGCTTTGATAATCGATGGGGCCATATTCCCTGCAAGCAAGATCCGCGCACAGGTCGAACAGCGCGGGTTCAGGTGAAAGCATCCCGATGAAAAGTTTGACGGGTATCGGACTCCGTATTTCTCTCATAATGGTCGCTGACTGTTCAGCAGAGTATATCACAAAACAAAGATTGAAGGCCTTACGATATTGCCGCGCCAGAGGTTGGGCATGGGGATTATATCGTGCTTGACAAAGACGGCGGGTTTGATATATTTTTGAAATGCAAATTACACGTGAGGGAGAGTACGGGATACGAAGTGTCTTATAACTTGCGCGTCAGCCGTTCAACAAGGCGTACGTCAGGAGCTCAGCAATGAACATGCCCCACGTAACCATCCATCTGCCCGCGTGGGTTGATGCCTGCTTGGAGACCGCCCCCAAAATATTCAAAAACGTGGAAGACCGAATGCGGTTCGTTCTGGACCTTTCTCGCCGGAATGTACGGCACGGAACCGGAGGCCCTTTCGCTGCCGCGGTTTTCGAGAAGGGCGGGAGCTTGGTGGCCCCGGGTGTCAACCTGGTAGTCTCCTCGAAGTGCTCTGTATTCCACGCGGAGATCGTGGCGCTGGCCCTTGCGCAACGGGTCCTGGGCAGATACGATCTCAGCGACGGAGGACGGCTGCACTACGAGCTCTTTGCCTCTGCGGAGCCGTGCGCCATGTGCTTTGGCGCTGTCCCGTGGTCCGGGGTGAAACTGCTCGTGTGCGGCGCTCGTGACGAGGACGCCCGGGACATCGGCTTCGATGAAGGGCCCAAGATGCCCGGCTGGGTTTCAGCGCTCAACGAGCGCGGCATAGCAGTGCAGCGCGACGTGCTGCGCCCCGATGCCGTGGCCGTGCTTCGGGATTATGCGGCGGCGGGAGGGCCGATCTATAACGCCGGTCGTCCGAGAGGGGCCTCCTCAGGAGGGGCATGAAATACATGTATGAGCATTATGGCGGTCTTCGGGCCCGGCGCTTTTTTTGCATAAAATGTCCTGCACAATAAACTTGACAATGAATTCCCGCCTGTGTATTCTGTAAGTCCAATTAATTATCCGATTAGTTAAATAACTATCATGACGAAATCACGCAAAAAAGCATCGGTCGGCCGCCGTCCCAGGGCAAAGGGATCGGACATGAACACAAGGGCCGATATCCTTTCCGCCGCGCGCAAGGTGTTCGCGCTCAAAGGGTTTTCCGGGACATCTATGCGCGAGGTTGCCGAGTCGGCCCGGGTCAACAAGGCCATGATCTACTACTATTTCCAGGACAAGGTCGAGCTCTACCGGGCCGTGTTGTCGGACTCTTTCAATGCCTTGAAGGACATCTGGAAGCATGACGTCTTCCAGGGAAATGCCTCTGCGCGGACAAAGATTCGTAAATATATCGATGGCTATATACGTTTTCAGCATAATAATGATGAGCTCCGGAAGATACTCGCTATGGAATTTTCCACGGAGGGCATAAAGGGCGATCACATGAAGTGGGTCGCAAAGAACTTTTTCGCGGAAAATCATGCCTCCCTCGTGGCAATCCTTGAAGCAGGCATGCGGTCCGGTGAATTGAAGAAGATTGACCCGTTTATGGCCGCGATTGCATTGATCGGCATGATCGTTCATGTTTTTGTCTATATGCCTATTGCGCCATATTTGCAAAAAAAGAGGGTCGATATATCGTCGGTGAAACTCGGAGCTTTCGTTAATGAGCTGTTCTTCCGCGGAGTCAGCGCTCCGAAAGTCAACCGAAAACGAATTGAAAATCCGGGGGGGCGATCATGAAAAGTTCGATCATGCCGAGCAGGGCTTTGTTGGGGGTCGCCCTGATCACGGCAATCATGGCAGGCGCGGCGGCCATGGCGGCCGAAGACAGGGTGTATACACTTGAGGATGCATATCATGCGGCTCTCGGCACAAATGAATTCGTGAAGATCGCGGAAGAGGGCGTTGTGCAGTCGGACAACCGGATAGACCAGGCATGGAGCTATGCTTATCCGCGCCTGACGGGCCGGGCCGCATTTACGAAGTATAACGACACCTTGCCGGCCGACGGCGGTTCGTTCATTTTTCAGCCGAACGAACAGTTCTGGGCCGGTCTTATCCTGACCCAGCCGCTCTATACCGGCGGCAGGACCATGGCGGCCATCCGCACAGCGGAAAAAATGCAGACAGCGAGCAAAAGCAGCCTGTCCGTCGCCGGACAGGAAATTTTGATCAAGGTGGCCGAGGCTTACTATGGCGTGCTTATGGCGCAAAAGTCCGTCGAGATCATCCGCGGTTCGCTTGAGCGCATGGAGCGCCACAAGCGGGTGACGCAACGCGAGGCCTCAACGCGGAAGAGCAGGGCGAACGCCTCGGCGCTGCTTCGCGCTGACACGCTCGTGAGCCAGGCCAGAATCAACCTGATTCGGGCCGAGAATGGCCTCCGGGTGTCGCGAGAGAAGCTGAAGCTGCTGACAAAACTTCCCGTTAATGCCCGCCTTGCCGAACCCCGGGCGCAGGGACAACCCGTGGAGGCACTGGAGAACCTTAAGGAGGCCGCGCTCAAGAACCGTGATGACTATGCCGTCGCGAAACTAAACCAGAGCATTGCCTCTGAAAACATCACGATCGTTAAAGGCGGACATTATCCTCAGATCTACGCGGAGGCGGCGCTGACGTACCAGGATTCACGCCCCGCAACGTTAATGGACGCGACTACCTTTTACGGCGGACTTCGGCTGGAGGTGCCTTTTTTTGAAGGAGGCCTGATGAAGTCCGAGGTTGCAGACGCCAGATCCAAACAGCGGCAGGCGGAGTTTTCCACCGAGGCTCTGCGCCAGGCCATAGAATCAGAGGTCCACGAAGCGTATATGAACCTCCAGACCGTAACGTCTGTGCTGGAGACCGCACAACTCCAAATGAGCTACGCCAAAGACAACTTTGTCGCCGTTGAACGGATGTTCGGCGAGGGACTGGTCACGAGTTTGTCTCTGATCGACGCTGAGCAGGCGCTGAGTTTGTCCGAACGGGAACTGGCGAACGCCTCCTATGACCGGCAACTGGCGCTCTTGCGGCTCAAGAAAAGCATAGGGATGATGAAAACGGAATTTTGACGTATTCGTATTCGTATCGGCAATGGATCTGTGGATTGATAAAGGGTAAAATCGGAGTTCAATATGAGGGTCTTTGTTTTCCCGGACCCTCCTTATCAAACGAGGCTCCATCATGCGACTTCCTGAAATAGCGATCAAACGTCCGGTGTTTATTACCATGGTGGGCCTTGCGCTCATCGTGTTCGGCATTATCGCCTTTCCCAAGCTTGCGCTTGACCTTTATCCAAAGGTAGATTTCCCCGTGGTGAACATCACCACCAAACTTGTCGGCGCAAGTCCGGAGATCATGGAGGTCGACGTTACGGACCTCATAGAAGAAACCGTCAATACTGTCAGCGGCGTCAAAGCTATTACCTCCCGCAGCCTGGAGGAATATTCAATCGTCACGGTGGAGTTCTACCTCGAACGGAACGTGGATCAGGCCGCGCAGGACGTCCGGGACAAGGTGGCCGCAATAAAGAACCGGCTGCCCAGAGACACCGAACCGTCGGTGATCGAGAAGATAAGCGCCGAGGACCAGCCTATCGTCTGGATCGCGGTCTGGGGCGAGCGCACGGTCAAGGACCTGACGCACTATGCCGACAAGGTCCTGAAGCGAGACATAGAGAAGATCCCCGGCGTAGGTTCGGTGACCATGAGCGGCGGCCGGAGCCGTCAGGTGCGCATCTGGATAGACCGTCAGAAGATGGATGCCGAGGCCCTGACCGCGGACGACGTCAAACTGGCACTGGGGCGGGAACATCGCGAGGTACCGGGAGGACGGGTTGAAAACTCCCTTACGGAATATATCGTAAAGACCAAAGGTGAATATGAAACGCCCGAGGCCTTCAATGAACTTGTGGTAGCCTACCGGCACGGCAGGTTGATCAAACTTCGCGACATCGGACATGCCGAGGACGGGCTTGAGGAAGAGCGGTCGCTTACCCGGTTCAACGGCAAACCCGCAGTGGGACTTTCCGTGAAGCGTCAGTCCGGAGAGAATACCGTGGCCGTCGCCGAGAGGGTAAAGGCGGCTGTCGCTCAGGTCAAGCCGCCCGAGGGCATGCAGCTCGATATCACGTTCGACCAGTCCAGGTTCATCCGCCGTTCCATCGAGGAGGTACAGGTTTCTCTATGGCTCGGGTCCGTGCTGGCGGTTCTGATCATCTTTGTTTTTCTCAGAAGCATCAGGAGCACGCTGATCAGCGCCGTGGCCCTGCCGACCTCGGTCATTGCTACCTTTGCCTTCATCCAGATGTTCGGGTTCACCCTGAATGTCATGACCATGCTCGGCCTGTCGCTTTCCATCGGCATTTTGATCGACGACTCCATTGTGGTGCTTGAAAACATTTACCGCAGAATGGAGGAAGGGCAATCGCCCATGCAGGCGTCCCTTGATGGGGCCTCGGAGATCGGACTGGCGGTTATGGCCACGACGATGTCCATCGTGGCCGTATTCGTGCCCGTTGCCTTTATGAAAGGCATTGTCGGCAAGTTCTTTTTCGAGTTCGGCATCACGGTGGCGGTTGCGGTGCTTGTTTCGCTCTTTGTGTCGCTGACGCTCACGCCCATGATGACGTCGCGGTTTTTGAGCTATCGGAAAAAGCACGGCAAATTGTATCTCTTCCTTGAAAAAGGCTTTGACGCTATCTTTGGACTGTATCCGCCTCTTCTTGCCCTTGCGCTCAGGCATCGGTGGAAGGTTATCCTTCTTGCCGGGCTGAGTGTGCTCGCGGGTCTTATGCTTTTTGGAGTTCTGGGCAAGGAATTTATGCCCGCTGAAGACCAGGGGAGATATATGGTCAGGCTTGAAGCGCCGATTGACTACTCCCTTTCCCGCTCGGACGGCGTCATGCGCAAAATCGACGAGGCGCTCCGAAAGCGTCCTGAGGTCAAAAGCACGTTCTATGTGACCGGTTCGGACCTGACGCCTGATGTCAATAAGAGCAGAATCTATGTGAACCTGAAGGAGCGGAAGGACCGCGGCATCATCCAGTTGGATTCCATGACGCAGGTCCGGGAATTTCTTGCCAAAGAGGCCGACATAAAATCATCTGTGGAAATGATCTCGATGGTCGGAGGCGGCATGAGGTCGGTTCCCATCCAGCTTATGATACAGGGGAGGGACCTCGAAGACCTGAACAGGCGGACGATCGCCATCAAGGACGAATTTTCAAAAATTCCCGGCATCGTTGACGCTGATACGTCGATCGAGACGGGCAAGCCGGAAGTGCGGATACGGATTGATCGCGACAAGGCCGCGAACTTCGGCGTCAGCGCATCGTCCATAGGCAATACGGTCAACACCATGATCGGCGGCGAGATCGTCGGCAAATACAAGGACGAAAAAGAGGGTGAACGGTATGATATTGTCGCGCGTCTCGCGCCGTCTGAACGGGACCGTCCCGAAGATATTAATGCCCTCCTGGTCCGGTCCTCGACAGGCGAGCTGGTGCAGCTGAAGGATATCGCTTCGATCAGGACAGGAAAGGGGCCGACGGTCATCATGCATTACAACCGGCAGCGGGCCGCGACGCTCTTTGCGGACACGGCCAAGACCAAGCCCATGGCCGAGGCCATGACGGATCTGAACGGGATTGTGGCAAAACAGGCGACGCCGGACATCTCGACGCGCTACGTTGGCATGGCTGATGCCATGCTGGACTCTTTTACAAACATGATGATCGCCATGGTCATCGCGGTCATCATGGTCTATATGATCCTGGCGTCCCAGTTTGAAAGCTTCGTCCATCCCTTCACCATCATGTTCTCGCTGCCCGTGAGCCTGATAGGCGCCATGGGCCTGTTGTTCCTGACCGGAGAGCGCGTTCAGATCTTCAGCCTCATCGGTGTGATCATGCTGATGGGCCTGGTGACCAAAAACGCAATTCTCCTGGTGGACTATACGATTACGCTCCGGGGCCGGGGCCTGTCCCGTGAAGAGGCTCTTATGAAAGCCGGTCCGGTCCGGCTGAGGCCGATCGTCATGACCACGGCGGCCATGGTCTTCGGAATGCTGCCCACGGCGCTCAAATTCGGGGAAGGCGCGGAAACCCGGGCGCCCATGGCCATTGTTGTGATAGGCGGCCTGATCACCTCGACGCTGCTTACACTCGTCGTCATTCCGGTCGTGTATACGCTTGTCGATGATCTGGAAAACCGCTTTAAGAAGAGGAGCAGCCGCGAGGTGTGAGAGCGGGAGCGCATAAGGGGGAAACCCCTTGCACGCCCGCCTTACTCCTTCCGCCTTATGGTTTCACCATCATTATTGTGCTCAAACTCGGTCATATCATATACTCCAACTGCTTCCCGCCCCATGCCGGGATCATCACGAAAACGGTCCCCTTCCCGTTCAAGCTGGTGGAGGGCGTCCCTACGGAGCTGAACCGCCTGCTCTATGAGGGAAAGGTCGATGTGTCGCCGTCTTCATCCATTGAGTATGCCATGCATCCGGGACGCTACCATCTTTTGCCGACCCTTTCGATCACCTCGAAGAACAAGGTCATGAGCATCCTCCTTGAAAGCAGGGTCCCGATCGAAGCTTTGGACAAAAAAACAGTCGCTCTGACCACCGCATCCGCCACCTCAGTGGTTCTTCTCCGCATTTTGCTGGAAATACGGTATAACCTCGATCCGGGATACACCCGGTATGAGCAGGGTGTGGAGGACCCTTCCGGGCAGGCCGATGCAATGCTCACGATCGGCGACCTGGCGCTCACGAAGGCGCCGCTGCCCGGGTTCCTCTATCGCTATGACCTCGGAGAACTCTGGCATGAATTCACCGGTCTTCCGTTCGTATTCGCGCTCTGGCATGTGAACCGCAAAAAGAACATCGATCGTGACATTGCCGCGCTGTATGATATACTCATAACATCGAGAGCGTATGGAAGCTCGCATCTGCGGGACCTGGCAACCTCACAGGCAGTTCGGTTCAATGTCCCGGCGGACCTGCTTTTCTCGTACTGGAATTCATTCAGCTATGATTTCGGAAACAATGAACAAAAAGGACTGCTCGCCTTTTACGGGTATGCCGCCGAGCTCGGCGCGATCGAACCGGTAACGGCGCTGCGGTTCTGGACAAAATAAATTGTCTTCTAAAAACCCCGGGATGGACCTCCGCAGCATGAATAATTCTATTCGGGAGCGCAGACGCCATGTCAATGGCCCATACTGACAAGCTCGAACATGAACATGGTCACGAACAAGGGCCAACTCAAGGTCCGCGCGGGATTTCCGGCGGCGGGAAAAAAGATCTTCTGATCGCGTTTTCCATCACGTTCCTGATGATGGTCGCCGAGGTGATCGGCGGATTGCTCTCGAACAGCCTTGCTCTTCTGTCGGACGCCGGCCATATGCTGACCGACAACCTCGCCCTCCTGCTCTCGTTCTTTGCAATGACCTTTGCCTCCTTACCGGCAACGGACCGCAAGACCTTCGGGTTCTACCGGCTTGAGATCCTTGCCGCCTTCGTGAACGGCATCGTGCTTGTTGTGATATCGCTCTACATCATATACCACGCCTATCTGCGAATGGTCCATCCCCAGCCGGTACAGGGCATGCTGATGCTGGTCATTGCGGTCATCGGCCTGGTCGCGAACATCATCGGCGCGCTGTTTCTGTTCAAACACAGCCATTCCAGCCTTAACATACGCGGCGCCTATCTGCACATCGTCGGAGACGCGCTCTCGTCCGTCGGCGTGGTCGTCGGGGGAGTCGTCATTCTCTACACCGGCTGGTATTTGATCGACCCGGCGCTGAGCGTCATGATCTCGCTGGTGATCATCTACGGAGCATGGTCTCTCGTGAAGGAATCGGTGAATATCCTCCTCGAGTCGGCGCCCGCGCATATTAATATCGACAGCATTGCCGCGGAGCTTGCAAAGATCAAGGGCGTACGCGAGGCCTACCACATCCATCTCTGGTCCATCACCTCCGGCGTCTATGCCCTGAGCGCCCATGTGCTCATCGACGATCGGCTGGTCAGCGGCAGCAGGGAACTGAATGACCGGATCAGGAAACTCCTCTCCGAGAAGTTCAAAATTCTCCACAGCACCATTCAACTGGAGTGCGAGAAGTGCGACATGGGACCGTCGTGCAGTTTGTCCGGCGATGTTCTGAAGCGCGGCGAAACAACGGCCGGCGGCGCGCACTGATGAGGTCCTGTCCCGAACGAGATACGATGAGGTTGCCATGAACCATATCGGCCGCAAACTATACCATCTCATAGGAGGGCTCGGGCTTCTTTCGCTGTATTTCATCATGGGAAGAGACCGGGCGCTTGTATTCTATGCGGTGTTGTTTATCATTGCGTTGGGCCTCGATATCCTTCGGCTCACGGTCCCGGCTGTGAATACCATCATGTTTACCCGGTTCAGCAGCTTCATTCGGAAGAACGAGGCGCATACGCTCACCGGCACAGCGCCGTATATCCTCGGCATCGGCCTGTCGTTGTATGCCTTTTCCCAGCCAATAGCGACAGCTGCGATCTGTTTTCTTGCCGTCGGCGATGTCGCCGCGACAACGATCGGGGAACGTTACGGAAGAACGAAGATCGGAAAGAAGAGCCTGGAGGGCACGTCCGCCTTTGTCATTGCGGCGCTCGGGGCAGGAGGCGTCCTCTTGCTTATCGGATCGGGGACCAACCCGTGGGTAATGGTCCTCGGAGCGCTGGTGGCCGCGGGAGCGGAGCTCTTAACGCTCCCGGTAAATGACAACCTGGTGATCCCGATCGTGTCCGGCGGGGTCATGGAACTCGCTTTGCGGCTGATTCGATGAGGTCGTCCAACTGAATATGACTGTAATCAAGGACAGGCTCAAACAATTCATTATCATTACAGCGGCGTTTATAAACGTGTTGACTCTGAATCCGGTCAACGCAACGGAGAGGCTCACGCTCCACGGCTGTGTCGAACTTGCAATCAGGAACCAGCCGGCGATCAAAGCGGCGCGGGAGAATGTCAACGCCGGTCAGGGGCGCGTTGCTCAGGCCGCGTCTCCCTATTTGCCGCAGGTAAGCGCAAGTACGGGTTACGCGGAGAGCCGTTCATCAGGAGGCGCCCTGGGAGACAGCATATCTAAAACCTATACAACTTCGCTGTCGGCAAACCAGATACTGTATGACTTCGGGAGGTCCGGCAATACGCTCGATGCGGCGCGTTTTGGAACGCGATCGGCTGAACGCGATGCCGAGCGCGTCGTCAGCGAAGTGATCTTGAACGTCAAACGGTCATACTATGCTCTGCTCGCGGCCGGGAAGCTCATGGCGGTGGCGCGGAAGGCGCTTGAGCAGGCGGAAAGCCATCTCAGGCAGGCGGAGGCTTTTTTCCGGGCCGGCTCAAAACCGCGCTTTGATGTGACGCGCGCTGAAGTGGAATTGAACGACGCGAAGCTCGGCGTCATCAATGCGAAGAACAGTGTGCGGCTTCGTACGGTTGAACTGCAAAATGCCATGGGTCTTGATCCCGGGAAGGAGCTCGAAATCGAGGATATTCTATCCGCTCAGGTCGTTATCCCCGAGATGAAACAAGCTCTGGATGAGTCGGCCAAAAGCCGGCCGGAGCTGCTCAAGCTTGAGGCTGACATTGAGGCGGCGCGGGCAAAGGTCAAAGCTGAAGAGTCGGATTACTTTCCGAGTCTTTCCGTGAATGGCGCGTACAATTGGGCGCGCGGCACGGCCGAAATGGGGATGTTCAAGGGTGACATTCAGAACAGCTGGAACGCCGGCATAATCCTGACCATGCCTTTGTTCGAAGGAGGCGTCACGAAGGGCAGGGTAGGCGAGGCCCGCGCCAATCTGGGCGCGCTTGAGGCGCAACGCGACACGGTGAAACAATCCATCCTTATTGAGTTGCATCAGGCCTACGCCGATATCGAGAGCGCGGCCGCGCGCATAGCGGTGATGGAGTCGTCCCTCAGGAATGCGCGCGATAACCTCGAACTGGCCCAGGGCAGATACCAGGCCGGGGTCGGCGTCACCATCGAGGTGACGGACGCTCAGGTCGCCTCGGTAAATGCGGAGACCAACCACGTCCAGGCGCTCTATGATTACCAACTTGCCGCTGCGAGGCTTTTTAAAGCAATGGGGAAGATGGAATGAGAGCGGAGTTCCGGCCACCCGCTTCAAGGGACCATCCCGGCGAAACATCGAATGAGCGCGGAAAGAGAGCGAAAAACAAATGCCTACCAGAGAGGTGATATTCACCATCATGCTGCCGATCAGGAGCGTATGGAGTTTTATGATCGACCGGAAGGAGGTCGGCTGTCTTTTCCCGGGATGCAAGGGTGTTGAGATCCTGAGCGAGCTGGATTCCATCTGGTCGATCAGGATGTCTCTTGGTCCTTTCAGCCGGACGATCGAGATGCGCGCGCATACTACCGAGATGGTCGAAGAGCAGCGGTTGGCGTGGATTGCGACGCATGAACACCTGAGCACCTCGGGCATAGTATCGTTCAGAAAAATATCAGACGATGAAACGGAGCTCACCTATCACCTCGAGGGGCATGTGACCGGCCACTTTTCCATTCTTCAGGACATGGTGGTAGCGGAAAAGCTCGGAGAGGTGACCCGAGGTTTTATGAAGGCAATCAAGGAACGGCTTGAGTATAACGCTCAGCTTGAAAACTGAGCGCAACGGACCCACTGAGGGCATGGCATGTCGATCATAGGCAAACTGGTAAAAAGCAAAGCAGCGTGGACTGTCCTCATCGCACTGGTCCTCATCACGGTCTTTATCATCGGCGGGAATAAGCCCATACGGGTGAAGGCCGTTGAGCTCAAACCGGGAGAACTCCGCGTTATTCTAAACGCAACGACCACCTCAACGGTAAAGTCCGAGACGGAGGTAACGCTCTCGGCGCAGCGGACAGGAAGGGTGATTAAGCTCCCGGTGAAAGAAGGCGACCCTGTCAGGGCCGGAGCGCTCATCGCCCGGCTCGACCTGTCCGAAGAAGCGGTCCAGTCGGAGAACGTTCTGGCCCAGAGCAAAGCCACCTATGTGGAATCGGAAAAGAACCTTGCTCGCGTCAAGGAACTGTTCGAGAAGGGGATGGTGTCACAGCAGGACCTCGACGTCGCGCGCAGGGCCTACGAGATCGCGCGAGCACAGTATGAGGCCTCGGCGGAGGATGTAAAGGTAAAAAGCGATTATTCGGTCATCCATGCGCCCTTCGACGGCGTGATCGCGAAGAAATACACCGAGGTGGGCGAACTGCTGCTGCCGGGCAAGCAGATCGTAACGATCGTGAATCCCGACAAGGTCTACGTTCTCGCGACGATAGACGAGGTGGACGTTGGGAGGCTTCGTCCGGACCAGCCGGTGATGCTGACCGTTGACGCGTTTCCGGGCGAAAAGTTCCCGGGAGCTATTAAGCGGATCTCATCGATCGTGAGCGGAGGCAGGCTTGAGACGCGTACGGCCGACGTCTGGATTTATTTTAATGAGCGCTACGCAAAGATCAAACCCGGAATGTCGGCTGACGTTGAGATCCTGGTAGCGACGCTCCCGTCCGTGCTGTCGGTCCCGTCGCAGGCGGTCATCGAACGGGATGGGAAAAAACAGGTCTTTGCCGTGAACGGGAAGAACATCAAGCCCGGCGCAAAGGTCGTCGCAAAGCTCAAACCTATCGAGATCGGAGAAACGAATTGGAGTTTCACGCAGGTGACAAAAGGGCTCAATGAAGGTGAATTCGTTATTACCACGCCGGAGGTCGAAGAGCTGAAGGACGGGGCGAAAGTGGTCCTTGAGTAAACTGAAAGTGAGGAGTTCGAAAGCGCCATCATGATCGAACTTTCCAACATAACCAAGATCTACCGCATGGGAAACGTGGACATCACCGTGCTTTCCAATGTTTCTCTGAGCGTACGAAAGGGAGAGCTCATCGCCGTCATGGGACCGTCAGGTTCCGGAAAATCCACGCTCATGAACATGATCGGATGCCTGGACCGGCCAACGAGCGGCACGTACCGCTTCGAGGACCGGGAGATCAGTTCGATGACCGACGATGAACTCGCGTCGATCAGAAATGTCAAGATCGGTTTTGTTTTTCAGACCTTCAACCTCCTGCCTCGCTTTTCAGCGCTCAAGAACGTTGAATTGCCGCTTGTCTACAGCGGCGTCCCCGCGCGCCTGCGCGCGGAGCGCGCCATGCCGCTGCTCCGGCAAGTAGGCCTCTCCGATCGCATGTATCACAAGCCGACGGAGCTGTCCGGCGGGCAACAGCAGCGCGTGGCCATCGCGCGGGCGCTGGCGAACCATCCGCCGCTTCTGCTCGCGGACGAACCCACGGGCAATCTCGACAGCCGCTCAGGCGTTGAAATATTGAACATCCTCACCGGGCTCAACGAACAGGGGGTCACGATCATGATCGTGACGCATGACAAGGACGTTGCGGCGAGGTGCAAGCGGACCATCAATCTGAAGGACGGGCGGATCATCAACGACCGGGTGAATGCATGAATTTACTGGAAACCTTCCGTGTCGCCTTCGAAGCCATCATGTCCAACAAAGTCCGCTCGGGACTCACCATGCTCGGGGTGATCATCGGCGTCATGGCCGTGATCCTGCTCGTGTCCATCGGCGAGGGCGCGCAGGTGTACATCACAAAAGAGTTGACCGGCCTCGGCACGAACCTCCTCATTATCACTCCCGGGAAGACCTCCACGCGCGGCGGATTTCATCCGCCGTCGGCGGGCACGGCGCGCAAGCTCACCTATGACGATTCACTCGCGCTCAGGCGCCGCGCCTGGCTCCTGACCGATGCCGTCCCGCTCGTGTTCGGGACGGGAAAGATCAAATACCAGAATATGGGCCGTGACATGATGATAATCGGAACAACTCCGGAATTTCAGCGGGTGCGCAATCTTTTTGTGGGCACCGGAAATTACCTTTCACAGGGTGACGTTGATTCCAAGAGCAAGGTGATCGTCCTCGGCACGAAGGTAAAAGAGGAGCTTTTCGGCGCGGAGAACCCGCTCGGCAAAGTGGTGACGCTTTCCGATGCGCGGTATCGGGTCATCGGCGTGATGCAGAAGAAAGGGACCAGCCTGGGCATGGACATCGACGATATCGTCTATGTTCCCGTAACGAGCGGCCAGGAGCTGTTTGATACGGACGCGCTCTTTGAGATCATCGCATCGACCCCGCGGTCCGAAGATGTCGACCGCGCCATAGCCCAGATCAAGGACATCCTGATCAGGCGGCATGCCCACAAAGAGGACTTTACGATCCAGACCCAGGGGGCCATGCTCTCAACGATGAACACAATCCTCAGTGTGTTGACCGCCGTGCTCGGGGGTATCGCGGGCATTTCATTGCTTGTGGGCGGCATCGGCATCATGAACATCATGCTGGTGTCGGTGCGTGAGCGCACTCGTGAGATCGGCATCAGAAAAGCCCTTGGCGCCCGGAACAAGGACATCATGGCGCAGTTCATGATAGAGGCGATAACACTCTCCGGGGCCGGCGGCGTCATCGGCATTCTGCTGGGCGTCGGCCTGGCGCTCCTCATTCCTCTCTTTGTGACGGTCCTTCCCACGAGCGTCTCGGCCTGGTCCATCATCATGGCCTTTACGTTCTCGGCGGCTGTCGGCGTGTTCTTCGGGGTCTATCCCGCGCGCAAGGCCGCGCTCCAGGACCCCATCCATGCGCTGCGATACGAGTAGTTTATCAGGCGGTTCCCGCTTCACGTGCTGCCGGACCGATTTGTAAAGATCAGGTATTGCGGCCTGTTTGGAAAAAGATGCCGCAGGAAGAAACTCGACCAAGAAAGGTCAGGACATTCCCGACATACCGAAGAGCCACCGCTATGTGAATAGACCAGACCTGGAAAAAGTATTTATAGAAAGCGTACTGCGCGACAGAGAGAAACGGAACAAAATGATTATTGAAGCAGTTCAGAAATACGGGTATACTCAACGACAGATAGCCGCTCATTTACACATGCATTACTCAACCATCAGCGATCTGGTGAGTCCTTAAAAAAGTATTGCCACTATTGTTATAATAAAACGTATTTGAGGAGACCAAATGAAAGCATTGACAATTTCAGTATTATTTTTAACTGTGATTTTAGGATGTGTATCCTATAACCCAGGTGTATTCCCCGTTGGGGGTTTATCAAACGATGTGAATGTCCATGTTGATAATGGCGTTAAAGTTTTTGTAAATATTCCAGACTTCCCCGCGAATAACATATTTAGTTGTGATTTGGACGCTAAAGGACTTGTGCCAGCATATATTAGCATTACAAACAATAGTGCAGAGCACTATAGTTTCTCAAAGAAAGATATTAATTATGAATACTTACCTGCTACACAAGTTGCTGAAATATGTGGATTCAATGTTATTAAACATGGAGGGATTTTCTTTTTTCGCGTACTTTCAATTAATAATGCTATTAAGGACGACTATGTATCCAAAGACATTCCAGAAGAGGATGCAATCGCTCCTGGAGGAAATCTTAGTGGGGTAATTTTTCTTAAAAAGAATCAGCATTGTCCGGTTAGCAACTTGCATTCAAAGGAGGCAATAAAAAAGCACAATATTCTATCGTTCGGTCACTATTAACTTGACATTTCGGAAAATGCGCGCAGACGAAATTTTCGTAAATACCTT
>Ga0315281_10002027_pt1 | contig 30108 bp, 26 predicted proteins | sample YL17G07_0_MG_FD_204540 | JGI IMG/M metagenome (GOLD analysis project Ga0315281, IMG submission 204540) | Sediment microbial communities from Yellowstone Lake, YNP, Wyoming, USA - YL17G07_0 | ecosystem: Environmental > Aquatic > Freshwater > Lake > Sediment | place: USA: Wyoming | collected...
AGCTCACCGGCTTCCCTGCCTCGTTCACGCCGGGTCAGCCCGCCGTGATGCAGCTCACCGGCATGCTCGATGTGCACGGTGTCAAGAAAGAGGTGACCTGGGAGATAAAGGCGAACAAGGCGGGAAACGTCCTCACCGGCCTCGCCACCGTGAAGTTCAATTTCGGCGAGTTCAACGTGCCCATCCCGAACATCGCCGGCACCGTCTCCGTGGATGACGGGCTGACGCTCCAGGTAACGATCGTGGCGCAGGTAGGCTGAGTTTGACTTCCAGATCAGGACTCGCGTGATATCGAGTGGATACTCCAGGAGAGGCTGTGGGTCGAGGCGGGTCGGACCATCACAACCGAGGAACTGCGCAGGCGGTTCGCATCGAAGGCGTGAACTCGGGCGCTCTCTTCGATTCGACCCGCGCCTACCGCTACCGCCTCCGGCGCACGTGGGATACGGGGCTGCCCTCGGTCGGCTTCATCATGCTGAATCCCAGTACCGCCGATCAGCACCGTGACGACCCGACCATCCGCCGCTGCCTTGGCTTCGCGCGGGCATGGGGGTCCGGGTCGCTGGAAGTGGTGAACCTCTTCGCGTTGCGCGCCACCTCGCCGGCTGCCCTCCTCGCATCGCCAGACCCCGTTGGGCCCGAGAACGACGAACACATACGTGCGATGGCTGCGCGGGTCGATCTCGTCGTCGCGGCGTGGGGGAATCACGGCGCGCGCTTCGGCCGCGACGCCGAGGTCGCCCGGCTCCTCGGGGGTCGCGTGACCTGCCTCCGGGTCACGGCGCAAGGCCAGCCCAAGCATCCGCTCTACGTCCCGGGCTCGGTGCGGCCTCAGCCCTGGAGAATGACGGTCCCCTCGCTGTAGCCGGGCTCCAGCAGCTTCGATTCGCGTGCCCGCCGGCCGAGTTCTTCGCGGATGGGGGTGATGTCCGTCCCGCCTTCGCGCGTGGATGGCGGCATCCAGTTGTCGTGGTGGCCGAGGACGATCGTCTTCGGCTTCAGGAGCTCCGCTTCCAGTCCCACGAACTGCGCGAGCGTCCCCTGGATCGGCTCGCTGTCGATGTTCCCCCGGCCCGCCGCCGCGAGGATGGCCACCGTCGGCTTGAGGTCGCGAAGGACGCCCGTCCAGCAGCCTGAGGTGTCCTGGTAGAAGATCGAGCCGACCGGCGTCTCGATGAAATAGGCGAGCGCACCGCCGATGTGGCGGCTGCCCGCGGAGGTCGCGAGGTGCTCCCGCATCTCCCGCGCCACCTGCGATTCCGGCTCGTTGCCACGCGCGGGTTGCGCGGCGCGCACGGCCGCTCGTTCGTCTTCGCAGAGGCCGAGGTGGCCGGTCAGCTCGCCGTCGGCACGGCCCGACGCGGGCGCCCAGATGCACGAATGGAGGCTCGGCACGACCCGGACCGTCACATCCGCAGCGAGCCGGTGGCGCTCCCCTCCCTGCGAAGGCGTGAGCTGTCCCTCCGGCACGTCCTTGTCGCGCATCACCCGGCAGGTTTCGTGTGAGCCGATGACCTGTGCGCCCGTGTTCCGCGCGATTACTTCCGCCCCCGCGATGTGGTCGAAGTGGCTGTGCCCGACGAGGACGAAGTCCGCCTTCGTCACTTCGCGGGTACTCAGCCCCACCGGCGGCGCCGAAGGGACGCGATCCATGTAGGCGTCCAGGAAGATGACCGTCTGGTCGATCGTGAGGCGAAACGTCGCGCAGCCCAACCAGTCGAGCGTGACCTTCATCGCGTTCTCCTCTAGCCCACCGTACCGGCTTCGCGCAGGGCCGCAATCTTCGCCGCGTCGAACCCGAGGCCCGAGAGCACCGCATCGGTGTGCTGGCCGATAACGGGGGCGGTGGTGCGTACCTGACCCGGCGTATCGCTCAGTTTCGGCCCGATGCCGATCTGCTTCACCTTGCCGATCGGAGAGTCGACCTCCACGACCATCCCCCGCGCGAGGTTGTGCGGGTTGGTGATCACGTTCTCCATCTCCAGCACCGGCGCCGCGCAGATGTCGTACTTCGACATGATCTCCATCCACTCGTCGGCCGTCTTTGTCGCGAAGATGGCGGTGTACTTCGCCTGCATCTCCGGGTGGATGGCACTCTCATGCTGGCCGCCCAGGTACTCTTCGAGGCCCAGCACGCGGCAAAGCGCCTCGTAAAAGTGCGGCTCGATGCTCCCGATGGAGAACCAGCGGCCGTCGCTGCATTTGTAGGTGTTGTACCAGGGCACCGACCCGTTGAGCATGAATTCACCCGGGCGGATCGGGCGTCCGCTTGAGAACAGGCCGCTGAACGCGCTCGTCATCAGCGAGAGCACGCCATCGCTCATCCCGATGTCGACGTTCTGTCCGCGGCCCGTCTTTTCGCGCGCGATGATGGCGAGGCAGATCGCGAAGGCGGCGGTCAGCCCGCCCCCCGCGAAGTCAGCGACGATGTTCACCGGGATCGCGGGAGCGCTCCCCGGCCGGCCGGTGACGCCCAGCGCCCCGCCAACCGAGATGTAGTTGATGTCGTGGCCCACGAGGTTGCTATAGGGGCCGGTCTGCCCGAAGCCCGAGATTGAGCAGCAGATGATCCGCGGGTTGATCTTCGCGAGCGTGTCGTAATCCACACCCAGGCGCTTTACGACCCCCGGCCGGAACCCTTCGATGACCACATCGGCGCTCTTCACCATCGAGTAGAAGATCTCGCGCGCCGCTTCGTCCTTGAGATTGAGGGCGATCGACTTCTTCCCCCGGCCGAGGGCGTTGTAGGCGGCGGCGCGTTCGGCACCATCGTTCCCGCGCAAACCGCCGCCAAGCTTCGCGGAGGCGCCGGGCACCGCTTCGACAAGTGTCACATCGGCGCCGAAGTCCGCGAGCAGCATCGAACAGTGCGGGCCGGGCGCCAGCCGCGAAAGGTCCAGGATCGTGATGCCATCGAGCGCCATTGCCATACGAATCAGCCTCCGGAGACGTGCGCCCTAGCATGGCGGCGCTGCCCGAGGCCCGCAACTTTCGGCCGGCTTAGTTCCCCGCTGTAGCCGCGACGGTAAACGACCAGGTTGTGGTTGTCCCGTTCGCGGTCACCGAGACTGCGTACGAGGCGCCCCGCACGAGCTGCTGCCGCGGGATGATCACGATGGCGTCGCGGCTGCCGAGGATGGCGCGGGCGAGATCCTGTATGGGCGCATCGGGGTTCACATAGTTCGTTTCGTCGTAGATGCAGTGGTCCAGCGCCTGGCCGCCAGAGGTGAGGGAATGTGCGGTCACGCTCGGAGTTATCGAGCCCGTTCCAAGAAGCAGGTAGATCGGGAGGCCGGCGGGCGCCCGGTAGCCGGGGCAGGCCGTTAAGGGGTCGGGGAATTCGTTGCCCGTATAGCTGGTGAGCGGCTCAGTGGTGCCGTTCGCCGGGAAGGCGTAGGGGTAGCCCGTGGGCCGCGACCTGGTGTTGATACCCCGGATCACATCCAGGGTCGATGCCCAGAGGTTGCCGGTACGGAAGAACCCGAACCCGGTCTGTTCCAGCTGCGGATCGAGCAGGCCGACGCCGTGGAATGGCCCTGTCACCCAGCCCTCGATCGCCGTCCGCTCGTCGCCGGTGCCGAAGCCAAGGAACACGTTGCTGTTGCGTGCTGAGAGGTCACCTTCGGCGGTGAAGAACGGCAGCGACGGGTCTTCCGAATGCCCGATGACGTTGTTCTGTGCCATGTACTGCGAATGCAGCAGCGCGCCCGCGCTCCAGGACGGGTTTTCCGTCAGGTCCTGGACCTTCGCCAGCCGACGGTATGTGTTGACCAACTGGAGCCACGAAGGGACTGAGGTCTCGTCGCGGGCGACCATCGGCGCGCGCGCTCGTACCTCGAAGGGCGAAGGAGCAGCGTGTCCGCCCCCACCGGGAAGCGAAACGAGCGCGATCAGCGCGGCGACCAGGGCGGTGGCAAGGAACGTGATTCGTCGCATCGCGGCAGTATCGCCTACTCGCGCGAAAGCTGCCCGGCCAGACGCTAATCGGCATGGGTTGTATGCTTGCCCGTCGGGAATCCGCCCCCTCCGGCCCCGTCCTTGCCCGGCTCGGAAAATCGGAAATCGCCACCCGGAATTGCGACGATGGCAGTCCTGCTCGACGAGAAAACGCGCCTGCTGGTGCAGGGCATCGGCACCGAAGGCACCAACCACATGAAGCGTTCCATCGCCTACGGCACGAACGTTGTGGCTGCCATTCACCCCCGGCGCGGCGGCGAGCAGCAGGACGGCGTACCGATCTTCTCGACGGTCGACCAGGCGGTGCGAGATACGGGCGCGAACGTCAGCATCATCTTCGTGCCGGCGCCCTTTGCCGCCGACGCCATCCTCGAAGCAGCAGCTTCGAAGCTCCCGCTCATCGTCTGTATCACCGAAGGCATCCCGGTCCTGGACATGGTGAAGGTGAAGCGCGCCATCCTGGGCGGCGAAAGCATGCTCATCGGCCCCAACTGCCCGGGCGTCATCACCCCCCGCACGAAGACGCGCGTGGGCATCATGCCCGGCGACGTGTTCCTCCCCGGCGGCGTCGGCGTGGTCAGCCGCTCCGGCACGCTCGTGTACGAAGTCGTGGCGCAGCTCACCGACCTCGGAATCGGGCAGAGCACCTGCATCGGCGTCGGTGGCGACCCGATTATCGGCACCCCGCAGGTGCAGGCCGTGCGCATGCTCAACGAAGACCCCGAGACCAAGGCGATCGTGATGGTCGGCGAGATCGGCGGGAGCGCTGAGCAGGAAGCCGCCGCCTACATCAAGCAGTACGTGAAGAAGCCTGTGGTCGCGTTCATTGCGGGTGCGACGGCCCCTCCGGGGCGCCGCATGGGCCATGCGGGCGCGATCATCAGCGGCGAAGACGGCACCGCCGCGAACAAGAAGGCCGCCCTGAAGGCCGCCGGCGCCTACGTGAGCGACTCACCGGCCGAGATCGGCATCACGATGCAGCGCGCCCTCAAGGAACGCGGCATCAGCTGATTCCGAAGGGTGGCCAGACCCCCAACACCTGCTTCGCGGGAACGCTGTACGCCCACACTCTGGCGAATTGACTCTCGTGAAGACTGCGGGACACCAGTTCGCCGATCCGTCGCAACCGACCAGCATCCGGCGTGAATTCAAGCTCGTAATAGGCGAGCAACTCGATCGGATGGTTCGACTTGTAAGACTTGTCTCGGAACTTTCTGAGGATGGTGGGCCCGGAGGGGTCCTGGTACGAGGCCATTGCCACCTGTCTAAATGATATTTCCGCCCCTGACGTTCGTGTGACGCGGATGTACTCAAGGCCGATGGGGAGGGCTGGAACTGATTCCCTGTCGAATACTCCGAGGTCATCTGGCTTTAGGGTCGGATCGAGTAAGACGTCAAACACGCCCGGTATGATTCGTTGACGCCGCGTCTTCGCTAGGCTTTCGTCGAACCCGAGGCTGATGTTGCACGCGGGATACTTCTTTGCGAGACGGCGCTGATCCGGTATGGACAGGTTGGCGAATGCCCGCTCGAGACTGGCTCGTACTTCGTTCAGCATCACTTCGATTTGCCGTTTCAGGGGCTGGCTCACCACCTGAACCAACTCGAACGCCGTGAGGCCAGTGCCGACCACGTCGCACAGGATGTCCGGTTCGGGTTCAGGGCGCCCGCTCACCGAGCCAGGAACTGCGCGAAAAGGACCCGACCGGACGAAGTCGTGGAAGATCGCGAGTTCGGTCGCTTGATGGCGCCCCACGGGTTGAGTTTACAGGATTCGCCCCGGTGGCCCGTGCCTTCACCGCCCCGTGAACTTCGGCTCCCGGCGCTCCCCGAACGAACGCGCGCCTTCGGTGCGGTCGTCCGACGTCCCCGTCGTGCCCAGCGCGATCGCCGAAAACTCCATTGCGGTTTCGAAGTCCATCCCCTGCGTGCGGTAGGCGAGGAGTTTGCCGAGTTTCTGCCCCAGCGGCGGGCCGGCCTCCACCGCGAGCGCGAGCTCCATCGTCTTCGCTTCCAGCTCCTCGGGCGGCACGAGGTAGTTCGTTAGTCCGGCTTCGTGCGCTTCTTCGGCGCTCATGAAGCGGCCCGTGGTCATCATCTCCATCGCCTTGCGCCAGCCGATCACCCGCGGCAGCGAGTAGAACCCGCCGAGGTCGGCGAATAGCCCGCGCTTCACGTAGGCGACCTGGAACCGCGCCGCGGTCGAGGCCACGGCCATGTCGCAGTGCGCCACCATGTCCAGCCCCGCGCCCACGCACACCCCGTTGACCGAGGCGATGACCGGCACGTCCAGCCGCTTCAGGGCGATGTAGGTCTCCGATTCGTTCCGGAAGAAGAGGCGCGCTCCTTCGAGGTCGGTTGGCGATTCCTGCCTCGCGTAGAGCAGCCCCTCCGGGCGCCCGCCGCTGAAGTCTGCGCCGGCGCAGAAGCCCCGGCCCGCGCCGGTGATTACGACGCAGCGCACAGAGCGGTCGGTGCGTGCCTCCTGGAACACCTGCCGCAGCTCCGCGAACAGGGTCATGCTGATTGCGTTTAGCTTCTCCGGGCGGTTCAGCGTCACCCAGAGGATGCCGCCGGTCTCTCCGCGGCGCTCCGTAAGGACGGTTTCGTAGCTCATCGGCCTGGCTCCTGCGCCCGCGAGTTACTGGTGTGGGCGAACGTGGCCGCTAGCCTAGCACGGTGCCGTTAGCGAATAGCTGTCGGCTGTCAGCTAACGGCTAACAGCCACTGCGCCTGCTAGAATCGCGCCGCTGCGGAGGGGAACACGCAATGCTTCAGTCCTACCGTGTCCTGGACCTGACCGATGAAGGAGCCCTGATCTGCGGGCAGATGCTCGCCGACCTCGGCGCTGATGTGATCGTCGTCGAACCACCGGAGGGGGCGCGTGCGCGCTGGATGGGCCCCTTCCGGGGCGGCGAGCGCAACCCGGACCGGAGCCTGACCTGGTGGGCGCTCAACCGGAACAAGCGGTCGATCACGCTCGACCTCACGACAGATGCGGGACGCGAACGCCTGCGCGACCTCGTCCGCTCCTCCGATTTCCTTCTTGAGTCGTTCGCGCCCGGATACCTCGCCGGCCTCGGTCTCGGCTATGAGCAGTTGAGCGCGTTGAACCCGCGGCTGGTGATGGTGTCGATCACGCCCTTCGGCCAGACAGGCCCGAAGGCCGGCTGGGCCGCGAGTGACCTCACCGTGTATGCGTCCTCCGGCGTCCTTGTGATGGCGGGCGACCAGGACCGGGCGCCGGTGAGCATCGCCGCCCCGCAGGCGTATCTCCACGCAGGCGCCGAAGCCGCGGTTGGCGCGCTCATCGCGCATCACGGGCGCGAACGCGACGGCATCGGGCAGCACGTCGATGTCTCCGCCCAGGCCGCGACGATGATGGCCACGCAGGCCACCGCCCTCGCCCACGGCTGGAACAGTCCGGAAGCGCAGCGGCTCGCGGGCGGCCTCATGTTCAACGGCATCCCGCTCAAGATGGTGAACCCGGCGAAGGACGGGAACGTCTCTGTCCTCTTCCTCTTCGGCAGCGCCATCGGCCCGTTTTCGCGCCGCTTGATGGAGGTGATGTATGAAGAGGGCTTCGTCGACGAGGCCACGCGCGACAAGGATTGGATCAACTACACCACCCTCATCGCTACCGGAAAGGAGCCCGTCAGCGAGCTGCTGCGCTGCATCGAAGCGATCGGCACGTTCACCAGTTCCCACACCAAGGACGAACTCTTCCGTATGGGCATGGAGCGTGGCCTTCTCGTCGTCCCGGTATCCAGCACCGCCGATGTGGTCGATTCGCCCCAGTACGCCGCGCGCGACTACTGGTTCAAGGTCACCCACCCCGAGTTGAACGAGACCTACCGCTACCCGGGCGCCTCGGTGAAGCTTTCCGCCACGCCCATCCGTCAGCGCCTGCGGCCCCCGCTCCTCGGAGAACACAACGCCGAAGTGCAGGCCGCGACCCCACCCCGGACGAGTACGGCGTCTCCTTCGGCTGTTTCGGGGCGCCGGGCGATGCCCCTCGCCGGGGTGAAAGTGCTCGAGTTCACCTGGGTGATCGCCGGCCCCTGGTCGATCCGCTACCTCGCCGACTACGGCGCCACCGTTGTGAAGGTGGAAAGCACAACCCGTGTCGACACCATCCGCACGGTTGGGCCGTTCAAGGATGGGGCTCCCGGCGCCGAACTCTCCGGTGCGCATGCGACGGTCAATGCAGGGAAGCTCGGGCTCACCCTGAAGCTCGGCCACCCAAAAGGCCGGGAAGTCGCGCTCAAGCTGGCGGCCTGGGCCGACGTGGTCACCGAAAGCTTCACCCCGGGCGCCATGAAGCGGATCGGCCTCGACTACGACACGCTGCGCGCGGTGAACCCCGGCCTGATCATGGTCAGCTCCTGCCTCAACGGGCAGACGGGCCCGTACCGGGACCTCGCGGGCTTCGGGACGATGGGCCAGCACCTCGCCGGCTTCGGAGGACTCGTAGGCTGGCCCGACCGCGCCCCCGCCGGCGCGCCCGGCGCCTACACCGACTACGTGGCCCCCAAGTTCACCGCAGCGGCCATTCTCGCCGCCCTCGACCATCGGCGCCGCACCGGGGAGGGCCAGTACATCGACGTAGCTCAAAGCGAGGCGGCAATGCACTTCCTCGGCCCGGCAATCCTCGATTACACCGTGAACGATCACGTGATGGGCCGAAACGGGAACCGTTCGCCCAATTGCTCTCCGCACGGCGTCTACCGCGCCGCCGGGGACGACCGCTGGGTCGCCATCGTCGCAAGCACCGATGCCCAGTGGCACTCCCTCTGCCGCGCCATGGGCAAGGACCTCTGGCTGAACGACGTCCGGTTCGTCTCGCTCGAAGCCCGGATCGCCAACGCCGAAGCGCTCGACGCCGAGATCACGTCGTGGACCATGACGCGGGATGTCGAAGCAATTGAGCGGACGCTCCAGGCCGCCGGGGCGCCGGTGCACCGCGCCTCAACCTCGACCGACCTCTTCGCCGACCCCCAGATCGCAGCGCGCGAGCACTTCATCACGGTAGAGAATCCGGAACTTGGGCCGGTCGTCATCGAAAACAGCCGCATGCGCTTCTCCGCGACGCCCGCCCACGTCACCTCGCCGGGCCCCACCTTCGGCCAGCACAACCAGCAGGTGCTCAGCGGCATCCTCGGTCTCAGCGAAGATGACGTGATCGACCTGATCGCCGAAGGGGTCTTGGAATAACCCGAATCGGCAGCGAGTCCCTCGCCGAGCCGCGACCGCAAGGGAGCGCCCCGGTCGTCGCGGCTGCGCTCGCCTCAGTCTTCGACGAGTCGCTGGAGTAGCTCCCGGAGGCGCGGCGTCCGTTTCAGCGCGTCGCGCATCCCTTCGATGCTGTCGTCGCCGATCATCAGCGGGCTGCGCTGGAAGCGGCCGGCGTGGTTGAACGAACAGAAGCGGATGCTCCAGCCGCCGGCGGCCTCGCCCTCTGCGTACTCCATGAGTTGAATCGCGGGTTCGCTCCATTGCGCGCTGAACGACGCCTCCTCTGCAATGACGCCGCTGCCCCAGTGCATCGTGAACGGCCGCGGGACCTTACGCGTGGGCATGGCTCGCCACCTCGGGTTGCGTGATAGGCGACATCCTAGCCGGTACGATCCTCCGGCCGCCCCCTCCTGGTCGCGGTACGGCTCTACCGGCCCCGCGCTCGCGCCTGTAACCTCCGCGGGTGCGGTCCACCCTCGGTCTCTTCCGGCACCGGAACTTCACCCTCTTCCTGTTGGGGTACTGGATCTCCTACCTCGGCAGCGCGATGGCACCCGTCGCGGTGGCGTTCGCTGTGCTCGATCTCACCGGCTCCGCTTCCGCGCTTGGGCTGGTGCTGGCCGCCCGAGTGCTGCCGCATGTGCTCCTGCTGCTGGTCGGTGGCGTCTGGTCCGACAGGCTCCCTCGTAACACCGTCATCGCCGGCGCAAGTGTGGTTGCCGGCGCGGCTCAGGCACTCGTCGCGCTGCTCCTCATCAGCGGCAACGCCGAGGTCTGGCAGATCGTGATCCTTGAAGCAGTGAACGGTGGCGCCTTCGCCTTCGGCGGCCCGGCGGTCAACGGGATGGTCCCGCTCGTAGTACCGGACGGCCGCTTTCAGGAGGCGAACTCCATCATCCGTTTCGGTGCGAACGCGGCATCAATCGGCGGCGCGGTCCTGGCCGGCCTCCTCGTAGCAGCGATCAACCCCGGCTGGACCGTCGCCATCGATGCATTGACGTTCTTCGTCAGCGCCGGGCTGCTTACGGGTATGCGCGGGATCAATGCCGCCTCCCAGGTTGCCAGCAGCTTCATCACGGACCTTCGCATGGGCTGGGATGAGTTCCGCTCGCACCGCTGGCTCTGGGCGATCGTCCTCCAGTTCTCGGTGATGCTCGCGGCCTTCCTCGGCGGCTTCGTCGTCCTCGGGCCCGTGATCGCGGCCCGGGACATGGACGGCCCACACTCATGGGCGCTGATCGTGGGCGCCGAGGCCGCGGGCTTCCTGGTGGGCAGCATCCTGATGCTGCGGATCCGCGCCTCCCGCCCCATCCTGATCGCCACCCTCACCGTCTTTGTCCAGGCGCTCCCGCTCATCCTGCTCGCGCTCGGGCTCTCGGCGCCGCTGGTGGCTCTCGGAGCCTTCGCCGAGGGGATCGCGGTGCAGATATTCAGCGTCTACTGGTTCACGGCGCTGCAAGAGCATGTTGCCCCGGAAGCGCTCTCACGCGTAAGCGCCTACGACGCCCTCGGCTCGCTCGCGCTTTCACCTCTCGGGATGGCGATCGCCGGACCGGCATCGGACCTCATCGGTGTGAACGCGGCCCTCTGGATCTGCTCGGCGATCATCATCGGGGCGACCGCCGCCGTGCTCTTCGTGCCCGAGGTTCGTCAGCTGCGTTCGCGCGCGACCGTCATGGTGGCCGACGTGCCCGGTCCAGCCTCTTAGCGGCTGCCCGGCGGCCCCTGTAACCTAGCGCGAATGCGAAACCACGTCGCTCCGCGCACCAGCGTCTTCACGGAATCGGTCATCCGCGAAATGACCCGGCTGGCGATGATGCACGGCGCGATGAACCTCGCCCAGGGTTACCCGGATTTTCCGGCCCCGGAGTTCATCAAGCGCGCCGCGGTCGACGCGATCAACGCGGATATCAACCAGTACGCCATCACCTGGGGGTCCGCCCGCCTCCGGCAGGCGATCGCCGCCAAGACGAAGCGCTTCTACGGTCTCGATTTCGACCCCGACCGCGAGATCACCGTCACCTGCGGCGCCACCGAAGCGATGATGGCCACGCTGCTGGCGGTGGTCTCGCCGGGCGACGAAGTGATCGTTTTCGAGCCGTTCTACGAAAACTACGTGCCCGATGCCGCCATGAGCGGCGCGAAGCTCGTGTTCGTCACGCTGCGCGGCGAGGGCTTCACCTTCGACCCTGCGCAGCTAAGGGCGGCGTTTTCGCCCCGGACGCGAGCGATCATCGTGAACACGCCGAATAACCCGAGCGGCAAGGTGTTCACGCGGGCGGAACTCGACCAGGTCGCGGCGCTCTGCGAGGAGTTCGACTGCCTCTGCATCACCGACGAGATCTACGAGCACATCATCTACGACGGCCGCCAGCACATCCCCATGGCCACCCTGCCGGGCATGTACGACCGCACGGTCACGATCAGCGGCCTTTCGAAGACCTTCAGCGTCACCGGGTGGCGGCTGGGATACATCCTTGCGCAGCCGGAGCTGAGCGCGGCGATTCGCAAGGTGCACGACTTTCTCACGGTCGGGGCGCCAGCGCCGCTGCAGGAAGCGGGCGCGATCGCGATCGAACAGTCGGATGGGTACTACCCGGAGCTGCGTGGGATGTACGAAGGGAAGCGGGCGCTGCTCTTGCAGGCCCTCCGCGAAGCCGGTTTCCGCTGCCATTCGCCGCAGGGCGCGTACTACATCATGGCTGACTTCAGCGACCTCGGCTTCAACGGAGACGACACGGATTTCGCCCACCACCTCATCGAGAAGGTCGGTGTCGCGCCAGTGCCGGGCTCCAGTTTCTATCGCCATCACGATGAAGGCGTGAGCTTTGTCCGGTTCACTTTCTCCAAGTCGGAGGAGACGCTGCACGAGGCCGCGCGGCGGCTCGCGAGCATGTAGTAAAGCACGGGATCTCGAACATATCCCGTGGCGCCGCTAGCCTCTGCCAATGCATAGCAAGCTCTCAGCCTTCATCCTCGCGGCGCTCACAGTGGGCGCCGTCGCCTTCGCCACCTGCGGCGACGATGACAAGCCCGCGGCAACTACCGCGCCCGTATCCACCCGCGCCGCGTCGTCCGCGGCATCGGGGTCAGCCCAGAACGGAGCTATCAAGTTGGAAAACCCGACAGTCACCGCGAGCGGCCTTCAGTACACCGACCAGGTAGTCGGCACGGGCGCTTCGCCGACCATGGGCCAGCAGGTGACCGTGAACTACACCGGCAAGCTGGCCTCGAACGGCAAGGTCTTCGATAGCACCGCCGGAAAGTCGCCGATCTCCTTCCCCATGGTCGGCGTAATCAAGGGCTTCTCCGAAGGCCTGCTCACGATGAAGGTCGGCGGCAAGCGCACGGTCTACATCCCCACGGCGCTCGGATATGGCGCGACGGGCGCTGGTTCGGCCGTCCCACCGAACGCTGACCTGATCTTCGAAATCGAGCTGATCTCGATTAAGTAGTCGCGCTCTCGATCACCGTCACGGTGCCCTTGCTCCCGTCCACCCTGAGCAGGTCGCCGGTGCGGATGCTGTGGGTGCCGCGGCGGACGTTCACCACCGCCGGAAGTCCATACTCGCGCGCCACCGTGCTGCCGTGGCTGAGCGCGCTGCCCATGTCCACCACCAGCCCCGCGGCGAGCGCGAACAGCGGCGTCCAGCCCGCGTCCGTGACCGGTGCAACCAGGATTTCGCCCGGCTGAATCGGTTGGTCTGTCCGGGGGTCGAGGATCACCCTCGCCCGCCCCGTAACCGTGCCCGGGCTGACCGGCGTGCCCGTGAGCACATCGCCAGTGTGATGCGAAAGGTCGGGCTCAATCGGCGTCGGGTGGCCGTAGAACCGTTCTGGCAATTCGACGTGTTTGTTGCGTTCGTACTCGCGGCGCCGCCGCGAGACGATGGCCCGGTAGTCCGCGGCGCCATGCCCACCGAGTACGGCCGAGAGTTCGCTCGCTGCCAGGAAGAAGACATCGCCCTGGCCCGCAACCACACGGCGCCCGATGAGGCGTCGCTCGATCTCCGGAAGGTCGAAGTCCCCGAGCCGCGCAGCGCGCACGATGATCGACTTCGTCCGCTCCCGCAGTGCAACCCACTGCTGGGCTTCGCGGAGCACCCGCCGGAAGATAGGGCGCTGGATGGGGTTCATCCGCGTCAGGAGTTGAGCCGTGAGCGCCAGGCGTTCGCCCTCCTGCCGTTCGAGCATCGCCGGTGGGGATTGTGCCGGGTCGAGATCCAGGTAGGACCGGACGATCGTCACAATCTGCTGCGGATCGCCGCGCCAGTTTTTGACCGCCGGCTCCATCTCGTTCAGTCCGCGGTGGCCGTGGCGCTCGATGAACGCTTCAAAGGCCGCGCGCCATGTGGCGGGGAGTGCATCGTCCAACGGCTCGACGCCCCCGGCGCGGATCGCCTCGGCAACGCCGCTCTCCACTGCGACCCGCGAAAGTGACCAGAGGTCGAGGCCGATCTGGGCGCTCTCCACGCCGCGCATACCCGTAAACAGCACCGGCACCCGGCCTTCGGTCTCCTCCTTGAGGATTGGCTGCACCGAGCGGGAGACGATATCGAACCCGGCCCCCGCCAGCCCGCTCGCCTGCAAGTGCACGGCGAAGATGTCGCTAACGAAGTTCGTGAGCAGTTCGCGCCGTTCTTCAAGCTTCGCGTCCGAGAGCGAGGCGGGATCCTTCGCCCGGATGCGGTGCTCCATGGCGTGCGTCTTGCGGTCGATCCGGTCGGCGGCCCGGTGCGCGCCGATGGTCAGCTTGAACAGCGGAAACGCGCTCTTTAGGCGCCAACCGAGCAACGCAAGATTGTTCTGCTTCTCTGACTTCGCTTTGTATTCGCCGCCGAGGAAGCGATGCTCGACTGCGTCGCCGCTGGAGCCGAACGACCGCTCGCCGATCAACCGCGTCGCGCCCACATTCAAGTAAGCGCGGTTGTAGAACACGGCGACGAACTGCGGCCACTCGTCCTTCGCCAGCAGGCGCAGGCGCTGATAGCCCTCGGTGTACGCCCGGTGCACATTCTCGTTGAAGGTCGTCATCGTCAGCGGCGTGAGTACACCCGGCAGTACCTCCTGCACGTTCGCGCTCGTCCAGAGGTCATCGACAGTCGTCGGCGTATCGAACTCGTTCTGCCATCCCGTGCGTGGTCCGGCAGCGGTAATCGGCCGCGACTGCAATAGCCAGAGCTTGCCGCCGCCGACTGCATACTCGATGTCCTGCGGAGTCCCGAACTGCTCTTCCGCCCGGAGCGCGGCGGCGGCGATCTCCTTGGCCAGCTCTGCCGTCAACACAGGCTCCCCCGCCCGGTGCTCTTCGATGACCGCGAGCGAAGCCCGGTCGAGCACGACCCGGTCTGCCTCGGCCTGCCCGCTCACCAGCGCCTCACCCGACCCCGCGACCGCTTCAACGATCACCCGGGACGTGTCTCCGGTCGTCGGGTCGATGCTGAAGGCGACACCAGCGAGGTCGGCGTGGACCATGATTTGGACCACCACAGCCATGCGCGCCTCGTCAGTTGAGTGACCACCGCTCGCCCGGTAGGCGACGGCCGCCTCGGAGTGAAGCGACGCCACGCACTCTTCGACCGCGGCCATCAGCGCCTCAGCGCCGCGGACGTCCAGGATCGTTGCGTGTTGCCCCGCGAACGAAGCTTCGGCGCTGTCTTCCGCCACCGCCGACGACCGCACCGCGACCGCTTCGCCGCCGGGCGCCAGGCGCGCCAGTGCGGCAACCGCTGCGTCGTGCCATCCGCCATCTGTCAGCCCGTCCGTCGTAATGACGTAGGCCGGCGGCACCGCGAACCCCGCCGCCGCCAACCGCGCAAGGCTCAGGCCTTTGCCCCCTACCAGCTCGCGCTGTGAGGCCGAAATTTCGTCGAGCCAGAGAATCGTGGGCACATCCTTGAGTGTAGGCCGGTGCCGAGGGTTGACAGTATTAGAACAACTGTTCTAATCTACTCCTTACCCGCTACGGAGTGACCCGCGATGCGCCTCCTCTGCCTCTTCCTCCCCCGCCTCCCGCTCCAGGTCGTCCTGCGTGAGCGGCCCCTGCTCCGGGGCAAGCCGGTCATCCTTCTCAGCGGCCACGGGGACGAGGCCCCGGTCAGCGCCAGTTCACCCGAAGCGTCCGCCGAGGGAGTCCTTCCCGGCATGAGCGCCGGGCAGGCCCGGCAGCGATGCCCGCGCGCGATCTTCCTGCCGGACACGGCGGGCGAATGCCTTGACGTGCTCGAACGGCTTGCGTCTATTCTCCGCGTCCGCGCGACACCTCTTGTCGCACTTGGCGGGCGCGACCATCTTTTCATGGACCTTGAAGGCATCGCCGGCGACGAATCGTCTGCCGCAGCGAACCTTGCTGCCCTTGTCCGAGCGTGGAGCGGCTTTGAAGTGCGCGCCGGGATAGCTCCCACCCGCGCCGAAGCGCTCGAAGCCGCCCGCCCGGCCCGTGGCCTGCCCGTCGTTTTCCCTCCCGGCGAGCAGGCCACGGAGCCGCCAATCGAACCGTTCGGGCCGCGCGAACTCGCGGCCACGGTGCATCTGCCCGCTACCCGTAGCGAACTCGCCTTCCGTGCGGCCATCGTCCGCGTCCTCGGTGCGCTTCAGCCTTTGCTCGAAGGCCGCCGCGAGTGCTTCCGCGAAGTGCGTCTGGACGTCGAATCGCCGGATGGCGCAGTCTCGGTCTCTGCCCGCTCTCCGCAGCCCGTCCACGCCGCTCTCGATGCCCTCGATCTCCTCTCGGGCCGTCTCGCCTCGCTCACGCCCGCCGGCCCGGCCATGCTCCGCGTCACCCTCGCTCGCCTCGGCCCGGACGTCCGCGTCCGCCCATGCGCTGCCACCGCGAGCCGCCAGTCGCGCACCCTCGTAAAGGCAAGCTGAGCGCGGCTGGCCAGGTCCTGTTCCCTCACTCCTCGTCCCTCGCTCCTCCCCTGATACACTGGATTCCCGGCGGCGCAAGCCGCCGAATCCGTATCTCGCCGAGGACCGCAATGACCAGCGCACAGGCTCGCAAGGACTTACCTCCTGCCTACGAGCCGGCCTCGGTAGAGAGCCGAATCTACGAAATGTGGGAGCGGGGCGGCTACTTCAAGCCGAAAATCGACCCGGCGCGCGAACCCTACGCCATCATCATGCCCCCGCCTAACGTGACGGGTGAGTTGCACCTCGGGCACGGCCTCGAAGATGCCATCAGCGACGCCCTGGTTCGCTGGCATCGCATGAGCGGCGATCCCACCCTCTGGGTGCCCGGCGAGGACCACGCCGGCATCGCCACTCAGAACGTCATCGAAAAGGAGCTGGCCAAGGAAGGCCTCAGCCGCCACGACCTCGGCCGCGAAGCCTTCGTCGCCCGTACCTGGATGTGGGTGCGGAAGTACCGCGGCCGTATCGCCGAGCAGCACGCCAGGCTCGGCGCCAGCGCCGACTGGTCGCGCGATGTCTTCACGCTCGACCCGGGCGTGGTGAAGGCCGTCCGCACCACCTTCGTCAATCTCTACAACGACGGTCTCATCTACCGCGGCTTGCGCATGATCAACTGGTGCCCGCGTTGCGAAACTGCCCTCAGCGACCTCGAAGTCGACTTCGAAGAGGAGGCAGCGAAGCTCTGGTACATCCGCTACCCCATGGTCGGCGAAGGTGGGATGCCCTTGCCGGATGGAGTCATCGTCGCGACCACCCGCCCTGAGACGATGGTCGCGGACACCGGAGTGGCCGTGAACCCCGCCGACGACCGCTACGAAGAGAAGATCGGCCGGATGTTGCTACTGCCGCTCATCGGGCGCGAAATCCCGGTCGTCGCCGACGAGGCGGTGAAAGTCGAGTTCGGCACTGGCGCGGTGAAAGTCACCCCCGGCCACGACCCGAACGACTGGGAGATCGGCCAGCGCCACGACCTCCCGGTGATCGTCGCCATCGACAAACAGGCGGTGATGAACGACGAGGCCGGGCCCTACGCGGGCATGCCCGCCGAAGAAGCGCGTGCCGCCATCCTTCGCGACCTTGAAGAGGGTGGCTTCCTCGACCACACCGAGGACTACATGCACAGCGTGGGTCACTGCAGCCGCTGCAAGACCACCCTTCAGCCCATCCCCAGCGAACAGTGGTGGATCGATGTCCGCAAGGAGTACGAGCCCGGCCGGTCGCTGGCGGGTGCCGCTGCGGCGGTCGTCCGCGAAGGCCGCGTCAGCATCGTCCCCCAGCGCTTCGAGAAGGTGTACTTGAATTGGATGGACAACATCCGCGACTGGTGCATCAGCCGCCAGCTCTGGTGGGGCCACCAGATCCCGGTGTGGTACTGCGAAAACAGCCACACCACCGTCGCTGTCGATGACCCTCCCGCCTGCCCGCAGTGCGGTGCGGCGGTGCGACAGGACGAAGACGTGCTCGACACCTGGTTCTCATCGGGCCTCGCGCCGCACGCCGACCTCGGCTGGCCCGACGACACCGACGACCTTCGCTACTTCTATCCCACCAGCGACATGCAGATGGGCTACGACATCATGTTTTTCTGGTGTGCCCGGATGGTGATGTTCGCTCTCTACAACATGCGCCACCTCGGGCCCGAACGGGAGATGCCGTTTCGCACCGTCCTCTTCCACGGCCTGATCCGTGATGCCAGCGGCGAAAAGATGACCAAGTCGCGCGGCAACGTGGTCGACCCGCTCCTCCTTGTCTCGAAGTACGGCGCCGATGCCTTTCGCCTCGCCGTCCTCAGCGGTGCAGCCATGGGCGCCGACCAGAAGTACAGCGACGAACGCCTCGCCGCATCGCGCAACTTCGCCAACAAGCTCTGGAACACCGCGCGCTTCGTCCTTAACAAAGTCGGTGACCGGCGCATCAAGCGCCCCCACCCGGCCGACCGCGAAAGCTACGCCCTCGAAGACCGCTGGATCATGTCGCGCCTGGAGCAGTTGGAAGTGGATGTCGATTCGATGTTCCGCTCCTACCAGCTCGGCGAAGCGGCGCGCGGCATCGAAGACTTCTTCTGGGGCGAGTTCTGCGACTGGTACATCGAAATGACCAAGGTGCGGCTCACCGCCGGAGACGAACGGCCGCTCTCCGTCCTGGTTCATGTGCTCGATCGCGGCCTGCGGCTCCTGCATCCCTTCATGCCGTTCGTCACGGAAGAGCTCTGGCAGTCACTCCGTGACCACGTCGACGACGAGATGGCGCCCGCGCTCATCGCCGCGTGGTTCCCGAAGAGCGGCAACAACTGGAAGGACGCTGAAGCGGAAGGCGCGCTGGTCCACGTCATCGAGGTGAACCGTGCCATTCGAAACATCCGGACGGAGAAAAAGATGCCCGCCGGTGCTCGCCCGGTGGTGTTCCTTCGCACGGACGGCCGCGCGCAGGCGCTGCGCGAAACGGCCCCGGCGACTGAATTCACCTCGCGGGTCGAACTGACCGTGCTCGGGAGCGCAGCTCCTGTGCCTCCCGGCGAATACGGCTTCGCCCGCATCGCCGAAACGGAGGTCGCGGTCGCCCTCCCGCAGATCGATAGCGCCGCCGAGCGAGCGCGCCTCCAGAAGGAGTTGGACGAAGCCGCCGCTCATGCCGACCGCCTCGCGGCGCAACTGGCGAACGAAGGTTTCCGCGCGAAGGCGCCCGCGAATGTGATCGCCGGGATGGAACGGACGCTGGCCGAAACGCAGGCACGGGTAACGGGGCTGCGGGAGCGGCTCGGCCAGCTGTAGGCCAGTGGCGATCGACCTCCGGTCACAAAGCGCGCGGGCGACGATCCTCCCCGAACAGGGCGGCCGCCTCCACCAGCTGTACGTGACCGTCGCCGGGCATGAGGAGCCGCTCCTGGTCGTCCCCGGCGACTTCGGCGCCTACCGGGCGCGCCCGACCTTCGGGGGTTCCTTCCCCATGGCTCCGTGGCCCAACCGGGTGCGCGGTGGGCGCTTCAAGTGGGATCGCCACACCTGGCAGCTGCCCGCCAATCGCCCTCCCCACGCCATCCACGGGCTGGGGCTGACCGCCGAGTGGGAGCTGATCTACCTGCTGGAGGATGCGCTCATGCTCCAGCTCCGCATCGGCCCGACCGAAGGCTGGCCGTGGCCATGCACAGTGCTCCAGCGCTACACCCTGCTGCCCACGTCGCTTCGGATGGAGGTGCAGGTTCACGCCGATGATGCGCCCTTCCCGGCCGGCGCTGGCTGGCACCCATGGTTCCGCCGCGATGTCCTCGGCGCCCAGGCCGTGCGCCTCACGGTCCCGTCCGTGCGACGGTACGTGCTTGATGACAACCTCCCTTCCGGGGAAGTCGCCGAACCTGTTGGGGACCTGGACCTGCGGGATGGTTCGGCGTTGGGCGATCGTCGCCTCGACGATTGCTACACCGCGCTGTCAGGGCCTGTAGTCATCGACTGGGGACGCCTTGCGCTGAGCATGACTATCGAGTGCCCCGAACCGCACGTCATGGTCTATACGCCGCCTGAGGCCGTCTGCATCGAGCCGCAAACCTGCGCTCCTGACGCGTTCAACCTTGCCGACCGGGGGTTCAGGGGCGTTGGCATGGCCGTCGCGGCCCCGCGGAGGCCAGTCAGCATCACCAGCGAATGGAGCTGGCTGGTCCGGTAAGCCCCTACCGGTACCGTGTCTCGTCGAGCGTGAGATACATGAAGTCGCGGGTCTGCGTCTTCAGGAACCGCGATGGCGAGTCGGCCATGCTGTCCATGAAGCGCTCGGCCTTGAGGCTGCCATCAGGCTGCGGGAAGAACGTGCTTGTCAGCACGTAGGGCGTGTTGATGTCGAGCTGCATCGCCGTGTATGCCCCCGCCGCCCAGAGCGCGCGCGCCAGGGCTTCGGCACTCAGCGAGTTCCCCGAAGCGATGAGCAGGTTGCCGTCCTTCGTTAGTCCGACCGCCGAACGCCAGGTGATGAACTCCGCGGAGTTCACGTTCACGTAGCCCCAGGTGTCGTTGCCTTCGTTCACGCGCTTGCTGATTTCTCCCTTGTCCACCAGCAGTACCGCGTTCTGACGCACGGCCACCATGTTTTCGTCGCGGGCCAGGTCCTTGCCCCATTCGCCCATCTTGATCGTGCCGTCAGCGAACACGGCGATGCTCGCCAGGCCATCACGTAGCGACACGAATTCGCGCCCGTCGACGAGCATGCCGTACATGCCGTGCTGCCCTTTGAAGCCGCCGTTCCACGCCGCAACGAGCAGCGATTGCTTATCTGCCGGGATGAGGCCTGATCCCTTCATCCCACGGAACCCACCGGGGTCTTCCGTACCCGCGACCATGTTCAGCCGTACCCGCCGCGAATCAATGAGCAGCACACCGACCAGCGCGTACGGCCGGGACTTATCGGGCCGGATGAACGTCTTCGCCATCAGCATGTCCGAAGGCGAAGTGCGCGGGAGTCCGGCGGTGGTCCATTCGCCTTCGCCCGCCTGTGGCGTGTCCAGGATGCGCGTCGTCTTCGGCAGCTGGAGCGGGGCGGGACCAAGGGTGTCAGCGGTGAGGACCGCGTCCCGCCCCGCGGCGCTGTCCGGGAAGTAGACCACCGTACGCGGTGCCGGCTTCTTCACGAAGCTCACGGTCACATCGTTGTTGAAGGGGTTCGTCGAGCCTCCGAAGATGCGGTACTTCACCTTGTCCATCTTGTCCTGGAGCGTGAAGTAGTAACTTTCGATCTTCGCGGTGTTTTCGTCGCCGATGACGTTCCGGCTCAGGTCGGCGACCTGCGGCGAGATCTTGTCTTTCTGGGTGTACACGCCGCCCAGCATGAGGATGAATGACGCGGCTATCCCAAGCGCGATCCGCCGCCGGGTAAGACGCCGCCTCGGCCTGGCCGGTGCGCTGGCCTCGTCCGTTTCGACTGAAGCCTGATCGTCCGCGTCTGCTGCCAGTGCATCCGGGCTTACGACTGATTCGAGTGTGTCCGTCGTGCTCGCGGCAGACCGCAGTTTCCGGCTCCGGCGCGCCGCCGTGGAGACATGCGCATCCGCCGCGGCGTTGAGCATGCGGCTTTCGGGTTCAGCCGGAGGAGTAACGGCCACCGGGTCGTCCGGGGCCGGTTTTGATTCCCGCGACCCAATGACGAAATCCGATCGCCGGAACGTTAGCCTGCGAAGCACGTCTGAAATCTAAAGAACGCCATTGGTTCGTGCAATGAAATTGGGCCCCTGGATAAGTACCTGTCCGTACCCATTCCAAGTATCGGACATCCGGGGCCGGACGGGGAGTCCCACCCTTTACCGCGCGCTGAGGTGTATCCCCCCAAGGCGCTCGCCTCCGCGACCGCTCTAAACTGGCGGTATGCGAATCCTCGCCGTCGACATGGGCACCGGCACCCAGGACATCCTTCTCTTTGATCCCGAACGCCCGGTCGAAAACAGCGTGAAGATGGTGCTCCCCTCCGCTACGGAGATTGCGGCGCGCCGGATCCGCCGGGCCGCTGCCGAACGCCGCCCGATCGTCCTCGTTGGGGTAGTTGCCGGCGGCGGACCCTGTGGCTGGGCGCTGGAGGACTACCTCCGCGCCGGTGGCAAGGCGTTCGCTACGCCCGAAGCCGCCCAGACCTTCGATGACGACCTGGACCGTGTCCGCGAAATGGGGGTCGAAGTCGTCTCGGAAGATGAGGCGAGCCGCATCAAGGCGGAGACCATCACTCTCCGTGACCTCGACCTGGACGCCATCCGGATCGCCCTCGCCGCTTTCGAAGAACCGCCTGGCTTCGATGGCCTCGCCTTCGGTTGCCTGGATCATGGGGCCGCGCCTGTGGGTATCTCCGACCGTGTCTTCCGCTTCGAGCACCTCCGCCGCACGGTCGAACGGCGCGATGACCTTCTTGCCTTCGCGACCGCACCGGAAGGGCTGCCGTCGTACCTGACTCGCGCTCGCGCCATGGTGGCTTCGGCGGGCACAGAAACCCCCATCGCGTTCATGGATACGGGCCCCGCCGCCGCCCTCGGCGCCCTACACGATGAACACGTGCGCGCCGCCGGCGACGAACGGCTCGTGCTGAACCTCGGGAACATGCACCTGCTCGGCTTCCATCTCAGCGGCCAGAAGGTGGGCAGCCTCTTCGAACACCACACCGGCGAAGTTACGGCCGGCCAAATCGTCGCCTTCGCCCGCCGCCTCGCTCGTGGAGTGCTGACGAATGAAGAGATCTTCACGACGAAGGGCCACGGGGCGTTCCATGCCGACCGTTCGCTCGTGGCTCCGCGCCTGCCTGCGATGGTCGCCGTCACCGGCCCGCAGCGCGAGAAGATCCGAGGCACCGACCTCAACCCCCACTTCGCGGCGCCATACGGCGACATGATGATCAGCGGCTGTTTCGGGCTGCTACGCGCCTTCGCCGAAGTTCACGCCTGGGCAGGGGAGGCTATCGAGCATCGCCTGGGTTCGCTCACCTAAAGGGCGGGCTCGTCCGTAGCGAAACCTCCCCGCAGGCCGAAGTACACGCCCGCGATGACCAGTGGCCCGCCGGCGAGGATCGCTGCTCCCGGCCGTTCGCCGAGTGCCGGGATGGCGAGCAACGTCGCCCCGATAGGCTCCAGCAGCACGACCATGCTCACGGTGACCACGCGGTAGTGGCCCAACGCCCAGTTGAAGGCGGTATGGCCGATCACCTGCGGCACGACCGCGAGCAGCACCAGGTAGGTCCAATTGCTTCCGCTGAACCCGCCGACCCGCGGGTGCACCAGCGCGACCAGCAGCCAGAGTGACACCGTCGCGCAGGCGTACACGCTCGCCGAATACATCGTCGCGCTCGTCTCAGAGCGGGAACGGCGCCCCACAGCGAAGTAGGCAGCCGCGAAGAACGACCCCAACAGCGCTAGCGCGTCGCCGCCCAGTTCGCCCGGGCTGCTGGCGAAGTCCCTTCCGGCGATCACCAACAGGCCCGCTACGGCCAGCGCGATGCCTATCCCTTCGTTTCGAGTCGGGCGCTCCCGGAAGAAGGCGAACCCAAGCACACCGGCGAGAAGTGGCTGCATAGCCACGATCACCACCGAACTGGCCACCGATGTGTGCTCCAGCGATGCGAACCAGCTCCAGAAGTGCGCCGCCAGCAGCGCGCCGCCCAGCGCCAACCACGGCCACGACGTCCGGACGGGCAGCCGATCGCGCCCGAGAACGAATCTGGCCAGCGCGAACCCGCCGAGGATCACCGTCGCAAACAGCAGACGGTAGGCCGCGATGGTCAGCGGGGGCGCTTCGTCCGCAAGACGGGCGAAGATCGCCGCGCATGAAACTGCCGCGGCGCCCGCCCCGAGCACAAGTGCTCCCGTACTGGCGCGCGGCGTTGTGTCGCTCAAGTTCCCTCCGCGCCGGCTCGTCCCGCGAGTGTAAAGAACGGTTGAAAAGGCCGCGCCCACCGGGTTCAGTCCCTAAGGGTAACGACCGATACTGGATCCATGGCGATGCATGCCTTCGGGCGGCCGCGGTGAGCGGCATCTTCTACGACCCCGCTAACCGTCGTCTGCGGGTGGTGGAGGATGCCCCGCGCCCGGAATGGGCTCTCGTCACCCACAACCTTGATGCGAAGCCCTACCACTGCCGCCGCATCCTCGGCGAATGGCTCCCCCTCGAAGAGCTCCGCGCTATCGACTGGTCCCGGTTCGACCGCCGCGTGGCCTGAAGCCGCCGCTACAATCCCCTTCGTGATGCCCCCTTCCGAGATAGCCGCGCGACTCGCCGCGCTCGACGCGACCCCAACGCCCCTCGCCGCGCGGCTGGACGACGGCCCGCCGCTCGGTGCACGCGCGGTCGTACTGCCTGCCGCGTTCAATCCGCCCACCATCGCCCACTTGCACCTGCTGGAGGTGGCCCGTGGGGCTGCGTCGGCCGATTCTGCCATCGCCCTGCTCACCACCCGCAACGTTGCGAAGGAGGTTTTCGGCGCGGATCTCGCTCACCGGGTGGGGATGCTCCTGGCGCTCCGCAGTACGCAGCCACACCTGGCGGTCATGGCCGCGAACGTCGCCCGCATCGCCGACCAGGGGGTGGCCCTTCGCGGTGCCTTTCCCGGTGTGGAGTTCGACTTCGTCATGGGCTACGACACACTCGTCCGGCTCTTCCAGAGCACCTACTACACCGATATGCCGGCCGAGCTGGCGGCGTTCTTCGCGCACCACCGCGTCGTGGCGACGAACCGCGCCGAGGCCACGGTCGATGTGGTGCGGGCTCTGCTCGATGAACCCTACGTCCGCCCCTTTGCCGATCGGATCATCGTCGCGGCGGCCGATGAGCACCCTGCCTCGCTCTCCTCAACCCAGGCGAGAGAGGAAGTCCGGCGGCGGGAGGGTACCGCGGCGGTCCCGGCTCCGGTGCTGGAGTACATCCACGAGCACGGCCTCTACATCGAGGGCTGAGCCCTATCGCCTCGTCCGGTCAGGTGATCTGCGAAATGTCCGGGCCACCTTCCGTCGAGACGACCCCGCGGTCACGCAGCCCGGCCACCTCGGCCTCACCAAGTCCCAACAGCTCTTCGAGCACGTCCTTTGTGTCCGCGCCGAAGTCGGGCGGTGGGCCCTTGATCCCGGCCTCACTTCGCGAAAGCTTGAACGGCGTGTCTGCGATGGGTACCGTCCCGGCGCTATGGTGTGTGACCTCGCGGATCATCTCGCGGTGCCGCACCTGCGGGTCGGCGACCACCTGGGCGTAGGTGTTGATCGGGCCGCAGGGGATGCCCACCTGCTCCAGGTCGGCCAGCCATTCGGCGGTAGTGCGTGCCCGGAAGGCCTCGTTGAGCATCGGCTCGAGGGCCGCGTGGTTCCGGGTGCGGCGCGGTCCGGTATCGAACCGCGGGTCGTCGGACAGCTCTGGCAGGCCGAGCAGCGCACACAGCAACTGCCACTGGTTCTCCTCGCCGAAGCCGAGGGCGATGACCACGTAGCCGTCGGCCGTCGGGAACGCCTGGAACGGTGTCGCGCTGGGGTGGCGCGTACCCAGGGGTTCCGGCGCCTTTCCGGTGATGAAGTAGCGCGCGATCGCGTTTTCGCTCACGGCTACCTGGCAGTCGAGCATGCTGATGTCAACGGCCTGCCCTTTGCCGCTTTTCTCCCGCTCGTGCAGCGCCGCGAGGATGCCGATCGCCGTAAACAGTCCCGCCGTCACGTCGCCGTACGACACACCGGGCCGAATTGGCGGGCCGTCCGGCTCCCCCGTCATCGACATCACCCCGCCCATCGCCTGCACGATGATGTCGAGCGCCGGCCGGTGGCTGTACGGGCCCGTCTGCCCGAATCCCGACGTGCTCGCGAAGATGAGGCGCGGGTTCCGCTTCGAGAGCACCTCGTAGCCGATACCGAGGCGGTCCATGGTCCCCGGCGTGAAGTTCTCCATCACCACATCAACCTTCTCCGCCAGCCTCCGGAACAGCTCCTTGCCCTCTTCCTGGCGCAGGTCGATGACGGTTGAGCGCTTGCCGCGGTTCACGCTGAAGAAGTAGCCGCTGAAACCGTTCTGGAACGGACCCGTTGTCCGTGAGATGTCGCCCCATGGTGGCCGCTCCACCTTGATCACGTCCGCCCCAAGGTCGCAGAGCACCATCGATGCGTATGGCCCCGCCAGCACCCACGTGAGGTCCAGGATCGTGATGTCTTCGAGTGGACGGGACACAGGCGGGCTACCTCCACAAAACGCGCTCCACGGTAGCACGGCGCTTCGCTCGGATCGCTGGCGGCGCGCATCGCCCGGCCCCAGAATGGGCGGGTGGAACTGAAGGCGACGATGTACGAGGTGGACGGCGCGATCGCGACGATCACCCTTAACCGCCCGCATCGCCTGAACGCCTGGACCGGCCGCATGCATACGGAGTACCGCTGGGCGCTCCAGCAGGCCGAGGACGACTCGTCGGCGCGTGTCATCGTTGTCACCGGCGCGGGGCGCGGGTTCTGCGCAGGTGGCGATACGACCGCCCTCGAAGGGCACGTCGAGAAGGGGGGCTACGACCCCGGCACCACGCCCGATATCGCCCGTCCCGGCTACGGCGTCCGGCCCGAATTCGATGCTGCCTTCGCCTACCACTTCGGGTTGAGCAAGCCGGTCATCGCCGCAATCAACGGGCCAGCGGCCGGCGTGGGCCTCGTACTCGCCTGCTTCGCCGACCTCCGTTTCGCCGCGAACGGTGCCAAGCTCACGACCTCGCACGGCAAGCTCGGGTTGCCCGCCGAATACGGCCTCTCCTGGATCCTGCCCCGCCTGATCGGCGTCACCCGCGCCAACGACCTGCTGCTCTCCAGCCGCGTCATCCTCGCCGAAGAAGCCGAAACGATGGGACTGGTGAACCGCGCTGTGCCGGGGGACCAACTGTTGGATGCCGTGTACGCCTACGCCCGGGACCTCGCTACGAATGTTTCGCCGTCGTCCATGCGTGAGACCAAGCGCCAGATCTATACGGATCTCCACCGCACCGCTGCGGAAGCCGTGATAGACGCCGAGGCGCTCCTCGACCGGATGACGACCGAGCCGGACTTCCGCGAAGGCGTGGCCGCGTTGACAGAGCGGCGCGCGCCTCGCTTCACGCCGCGCTAACTCCCCCGTCCCGGCTTTGCGCTAGAATCCCTCACCAGTTGTCACGGGGGGAATGACGTGGAAGTACCGCTGCTCGTTAACGATTTCTTGCGCCGCGCGGCGAAGCTGTATCCGAACAAGACCGCCATCGTTGATGGCCGGAACCGCTTCACCTACGCGCAGTTCCAGGAGCGGGTGAACCAGCTTGGGCACGCGCTTATGAGCCTCGGCATCCGGAAGGGCGACCGGGTCTGCATCCTCAGCCCGAACTCGCATTTCTTCCTTGAGAGCTACTACGGCGTCACCCAGATCGGCGCCATTCTCGTGCCTCTCAACTACCGTCTTGTCGCCGCTGACCACGAATACATCATCAACCACGCCGGCGTGAAGGCTGTCCTCGTGGACTACGAGTACACGAAGGTGGTCGACGAGATCCGCCCGCGTCTCGCCTCCGTGAAGCACTGGATCGTCGCCCAGGACGACGGCCCCGCTCCCGCCGGCTGGTCCGATTGGGAGCAGCTGATCGCGAAGCAGCCGAAGACAGCAACGCCCCACGTGGAGCAGGACGAGAACGACACTACCTCGATCAACTACACGTCAGGCACTACCGCCCGCCCGAAGGGTGTGATGCTCACGCACCGCAACTGCTACATCAACGCTTACAACTTCATCGCCCACCTGCGCATCCGGCACGAAGACGTTGAGCTCTGGACGCTGCCGATGTTCCACGCGAACGGCTGGGGCGGCCCCTTCGCCCTCACCGGCATGGGCGCGACCCACGTTGTCCTGCGCGCGGTGATCGCCGGGGAGATCTTCCGGCTCATCGAAGAGGAGAAGGTGACCTTCGCCTGCATGGCCCCCGCCGTGTTGAGTACGATCCTCAACTACACGGACAAGGCGAAGCACAAGATCACCACGCGCCCGCGCTTCACCGTCGCCGGCGCCCCGCCCCCCGCCGCCTTCATCGAGCGCCTGGAGAAGGAGATGGGCTGGGAGTTCATCCAGATCTACGGCCTCACCGAAACCGCGCCAATCCTCACGGTCTCGACCGCCGACTACCAGAATGCCGACGGCACCGATTTCCCCCGCCGCGCGCGCGCGGGTGTCGAAGCGATCGGGGTGGATATCCAGGTGCTGGACGACGGCGGCAACCCCGTCCCCATGGATAACACCACCATCGGCGAGGTGTGCGCGCGGTCGAACGTTGTCCTCAAGGGCTACTGGGAACAGCCCGAAGAGACCGCCGCGGCGATCTACGGCGGCTACTTCCACAGCGGCGACCTGGCCGTCTGGGACGAGTTCGGAAGCATCCATATCGTCGACCGCAAGAAGGACGTCATCATCTCGGGCGGCGAAAACATCAGCTCGCCCGAGATCGAAGACGCGCTCTACAAGCACCCGGCGGTGCTCGAATGCGCGGTCATCGGCGTGCCCAGCGAACGCTGGGGTGAAACGCCGAAGGCCCTCATCGTCCTCCGTGAAGGCGCAAAAGCCACCGAGCAGGAGATCATCGAGTTCAGCCGCCAGCACCTGGCCCACTTCAAGGCGCCGACGTCGATCGACTTTGTTGACTCCCTCCCGCGCACCGTGACCGGCAAGCTCCAGAAGTTCGTGATCCGCGACCAGTACTGGAAGGGTGCTACCCGTCGTGTGAACTAGGTTTGGCTCCTAGCGATGTCACCGGTGACGCATCGACTACGCCCGCGTCGTGCGTGTGATATGGTTACCCATATGAAGACAACCATAGAGATAGGTGACGCTCTGCTAGACGAGGCTCGGGCCGTTGCTGTCGCCGATGGGACGACGCTGCGAGCCCTCGTGGAAGAGGGCCTGCGCGCGAGCTTGGCGACCCGCCGCAGCCACCCGCCCTATGTGCTGCCGGATCTTGCGACCGGCGAAGGGGGACTGGTGCGCGGGCTCCAGTGGCACGACTGGAACCGCCTTCGCGACCTGATCTACGAGGATCGAGCCGTTTGATCGCGGTTGACTCAAATGTCCTCATCCACGCGTATCGCCTCGAGTCGCCGGATCACCCCGCGGCGTTTCAAGCGCTGCAATCATTCGCGGCTGGACCAGCCGTGAACGCAATCCCATGGCCCTGCATCCACGAGTTCCTGGCGGTGGTTACGAATCAGCGAGCGTTCACTCGGCCAACGCCCGCCAGCGCCGCGATCGAGCAGATCGAGTCGCTGCTTCGCTCTCCCTATGTCGTCTGCATCGGTGAAGGCGACGGCTATTTTGGTGTTCTGGCGGACTTGGTCCGTTCGTCGGGAGTGATGGGCGGAGCTATCCACGACGCGCGGATCGCGGCGATTTGCCTCCGTAACGGCGTCTCGGAATTGCTCACCGCTGACCGGGACTTCAGCCGGTTCCCGGGTCTGAAAACACGAAACCCGTTGGTCAGTTGATCACGGCCTTCGCGCGTGGTTGGTCATACCAGCCGGCCGCAGACGCCGCCTATCGCGGCACCAGCTCCCCGTCCATATAGACCGCGGTGATCTTCCGAGTGTTCGCGATGTCGGCGAGCGGGTCGGCGTCCAGGAGCACGATGTCCGCCCGCCGGCCCGGTGCGATCATCCCCAGGTCGTCCCGTCGCAGCCACTGTGCCGCGCCCGAGGTAGCGGCGAGCAGTACCTCCCGCGCGGGCATCGCCTTCGCCATCAGGCTGAGTTCGATGTGGAACCCGTATCCGGGAGGCACGCCGACCGCGCCGCAATCGGTGCCCGGCAGCACCGTGACACCCGCGCGGTGCATCTGTTCGATCACGCCGATCATGTTCCCGGCCGATGGCGCGAGGTCCACCTGAGGGGGGCGGGCCGCTCCGCCCCCGCGTGCCGCCATCCGCGCCCGCTGGTTCGGCGTCAGGGCCGCGTCCTCTTCGTCGGTGAAGCCAAGGTCGGTGCGCCCGCCCAATACCAGCGTGGGGATCATCCTCGTCCCGGCCGCCGCCATCGATGCGGCGAGGCGCTTCGACGCGTCGCTCCGCGGGCCAATCGCTTCCCACCCCTGCCGCACGTACACCCAGTAGCCGGGGTTCCCCATCGTGTGCTCTGGCCCGAGCGCATGGCTTGCGGGCACGAGGTCGCGATACAGGGTCAGCTGCGCGTGTTCGAGTCCGCCGATGCCGGCCGCAACTGCTTCCGAGGCGGTCGTCGCGGTCAGATGGCCAGTCACCGGCACTCGCGTGCCGATCTGCCCGATCGCGTGACTCACGAGGTTCGACGGGAGTCCCGCGTACAGCTTGATCCCGTCTACGCCCGCCTCGAAGTTGCGTGCGAGCGTGCGGTCCACGTCCTCGGGAGTCCGATGCTGCTCCATGCCCGTGCCGCTGCCGAGCGGCGCCTGCCCCCAACTGGGCGGGTCGCCCTCCACGAACGCCCCCACCACTGCAACCCGCGCGCCCGGTACTTCACCGGCCCGCTGGCGAGCTCGCAGCGAGATCACCGTGTCGAAG
>Ga0315281_10002028_pt1 | contig 30104 bp, 27 predicted proteins | sample YL17G07_0_MG_FD_204540 | JGI IMG/M metagenome (GOLD analysis project Ga0315281, IMG submission 204540) | Sediment microbial communities from Yellowstone Lake, YNP, Wyoming, USA - YL17G07_0 | ecosystem: Environmental > Aquatic > Freshwater > Lake > Sediment | place: USA: Wyoming | collected...
TCTGCAGGTCGATGCCGCTGTCCTTTTTGAATTCGTCGATGAGGTAATCGATGATGCGCTTGTCGAAATCCTCGCCACCGAGGAAGGTGTCGCCGTTCGTGGACATCACTTCGAACTGGTGTTCCTTGTCGACCTCGGCAATTTCGATAATGGAAATGTCGAACGTGCCGCCGCCTAAATCATATACGGCGATTTTGCGATCACCTTCTTTCTTGTCCATGCCGAAGGCCAAAGCGGCGGCCGTGGGTTCGTTGATGATGCGCTTCACGTCGAGGCCAGCGATCTTGCCGGCATCCTTGGTGGCCTGGCGTTGCGAGTCGTTGAAGTACGCCGGCACGGTGATTACCGCCTCGGTCACTTCCTCACCGAGATAATCCTCGGCGGTCTTTTTCATTTTCTGCAACACGCGCGCGGAAATCTCGGGCGCGGCCATCTGCTTGCCGCGCGCCTCGACCCAGGCGTCGCCGTTCTTGGCCTTGACGATCTTGTACGGGACCATCTTGATGTCGCGCTGCACCACCTCGTCCTCGAACTTGCGGCCGATCAGGCGCTTCACGGCATACAGCGTGTTCTGCGGGTTGGTGATGGCCTGGCGCTTGGCAACCTGGCCGACCACCACCTCATCGTCGCTGGTGAAGGCGACGGTCGACGGCGTCGTGCGGTCGCCCTCGCTGTTCTCGATCACGCGCGGCTTGCCGCCTTCCATGACCGCCACGCAGGAGTTGGTGGTGCCCAAATCGATACCGATAATTCTGCCCATGTGCGTAATTCCTCTGGCTCGGAAAATTTCAGGAAAATTTCAGATTAACGTTGATTCTAAGAATGGGGTCGGGGCATGCCTTTTCAAGCACTGGAACCGGGTGCTTCCGCTGGCGTCTTGGCCACGATCACCAGCGCCGGGCGCAGCAGGCGGTTGTTGAGCAAATAGCCCTTCTGCAGGACCATCAATACGTGATTCGGCGGAACCTCGGCATTGTCCTGCGCGCTCATTGCCTGGTGCTTTTCCGGGTCGAACTTCTCGCCAATGGCCGGGCTGATCCCGGTCAGCGCGAACTTCTGGAAAATGCTGTCCATGAGCTTCAGGGTGAGATCGATGCCCTCGAACATTTTCTCCAGGGCTGCGTCGCTGGTCTTGAGGTCCACGGTTCGGGCACGCTCGAGACTGTCCTTGACGGCGAGCATTTCGAGCGCGAAGCGCTCGATGGCGAACTTGTGGGCGCTGGCCACGTCGGTCTCGGCGCGCCGGCGCACATTCTCGGTCTCGGCCTTGGCGCGCATGAACTTGTCGAGGTTCTCGGTTGCCTGCGCCTGTGCCGCGGCAAGCTCCGTCTTGAGGGCCTCTATGCCTGCAACCGCATTCGCTTCCGGCGTGGTGCCGGGTGCCGGATTCTGGTCTTCGGGTACTGCCGGATTCGATGAGTTCATTACCTGAGTACACCTTTCATATGATCATTATCCACGACGCGCCAAGTGCTGGTCGAAGCCATGGGGTTGTTATAGGGGGTTTTCAAGCTGCTGTTCGATCAAGGGCGCTCGGTGCTCAAGGCGCCGCCCAGCAGGCGCGCGGTCACATCCACAATCGAAATAACATGCTCGTAGGGCATGCGCGTCGGCCCGACCACGCCCAGCATGCCGACGATGCGGCCGTCCACCTGATAAGGCGCGGCCACGACGCTGCATTCCTCCAGCGCCTGGTAGCCGGACTCCTCACCGATAAAAATCTGCACGCCGTTCGAGCGCAGGCACTGGTCGAGCAAGTGCAGCAGATCACTCTTGGTGTTGAAGGTGTCGAACAACAAGCGCAGCTTGCGCATGTCTCCCAGTTCCGGCATCTCCAGCAGGTTGGACTCGCCGCTCACCACCAGTCCAGGTTCGCCCTCCCCCGGATCCGTGAACATCTGGCGCGCCATGGCCATGGCGGTGCGCATGGCGCGCTGCATGGCATCGGTGTCCTGCTGCATGGCGGCCAGCAGCACCTGTTTGACCTCGGCCAGCGGACGGCCGGTATAGGCATCATTAAAATAGTTCGCCGCTTCCACCAACTCCGCGGGCGAATACTGGCGCTCGGTAACAATAATACGGTTGTGCACGCCGCCATCGCGCGTCACCAGAATCGCGAGCACGCGATTGGCGGACAATTGCAGAAATTCGATCTGCCGCACCGCGGTCTGTTCCTGGCGCGGCACCATCACGATGCCGGCCATGCGCGTAATCTGTGACAGCAGGCTGGAGGCAGACTCCATCAGCTGCCCGGAATCGGGCGCGGCCGAGAGCCCGCCCTCCAGGCGCCGCACCTCGTTCGCATCCAGCGGTCGCACCTTCAGCATGGTGTCCACAAAGACGCGGTAACCGAGCGGTGTCGGGATGCGGCCGGCCGAGGTGTGCGGCGCGCGGATCAGACCCAGTTCTTCGAGGTCGGCCATGACATTGCGGATGGTTGCCGGGCTCAGCTCGTTGCCCAGTTCCTTGGCCAAGGTACGCGAGCCGACCGGCTGACCGTCGCTGATGTAGCGCTCGATCAGAACTTTGAGCAGATTTTCCGCGCGGGGGTTTAGCATATTGGCTGGATCAGGTAACTTTCGGACCGGTCTGGCACTCGGCCAAGCCGAGTGCCAATCACGTTATCAACCACCCCCTCTGCCTGTCAACCGATTCCAGGGCAGGGAACAGCATCACGGCGGCAAAATCGGCGCAATTGGCCGCAACGGCGGCACGTGTTAGCTTATAAATAATCAAAGAAGAACCCGGGACCGCAGCATGTCGCTCAGCCGTAAACCCATCCGCACCATCGGCCTGTTCGGCAAGTACGGATCCAAGGACGTGGCCGGCGTCATCGAACGCATCTGTGAATTCGTACATAAACGCGGCCTGCAGACGTTGCTCGAAGATGCCACCGCCGAATTCATGGAAAAGAAGTGCGCCGACAGCCGGCCGCTCGCGAGCATCGGTCGGGACATCGATCTTGCCATCGTCGTGGGCGGCGACGGCACCATGCTGCACGTGGCGCGCAGTCTGGCGCGCTTCGACGTGCCGCTGATTGGCGTCAACCTCGGGCGTCTCGGCTTTCTCACCGACATCCCCACCGAACGGATGTATGAGGAATTGACGCGCATCCTGGATGGCGACTTCGAGACCGAAGAACGCATTCTGCTGGAAGCCGAAGTGGTGCGCGACGGCAAGGTGTTGCATGCCGCCAATGCCTTTAATGATGTAGTAATCAACAAGGGCCAGCTCGCGCGCCTGATTGAATTTGAAACCTGGCTGGATGGCGAATTTGTGAACTCGACACGCGCCGACGGCATTATCGTGGCCACACCCACCGGCTCGACCGCCTACGCCCTGTCGGCCGGCGGGCCGATCCTGCACCCGACGCTGCCCGCGATTGTGCTCGTGCCGATCTGCCCGCACACCCTGAGCGACCGGCCGCTGGCGGTAAGCAGTGACAGCCACGTCGAAATCGTCATGACCTCGACCGCGCAGCAGAACGCGCACGTCACGCTCGATGGCCAGACCAATTTCTCCATCCAGGACAACGACCGCGTGCGCGTACGGCGCGCCGAGCGGCCGGTGACCCTGATTCACCCATCGCGCCGCAACCACTACGACGTGCTGCGCGCCAAGCTGCACTGGGGCGAGCAGCTCTGACGTGCTGAACCATCTCTACATCCGCGATTTCGCGATCGTGCACAAGCTCGAGCTTGGCATCGAGTCGGGGCTCACCGTGCTCACCGGCGAAACCGGTGCCGGCAAGTCGGTCATGATCGATGCCCTGGCGCTCGCGCTCGGAGAACGTGCCGAGAGCGGCGTGATACGCCACGGCTGCGAGCGCACCGAAGTTGCGGCCGGCTTCGATCTCAAGACCGGGCAGGATGCCGCCAAGTGGCTGCAGGCGCACGACTTGTTCGAAGACGGCGAATGCCTGCTGCGGCGCGTGGTCGAGCGCGACAAGGGCTCGAAGGCGTACATCAACGGCCGCCCGGTGCCGGTACAGATGTTGCGCGAGCTGGGTGAACTGCTGGTGGATGTGCATGGCCAGCACGAGCACCAGTCGCTTCTCAAGCGCGACGCGCAGCGCCAGGTGCTGGATGATTACGCCGGCCTGAGCGCACAGATCGATACGCTCGGCGGCATTTACCACGCGCTGCGCGAGCTGGAGACGCGTCGCGATGCCTTAAGCCGTGAGGGCGCGGACCGCACGGCGCGCATCGACTTTCTGCGTTTTCAGGTAAAAGAACTCGAAGCGCTGAAACTGACACCCGAGGAAATTCCGCAGATCGAGGACGAGCACAAACGCCTCGCCAACGGCGCCGAACTGATGCAGGGGGCGCAGGCCATCGCCCATACCCTGTACGACGACGATGACAACGCCGTATCCGGGCGCGTCAATCAATGCATTCGCCAGCTCGAAGGCTTGAGTGAGTACGATGCCAAGCTCGGCGAACTGATCGTCCTGCTCAACGAGGCGGTCGTACAAGTCGATGAAGCCGCATCGCAACTGCACCAGTACCTCGACGGCCTCGACATCGATCCGGCGCGCCTGGAGTGGCTGGAAGGCCGCATCGCCGCGCTGCACGACCTGTCGCGCAAGCATCAGGTCAAGGCGGAGGAGCTGCCCGCGGTGCTGGCACATCTGAAAACGGAACTGGCGGACATCGAAGACTTCGACGTGAACCTGGAGAAACTCGACAAGGAAATCAAGGACGCGCGCGACGGCTATCTGAAGCTGGCGAAGGAAATCTCGCGCGAGCGCGCCAAGGCCGCCGGACAGCTTGGCAAGGAAGTTACCCAGGAAATGCAGAAGCTCGGCATGCCGGGCGGGCGTTTCGAAGTCACGCTCACGCCACTGCCTAAGGATGAATTGTCGGCCACAGGACTGGAACGCATCGAGTACCAGGTGAGCGCCAACCCCGGCCAGCCGGTGAAGCCGCTCACCAAGGTCGCCTCGGGCGGCGAGCTGTCGCGCATCTCGCTCGCCTTGCAGGTGATCACGGCGCGCGTCGGCCGTGTCCCGACGCTGATCTTTGACGAGGTGGACGTCGGCATCGGCGGTGGCGTCGCCGAAATTGTCGGCGCGCAGCTGCGCACCCTGGCCGATGCGCGCCAGGTGCTGTGCATCACCCACCTGGCGCAGGTCGCAGCCCAGGGCCATCACCATTTGCAGGTCACCAAGGAAACCGCCGCCAACACCACAGTCACGCACATCGGCCCGCTGCGCGCGAAGGAACGCGTGCAGGAAATCGCGCGCATGCTGGGCGGCGTCGAGATCACCCGCCAGACCCTCGACCTGGCGGCCGAGATGCTGAGCCGCATCGGGGAAAATGCCGATGTCCCGGCCTGATCCAACGCAGGCGGAACACGACACGCCGATGATTCGGCCGGCAGCGATCGGCGACGTGCCGACCATCCATCACCTGCTCGAAATCTACGCCGCCAAGGGCAACCTGCTGCCGCGCACCTTCAGCGAGCTCTATCGCCACCTGCGGGATTTCTTCGTAATCGAGATCGGCGGCAAGGTGGTCGCGTGCGGCGCGCTGGAAATTTTCACCGAGGACTTGGGCGAGGTGCGCAGCCTGGTGGTGGATGAAGCGCACGAGCGGCGCGGTCTCGGTCGCCTGCTGGTCGAACGCATCACCGACGAGGCGCGCGCCATCGGCCTGAAGCGCCTTATGGCGCTCACCTACGTACCGAGTTTCTTCCACAAGCTCGGCTTCCAGACAGTGTCCATGGACACGCTGCCGGAGAAAGTCTGGGGGGTATGCGTGAAGTGCTACAAGTACAACAACTGCGACGAGACGGCGGTGCTGAAAGAACTGAGATAACAATCCGCCCTGTTCTTGCGCCGCTGAACCCACCCCCATCTCCCCTTCCCCCTGAGGGGGAAGGGGAGATGGTAAGAGTCTTCACTGTTTCTTCGAGCACTTCCCGTGCTTCTTCATGCCATCGCACATGCCGTAGATGTACAGCGAGTGCTCTTCCATCACGAAACCGGCCTTCTCCGCCACCTTGCGCTGGCGATCTTCGATGGCCGGATCATGGAACTCAAATACCTTGGCGCACTCGACACACACCATATGGTCGTGGTGATGCCCCTGGTTCATTTCGAACACAGCGCGCCCGCCCTCGAAATTGTGGCGCATGACGAGCCCGGCCGACTCAAACTGGGTGAGCACCCGGTACACGGTGGCGAGCCCGACCTCCTCGCCGGTGGCGAGCATGGCCTTGTACACGTCTTCTGCGGTCATATGCCGCGTCTTGGCATCCTCGAGGATGCCAAGTATTTTCAGCCGCGGGAGCGTGGCCTTGAGGCCGGCTTTCTTGAGATCGGTGCTGTCTTTCATGGCGCCATCCTGTGTGGTCGGTGCGCCCCATGGCCGGAGTGATCGGCTTGGGATAATATGGGCGTAGTGTAAACCTAGATCGACTATTTTTGTGCAGGCGTGCCTTTAATATGGATATATTTGTGCAGGCGCACCTTCCTTGAACGCGTTATTATTTCATAAACCGATGCGCCCTTCCCTGCCGACCCTGCTCCTGCTTGCCACGCTGCTAACCGGCTGCAACCTGCTCTACAAGCCGGAAGTCCAGCAAGGCACGTTGCTGTCTGTGGAAATGCTGGCAAACCTTAAACCGGACATGACCAAACGCCAGGTGCGCCTGCTGCTTGGCAGCCCGCCAGTGTCTGACACCTTCCATCCGGAACGCTGGGATTATGTCTATTCCGTGAGTCACACCAGCGAGAAGGTGGCATCGCAACATCTCACGCTGTATTTCCGCGGCGACATGCTGGTGAGCGCCGAAGGAGATCTCGCGCCGGCGGCGCTCATCAAGCCAGCCAACAGTACCGGCGCAACAGGAACCAGCGGCACCAGCTCGCCGCGCTGAAGCAGGACTTCAGCGTCGTTTCTTCGCCTTGGGCGGAAATGCTGCTCTTGCGTTTGTCCAGTAAAGGAAGCCTCATTCACTGACGGCTCCGCGCTCCGCGCTGACGGCGCGCCTCTTTTGGGTCGGTGATCAGCGCCCGGTAGATTTCCACGCGCTCTCCACCGCACAGGCAATCATCCAACCGGACCAATTCGCCGAACACCCCGACGTACAGGGATGCACTAGTGTCGCGGGAGGCAGGATGCCGGGAGCGACCGGCACGTTGCAGGGTCAGGTCAATCTCCGCAAACTCTTCGGGCAGGCCGCTGGCGCGGATTGCCTGCTCTACGTTGCTGCCGGCCGGCAGGGTCAACGTCTTCACGACTTGACGCTGCGGCGTGGCATACGCCACCTCCACTTCGATCACGTCAGCGCTTGCCATAGATATCCTCGGCGCGGCGGCGGAAACTGTCCACCAGGCCATTGGCGATGTTGCTGAACACCGGGCCAACGGCAAAGGCGAGCAGGCGATTGGAAAATTCGAATTTCAGGTCGAGCGACACTTTGCAGGCCCTGTCATCCAATTCCTCGAAGCGCCAATAGCCCTGCAGGAACTTGAACGGGCCGTCCACCAGCTGCAGTTCCATGATCCGGCCGGGCTCCAGCCGGTTGCGAGTGGTGAAGGTCTTGTGTACGCCGTGATAGTCGATATCGATGGCGGCCGTCACGCTCTCGGCATCGCGCGCCACGATGCGCGCGCCGCCGCACCACGGCAGGAATCTTCCATACGATTCGATGTCGGCGACCAGCGCATACATCTCGCCAGCACCGTACGGAACCAGGGCAGATTTGTGAATGGCCGTCACAGGAACAGGTGCACGGCAAAAAACAGTATGGCCAGCATCACCGGAATAACCAGCCGGTTGAGCCATAGCCAGACATCGTGCACGCAGGGCGATTCGATCGCCAGCGCGTCACGTGTTGTCTCCGGGCGCAGCACCCAGCCGGCGAACAGGACCAGCGCCAGCCCGACCAGCGGCATCAACACGAATGAGGTAAGAACAATCAGGATGTCGAACAGCCCAAGTGTGCGCGTGACGCCGAACAACGAAAATGAAAATGCCCAGTAGTTGAGCGACAGAATACACACGACGCCAATCGCCCAGGCGATCGCGCCGGTCCAGACGGCCGCCCGGGCGCGCGTTAGCTTGCGGCTCTCCACCAGCCACGCCACCACCGGCTCGGCCAGGCCGATGGTCGACATCCACGCCACCAGGATCAGCAGCGCGAACAGGATGGTGCGCATCAGCGCACCCAGCGGCAACGGATCGAACGCCACCGCCAGCGACTGGAACACGAGCCCCGGTCCGGCCGCCGACAGGCCGCCGCCGGCAAACAGCACCGGGAAAACCGCAAACCCGGCGAGCATTCCGGCCACGAGATCGGCCAGCACGATATACAACGCAAGCTGGAAGACCGGTCCATTCTGCGGCAGGTAGGCGCCGTACATCATGAAGGTGCCGACGCCGAGTCCGAGACTGAAGAACGCATCGCCCATGGCCACCAGCATGCCATCCGTGCCGAGCTGGGAAAAATCCGTGCGCAGAAAATATTCCGAGCCGAGCCGGAACGAACCGCTGCCCGCGGCGTAGCCAACCAGCAGCAGCAGCAGCAGGAAAATCAGCGGCACGGCATAGCGCGCTACGCGCTCAAGGCCGGCGCGCACGCCACCGGCTACGGTCAGCATGGTCAACAATATAAACAGGCTGTGCCAGAAGAGCTGCTTCTCCGGATCCTTGACCAGTGCCATGAACACGCTGGCCGCGCCTTCAGCGGTCAATCCGTTCAGGGTGCCGCTGGCGGCGCGTGCGGCGTAGGCCAGTATCCAGCCGGCCACCACAACATAATAGGTATACACCAGGAAACCAGCCAACACGCTGGCCGCACCTGCCCATCGCCAGAAGCTTACGGCATGTGCACGGTTGGCAAGGAAAGCGAACCCCGTCACCGGCGAGGCGCGCCCGAGACGCCCCAGCATGATCAGAGTCATGAGCATGGGCACGCCGAGCAACAGCAGGAAAAAGACATAGGCGAGGAGGAACGCGCTGCCGCCATACAGCGCCAGGTGATGCGGAAACTGCCAGATGTTCTTGAGGCCCACGACAAAGCCGGCCGACGCCAGGACGAACATCCATGGCGACGACCAGTTTCCGTGAATCGTTTTGCCTGCCCGTTTGCCGCTCATTGCTCACACGGCCCGCAGGCCGGATTCCTCCCGGTGTTCAACTACCTGTTATTAAAGAAGCACTGCTACGCTCCGCTGCGTTCGTCTTGGCATTATAATAGCCAACTGATCACGCGCACCTACCGCAGGCCAACCATAGCGCATGTCGAAGAAAACCGACAAACCCGCACCCGCCCAGATCGCCCAGAACCGCAAGGCCTGGCACGACTACTTTATCGAGCAGAAATTCGAGGCCGGGATGGTCCTGCACGGCTGGGAGGTGAAAAGCATGCGCGCCGGACGCGCGCAGCTCAAGGAGGCGTATGTGGTGGTGGAGAATGGCGAGATCTTCCTCATCGGTTCGCACGTCTCGCCGCTGCCCTCGGCGTCGACCCATGTCAATCCCGACCCGGTGCGCAAGCGCAAGCTGCTGCTGCACCGCGATGAGATCAGCAAGCTGGTCGGCTCGGTCGAGCGCAAAGGTTACACGCTTGTGCCGCTGGCGCTTTACTGGAAGAAGGGCAAGGCCAAGCTTGAGATCGGCCTGGCCAAGGGCAAGCAGGCGCACGACAAGCGTGCGAGCATCAAGGAGCGCGAGTCGGACCGCGAACTGGCGCGCGCCATCAAGACGCGTTGATCACTGATTTTACCGCAACAGGCAGCCACGCGTTCTGACTGGAACGCACTGCCGGAATACGAAAGGGAAAAAGGCGCGCGATTCAGTTGCGCGGCGGCGATTGCCGAACTTGCAGCGATTGGTAAATCTGCCAACCCGTCCAGAGGCGCCCGGCCCACACGCTCCAGCGACCAAGTCCCAGACGAAACAGCAGTAACGTACCGATAGCGAGCGCGAGCGGGTGCGCGCGCACGCGCCGTGCCAAATCAATCCCCCGGTCCACGAATGCAAGCGGCGTCTGCCATGGCTGCACCCAGTGACCAAGTTCGCTGCGCTGCACCGCTGCCCGCACCACCAGCGCAGCCCGCCGCCGGGTGATTTCTGCAAGCCGCGCATTCATGGCCGGGAACTGAGCTGATCCTTGTCCTTCTCCAATTCGGACAGGGTCGTGGAGAAAAGCCGGGGGCGGGACTTGAGCCGGCGGCACAAATAGATGCCAGTGACTCCGCCCAGCCCCAGATACAAAACAGCAACACCCCCCAGCACTTGCAGGCGGTGGGTATCCCAGTACAACGAAACGACAAACAGCGTTACAAGCGTGAGCCCGACACTCACGAAAAACAACGTCATGACACCGAACATCACCAGCTCGCGGAGCCGCACTCGCTCTTCTTCAAACTCGGTCGCAATAATCTCTACCCGCGTCTGCAAAATCTCGAGCAGCGTCGTCATCAACCGCTGCAACGATGTCAGCAGCCCCGGTTTGTGACCGGCGTCCGGGTCATGATCAGTCACGGCGGTGTATCAACATCCCCAGCAACAGCCCAACCGCGGCGGCGATGCCCACCGACTTCCAAGGATTCTCGTGAACCAGCTGATCGGTTGCCTTGGCTGCCGCCCTGGTCTTCTCGAGCATGCCCTCTTCCAGCTCGGCAAGCTGCTTCTTGGTAGCTGCCAGACTTTCCTCCATGCGTGCCCGTGCCGCCGCGATCCGTTCGCCTGTCTGATTGGCAGTGGCCTTGAGCAACTCCTCGGTGTCCGTTACCACCGCTTTGAAATCTCTGATGACCCTTTCTTTTGCGGCTTGCGTCTCATGTACGCTATTCATGACTGTGTCCCTCCAATTAAAGAATTAATTTTCCCAACTACTGCTCAGATTCTATCCATCCCTGATTTGATGTCATTGATCGCGATCAAAGTTCCGGGTGCCGCCAGCTGTCTGTCATCGGCCACCCTGCCATGAATCTTGGAACTCATTGTCCCCGCCCCCATCTAATCAACCGTTGCCATGATCTCGCCTGCGTACCGTCAAAAGGGTGCCGCGGGTGGGTGGATCGGCTACACTGAGTACAGTATCCGGGGGCGACACGGCTTCGACGTGGGTTTCGAAATCCCTGGGGCATGCCGAGGTGCAGAGTTCCTCGTAAATCCAGCTGCACACTTATAGTTGCCAACGACGACAACTACGCTCTAGCGGCTTAATCCCCGCTAGCCTCTCACCCACGCCGCGCCCGTAAGCCGGGATTGAGGGGTCGACTCTTCGGGACCGCGCCGGCTCGTGCCTGTTGAGACGGCGTTAAATCCAAGCAGGCTCAGCGCGTCATCACCCTGTCTGCCGGAGGGCGACGCGTCAAATAAAAGACAGACTACGCATGTAGAACCAGTGATGTAGGGCTTGCGGACGCGGGTTCGATTCCCGCCGCCTCCACCAAGCAAAGCAAAAGGGCCGCCTCGTGCGGCCCTTTTGCTTTGCTGAGTTACGGGGCAAAGGTTGTTCCGAGAATGCCGGGCCACCGGATAACGGCACGGCGCTGATTGACGGGGTGCGCCCGCCTGCGCTAGCGTTCCGGCATTCCGTTACCCAGAGACACGCCGTGCCCAAAAAATCCGCCCTGCCCGACTTCGAGGCTGCGCTCACCGAGCTGGAAAAGATCGTCGAAAAAATGGAGTCCGGCGAACAGAGCCTGGAAGAGGCGCTCGCCGCGTTTCAGCGCGGCATCGAATTGACCCGCACCTGCCAGCAGGGGCTCAAGGAGGCCGAACAGCGCGTGGATAAACTTCTCGTCCAGAATGGCGAGGCGCGTATCGTGCCCGCTACCGACGAACAAGACTAAGGCAATTCTTGCGCAGGCCCGCTTTCCCTGCCAGCTTGCTGAATAACTCCCTCTCCCCAGCGGGAGAGGGGCGGAAGGAAAAGACTTGTTCAGCAACCTGCTAGAATGATCATTCTTGTGCAAGCAGGCTTTCCATAACTTGAAGCGTCTTCCCGAATTTCTTGCCCACACACGCGCGCGCGTCGAATCCGCGCTCGACCAGCGCCTGCCGCCGGCGAACACCGAACCGCGCCGGCTGCACGCGGCCATGCGCTATGGCACGCTGGGCGGCGGCAAGCGCTTGCGAGCAGCACTGGTGTGCGCAACGGGCGAAGCGCTCGGCGTGCAATCGGATGTGCTCGATGTCCCGGCCTGCGCGCTCGAATTGATACATGCCTATTCGCTGGTGCATGACGATCTGCCAGCCATGGACAATGACGACCTGCGGCGCGGCAAACCCACCTGTCACAAGGCGTTCGACGAAGCCACGGCGATTCTGGCGGGTGATGCCTTGCAGACGCTTGCGTTCGAGCTGCTCGCCCGCGATCCGGCGCTTGCCATCGACTCCACGCAGCGGCTCGCCATGCTCGCGCAGCTTGCGCAGGCATCCGGCAGCACCGGCATGGCCGGTGGACAGGCCATCGATCTCGACGCCGTCGGCAAGCCGATGGCGCTGGCCGAACTCGCCGATATGCACGCGCGCAAGACCGGGGCGTTGATCCGCGCGGCGGTAGCCCTTGGCGCCTTGAGCGCACCGAACATTGACGCGGCCCGGCTGGCGCAACTGGACGCCTACGCCCGCGCCATCGGGCTGGCCTTCCAGATCACCGACGATATATTGGATGTTGAAGGCGATACCGCGACCCTCGGAAAACCTCAGGGAAGCGACCAAAAACACGCCAAACCCACCTATCCGGCCCTGCTCGGCCTGGAACGCGCCCGGGCGCTGGCCCGGGAACAGCATGCCGCGGCGCTCGAAAGCCTGCGGTCTTTGGGGGATAATGGGCAACTCCTCGGCGAAATTGCCGATTTCATCCTGGACCGGACCCATTGATGCGCGCGCCCCGCGACACCGCCCTGCTGGATCAGGTCAATCTGCCGGACGACCTGCGCCGCCTCGATGAAGCCGACCTGCCCCGGCTCGCGGACGAGTTGCGGCATTTTCTCATTGAAACCGTAAGCCAGACCGGCGGGCACCTGTCCGCCGGTCTCGGCACCGTCGAGCTCACCATCGCCCTGCACTATGTGTTCAACACGCCGGATGATCGCCTGGTGTGGGACGTGGGCCACCAGACCTATCCGCACAAGATCCTGACCGGACGGCGCGCGCGCATGGCGACGCTGCGTCAGAAAAACGGACTCTCCGGTTTTCCGCGCCGCGAAGAAAGCCTGTACGACACCTTCGGCGTCGGCCATGCCTCGACCTCGGTGAGCGCCGCGCTCGGCATGGCAGTGGCCGCAGCGCGCGAAGGCTCCGACCGGCAGGTCATCGCGGTGATCGGCGATGGCGCGCTATCCGGCGGCATGGCCTACGAGGCGCTCAACAACGCCGGCAACATGGACGCCAACCTGCTGGTCATCCTGAACGACAACGACATGTCGATCTCGCCGAATGTCGGCGCCATGTCGAATTACCTGGCGCGCATACTCTCGGGCAAGGTGTACACCAGCATGCGCGAGGGCTCGAAGACCGTGCTCTCCACGATTCCGCCCATGTGGGAACTCGCCAAGCGCGCCGAGGAACACATGAAGGGCATGGTGACGCCGAGCACCCTGTTCGAGGAAATGGGCTTCAATTACTACGGCCCGATCGACGGCCACGATCTGCACACCCTGCTTTCGACCCTGCGCAACCTGCGCAAGCTGACCGGCCCGCGCTTTCTGCACGTGGTCACGCGCAAGGGCAAGGGTTACGAACCGGCCGAAGGTGATCCGTGCGTGTATCACGGCGTAACGCCGTTCGACCGCACCACCGGCAAAATGGAGAAAAAGACAGCCGGTAAAAGTTACACCGCCGTGTTCGGCGAGTGGCTGTGCGACATGGCCGAATCCGACCCGCGCCTCATTGCCGTCACGCCGGCGATGCGCGAAGGTTCCGGGCTGGTGGCGTTCTCCGAGCGCTTCCCGAAACGTTACTACGACGTCGGCATCGCCGAGCAGCATGCCCTGACCTTCGCCGCTGGGCTGGCGGCCGAGGGCTACCGGCCGGTGGTAGCGATCTACTCGACCTTTCTGCAGCGCGCTTATGACCAGCTGATCCATGACATCTGCCTGCAGGAATTGCCGGTGCTGCTGGCCGTCGATCGTGGCGGGCTGGTCGGTCCGGACGGTCCCACCCATGCCGGCAGCTTCGATCTTTCCTATCTGCGCTGCCTGCCGAACATGACGGTGATGACGCCGTCCGATGAAAATGAAATGCGGCAGATGCTCAACACCGCTTTCCAGCTGAAGGGACCGGCGGCGGTACGCTATCCGCGCGCCACCGGTAAAGGCGTGGCCATCGATGCGGAGTTTACTACCCTGCCGATCGGTAAAGCTGAAATCCGCCGTCCCGGACGCGGCATCGCCATCCTGGCGTTCGGCACGCTGCTGGATACGGCACTCACGGTGGGTGAAGCATTGAACGCGACTGTGGTGAACATGCGCTTCGTCAAGCCGCTCGACCGCGATCTGGTGCTGGAGCTGGGGCGCACGCATGAACTGCTCGTGACCGTGGAGGAGAATGCCCTCCAGGGTGGCGCCGGCAGCGCCGTGCTCGAGTGCCTCGCCGCAGCCAGCCTGCAAGTGACCTGCCTCAATCTTGGCCTGCCCGATCGCTTCGTCGAACACGGCGAACGAACCGAGCTGCTGGCCGAATGCGGCCTCGACGTAGAGGGACTGCGCCGTGCCATATTGCGCGTTGCCCCGCCACGGCTTGCACCCCGCGCCGAAACTGGTTAAACTTGACTGCAATAGTCAACTACTCCCGGCGGCGTTACCGGGACCTGGGAGCCCAGCATGAGCACATCACAGACACCCAAAACCAAAGTGGTCGAAATCGCCGATGTCCAAAACAAGCCGGATATCCGGCACATCGCCATCGACAAGGTCGGCATCAAGGACATCCGCCACCCGGTGCTGGTGAAGGACCGCTCGCAGGGCGTGCAGCACACCATCGCCAACTTCAACATGTACGTGGAACTGCCGCACAACTTCAAGGGCACGCACATGTCGCGCTTCGTGGAGATTCTGAACAGCCACGATATGGAAATTTCGGTGGAATCCTTCAGGGGCATGCTCAGCGAAATGCGCAAGCGCCTGGAAGCCGAACGCGGCCACATCGAGATGGGCTTCCCGTATTTCATCAACAAGGCAGCGCCGGTGTCGGGCGTGAAAAGCCTGATGGACTACCAGGTGAGCTTCATCGGCGAGATCAACGGCAGCCAGGACCAGATGACCATCAAGGTGGTGGTGCCGGTCACCAGCCTGTGCCCGTGCTCGAAGGAAATCTCCAAGTACGGCGCCCACAACCAGCGCTCGCACGTCACCATCGCGGTGCGCGCCAATACTTTCGTCTGGATCGAAGACCTGATCGACTTGGTGGAAAAGCAGGCCAGCTGCGAGTTATACGGACTACTCAAGCGCCCGGATGAAAAGTTCGTCACCGAGCGTGCTTATGAAAATCCGAAATTCGTGGAAGACATGGTGCGCGACGTGGCCGCGCAACTCAATGCCGACACGCGCATTGACGCCTATGTGGTGGAATCGGAGAACTTCGAATCCATCCACAACCACTCGGCGTACGCGATGATTCGCAAGGACAAGACCACTGGCTAGCTGCAAACGCGGCGGCGGCGTTTAATTTGTTTCCTCGAACGGCGCGATCAGTTGGCGTACTACGTCGTAGTCCGCGTCGCTGGCCGGTGCAAAGCCGCTGTATTCGTCATCCAGCGCCAGAATTATCTTTTTGTGTGCCGGATTCCTGATATCCAAAGCCAGGAAAGCCTGCCGGATCTGTTTTAGCAGCTTGGCATCCACCTTGTTGCTGGCGACGATGTTGTAGGGCGGCAGCGGCGGTGAGCGGTGCAGGATGCGCAACCCCCTGCGTTCCCAGTCGTTGGCTGTCGTGTCCTTGAGAATGCCGGCATCGAAATCGCCATTGGCCACGCCCTTGGCAATGTTGTCGTAGTGGCCAATGAACTTGTATTCACCCAGATTCTCCAGCGGCATGCCGGCGCCCACCACCACCGCGCGCTGCAGAATCGCTGCCTTGTCGCCAAACGCAAAGCTCTTACCCTTCATATCCTGAATGCGCCGGATGGGACTGTCCTTCCGCACCACAATCATCAAGCGAAATGATGCCTTGCCGCTCGTTAGCGTCTTGACCACAAGTTGAGTCTCGCCCTTCGCCCGCGCCTTGAGGTACGCCACCGGTGTCAGGTAGGCCAGCTCGACACTGCCGCTGGACACATCGTCAATGGCCGCCGACATGCTGGGCGACAGTTTGAGTACCACGGGTCGCTTGAGCGTGTCCGACAAATATTTCGTGAGGGGAGTGAGACGGCGGTGCATTTCGGCTGGAATGTCCATCGCCACGGAACCCAGCCGGATCTCCGGTTCCGCCGGTATACCGGCATGCGCTGACGCGGGGAGCAGCAACGTCGCGCAGGCTGCACACACCAGCAACGTGCAGAAGCATTTCATTTTAAACAATGACGGTACCTGCATATCCTTTTTCACATATACAACAATTTTTGTCACAGTGCCGCAGGCTGACACCGCCACAATGACCCTTCAAGCCTGTTTCCGTAACTGACAAATCCCGGACTTACGTGTTCTCCGTGCGCCGGACCGGCTTCCGGTATTGGACAATTCTGTCTTGTGACATCGCGATGCAAACATTAGGCCAAATGAGAACGTAGCCGGAAACAGGACATACTATGTATGTGGGATAGTGCGTCATCGGCGCTGATTTCCACTTCAAACAAACTCGGCAGCTGGTGTCTGCCCTGGGCGTCAGTTACGGATAGCCAAACACCAACTGCTCAGCCGGCAGCCCCTTGGCAAGCAGGATCTCCCGAGCCGCATCGTGCAACGCCGGAGCGCCGGCAACATACACATCGCAGTCACTCAGTGCCGGGTGGTCGTGAGCGACGCGCAACAGTTCTGTCCTGAAGAGGACCGTATCTTCCCCGGCCGCCACTGGTAACTCTATCGGGGTGAATTGGAAGTTGTCGAGCGCGTCGCTCCAGGCGCGGCACAGGTTGCTGAGATAGTGGCCGTGCCCATGCGGCGCCAGCCAATAGAGGTGCAGGGACTCGGCCACATCCAGCGCCATGGCATGCTCAATCAAACTCTTGATCGGCGCAAAACCGGTATCCCAGGCAATAAAAACAAGATTACGCGGTGAGTCTTCGTGCAGCACAAACTCGCCACGCGGTCCGAAGATGTTCACGGTATCGCCGCTCTTCAGACCGTGAAACACATGATCCGAAAATGGATTGCCCGATATCCGATGAACATGGAATTGCAGGTTGCGGTCGTCACATGGACAGCTGGCCACCGGGTAATCGACGGGCGGATTATCGCCCGCCTGCAGCGTGACATACTGGCCGGCGAGGAAACGCAGGCGCTGCGTGCGCGGAGTTTGCAAGTGCAGCAGCACGATATCGTCAGTGAGGCGTTCCGCGGCTTTCACGCGTGCAGGAATCTGTTGTAGCGGTATTTCGCGCGCGCTGCCGGCTTCTTCCGCCTCAATCACAAGATCGTTGACCGCCGTGTGCGAACACATGAGCACCGCCCCGGCGTTCTTGTCCGTTTGGCTCAACACATAGTCGTGGCTGCGCACTTTCTTGGTTTGGCCAGAGACAATGCGCGCCTTGCACAGGCCGCAATTGCCGTTGCTGCAACCGTAGTTAAGTGCCAACCCGGCGCGCAGTGCCGCGTCCAGCAGCGTGTCGCTGCCTTCCACAAAGAATTCGCGCTGACTGGGTATCACCAACACATGGGCAACCATAACGCGCATGGTGCTTTCCCTCGCCGCAAGCAGATGGTGTTCGGTCTCGTCCGGTGCGCGCGTCTGCGCGTCTTGCAGCCAGTCGCGCAGCGTCCCCGCCTCCTTGCCCGCATCGCCCGGCAAGTGCGTGGCCAGCGTGGCAAGGCGTTGCGCGCATTCGGCGCTGACCGCATGGAGGCGCGCCAGTTGCGCGCGCACTTCGGCTAGCTCATGTCCAATATCCGAGAGCCGCACTGCCAGCACTTCCGGATCCGGCAGGATGCGCTCGCGGATGCGTTTGGAAAACGCACTGTCCTTGATCTGAGTCAGTCGCTCGAAAAGCGTATTGTCCTCGAACTGAGTCTGCGGATAGACGCGCAGCAGGTCGGCCGGGCTCACCATCCCTTCAAAAGCCGGTAGCTCGCCGTCCTTGATTTTCTTCTGCAAAGCGCCGCGCGTTACGCCCACAAGCCGGGCGGCACGAGACAATGTCAGAAGCTGCGACATATCGACCCTGGCCTCCATTCCCTTGGCGTTGATCTGGAGACAGCTACGTCACGCAGGCCCTGCCACATCACCGGCGAGACAGGCAGCAAGACCCTGCTTGAGTTCCGGATAGCGCGGCTCGACACCCAGCTCCTCACGCATACGCCGGTTGTCGAGACGTTTCGATTCGGCGAGATAGGACTGCATGCCCTCACTTAATTCGGCGCTCGCCTGCGCGAGCGCGATCTGTGGCGGGCGTTCCAGCCCCAGAACGTCGGCCACGCGGTTGAAATAATCCGTCATCGTGGTCGGATGCCCGTCACTGATATTGTAGACCGCATTGGCGCGGCCACGCTCCCCAGCGGCGAGACAGGCGCGCACCAGGTCGTCAATATGCACGCGATTGCTCCACGGCGACTCAGCTTCACGCAATACCGGTTCGCCGCTGCGCAGGCGCTTCTCCGGCAAGCGCCCGGGGCCATAGATACCCGGCACCCGCAGAATGACCACAGGCACGGCATGGGCTTCGCCCCAAGCGCGCAATTGCTGTTCCGCGTCCAGACGCCGGCGCGCGCGGTCGGCCTCTGGTTGCGGCAATCGATCTTCAGTCACCCATTCGCCCCGGCAATCGCCGTACACGCCGCTGGTGCTGACAAGCACGATACGCGCCGGACGCGTCGCGTCCGTGATTGTGCTCAGAAAATGCTTCATGCGTGGATCGGTGGCGCCAGTGGGCGGTGGTGGCGCGAAGTAGTAGACCAGTGCGTCCTTTACCGGCAGAACGGCGAGTGAGGCAGGATTATCGAGATCACCGCGCACCGCCTGCGGACTTTTCGCACGCAACAATAAAAAACTTTTTTCGGTGCGTACCAGCGCCGTCACCATGCGGCCGCCCGCCAGCATACATCGGGCAACGCGGCCTCCGACGTATCCGCAACCAACGATAAAAACCGGGTTCATTGCGTGAACACATCCGCCTACTTTGGCGGCGGCAGGAACCCGCGCAGCCAGGCGCGTGCTTCAAACTCGGTACTGAACACACGCGCTGGGTACGGCGGGCGATGGTACATGAGAAACATCTTGGCAAGATGCCGTTCCAGGAACGACTGGGTCACAATGGCAATTGCAGCCGTCACGTCGCGCACCTCCGGTGACGAGGCAAAACGCTGCGCGCGGTATTCCACATTTCCAACCTTGCCGGCTGTCAGCAATACCGGAGATTTGCATTCTGATCTGAGCTCCCGATGCCGGGCATTGCCAAGTCGCACCACCTCCAGAGTAATCCGGTCACACGGGCTGTAATCGATCTGCACAATGCCGTCTGCGTGCAACGTCACCAGCGGCGTTGCAACGGGCGCAGCGGAGGGAATGCGGGCAGGTTGTTCGGCGGTAGCGGAATCATCTGTACGACGGGTCACCATGAATCTCCTGCGGCCTCTGGTCAATCCTTGCTGGACGCAGCATACCAGAAATGATTTTCCCGGCGGCCTGGCCTCCGTTGTTCGGCCTATTTTAACGGAAAACGATGCGGACAGCGCTGATCAACTGAGTAGCGTAGCCGGGGCGGCTACGCCGTCATGCTCCATAAGGTCTTGCCCGCTGCCTGGTCAGACAGCAGCGCACGCATTTGTTCGGCTGGCAGAGGCTTGCTGAACAAGTAGCCTTGAATCATCTGGCACTCCCTTCCACGCAAAAAAGCAAGTTGCTCCATGGTCTCGACACCTTCGGCCACCACCTCAAGCCCAAGCCCGCCCGCCATTGCCAGAATCGCCGTGGTAATGGCCGCATCATCCGGATCGCTGGCGATGTCGCGAATAAACGAGCGGTCGATCTTCAGGGCATCAATCGGAAATCGTTTCAGATAACTGAGCGAGGAATACCCGGTCCCGAAATCGTCCACAGACAGATGCACGCCCAGCGCCCTGAGATTGTCCAGAAGGCGCGTGGTCTCGCTCGCATCCTGCATCAACACGCTCTCCGTGATTTCCAGTTCAAGGGTCTGCGGGTCAATGCCGGCTGCGTTCATGGCACGTTGCACCACTTCAACCAGGTCCCGCTGCCGGAACTGGCGTCCAGAGAGGTTCACTGCCATCCGCAATGCACGGTTGCCGGCGTCTTGCCATGCCTTGAGCTCGGCACAGGCTGTCTGCAAAACCCATTCACCCATCGGCACGATCAGACCGCTTTCTTCGGCCAGAGGTATGAAATCGAGTGGTGACACCAGGCCGAGGTCCGGGTGCCGCCAGCGAATCAACGCCTCGGCGCCGACGATCGCACCGCTGCGCGCATCCACTTGCGGCTGGTAGTGCAACAGAAACTCCTGTTTCTCCAGCGCGCGCCGCAGGGAGCCTTCCAGCGACAGTCGCGCAAAGGCCTTGGCATTCATGGACTGATTGTAGAACTGATAATTATTGCGGCCTGCGTCCTTGGCATGGTAGAGCGCGGAGTCGGCGTTCTTGAGCAACGTTTCGGAATCCTCACCGTCGTCCGGATACAGACTGATGCCAATGCTGGCCGTCACGACAATCTCGTGTTCATCCAGCCTGAACGGTTCCTGCATCGCCTCAATAAGCCGTTGCGCAGCCTTGGCGGCATCTTCAACGCGATCAATATCGGCCATCGCCAGAATGAACTCATCGCCACCAAGTCGCGCGAGTGTCGTGCCACTGCCGCTGGATGATGCATCCGCGCGGCAGATCGCATCGTAATCACGCACGCACTGGCGCAAACGCTCAGCCACCGCCACCAGCAACCGGTCGCCGACACTGTGTCCAAGGGTCTCGTTGATGCGCTTGAAGTGGTCGAGATCGAACAACACCGTAGCCACCTTGCTCGAGTGGCGGCGGGCGCTGCTGAGCGCAAAACTCTGCTGCTCGTTGTACAGCTGCCGGTTGGGCAGGTGCGTGAGACTGTCGTAGTAGGCGAGCGTGCGAATGCGCTCTTCGGCCTGCTTGCGTTCGGAAATATCCTGAAGCGTGCCGAGCATCAGTAACGGGCGGCCATTCGTATCGCAGTCCACGAGTCCCTGCACATGCAGATGGCGAATCGTGCCATCTGGCAGCGTAATACGATAGTCAACCGCATAGGGGGTACCGGCAGTGCGCGCCGCCTCGACAGCCGCGTCAATCGCGCTGCGATCATCAGGGTGTACGCGCTCTATAAATTTCCCGTAGTCGGGCCAGAATTCACCCGGCTCGTAACCGAACAGACTGTAAACCTCTGATGACCAGTAGCCGCGTCCGCTGATGAGGTCCCATTCCCAATTACCGAGGCGCGCCGTGCGCTGTGCAGTCGTGAGACGCGCCTGACTGCGGTGCAATTCTTCGAGCACCTGACCGGCGCGCAACATGTAGCGCACGCGCTGACGCAAAACCAGCCAGTTGATCGGCTTGGTGGCGAAATCCGTGGCGCCCACTTCATAGGCGCGGTTGATGGATTCGACATCTTCCAGGCCAGTCAGCATGAGTATCGGGACAGCCTTTCCACCGGGCAGTTTGCGTAACGTCGCGCACACTTCGTAGCCATCCACCTCCGGCATCACCACATCCAGCAACACGAGTTGTGGCTGGTGCTCATAGAAAAGCGCCAGCGCCTCTAAACCATTCTCTGCCTCCACGACACGCAGACCGGCCTGCTCGAGCGATTCGCGCACCAGCAGCCGGCCCGCCATGTCATCATCAGCGACCAGCACCACGGGCGCCGACCGCGTTTTATCAGTGCTCATTGGCTCACCTCCGCACACACTGCTGTAAGCGCCTGCGCGACACGCGCATACTCGCTCTTGATGCTGGCCAGGTGCGCTGCCATGCCGGCCGTGTTGCCGGCACGCCCCATCTGTTCCATCTCCTTAAAGGAGGCGGAAAGTGCGAGTGCGCCAACATTGGCGCTGCTCGACTTCAGGCTGTGTGCCGCTCGTTGCGCAGCACCAGCATCGCCCTGCTTCACGGCGGCATGCAGCTGTTCGATCTGGCCGGGTGCTGCGTCCAGATAAAGACCGGCGATTTTCCGCAGGAGATTCGGCGCGCCCTCGCGCTGCAGTGCCCGGATGCCATCCAGGGTCCTGGCATCGAGCGGACCATCTGCCACATCCGCAACGATTGTCTGCGGCATGTCGACTGGCACAGCGCCCGGCTCAAGCCAGCGCTTCAGCACGGCGTGCAGCTCCCCGATGCGCAACGGCTTGGTGAGATAATCGTCCATGCCTGAAGCCAGACAACGTTCGCGATCACCATCCATGGCGTTGGCGGTCAGCGCAATGACCGGGGTCCGGCGCAGTCCGGGCTGTTCCTGCTCGCGCCGGCGAATTGCGGCCGTTGCGGCAAAGCCATCCATGTTCGGCATCTGGCAATCCATGAGCACCACATCATATGAACCGCCGGCCAGCGCCTCGAGCACGGCATAGCCATCGCCGGATGCGTGCACGCGACAGCCAAGGTTAGCCAGAACGGCAATGGCTACCTCCTGATTCACCAGATTGTCTTCGGCCAGCAACACATGGGCATGCAGTGGCTCGTATTCTGTCCTGGCCACAGGCGCTCGCACGACTGGCGCGGCGGCGCCTACCAGCATGGCGAGCGCGTCATAGAGTTCCGACTGGCGTACCGGCTTGGACAGGCAGCGTTCAATGCCGAGTGCGTGCGTCCCGTGATCGTTATTACAGGTTCCGGCCGAGGTCAGCATGATCAGATGCGTGCCAGCCAGCGCCGCATCCTGTCGGATCGTGGCGGCCAGAACCGTGCCGTCCATGCCGGGCATCATCATGTCCAGCAAAGCGATATCGTAGGACACGCCGCGTGCCGCCGCTTCGCGCAGCAGCTGGAGCGCCTCGGTTCCGCTCGCCGCACTGGCGCTTACCATCGACCAGGCGGCAAGCTGGAGTTCGAGAATCTCGCGATTGGTGGCATTGTCATCCACGATCAGCGCACGCTTCCCACGCAGCCCATCCAGAATCAGCACCGGCTCATCGGCAGCCTGCGCCCAGCCAAAACGTGCCGTGAACCAGAACACCGAACCCTGGCCCAACGCGCTCTCGACGCCGATGGTGCCGCCCATCATCTCCGCCAGCTGTTTGGAGATCGCCAGACCCAGGCCGGTGCCGCCGAATTTACGCGTGGTGGAGCCATCCGCCTGAATGAATTTTTCGAAGATGCGCGCCTGGGCCTCCGGCGCGATTCCAATGCCGCTGTCTTTTACTTCGAAGCGCAGCGTCATGCCTTCATCGTCCTGATCCTGGAGATTAACGCGCAGGGTGACCTCGCCCGCTTCGGTAAACTTGATGGCGTTGCTCAACAGGTTGACCAACACCTGGCGCAGACGGCCAGGGTCGCCGCGCAGGGTGGGTCGCACGCCTTCCGTGAGATGACAGATCATCTCCAGCCCCTTGCGTTGGGCGCGCGTCGCCAGCAGTTCGCACAGCTCTTCGATCTCGCGTCGCAGGTTGAAGTCGATGCGCTCAAGCTCCAGCTTGCCGGCCTCGATCTTTGAAAAATCCAGGATGTCATTGATGATATCGAGCAATGACTCGGCCGAGTGGTGCACCGTTTCCACGTAATGGCGCTGGCGGGGGTTGAGTTCGGTCGTCAGCAGCAGCTCGGACATGCCGATCACGCCGTTCATGGGCGTGCGGATTTCATGGCTCATGTTGGCCAGGAACTGTGATTTCGCGCGGCTTGCCTCTTCCGCCTGGTGCGCCAGATCCAGCGCGCGCTCAGTCGCCGACTTGAGCTCAAGCGTGCGCTGCGCGACCTTGGTTTCCAGGGTGCGCTGGTGACCCTCCACCTCTTCGCGATAATCGGAGAGCCGTACCAGCATTTTGTTGTAGGCCTTGGCCAGTTCCTGAATCTCGTCGTTCGAACGGATATCGATACGCTGCTCAAACCGGCCGTCTGCGACTGCACGCGTGGCGTCAACCAGCTTCTGGATAGGCGAAGTAATACGCCGCGTCATCCAGAATGTGATCGACATGCCCAGAAGGATCAGGAGCACGGTATAGAAGACCGTGCTCTCAAAGGTCTCCACGATCTGCTTCTGCAATGCCTCCTCGCTCAAGCCGATCTGTATGTAACCCAAACCGGCACTCTTTTCCCGCGAATCAAGGACCTCCGCGAACATGTGCGTCGGGTCGACAGCCGTCGCTCCCCTCACAACAGCCAGAAAACTCTGAAACCGGCCCTGCCCGTCCAAATCCGTGAACGCCACATGCCAGGGTCCGGTGTCGGTTACCTTGTTCTCATGTGCCGGAATCGCGGGAATCACGATATTCACGGGCTGCAGTGTGTCCTCCAGCAGCACCTTTCCGTCCTTGTTCAGGAAGCGGATGAACACGACATTCGAGGACTTCAGGCTGCGCGCGATCAGCTCAAGGGCCGCCGTGTTTTCGGTATAGATCCCGTATTCACTGTTCGCGGCAATAATATTGGCCAACACGATGCCGTTGTGCAGCAGACCCTCGCGGTGTTCATTAATTTCCCGATAGACCAGCAGGCCGCCTGTCAGAATGGTCGTCGTCAGGATCAACGCGATGACCAGTGCGTTGAACTTGGTGGCCAGCGCGAAATGTTTTGGCAGTCGCATGTTCATCTCCTACTCGATCACTTCCTGCGCGCCCTTCACGAGGGCGGCCGGAAATTCGATTTTCATGTGCTGCGCGGTCTTGAGGTTGAGGGTGTAACCGATTTTGTATGGCGCTTCCGGCGGTAAACTTGCTGCCGTCGCTCCACGAAGCACCTTGAGTCCCAGTTCACCGCACTGCCTGCCGATGTCTGAGTAATCGCGTTCGAGTGCGTACAAAGCGCCGGCCTTGACCCAGGTGCGCGACAGGCCGACAAACGGAATGCGGTTGCGGTACGAAAACAACAACAAGGACTGCGCCGTCTGCTGGTTCAACACCACCGTATCGGCCAGACCCCAGAGCACGCTCGCATGGTTGGCGAGGGTCTCCATCGCGTCCGGCAAGTCACGCGGTGCGGTCACCTTCTGTGCATGCACCTCGAGTCCGAGCGTTTTCGCCAGCTGTGCAGCCTCTATCACCCGCGCCTGATTTTGGGATGGGCTGTACAGAACACCAATACGCTTCTGGTCCGGCAACAGACGCTGCATCCAGCGCAGTTCAGTCTCGAACGGCAACTCAAGAACAACACCGGTGGCGTTCGGCACATTCTTGAGCTCAGCGGCGTTCAGTATCATGCCAGCGACAATCGGAACGCCCGGCACGGCGCGCGCCGCCGATTGCGTGGCGAGCGAACCCACCGTAAAGAGCAGCGTCGGGCGACTGACGCCCAGCTGCCTGGCCGCTGCTTCGGCTTGCACCGCGTCGCCCTGCAGCCAGTGTTCCTCGAAAACCGCATTCGGCATCGCCCGTTGTACGGCCTGCCTGAAGCCGCGCACCATTTCCTGATAGGGCGGTGAATTGCTGCTGGCGAATATGGCGACGCGCGGCTCTGCCCGCGCAGGCGGTGCGGTCGCGGCCAACGCGGGTGCGATGCACCCGATGATGGTGCCGAGCAGTAATCGGCGAAAGGTGCCCATGATCTTCGGCGCGTCAGAAATCCAGCTTGAGCTTGAAGCGGTACGACCGGCCATCCTGCTGCACGGTATCGAGTGGTGCATAGGCATCGCTAACCGGATCGGCGTACTTTTTATCAAACAGGTTGTACACGCCAAACGTCAGATCGACACCCTTGACCCAGCGGCGGCCAGTCAGCACCAGGTTGCTGATTGCATAACCGCTGGTCCGCGCGCTGCCGACGGTCAGGCGCTGGCTGGTATATTGGGTCTCGAAACCTGCCACCAGTTTGTCCACAATGATCGGCGTGCTGAGGTTGACCTTTACCAGATGCTGAGGCGAATTTGTGAGCGCACGCCCGCTACTCGCAACTTCATTTTTCTGGTAGGCATAGCTTAGCCGCCCATCGAGGCGTGGAAAAAATCGGCCATCCACCTCTACTTCCAGGCCCACGCTATCCACCCTGTCCACATTGCTATAGAAAGCCAAATTATCCAATGGGTCCGTCTCAAGGTTGATCAGATTTTTTACTGCGTAGCTGTAAAGCGAAGCGCTGGCACGCAGGTTACGCCGCAGCGGATGCTCAACGATAAACTCGTACGAGTCTATTGTCTCGGGCTGCAGAAACGGATTGGCCTTCTGGGTATTACCACCGTCGTTGTAGTACAGCTCGTAATTGTTCGGCGCGCGGAAAGCCCGGCCATAGAGGAGCTTGAATGCGGTCTCATGCTCGGTCAGCACAACAAGTCCGAGCCGCGGATTGGTGGTCCCCCCGAACTCCTCATACCGGTCATGACGCACGCCAAGATTGACGATGAAACGATCGCTGACACGAAACTCGTCTTGCGCATACACCGCCCAGCGATTGGATTTGCGTCTATCGTCCAGATAGACGACCAAGGCATCATCCATCGAATGCTGGTCCTGGCGAATGTTGGACTGGTCTTCCATGCCCGCCACCAATCGATGCCGCTCAGCGATACGTGTACTGAACAGCGCCTCGACCATCAACCACTGGCCGTGCGATTCTTCCTGGACGACATAGGCGGGAGGGCCTGCATATGGATAGGTCGCTGTATAATCGTATCTGTTGTATCCTGCCCGCAGCATCAGCTGCGAGTCCTTGTCAAGGTCGTGCTCGTACTTGAGATTGATGAATGTCAGTCGCGGATCGGTCGCACGGGTGCGTGGATCGTTGAACACCGTACTGAAGAGACCCGTGGGCATGCCCTTCTCGCGCTTCACCGATGCGGCCGTGAGCGTAAAGTCCCCAGCGGCGTGCTTGACGAAGAAGTTCTGATAACGCTCGTCGTCGCCGCGTTCAGCGATGCCGTTGTTGGTCGAATTGTACTCCGGAAAATACAGCCGCTGGCCTTTGCTGTCGTAGTACGATGCCGACAACAGGTACTCCTGACCACTGTCCAACCGGTCGCCGTAGCTGAAACGCGTCTTCCGGGTATCGAAACTGGCCACCTCACCGCTGAGCTCTCCGCCCTTCAGGTCGCGGCCGCGTTTGGTGATGACATTCACCACGGCGAAGATGGCATTGGTGCCGTATAACGACGAACTGGCGCCGCGAATCACTTCGACGCGGTCGATCATGTCGACATCGATGATCGATTCATTGCCGATATACGCCTGCTCGTAAATAGGTTCATTGGTTCGATAGCCATCCACCAGCAACAGGATGCGGCTGTTGTAGTCGCCGGGCCGGTTGAAGCCACGCACGCCAATATAGGTGTAGGAACGATCATACGATGTGTAGAAACCGCGCACGCTGCGCAGGATGTCGGCCAGGTTACGGTGGCCGTACTTGCGAATCTCCTCCGCTGTCACGATGCTGACCGAAGACGGCGCCTCGCTCTGCTTCTGCTCATACTTGGATGCAGCAAATACCGAGGGGATATCCTGAAAAAGGATCGCCTCTGCGCCACTGTCCGCGACAACGGTGTCAGCAGCGACAGAAGCAGAGGAAAGGACGGCGAATACAGCAGCAATAGCGAATACTGGACCTGCACGCACAATATCTCCCTTCCGCCAGAATCCCGGCACGTAAATACCCAGTGGTTACATTTGCAATAAACATGCCCACCAAAGGTGTGGATAATCCCCGCCCGCAACGCACCCTTCTCTGGCCCGATATCGGCCAATACCACAAGAAACTGTATGTTCGTTGCCGTTAAACGGTAATTTCCTGAGACGCCCTGACACTGCTACAGGGTCTGCTACGACTGTCCCGCCGGGATCAACACGGCAGTCAACCCGCATAGATACACCTGAATGATCTGGATACCTGCACTGGAGGAGGGCGGCTGCGTGTCACATGCTCCGGAAAGGCACCGATCGCAGCCAGCATCGTCCCGGAGGGAAGGAATATCCATTCTGTGCTGCTTGAAGCCATGTTGGCCGGAGCGCAGGCGATCCGGCCGGGCCGGACCTGTCAGAACAGGCCGATCTTCAGCTGAAAGAAAAAGATCGGCACCATCTTCGGGTCAACCTTCGGGATATAGGTAATGTTGAGAGCAACGCGGTCGGTGCCGAGCACAACCACCGGCAGGATCCCCGGGAACGGGTTGCCATCCATGTAGCCCTTACGTGTCATCAGGAAAGCGACCACGCCCGCATCCAGGTGCAAGGAGTTTTTCTCCTCTCCGAACGCAAAGCGCCGCAGCGTGCCGCCACCGGCATAGTAAGACGGGTTTTTATTTGAATCCTTGAAGCCGGAGGCGGAAACAAACGGGATCCACTTGCTGTCGGTCATGTTGAAATCGTACTGCACACCGGCGCCCCAATTCTCTTCGTTGTAGTGAGTGCCAGCGGGTTTCTCGAGGTGTACGGCCTTGCCGTTGACCAGTAGCGACCACTGCTCGGCCTGCGCGGGTACGGCAATCAGCGTTAAAAATACGAATGCGAAAATGACCAACCGCCGCAAGTGGCTGAAGGCGGTCGTTGCGTTGAATGTGGAGAATCCGTGATTCACGGTATTGCGGCGCGTTTCATCCATGTCCCTGTCCCATCCGGCATGAAGGATTGGTTCAGGTCATCGAGAGCACCGAGCTTGCCTCTCCCTGGCTGGTACTGCCCGCGTTCTCCGACGGGGCATGGAAGAGTCAATTCTGGCGGTCCCGCTGTCCTGGAGCCATTGCCCCGTAGACCGGTGACTTTGCGTCCAGGGGCTTTCGCCCGAGGTTGCCTTGATCAGAACTGTCCGGGGTAATAGCACCCCTCGCTCACGGAAAGAGCAAGGAATATGCCAGAGGGGTGAATTCAGCCCGGATCGAGAAGAGGACGAAACCTTGACGCAGGAAACTGCGTAACGACTGGGGAATTTTTTTGCTACCGGACATTGCCGCGTCGCTGACAGGATTCCGCCGCGAACAAACAACCGCATTTCCGCCGTGGCGCGTCAGCATCCAAGAAAAATCCGACAGGTCCGTTCGTGGTGAGCCTGTCGAACCACGAACGGACCGGAGCCGTGATTGTTCAAGGGTCAGCTGTTTACCCTTCGGCAGACTCAGGGCGAACGGCGGGATTGTTCAGAGGCCCTTCAATGCTATCTGTTCCGATGAACCAGCCAGAATCTCTTCTACCAGGACATCGCCCAGGTGCTGCCGCCTGCCGTCACTGAAACGCCGGAGCCACTGGCGTGGCCCGCATGTTCGCCTATGGATTGATCGCCACAAACAGTTTCCGGTTCTGGCGCACAATGAGCAGCAGCGCGCTCTCGTCCTTGCCGAGCGACTTGCTCAGGCGCCGGAAGTCATCAGTGTTGCGGACCTGTTTGCGGTTGATCTCGACGATCACATCGCCCGGCTGGATGCCGGCTTCCTCGGCAGCGCTTCCCGACTCGACACTGTTTACCACCACGCCCTGCGTGCCGCGCGCGAGATTCAGCTTGCCGGCGATTTCGGGTGTAAGGTTCTGCACTTCCAGGCCGGCAAGCGCGGTGCTCTTGCCCTCGCCTTTCACGCTTTCACCGCCCGCGGACATATCCTTCGGCTGCTCGGCAATCTTGATGCTGAGCTTGATATTTTTCTTGTCGCGCAATACTTCAATTTCAACACTCCGCCCAACCGGCATCTCGGCCACGCGATTGCGCAGCATGGTGCTGTTTTCGATGGCCTTGCCGTCGAGCTGCAGGATGACATCGCCGGACTTGATGCCGCCCTGCTCGGCGGGACTGCCCGTCACCACATCGCTCACCAGCGCGCCCTGCGCCTTGTCGAGACCGAACTGCTTGGCAATCTTGGCATTCACGTCCTGGATGGACACGCCCAGATAGCCGCGCACCACCTTGCCGTGCTTGACCAGGCTGTCCATGACGCCTTTCGCCATATTGCTCGGGA
>Ga0315281_10002029_pt1 | contig 30099 bp, 22 predicted proteins | sample YL17G07_0_MG_FD_204540 | JGI IMG/M metagenome (GOLD analysis project Ga0315281, IMG submission 204540) | Sediment microbial communities from Yellowstone Lake, YNP, Wyoming, USA - YL17G07_0 | ecosystem: Environmental > Aquatic > Freshwater > Lake > Sediment | place: USA: Wyoming | collected...
GCTATGTCCTCGACAGGTGAGACCCAGAAGGTCACTGAGTCCTTTGACCAGCTCTTCCGCGGCATTGCCGGTGGTTCTGACGTTACACAGGCCGCGTTCTTTAACTCTTTCAACCAACTCGATTACGAGCGGCTTCAATACTACGACAACAAGCTTTATTGGAGCTACAAGACGAGCGCTGGAACTCGCTTCGAGCTGATCTACGATTTCATCACCGAGCGCTGGACCCAAACCGACAGGAAAGTAACCTGCTATCTGCCTGTGCCATATCAGGGGAGGCTCTACAGTGCCCATGAGGATTTGTATGTTTACCACAGGAACGTAGGAACGCAGGATGTTGCCGCTTCCGGCGCCGTCGATATCTCGATGGATTTCCGGGCCGCTTACCTCAATTTCGATACCCCGGAGCAGGACAAGAACTTCGTTGAGCTTGTTCTGGATCTTGATACGGGTGGCGCTGCCTTCTCCGTCCAGCTCGATTTCGAGAACGGAGATTTCTCGACAACCTATGCAATTACAGCAGCCACGGGTCGGAGATTGATCTGGATGCCGATCAATCTTGGCATCGGGATCTTCGCCAAAAACGTTGGCTTCAGGATCACGACCCTCAACCAGAACACCAGTATTAAATTCTACAAGGTCAATTTCAACTTCTGGGTTGAACCTCGCGAGCTCAACAAAACCTCTTGGGATTGGAGCGACTACGGAACTCCAGACCGTAAGTATTTCAAGCAACTCGTGGTCGACATGGACACCCAAGGAGCGTCGGCTGATGTTCTCGTCTATCTTGACGGGGATACGCACTGCATAGGCTACCCGAACCCAACCTTCGCAAATGTCCAGACGACAACAAGACAGAGGGTTGTGCTCTCGCTTCCGATCGACACAGAGGGAAAAATCGCGAAGGTCCACGTCAAGAGTTCTCGGCAGTATTGGCAGGTCAAGGTTTATGGCCACTATTTCAACTACATCGCGAACGGCCTCGAGGTAGGGAAGAACCAAACAGAGTGGAAAGATTGGGGCTGGCCGGCTGACAAACGCTGGAGACAGCTCATGATCGATATCAACACATTCGGCAAGGATATGCAGTTGAGCCCGGAGTTCGATGGGGCCGCGGCTGAAACATTTACCGTCAACACGCCAGGGCGGCGGCTGATCACACATTCAATGCCGCCCAACACACTTGGGAAGCTGGAAAGGCTCGTGTTTAACAGATAAATGGCAATCGTCAAAACAATCTCAGAGATCCTAGCAATTCAGACACTGGCGGCCGGAGCCTTTAAGAAGTCCACCGACATTGACGTTACCACTGCGATCTCCTGCGATTTTTTCTTTTCGTTCGCTCCTAATGCGACAACCGATCCAGATTTTTCGACACAAATGCTCATTGAGGGATCGATGGACCCAAGCGGACAGTATTCTTGGGTGCTCCTGGGGAATATTGGGAGCGGGAACGACGCCGCTACCTCTAATACCCTGGATAGCGCCCTCGCAGTCGGAGCCACTGTAATGCCGGAAACCGCTGCGTCTACCGCTATAGCGCCAGTGAATTCATGGATCTTCATCAGGAATGCGATATTGGCCAACAGTGAGTGGAAAAAAATCAAAAAGGTCAACGCTGGGGTTAGCTACGAATTTTACGACGCAATACAATTCGCGCAGTCAGTCGGTCAGACCTGGTTCAATAAGGGAATCCAGGAAGTTATCAATATCGACACCCAAGGTTGGAAACGTCTCCGAGTGAACGTTTGGAACAACTTTGGGCAGATCAACCGGGACTGTGTTCTCAAGGTTAAGATGATTAAGTCGGAGGGCTAATATGCCGGTTACTAAAACTCTTTCTACGCCGCTCGCTCTCCAACAACTGGCTGCTGGTGCCTTATTGAAGTCGGCCGTTATAGATGTCTCGACCGCCTACTCCATTGATGTTTTTTGGAGCTTTAGTCCAGACAGCGGTGCTGTTACACCGGATGCTGCTACCCAGTTGATGGTCGAAGGCTCAGAAGATGCCAGTGGGGATGGGGGATGGTTCACAGTAAGTTTTCTTGGCAGCCGCATGAGTCTCGCTACCGCTGATACCTTGGACAGTGGCCTATCTGCTGGAGCTACTGTTATGCCAGAGGCTTCGGCTTCGGCAAGTATCACGCCGATCAACAGTTACATCTTCCTCAAGAATGCGACCATAGGGAATAGCGAATGGAAACAGATTTCAAAGGTGAATGCCGCGACCAGCTTGGAATTCTTTGATGGTGTCGTGAACGCTCAAGCTGGCGGTGAGACGTGGTACAACCAGGCAGAGCGATTCACAGTCAGTTTTAATATTGAGGCTCTGACCAGGATTCGGGCTGTGGTCAATAACAACGCAGGTGGAACAAACCGGAACGTGATCGTTGAATGCAAGGTGATCGTCGCTACCTAAGCCATGGCTATCGCAAAAGACTACGTTGAACTTTTAGCTATGCAGGCCCTCGCAGCTCCGGCGATCGTCAAGAGCGCTGAGCAGAACGTCGCCACTTATCTTTCGGTGACCCTCGTTACCTGGTTTACACCGGATTCTACTGCCAGCCCCAGCACTGGATTTATTTTTCAATTTGAAGGGAATCTTGATGACACAGGAGATAGCGGCTGGTTCACGATCGATCAGGTCCAGTCCGACACAGCGGCATCTTTCAACCAAACTCTCGACAATAACGTTGGCGTTGGAGATACGACGATTGTTGATGGTGGCGGTTCATTTGGTGGATTTCTGCCGCTTCTTGGGTATTCGTACCTTAAAAATCCTACCTTCGGGCTCAATGAATGGGTTAGAGCCGGGCGGGTGAACGATGGTGTGAGCTTCGTAACGATGGACCCCGTGACAAATGCTCACGCGGCTGGGCAAGTCTGGAGAAACATGGCACGAGTAACGGTTCGGGTTGTTCCATTGGAATCTGTCAAGAGGTTCCGCGTGCTCGCCAATAACTACGCCAACGGCGCGGCCGGGGATCAGCCGAATATTATTCGCGTTCAGGGGACCTTTACAAAGGGCTAAAGATGGCATTCGGAAAGATCAATTCAGTTATTTGGGTACCGCAGACAGTCTTGGCGAACACCTACTTGGTCTCTGCCCCGATATCTGTCCCCGCTGCACTGAGCGTCACATTTCTGCTGTATTTCGTAAATCTGGTCGCGAACTCCTTTGGAAACGTTGGACCGCTTTTTGTGATTTACGCCTCTGATTCTGATACTGACGACAGTGGATGGATTCCCTTTTGCCGGGTCGCTCTTCCGCGTAACTCGGCCGCCATCGATACCAATAGTTCAGCCGTAGCGGCAGATGCAACCAGCATCGCGACGACAACCATCAACACGGGAAACCTTGACAACAATAACTGGATTTTCATTAAGGACGTTGATCTTGCGGCGTGGGAGTGGATGAGGATCAGGAACGTCGTGACTAACACATCTTACAATTTTTACGACGGAATCCACTTTGCCCATCTGGCCAACACCCCAATTCATTACGCGGCACACGTTGTTCAGGTGACCACTGGGGTAGAACAGTTCAAGAGATTAAGACTGGCGTTTATGAGCACTCATTGCAGCACTCCGCGGGATGCGGCCGTTGCCGCTAAACTTTGTACGCAGGTGATCGTCTAATATGCCGAGCGAGACTAGGATACGCAAACGAGTTCCGGCCTGGATCAAGAAGCCCCCCTTTGGCACGCTTCTCGATTCTCGCTTTACGCCAGGCAGGAATCTCAGGCTATGCTGGCCGATCAATGAACGGGTTGGTCCAAATCTACATGAAATAGTAGAGGGCCGCGGTAACCTCGATTGGCTTTCAGACTTCAGCGGTGTCGAAATCAACCGCGTCTGGCAGAGCCAGTTTATTAATAGTTCCGGAACCACGCTCATCAATGATTCCGGTGCCAGCGTACAAAGTAATCTCACCGCTTCAACGTTCCGGTCGACCACCGCCGCCACGCAACCCCAGTTTGATCTTTCCAGGGGGTTCAGCTTCGCGTGTTTTGGAGTGTTCTTTGAATCTGCCCTTGGCGCGGTCATGCTTCAGAAGGGCGATACCGTCAACAGCAACGCCCAATTCCAGGTGCGTTGGAATGTTGGCGCCGACAACAATATTCACTTCCGGATCTCGACGAATGGAACGGCCTACGCGATCGACCTCACTTACAATCTTGGCGGGGCTGGAACGGGTCCGTTCTGGAGACCGGTCATCGTCACCTATGACAACGTGACGGCCAGGATATACAGCAATGGCGGTTTGGCAAACTCGGTTGCTCTGGCCGGCCCAATGTTCGGTGCGGCTTCGACGAATGTTCGTTGGGAAAACCTTTTCACCAACAACAGTTGGATGTACTTTGCCGGGTTCTGGGACCGGAAACTTGAGGACTGGGAAGTCCTCAACATGAACTTCCCATGGACACTTTTTAAGATGATCTACAAGGAAGCGCTGGAAACCCTGCCAGGAACCGATCCGGATACGACGGACGGAATTATCCCCGGCACGACTTCTGGACCGTTTGACGGTCCTGATCCCAACCGCTTCCCGGGGCCCAATCCTCCCCCTTACGTCGATGGATCAGGCAACAAAAATATTTTCATATATTACGGTCATCAGTACGAGTTTCTAAAGGACCCGCTCGACGTCACGCGGCATGATTCCTATGAACTTGATTTCGGCTGGACCCGATGGAAATTCATTAGGCGTCTCTGGTTTGCCGGGATCTCCAGCGCGTCGATCACGCTGACGATCTATGTTGATGAGGTTTTGAAGTATACGATTCCCTTCAGTCTCGTCCCGGCAACGGGCACTGGATGGGCTAAGGTGGTGCTAAAGGTTCCGGCTGGCCTCAAGGGGATGCTGTTTAGGTTTACTTTGACTTCTTCGGCGGCCTTTAAGATTTTCCTGGATCAGTCAGATATTGAGTGGCATCCGCTTAGCGGCGATCGCGGGTACGAACGAGCCCAGATGTTAATTTCACATTTGCATGAGAGATAGCAATGCCCAATGAAGCTGCTGGAAGTCTAATTCAGGTTAAGGATGGAGATTTCAAGAGCCTGAATCTTGTCCTCCGGGAGATGTATAACCGGCTCGACAAACTTGGCGGCGCCCGTGGTGTCTGGCAGCATCGCAGCTATATTGATCTGAACCAGCATCAGATCATCAACATGACGGACCCGATAAAACCACAGGATGGCGTCAACCTAAGAACTTTGACAGCGGCGATCGCGGCCATTCCGCCAAGTTCTACCGGCTACTACGAACCAGTGACAAACGGAGATCCGGCAGCTCCGGAGATTCTTTTTCATGACGGCGACGTTGTGATGCACTTTATTCCATAGGTGCTTTAATGAAACACCAAGACGCAACACTGATTCACGTTCCGTACAATTTCAGCTACGCGAATGCCGCGGCAAGGACTGGAGCGGTGGGATTCGTGGCTGGGGATCTCGGAAAGTTTGCCCGGCAGACAGACGACAATAGTATCTGGATGCTGACAGCGACTACTCCGACCTGGGTACAAGTGGGCGGCGGGGCACCTTCCGGGGCGGCTGGCGGTGTCCTTAGTGGAACATACCCTAATCCCGGCTTCTCAACTGATTCCCTTGGCGGCTGGTTTGCTGCCGGAGAAACGTGGACGTTTGGAGCTGCCGATGCTCCGTCCTATACCATCACGATCGCCGGCGTCGACGTTACGGCCAAGTACACGATTGGAACGAAGTTAAGAATGACGCACGCGGCCGCCACGAAGTATTTCATTGTCACAAAGACAGCATTTTCGACGGATACGACCCTTACTCTGTACGGCGGCACGGACTATACCCTGGCTGCGACGGCCATCACGAATCCGTTTTACTCCAGGGACAGGGCACCAGTCGGATTCCCGATGGACCCGACAAAATGGACAGTTTTTGTCGCCGATACTACGTCAGTATCGCAAGCCACTCCGACTAGCGGAACCTGGTACAACCTTGGGTCTCTCTCGATCACGGTTCCGATCGGTGTGTGGTACCTCGACTGGCAGGCTAATGCCCAGTGTAATTCAACTGCGGCGCAAACTTCAGCGTCGCAGCAGACAACCCTGTCTACTGCCAATAATACGGAGTCGGATACGGAGTTGAGTGGGATGGTCATTCTCGGCAGCGCAAGTGGCACATTGACGATTGGCTCGATGCAGACTCGGCACAAGACCCTTGTGCTCACAGCGAAGCAGCAATATTTCTTGAACGCGAAAACTTTGCACACAAACCAGAACACCATCAATCATCGGGGCGATATCGCGGCGACCGTGATGCGGGCCATTTGCGCATACCTGTAAGGGGAGAGAACAGTGAATACGACGGTAGCGGAAGTCGAAACGAGCTTTATCACAGTGAAGGAATGCGTCTTCCCTTACCAGCTCAACAAGACACTGCTGCCATCGGATATTCTGCCTCGGATCTATGACGACCTAGTTGCCGAGGATTTGTTGAGGGAGTTACTTCATGAGCAACACATGGAAAAAGCGGCATTCGTCGATTTCCTGGAGTCTATACCCCTCAGTATATTCGTCGACCTCCAGGAGAACAGATATGTCGGTCTGGCCTGGATGGCTGACATGTCAGAGACGGAAACCCACTATCGGGCTTTCGGTGCTTACTGTTTCTTTAAGCGTTACTGGGACATGAAAACAAGCCTTCTCTATGGCAGAATTTGCGTCGCTCAGTGGTTTAACCCTCAGCTCTTTGGACTTCCGTTTCGTGGGATTGATTTACTCTTGGGAATGACGCCTAAGCCGAATCGTTTGTCGAGAATTTGGTCGACGAGACTTGGGCTTAAGTATGTTGCTGTTTTGCCTGGATTTACCAGCTATCATGGGAAGCCAGCCGACGGGATGATCTGTCAAGTCACACGCGAATATTTTAATAAAAAGTGGGGGATCTAAGATGGGAAAGAAAAATCAGAGTAGACAGCAGGAGATGTATAACCAGGTCGGCGGTGCATCATCCGACCTCATGCGCGAGGGCAAGGATTACCGCACGCAGGCTGGCAATTACTATAAGGATGTTGCCGCCGGTGGCCCCGCAGCTCAGCGTGCTCTGGCCCCACAGATCCAGCAAACCAAACACCAGTATAGAATTGGTCGGGAAGCCATGGAGCGGAATCTGCCCCGAGGCGGAGCTCTGCAAGGCGCTCAACGCGAATCCTATCTTGGAGAAAGCGGAGACGTTGGCCGCCTATTCACTGACAAAATGGACGAGGCGATTGGGAATCTTGCAAATTTAGGCGTCTTCGGAACGCAGCAAGGAATGAGCGGGGGGATGCAGTCTGGCAATGCTTTCGGTCAGTTATCCCAAACCCAGCGGAGTAATTTCATGAATGGTGTTGGCGGTGTTGCAAAGATGGCAGGCAAGCTGGCCTTCTGCTCGCGTAAATTCAAGAAAGATATCATGCCCTTTACGCACAACGAGGCGGCTCTGGCGGTCATTCTTGAAACGCCCCTCTTCACGTTTAAGTACAAGGAACCATTCGCCGATGGCGGCGATCGCACTCACTTCGGGATCATCGTCGAGCAAGCACATCCCTCTTTTGTCATCGGCGATATGATGTCGCTCCAGGATGTGGTCACATTCCTGATGGCGAGCGTTAAGAGTCTTCATTCTGGGGACCTCGTACTACACCGCCGGGTTTGCGAACTTGAAACGGCTGCCAAGTCAGTACCATTACAGACAGGAGTTTAGCTATGGGCCTGAAATCAGGTTTTGGTAGTGGTGGTTCCAATAAAAGTCTTTCCAGTGATTCCACTGGAGTTGAGACCGGTCCTAAAACTGGGCTTGGGGCCAAGTTGGTCGGCAGCGGGAATGAAATTGGCGCAAGCGCAACAACAGGCGGCGGTCCAACGGGTGCGGCTGGAGGAAAGTTTTCTCTTCCCCCGGAGTTTCAAAAAATGTTGCAAGAGGCGATTTTCGCTTCAATCGATTCGTTCAATAAGCAGCAAGAGCAGAAGAAGCAGGGTCCAACAGGCGGGCTAACGCCGCCCCCGGACAACAGCAACGCGCAGGCACCTGTAACAACCTTGGCATCCAGCATCAGGAGAAAGATTGATCTCAATCCCAGCTCCATTGGCCAGGGCGTAACCTATAGCAGAATTTTTTAAGGAGGCAACATGGCCAGTGGATTTGGAGCTTTCGCACAGGGATTAGGAAAAGTCGGACAAGGGATAGGGGCTGGAGTTTCAAAAATCGGCTCCGGGATTGGCGCTGGAGTTTCAAAAGTTGGAAAAGAGATTCCCGGCGGTTGGAAGGGTGGTCTTCAGCGCGTGATGACCGGAGATATGGAAGCCGGGAAGCCAGCGGCGAAGGCATTACCTACTGGGCCGACTAAGACTTATGAACCGTACAACTCAGCCACTGCTGGGGCGAATGGTGAGGTTCCAATTAGCCAGGTCGGACTTCAAGGCCAGACGTCAGGCATCGCTGGGGCGAACCCTAGCATTAAGAAGCCTGGGATGAGGCAGAAGATCGGCAAAGGTTTAATGAATGCCGGCGATACCATAAAAGGCATGACTCCGCCACCGGCAGATAACGCTGAAGCCGAAATGCCCGCGTACAACGCAAACTGGAGAATGTTCCCAGGTAAGAAGAAAAAATGATGGGCGCTAAATCTTTCGGAGGACGTTTGATAATCATCAGTGGTTTCCCCGCTCCGCCGGGATCTCTGACGCAGCCACCCAAGCAGGATAAGGGTGAAAAGTTAGCGCAGGACGTCGTTTTGTATATGGGTCCAGACCTCATTAACGGCAACGGCGCCTACTGTGGAGGCTGTGCTCTTTTCATTCGGGATCTCTCACACTGCGCAATTCTCTCCCCGGCTAAGGTGGACGAGAAGAAAGGTGTTTGCGGCCTTTATATTCCTGGAGTCTCGACGAATTCCACGAAGATGAAGGCTTTGGCTACCATCCCTGCCAAGGTTGCTGGCTACATTGAAGACGGCCCAACCAAATGCGGAATTTGCGAATATTTCTTAAAGAAAGAACACGCCTGCCAGGTCGTCGAGGGCAAGATAGAAGCAGGCGGCTGCTGTAATCGCTGGGAAGAGGAGGATTAGTCATGTCTTACGGATTCGGTGTCGGCGGTGAGGCCATCGGTCAGTTTGGTGAAGGCATTCGGGCTGCTCGCATGGATAAGATGGAGCGGGAGAATCAGCATCTCGATCGCATGTACCAGCGGTACAAGATTGGCGAGGAACAAACCAACCGCGCACAGGCGAAAGTCGACTGGAAGTATCGGACGAATGCGGATGCCGCAGCTCGTGGCGTTCCGTCGCCTTTTGACCCGAACGATCGTACAGCCGAGGATAACCTTGATCTCGCGCAGCGCAGCCAGGACAGTATTGTCAACGACATGAGTAAATTGCTCGGCGGCGGCGGAAAGACTATGCCTAAGACCAAAACACAAAAGGTTCTGAAGTTCTTCCAGTTGTACGACGAGTTTCAGAATCCGAAAGGCGGAGCGACGCCAAATCAACCCGGAGGACCAGCAGCGCCGGCTAAAACCAGCGGAGGTCTTACGATTCCAGCAGCGCCAGGTGCAGCAACTCCGACGACGGCAGCCCCACAAGCAGCATCACTCGCTGGCGGCCAGCCGAGTAAGACAAGCGGATTAGAAAATGCGCCCGTCCCCCAAGTTGGCTCGCTTCCGTTGCAGGCCTTGCCAAGAGCCGAGGATACATCGCCCCCTGGATTGGCTTTTCCCGGAAAGAAAAGCGCTGTTGATTTCGGTATCCCGAGAGACAACGCGCATGCGGATCTGAATGTTATTCAACCAGCTCCACCTGGAACATCACCGGATCTAATCCGGGCAGATGGAACGCTGAAAGGCCCAGGCTTTCTCGGGACGCTACCGCATCCTGGCGGCGGGCATTCCACAGAATTATCGATAGGCGTCAACATCAACGGCAAGGAAATGGAGATTCCATCGCTCGTGCCTGGTCTCACACCACAGGAAATTCAGACCGTTCTGAATGAGCAGGACCCGAAGAAGTGGCCATCGTCGATCGTCAATAAGGCAGTCACTCATGCACAGCAAAGGATAGCCCAAGGCAAGAGTGTCTTCGCGGACGCTACGGATAAAGCAGCGCCAGGCCAACCGGGCGTAGCCGAGCAGACTGCGCCCTACCGGATTGGAGTAACACCGCCTGCTACTCAAGCGCCAACTGCGGCTGGGGTACCAGCAGCGCCAGGTACTCCGGCGGTTCCCACACCGTCTGCGCCGACTGGCCCAACAGCTCAAGGGTATCAATGGCCAACAAACGTAGGCCAAAGCGCAGAAAGAATTTCCAAAATTGCCAGTGGTGGGCTTCCAATGTCCCGCGTTCCAATATCACCATCAACCATGAAGCAGGTTGAAGCTAGTCAGCAGAATGAAATCAGCCGCCACGCTGGGACGCTGATTGAAGGCCTGAGCGGTTATGTCCAGCATGTTCGCTCTACTCCCGGTCATGAAGATGACACGCTCGAAGTGGCCTACAGAGATCCCGCTTTCAACAAGGCTATAAGTGCACTGGAACAAATGCAGGCCAAAAAACTTATTCCCGCTGGCACGGTCGACAATTTTCTGAAGTTGCATTTCCAGGATTATCGAGCACCTGGAACGACGCCGACTCCAGAGCAGACCGCCAAGAACAAGCATTTTGCGAATATCGGTCAGCCTGGCGGTCCCAAGGATATCTTCGAGGCAGAAAGGCAGCTTGCTGAGGCTAGGAGATTCCCCAGCACAGATGAGAAGTGGAACCAGGAAGTCTCACCCATTCTAAGGAAACCGGACGCGGAACGAACCCAGCCTGAGAAGAACACGATTCGAGCTTGGAAGGAATATCTCCAGGCCAAGCCGTCGGCCACAGGGGCCGGCATTCAGTTAATGGCTGGGGAGAACCCCGAAGGCGGAGCCCCCGGAGTTTTCCGGGTACCCAAGGCTGGCGGAGAAGCGACGACGGTTTCTGGTATCCAGCCTCCCAGTAAGCCGGTGACGATTGCCGAGTTCCAGGAGACTAAGACAATTCCAGGTCACTATATTACTGATCCGAACACGGGCAAGAAAGTCGATTACCAGGGACCGACGAAAGCGACTGTCAGATCAGCGGCCAAAATGATCGAGGGCTATGAGGGCAGTCCGTTCCGTGTCACATTGCAACACCTTAAGAGTTGGGCGAACGATCCCGAATTGTGGAAGGACAACCCAGAGGAACGCCAGATTCTACTTAATTACATCAAGAGGCAGAATCCATTTAACCGCAAAACGAGTGAGCCAGCCGCTGGAGCAGGCGAAGCTGAGACGGTGCCAGAAGAGGAGACTGAAAACTTCGAGGAAGGGCCGACTGAACAGTATCAATTCCCGACGATCAAAGGCAGATAAATGGCAGACAAGACCACCAGTATTCTCGACTATGGCAGCCAGGCCGAAGAGCTGCTTCATGCGTGGGGCGCCAACGACCAACAAAAAAAGCTGATCCGGTCCTACCTTAATCACGGTGTTGGCAGCTCCGATAAGGTCGCTCAGATCATCGACCAACTTGGTGTGGACGATGATGGGAGGCAGCAACTTTCCGATCTTTACAATAAGCGTTGGGGCGTTGAGGAAACACCGGAACCGACACCTACCCCGGCCCAGCCGAGCGTTTACGACATGTTGCGGGGGCCTGCCCAAAAGCAATTTGACCAGACGCTAAAGGAAAAGGCCGAGTACCAGCCACCGTTTAAACGTCCGCTCACGCAACGAATTTCCGAAATTTCTCAGCCTTTGGAACAACTTCCTGAGCCGAGAGCCGCTGAACCAGGGACCATGGTTGATCTCACTCCTGGGAAGATGGCTTGGCCGGATACTCTAACTCCACCGCCAGAAGAGCAAGCTGCCCCGGCTCAACCAAGCGTGTTTGACACACTAAGAGGACCAGCACAAAGGGCGCTTCAGCAACCATCCCCAGCCGTTGCTGCGACGTCGTTTAGAGCACCACAGCCGGCCCCTGGAGTCGTGCAGGCTGGCCAGACAGTTAAAGAAGGTACGACAGTTCCAATATCTGTAACAGCTCCGGAAATAACTGGGCCACAAAAGGCTGACCTTTTGGCTCGTCCCGAAGCCAAGATGGTAAAGCAACCAGAGCAGCCATTTGAGCCGTTCCCAACCGAGCCTACGCTCCAGGAGCAAATGGCAGCAAAGGGATACGCGCCACCCACTGAAGGAGCTCGCGCCGCCCAAGCGCTGACCCTTGGTGTCGTAAAAGGGCTGTCCGCTGGTACCGTCAATCCGGAAGATATCCAGAAAAAATTAGAACAATCCATGCCGTTGACACCCCCTCCGGAGGTCGACGAGGCCCAACGGAAGGTCGGGGAGATCGAAAAGCTCTTGCAGGATGGCCAGGATTTCATGAAGCAGAGAAGCGCTGATTTCACGGCTAAGTCGCAGGATCGAGCAAGAGCACTCGGCGAGGCTAAGCGGCAATTAAGCCAATTCAAAGGTACCAAGGATTATGCTTCCAAGGCACAGGAGTTTGCCACCGCGGATAAAAGCCGCGTGGACGAACTTAACTCGATCGCCCAACAGTTACGTGAGGCCAAGACCTCATTCGACAAGTGGTCTGGAGAACGCCAGAATGCTCTCGGTCTTCTCCAAAAATACGGTCAATTCCAGAAACAGTCCACACAGGTTACGGCCGCTTCCAGTCTTATTCCGGAAGGTGCAACCGAAAAGACACTGGCATTTGGTGGAGAGCTATTGGGTCAGACGTTGCCCTTCACAGCCGCCGGACAAGTAGCTGCGGCTGGCTGGAAAATGGCGGCCAAACTTCCCTACATCGGAAAGGCGATAGAGACCGCGACACAGATCCCTGGTATTTCAGACCTAATCCAAAGGGTTTCCAAGTCGTCACCAGAGGCAGCCGAAGCCGTGTCTAAAATATTGGATAGGGCTACACGGGGCGAAACAACCGCAGCGGCACTGAAAGGGCAGTTCCCCGAAGGCGCGAGAGATATCTACACGCAGGGAAGCACCCTCCTCGACACCTTTGGGGATTTGCTTGGTATCGGCGCTAAGGCGAGTCCTGAATTTGAGTCAGCTCTAAACTTTACTCTCAGAAATCCTAAGTTAGCCGAATTTGTTGTATCCCCAGCCGTGAGGGCCATAGTAAACACTCCAGCCTTGGCGTCCGTTGGTATGATTCAGAACCTGGCGGCGGGCGGGGATGCGACGACTGCCCTCTGGCATTCGCTCGCGTTTTCTTTCCTTGGTGAAGCGATCCAGAAGGTACCAGGCATCGCCCAGATTCCAAATATCGCGAAGTTGAATGTCGAAGACGCCTCCATTAAAGACTTCCTGGAGAGTGTCAACACGACAAGTCCGATTTATCCACAATTCAAGGCCTTCCTCAATGACTACGTTAATCGGGGCTATCAACAGGCGATCGGGACCGCGATTCAGCATGGTGTTAGTTACGGGATCGCTTCTGCTGGTCTCACGGCGGCGACCACCCCGGGAGACTTAATCACGAGATTAAAAGCAGGCGGTGAGGCTGGGTTACAGACCGCCCTGGCGGTTGGTGCGTTTCACATTCCAAATATCTTTATCGCCCTTTCAAAAGCCACTGGAAAGCGGGTCGCAGATTCCGCTGATGCAGCCACGGCTTACAGCCAGGCGAACCCTTCTCAGCTCGGTAACGCCTTTGGTTCGATTACTCCAGAAGATGTTGAGTCAATGACGGCGGTTGCAAAGCGTTTGACCGGCACTCCACCCTCTGAGGGCCTGGTTCCACCGCCGGCAGAGCCAACAACTCCTGGAACTCCACCTACTCCCCCGGCACCGACTACACCGGCTCCAGTCACTGAATCCGTTGAGGATTGGATGCGTAGGCATGGCGTCGAACCGCCTGCGGAGATCGCAGGTCAACCTCCAACCGAAGGTGCCCCCCCAGTCGGACCGGAGGATCTGACCTACACTCCTCCAACTCCGGAAGTCACACCAGCGGCTCCAACTCCAACTCTTGGTACCGCAATCGAACAACGGGTTCCAGGGGCAACCTACGAAGGTGAGTTTGGGCTACGTCGAGCAGAGGATCAACAGATTGTCGACCAGTACAAAGAACTGCATCGGATCATTGCTAATCCTCATCCATGGGAAGACAACGCTACCAGGAGCCAAGCGATTGAGGACATGATGGCCCTGGCCAAGCAGCATCCTTTTCTGAAGGACGTAGAACTTCCAGAGTACCCAACGCTTACGGGCACCGAGACACCTGGGACGGTTCCCCAGGAGCCCGTAACAGGGGCTGCGGTCCAACCTCCTCCCGCGGCCCCAACTTCTGATGCTAACTTAGTAAAGACATGGGAAGAGGGTTCCACCTACGACATTGGAGACTTGGTTAATCTTCCTGAATCGGTTACTGGAATAGGGGCTAGGGTTGCTCTGGTTCAAAGAATTGACGACGCAGGAAAAATTCTGGACGCGGTAGACTCGTCAGACCCCACTCATTATTTTCTAAGAGATGGGGATGTTCCAAAGCGTGATCCACTCACGGGCGAAGAAGTCAAAACAGAGTTAACAGGTCCTCCGCCGTCAGAAGCACCACCAACGACTATTACCACCCTATCCGGTCGAACCCTTGAGGTACCGAATCAGATTACGGCTGCCTCAACACGCGGCATCAATAAAAATATCGCCTCTGTAGACGCATGGCTTATTAACGAGGCGAAGATCGAGGCCAAATCAAAAGGCGACGATTGGAATTTTGACCAATTCGATCGGATTGACCCGAAGAAGATTACCCCAGCCGAGCGTACTGACCTGAACCTTTATTTGTTCGGACAAGAAGAGATTCCGCTTAGTGGTTTCAAACCAAAGGAAATTCCTACCGCTGCCCCAGTAGTTCCGGGCGCGGAATTCGAGCCGAAAGATAACTGGGAATCGAATCTGTTTAAGGCCCGGGAATACGCGATCGCGCTTGGTATCAAGGACCAAATCCCAGCCGGGGATTGGAATGATACAGTTCGGCTTGTCGCCAACGTTCACGCAGAACTGGCCAAACGTGGCGGTGGCCAGGCGCCCACTCCTGCGGTTCCAACTGCGAATGAGAAGAAGATCAGTCAAACACTGGCGATGGCAGCGGCCCAAATTCGGGCCGGGAAAGCCGATAAAGCCAAAGCGCTTATTGCCCAAGCGGTTAAGTACGGTGCTACCTCGGAGCAAACCGATGCGCTAACAGCCCAGCTCGAAACGGTCAGCACGGTTGCCACAGAGATTGCACGAGCTCCAGTCGCAGTGGCTCCGAAGGAAACCCAACCAACGCTATTTACTCCACCGCCAGCCGAGGTTACACCGGCAACTCTAATTACTCCGCCCCCCACAGATATTCAAGGGAAGGCCGCAGAGGCGAAACGGAAGCTCGATGAGATTCGGAGAAAGCGACAGGGCCTCCAAGCAGAGATCGGTGGATTAATCGATTATGCTGTGCCCATGAAGTGGATGGAAACACCCGGTGCGCTCGAAGAATCAACTGCGATTGCGTTTGAGCCCGGCGAACGCTACGCCCCCGACGTGATCCTGGCCGGCCCATTAGTTGCAAATTTCATTGGGCATGCCACTCAAAATAGAAAGGGACTAACTCACGTTCATGGACTAGCGATGACGCCGCCTACCAGAAAGCAGATGGCCGCAAATTTAAGCCACGAAGTGAGGGTAAGCCGGTTACCAGCGGATTTTCTTACGCCAGATACAGGGCCAGGACATATCGAAGAATTTATCCGGGAAGTCGCAAACCAGAGCATGAACCTCTGGAAAGCTCTATTTATTGGCAAGCCTGGAGCAACCGACGCTATCCCAAGTCTTCTTAACGTTAAGGTGGAGAAGGCCCTTATTGATGCTTCGGAAAAGCTCGCGGACGCCCTCAAAAAGAATCCAGAAAAAAACGTCAGTATAGCGAACGCTGGTCGGCCAGAGGGTGAGATCGAAACGACTCAAGCCCACGAGCGGACCCATCTCCGCCACCATGCCATTTCCCCGTTTGGCAACTATGCAAACAGGGCAAAGTTCTTTGCTCATCCAGGAGTGGCGAAAGCCGCTCAGAATCCAAGGATTACTCAGGCGTACAAGGAATCTGTCTGGCCCACTGAGATCATGGCCAGGATCACGACTGGGGATACCCTTGGTCTGACAGAAAAAGAAGCCGTTGATGTTTTCGATCATTTCTTCAGCCTTGTGTTGGAGAAGCACGGGGATAAAGCCTACACATTGTTGGCCGATCTGACACCAAAATACGAGGAGGAAATATATGCCGCAGTCGAACCAAGGATTCAAGCCTACGAAGCCGGGAGGGGAAAACGTCTATCAGAAGCTATTCCGGGCATGGCGCCGGGGCGGGAAGAAGCAGCTCTCACAGGCCCTGAAGAGCCATTGGAACCAATCTACCAGCTTGAGCCAACCGCCGGAGCAGGAGAGCCAGACCCCGACGTCATTGACGCCCTGATGGATGTAGGTAAATCGCTGATCGAGGCCGGGCACGTCGATTTCCCGGCTTGGCGCGAGCAGATGCTCCAGGCCTTTCCAACTGAAGACTATGGTGACATGGTTGACGATACAACCCTTGAGATTGTCTATGACATGGCACAGGGTGAAGTCGAGCCGGGAGCTGAGCCCACTCCGGAAGCAGGGAAACTACCGGCTCCAGGACCCTCTGATGTTAGCACTCCACCCGTTCCAGGGGAACCGGAACCGCTCTTCGAGCCCCACGAGGAGTTGCAGGCCTCGAAAATCAATCGAATGTCTGACGAGATCGCCGGGATGATCCAAAATAAGATGTACGTCGGCGACATCAATAAGCTCCGCGAAATGGCCCAGAAATATTTTGGCGGCTCGCTCGGAGCTGGTTTCGGCTACCGCGATATCTACGACGCCATGGAAGTTGGAATCAACAAGGTCATACTCCAGCCAAGAGCTATGGGCGGCCCTATTGATTTCAATGACTTTTCTGGATCGATCGAGCGGCTTCGAGAGCTCATGAAATATTTCCCCGGAGAGACAACCAGGGAGCAGGAGCAGGTGATTAAACAGCAATTCGATAGCACTCCCCCCGTTGGGATGCTTGCTGCTTATGCTTGCGGGCTACAGCCGAACATGGACGTTGCTGAACCTTCGGCCGGTGTCGGTGGTCTTGCCGTCTACGCAAAACTCATGGGAGCGCACGTCTTCACCAATGAAATCGACGAAAACCGAAGGATCTCGCTTAAGGTTCTTGGCTTTAGACCGACCGCGTTTGATGCCGAAAGACTTGGGACCTGGCTACATCATAACGATATCAAGATCAAGTTTGATATCGGGTTAATGAACCCGCCTTTCTCGTCCGCCCTCGGACTTGAGGGAACGGCCAACGATACACAGGTTGGAGCAAATCACGTCCTGGCCATGCTTAAGCTACTGAAGCCCGGTGGCCGCGTCGTTGCGATCGTCGGAGAGGGAATGGCTCATCACCGTTCCAGTATGTCCAAATGGTGGGAATCGATCGAGAAAAAATACAATGTCCGGGCCAACATCGGACTGGATAAGAAGGAGTTTGCAAAGTATGGGACGCACTGGCCAACCCAGCTTTTAATCATTGACAACACTGGCCCAACTCCAGGAATCAACCGCGAACAAAGACTGCAAAACATCGTGAAAGGTATCGGTCTGCCCGTGGAAGATGCCTTTGACCTGGTGAAAGGCATAGGAGAAGAAAATGTCCTTGAGCGAATCAGAAATGCAGAAAAGGCTGAACGAGCACCTGAAAAGCCTGGGGTGCCCGTTGGGGGTCCAGGAACCGAGCCTACTCCTCCAGGTGGTGTCGGCGGTGTTGGACCGGGCGCCGGAGGGGTCAGTCCTGGCGGAACCGAGGGTGCAGGAGGCGTGGGAGGAATTACTCCTGGACGACCAGCCACTCCTGAACCTACAGGCGCAGAAGGCATTACAGGACCAGGAACCGTTACCAGCCTCACCGAGCCGCCTACAGAGTTGGGTGGAGAACCTCGTGTTATGGGTGCTGGACTCCTTGAACATGCTGGGGTAGGAGCCGCTAAAGAAGAGGATAAAGTTTATTCAGAGTATGTTGTTGAAAAAGCAATAGTCCCTGGGTCGATTCCGCATCCGGCCAGGTTAGTACAAAGCTCCGTTATGGCCAGCGTTCGCCCACCCGGAAAATTCAAGGTTCCAAATCTTCCGGACAACGTGATCAACAATGGCCTTTTGAGTACGGAACAGCTCGAAGCGATCTCCTACGCTCTTGAACAGTTTGATCATAAACTTCCAAACGGAAGTCCGCCAGCGTTTTGGCTTGGCGATGGAACCGGGGTCGGAAAGGGCAGAACGATCGCCGGAATTATCTGGCATTACCTACGCGATAGGGGTGTTGACAAGGCGGTCTGGATCTCGTGCAAATCAGAGCTAATTACTGATGCTCAAAGGGATACAGGACCGGATGATGGCATTGGCCTGCCACTGCCGATCATTCGCTACCACGACACTCGATTCGCCCTGAATAAAAAATCAGCCAAGACCGGGCAGATCACAAAGAACGTCCTGCCTCCGGAAATGAAGGGCGTCCTGTTTACGACCTATAGCCACTTATCGCATGACTTCCAAAGCCGGATGCCCGATCCCAAACTTGAACTGGAGAAGCGTCCGGACGACGTAACCCATTGGGATAGAATGGAACAGCTTGGCCGTTGGCTTGGCTCTGACTTTGATGGGATGATCGTTTTCGACGAATCTCACAAGATGAAGAATGCGGTCGGGACCACGCGAGGCGGCCGGGCAACAAAAGCTGCCGGGTCGAACCGCGGGCAAATGGGAGAAGAAATTCAAAGACTATTCCCGAAAGCCAAGATCCTGATGGTTAGCGCTACCGGTGCGACAGAGGCTCGGAATATGGGCTATATGACGCGCCTTGGCCTCTGGGGTGAAGCGCCTGCACCGTTCCCGACCTTTGAGCCGTTCCTCGATGCTATTCGCAATGGCGGTGTCGGTGCGATGGAAATGCTGGCTCGAGACCTCAAGGCTACTGGCGCTTACATTAGTCGAACAATCAGCTATGGTCATCCAGACGATCCAGAAGAAAAGAAAGTCGAATATGAGATCGTCGAGCGGAAGCTTAATCCAGAAGACATTGATCTCTACAACGCGCTTTGTGATTTCTGGTCAAGGCTTTACAACGAGTTTAAAGACGCTGCCATGACTGAGAGCGGGCCTGGCAAGACGAGTGTTTTCGCCAGCCAGTTTTTTGGCTCGCAACAGCGCTTTTTTAATCAGCTCATGCTTTCTCTTCAGATCCCGACGATGCTCGAAAGAATCGATCAGGACTTGGCTGCTGGGTACCAGGCGATCATTAATATCTATTCCACAAGCGAATCGAAGACAGTTGAGTTGGCTGCCGCTGCATTGGCAGAAGGTATCGACGATCTTTCAGAACTCGAACTGACGCCAATGTCGATGATTCAGGATCTCCTGAATAAATACTTTCCAATCCATGAGTACACAGAGGTTTATGATCCCTCTACTGGAAAGACAATTCGGGTGAAGGTTGTCGATTCCCAAGGCAACCCAGTCGTCAACCCGGAAATGGTCGCTATCCGCGACCAGCTTCTCGCCGAGTTGAGAAATTATCGTATGCCGGACAATCCATTAGACCGGATGATTCGATATTTCCAGGAAGAAAGGAACATGGAGATAACCGAACTCTCCGGGCGGAAAAAGCAAATGGCTTGGGTCGACGGGCCGGACGGTTCCAGAAAACTCCAATTTGTCCCGCGTGTCGTCGAGGGTGTCGCAGCAAACCAAAGAGACGCCTACGAAACTTCCAGATTTCAGGATGGCGTCACCAGGGTTGCGTTCATTACTGCCAAGTCAGAAGCTGGTATCTCTTTACATGACAGCGTTAAGAATCCGATTCCGGCCCGGCGCGTCGTCTATGCCTTACAGCTACCATGGAGCGCTGACAGTTTCACTCAAGGCGTTGGCGGTCGTGCTCATCGCACGGCTCAAAATAGCGCTCCGATCATTCGATTGATCAAAACAAACATTGCCTCTCAAGAGAGATTCATCAATACCGTGGCCCGGAGACTTGCCAGTTTGGGAGCTGTGACGAAGGGTTCCAGGGAAGCCCTTGGTGGCAAACTATTTGAGTTGGAAGATTTTACTGACGACTATGGGAAGGCGGCTCTGCAATATGTCTGGAAGGCCATCCAAGACAACGAGATCCCGGAGCGAGACTCGAACGGGGATATCATTCACGAACCTACGCCTGGCGGTTACGCCATGCCAAAGATGATCGATGCCGGGCCAGTCATGTTGGAACGTATGGGCGTGCTGAATGGGGATGGGAACATCAAACCTGCGTTCCTCCAGTCCGTAGAGCACTTCCTCAACCGTAGCATGATCCTTCGCTTCCAGGATCAGAATGCCGTTTTTGGATATTTTTACGACGCCTACCAGGCAAACGTGAAGCAGGCCGTCCAGACTGGGACATTTGACCCAGGCGTAACTAAGTTAGACGGCACCAACATCAGACTTATGGGCGACCCTATGAAGCCCTTCTTTGCAGCCCCTGGTCGCTTTGAGCAGCAGATTGTCAGAAAGGGAACGCCCGGATCTTTGACGCCGCATCACTTGAGGAAGTTGGGCGTCACTGAGGACCAAATCAAGCAGTTTCTTGGAGTTAAAACCGATCAGGGACTCAAAGAAAAGCTTGCGCAGATGGGTCCAAACGATGTGGTCTACAGCAAAGGCCTCACGATTCCACCAGAACAGTACCCGGAGAATCCACCGGCGCCGGCTGGCACAAAACTCCCAGAGGTTATTTACACGCATCCTGATTCAGGCGCTCAGACCATGTTGGTTGAGCTCGAAGTCGAGCACAAGGTCAAGAAACGCAACTGGAATTTCTCTAAAGGGGTCTCAAAAGACGGCTACATCATCAACAAGGCGAGCGGAAAAATTTACGCTATTATGATCGAGCGTGCGCCGGAACGGTCGAAGTTGATCTACATCGGCGGTCAGCCGGTCGTTGCTCATCCGGTGTTACGCTTCAGCCCGAGCGGCACGACCAGCACGATTGGAGTCTCTGAGACAGAGCACGGAGATGCGGAGATTAAAAATCCGGACAAATATACTGTCCCTGATCTCAAAGAGGCCGAAAAGCTTTGGAATGAGCAACACGATGCGTACCCAGATGTGGAAACCAAATCAGCTCATCTCATTACGGGCGCTATCTTCCCAATTTACAATTTAATTATCGGATCCGGAGCAATTCGCCACACAGGAGTCGTTCGGGCTAACCTGGCAAATTTGGCCTGGAAGGGATACGGGCCTTCATTCCTTGGCTTGCGGATTAACCCAAGGGAGATTCCAGCGCTAAAACGTCGTCTCGGCCTTGAAGCAACGAAACTTTCTGACATTTCCACCAAGGATATTTGGGAAAAGGTTGCGACCGGGACTGCGGTTATTTTGAATAACGGCTGGGCACTACACCATGTCGGCCTCCACGGAGGGATGATTGAGCTGACATTCGGTAAGACTATGAATATCCGTCCCTTTGAGCCAGAGCTCAAGGGGTACGGCCTCCATCAGGCAACCGTTCAGTTCCGATCACGTTGGTTCCTTCCTCAAGATCAAGAGGATGGGCTGCCTGTATTGGAGAAGTTGCTGAAGGCGCATCCGCCTATCGAGGAACAAGTTCCTGGTGAGGGGCCGCCTCATGCCCCTGAAGGCGGGCTACTGGCCACCGAGGGCCGACAGCCACCGGAAGAGCCTCCCCCACCAGGAGCAGGTGGAATGGCAGCGACCGAAACGCTGCCACCGGAGTTTGAACCAGAAGATATCGCTGGTGCGGTTTACGAAGAACCCGAAGGACTGACCAAGCCGCCAAAACAGTATTTCGAGGATCTACCACTCGCTGATCAGGAGCGCATTCGTCAACAATACAAGGCAGAAGTCGAAGCGATCGGCAGCATGGACTTCCCTGTCCAAGCAGATTTTGGGGGTGACCCGGTTACTATTCTTGGGCCGGCCCACAATTTCGAGCCGTACAAGGGAGTCGGAAAGCCGGACAACAATCAGTTAATGATCGAATTGGACGACGGAAGCCGGGCAATCACTTTCGCGAGCAACTTAACGGTCAACGGCAGGCCGCTTGTCACGCGAACTGCGCCGATGAAGCCAGTTGATTTCATGAAGGATATCTTGAAACTCAACGCCCCGACCGAACCGGAAGAAGGAATGACGCCACCGCCGGGCGAAGGGGCTGAAGCTCCAGAAGGGCAACAACCTACAGACCTAAACCAATCCTGGACCGCTGGCCAGTTGGCAACTATTCTCAAGCCAAACATGCCACGGATCACTATCGCGCCCCCTGAACTGGATTGGGGCATGAAATTAGATATCCAAAAGTTTACTTTTTCCGATCTCATTGCAGAACTGGCAAAAAGCCTGAAAACAATGGTTTGGAGATTGCGGACGCCAAAAGGATCGAAGGGCGTCTACTGGCCCCACACGGCTGCCGTTGTCACAAAATACTGGGGCGATCTCGATACCACGATTCATGAGCTGGCCCATTGGTTGGACGATCATTTCGGCATCGTTTCAGCCTGGGCTCAGCCGAGAGCCAGAAGTCCGTATGATCTCGAACTGCTGCGTAATTTCGCTCCCTATGGTTCTGGATCTCCGAAGGAGACCCTGCAATACAATCGGGCTGAGGGTGTCGCAGAGTGGATTAGAGCCTGGGTCTACAATCCGAAGGAAGCCCAGCGCGTCGCTCCACTCTTCAATGATTTCTTCATCAACAGCGTTCCCGGCACGGTTCAGGATCTGCTTCAGGACTTCGGCAAGAAAGTCCGCCTGTGGGCTGTGCTGGATCCTGAGATAAAGGGTATGGCGAACGTCCGCCGAAGCTGGGAACAGAAGAGTGCTTTCCAGCGATTCAAGTATTTCTGGAGCGCGAATGGACTACCTTTCGAGACAAGAGGGTGGGACCTACTCCGGGCCGGACTGGAGAACAAGGCGAATCCATTTGAGAGAATGCAGGATTTCGCGGTTAAGGAACGTCAGAAACTAACGCCAGAATTTGCCCTACTGCCAGAAAAAGACCCAAATATCATGCTGCGCAACTTCAGTGGGATAGGTCAGAAAGCAGCTTGGATCTTGGAAAATGGCATGATTAAGGCTCACCCGGATACAGTCGCGGTCCCAGTGTCCGGACTTACCGCAGCCAACATGCTGGCCACGGTCACAACCGACTGGCCACACGGTTTTGAGGATGGAGACTGGGTACAGTTGAAAGGCCCGCCGGAAGATGATTTTAAGGGGCATTACCAGATTACGTCGACCGGCCCAAACACCTTTACTTTCCCGGTCTCGAACACGGCCCCGGCGACTTCGACAGCCGCTAAGATTATTGCGACAACGAGACCGCTTTATCAACGGGCCCCGGGAGTAGAAGGTGGCTATGAATGGGCGCTCGGATTTGACATTCTTAACACTTCAACGCGGAAGAAATACGACGAGGAACTGACACTTTCTGTCAGTCATGGCTTGAATCAGCGCGTTGTAGAAAAAGGCCTCATCATACTCAAAAGAACAGAAGAGCAGATTAACCGAATGATTCAGCGACTATTGGCGCAGGGCGTCACCATGGACGTGATTCGCACGATGCCACAGGTCATCAATACGATCAACGGGAAGCGTGCTGCGGCCTGGTACTCACTACAGCGGATCTCTGGGATGGCTGGCGGCATGACTGTCGAGGAGGGTGGACACGACTTCGAGCTCGCCGTTCACTCCATGGCCAGGTTTGGAAAGCCAACGACGTTCCCCGGCATCAACATCGGAGCGCCCTACAATGACTACCTCCACATGCCGGCTCCTGATACCGGTTACTCGGATGAGGACTTGACCAAGTTTCAGGAAATGTTCCACCGGTACGAAGCGATTGCTGACTCAAATCTGAGATACTGGGTGGACAAGGGACGGCTCAAGTTCTCAGAATACGAAAAGATCAAGAAAAACAATGAGTGCTATTTCTCTATGAACCGCATCATGGAGGGTAGCTACCCCGGCCATGATATCGGTGAGATCGACCCCAGTGTTCGGGCTGCCCTTGGATCTCAGTTAGGGAACGCAGCGCAGCCGCTGCGGTACTGGCATGGTGGAACCCCAATGATTCAGGACCCGTATCTGAGTCTCATGGCCCAAACCTACGCCTTCATTCGTGAGGCCGATCGCAACGAGATCCTGGCTTTGGCTGCCGACTTACTCGAGCCTGAACGTCAGATGTATAAAGGCAAACAAATTCAGGTTGGGTTGGCTGGCATCCATCTTCAAGGTCCGACGATTGGCTCGGTTCCGATCTGGCGGCGTGGTGTCAAGCAACAATGGAAGTTTGAAGAGGGTGTTTCCAAGTTCCTCGACAACTGGGGATCGATCGAAAATTCAAACATCCTCTTTAATTTCATGAAGCTCATTCTGGCCAAGATTCCCAGGCGGATGATTACGGCGAGTCCGGGCTTTGTCGTTCGATCGTTGATCCGGGAAGCAACAACTAGGACACTGTTGGTGGGGGAGGGCTCGAAGCCTTGGGATGTTTTTGCCAATCCCAGCGAAGATGTTCGCACGGGCTACCTATTGGCTGGCGGCTCGCAGGAGCCGTATCCAATGGGCACCATGACAAAGATCGAGACCGCTCTGCTCGATAAGATCAGCGAGGTCGTAGGACCCGAGAAGAGGGCGGTTTCGACAAACCAGGGTAAGATGATGGTGGCTGCCCGGAAAGCCGGCGAGTTCATGCTGGTGCCGTTCAGTTGGTCAAAGCACATCCTCAAGAAAGGCTGGAATGTCTACAATAACGAAATAATCAAGGAATACGGCGAGGTCAGAAATCGTCTTACGGCCTATCAGCGCTACCTGCGAAAGGCAATGCGCGACCACCCAGAATGGGACAAATACAACGCGCACCTGTGGGCAGCCGACCAGGCTAGGGGGCTTTTAGATTATTACCGTGCTGGCTTCTGGATTCAGCCCATACTGCGCTACATCCCGTTTGTTGGTGCAGATATCCAATCGAAGTTCAGGATCATGAAGGCGATCCGCCAGGAAGCCCTGGAGGCCTCCAGTCTCATCAACGAGGGCGACTACGAAGAGTTCTTCAAACGTTTGGCCTACAAAGGTCTGCTCGGCTTTTTCCTAATGTATATCTTGTTGCCGAGGATGGCTTTCCTCCTGTTGCATCATTGGATGGGTGACGAGGAGCTGGACGAGTACAAAGCTCTTCCACTATGGAGACGGCTCTTCATAAATCTTAGAGTGCCAAATCCAGTCGGAACAGGTCATATCTGGATTCCAATTCCGCAAGGTTGGGAATTTGGTTTTGCCGGTCTCGCGGCTGAGTTGTTTCTGCAAGAGGCGATCGGGGAAAATCAGGACACCTGGAAAGAGATGGTTCAGGGTGCCACGAACACGCTTATCCCTGTCGACAATTTCATGTTCACAGGCCCCTACCGCGGATTCATGGAAAGCCTCTACAACCGTTCCTTCTTCTTCGACAAGTACATCGTGCCCCCACGGGAACAGAATCTTGACCTGTCGCTGCGGGATCCCGAGAGAGGCACGCGAATCGGACGTGCCTTTGAATTCCTGAGTTCTGGCCTGGGATTCACGGTTGATGCCCGCCAGTGGGATAACTTCATCTATAGCATCACTGGCTCCATTGGCATAGCAGCCGGGCACCTATCAAACATAGGCAGAGAGAAGGGGGCCTTGACCCGTGGCGCCGCAACAATTAGCGGCATGTTCTTCGAGTCCTCGTCTTATCCTTCTCCGAATGTCCAATGGGTCATGCGCGAAGCTCGCCGCCTTGGTGATGACAACAGCGCCGATTTCAAACGGCTGGGCGATGCGCTGCGCTACGAGCGCGAGGGGCCTACGATCGGAGAAAGAGAACGGCGGGCGGTTAAAACCAGAGAGATCGCCAAGCAACTTCGGGATTTCTACACGGCTGTTTCCGCTGACATGCTGAAATTGGAGCAGTTCAAGGACGAGGCTCGCCGCACGATCTTTGAAGCGGGCCGTGGCAACGCTGATATTTCTCCGGCGGCTATTGACCAGGCTAAGGTTGATCTGGCTGAAATCGGCTACGCTGACCAGACGATCGATTTCCTTCGGAGATACAGCACGGAGTTGACTGACCCGGCAGAGAAGCACCGAATCTTCCAGAGGATGCAGGAGATCGTCCAAGAGGCCGCGCCTAGTAAGTACGGGCTAACCCCGCCTCCGATCAGCGATCTGCAAGACCGGCTGAAAATTTATCAGGAGATGAAGGAGACCGGTAAAGTCCCTGGTGCCCTCCAGCGCCTCGAGACCGCTTACATTCGCGATCGCGTAAATGGTACGCCAGGCCAGGAGTACAGCAAGGTGCTCAATGAGATCAGTGTCCAGCCCGGAGCGGTTGGTGATTTGAACAAGTTCCTGGGAATGGTCGACAAGTTGCCGATGCAGATGAAGATTATGGAAGTTCAGGCCGCGCTCGATCCGAACCCAGCCAAGCGCGAGGAAGCCAGGGATCTTCTTCTTAAAATGAGGAACCAAGAGGTAGCTGAAAAAACTCAACGACTAGCGAGGTAACCATGGACGTTATTGCAGCGGGCGGACACGCCGAAGACAAACACAAAAAAATAAGGGAAAACTTCCGGAAAACGCAAAGGGTAGCCTACTTCATTAAGCGGTACCTGATCTTTGCGGTCATCCTTGTTCCTTCCCTAATCTACCTTCACTATGTCGATATCACCAGGGCAGAAAGCAGTCTTTTGGTTTTGTTGGTGACGAGGATCTGCCGTTCGACCGTCGGCGTTTTATTGGCGATGCTCTTCTCAAAATTCGCTTTCCCAAAAATTGCCTTGCAAACTGAGCTGATTGAGGATCAGAATATCGCAATCGCTTTGATTTTTGCAGCCATCATCATTGGGGTGAATCTGTGAAACGTAGGAAATTTATAACTCTCACGCTTGCCGCGATTGCATCGCCGATCGTAGTAAAGGCAGATGCCTTCGCAAAATTCTTAAATCGGAAGACAGCGACTGTGCCGGCGTCCTACCCGGATCTTTATTTTACAGGATTCAAGATGGCGATGGACGCAGAGGGCTACAATGGGCAATTTCTCTGGTACGGACTATTTGAAGTCGAGCCTGGAGTCATCGTTCCTTATCCTTGGTACGTGAACATTAGCGGGGGCACACTGGCCGAAGCTGAAGAACGGGTGAACGAGGGCATATTCACTGCTCACCGTCTGATGGACATAGGAGAATTGAACAAGTTTTTTGAAGTAGGGGGCTGGTGCGATTACGATGAAAAGACAGGGGAAGAGTTGTTTGTCGTACCGCCCAAACGAATCACCTTCACGAGCGTCCAATGGAAATCCTGGGAAGAAGGGAAACGGCATTTCACAGAACATCGCCGCGCCTGTGCGTTGCAATCTGCGGTCTGATTTTCCTTTTCCTCATCTCCTGTACTAAGCAAGAGACGGTGCAACCCACCACCGCGCCTACGCCGAAGCTTGAGCCTCCGGCGAGAGGCCGCTATGACAAGTGGTTCCAGGCATACACCCTAATCCATTTCCAGCAGTTACTTTCCCCTCGCTGGCCCAAAGGGGTTGCAATAGCTGAAAGCGCCCTCAATTTCAGGGCGACGAGCCCTGTTGGCGCGATGGGCCTCATGCAGTTTATGCCCGCAACCTGGACATGGATCGCTCCGGAGCCGTGGAGATCCCGCGGTGCCATGGATCCGGAGGCTGCCATTTGGGTTGGCTGCTACTATTTGCGGTGGAATTGGGATCGGCTTCCAACTCCGGTCGACCTACATCACAAGGCCATGGTGAACGCAGCGTACAATAGCGGAATTGGAAATGTCATAAAGGCGAGGACCAAATGCGGTGGCAAGCCCGGCTGCGATCCGACAGTGTGGGATGGCAACGTCGAATTAAGCCTCATCACGAAAGCAGCAGCACAGGATGAAACGATTAACTACGTGCGACGCATCAGGAAATTTGAAAACCAGTTACTGATCGCGGGGAATTTCCTATGAGTCTTGGCTGTGGCTGCGACGACCATTACCGCTGTCCGAAATGCAAGCGCTGCTTCCAGCATTATCACCGATCCTTCTTTATGGGCAACATGTGGTACTGGATCTGTCGGATGGGGAAGACCTGGCCAGCCCACGGAACACTTCGGGAGCAGGGAGAAAAGGAGACAATATGACAGCGATTTTCATGTGGTTTACTCAGACCAGGATTGGTCGGGAAGTCGGGATTGCGATCCTGGCGCTCATCGTCATTGGCTGCGTGTGGCGATGGTCAACAAATCGGGCCTTCACAAATGGTAAGTTGGTTGGCGGCCAGCAAATGGGCGAATCTATTCGCAAAGCGAAAGAAGCCGAATGGAAAGCTAAGGAAGAGGAATTTGCCAAGCGTGAACTTGGTCTCCAGCAGGCCAGTAAGGAATTGGAGCAAAGAGAGGCCCTGTCCAACACCCAGCTAACTGCTCTCCGCCTTGGCCTCAAAAAGGATGTTGCCGGGCTCAAGGACGACCTTACCAAGATCCCGCTGATAGTCGCTAATGTTCCAACTACGGAACTCATCCCACAACTTAAGGTAATGTTGACCAAACTAGGTCCTCCACAACTCCAATGAAAAAATTACTAATTCGAGTGGTGCCAATCGTTGTTACCGTGTTGTTTCTTCTGGTCTTGCGGGCTACTTGCCAGACGTTTGACGAGGGAAAGAAGAAGATTATCTACCTGGAGCCGCTGCCAGCAGGGCAAACGCTAACCGAGAATGATCAGAGGCAAGCCTTGGGTCTGCTCCAGGAGCTCGAGGTACGCCGCCGTGAGTCGGCTATCTTCATGAAATTCATGGAGCAAGAAGAGGCGATGCAAAAGGAGCGGGATCAGATCCGTTCTGACACAATCAAACTCGCGCAGGATAAACAAAAGTTTGCAGAGGAAAAGCTTGCCGAAGCAAACGATAAGGCTAACAACTACAAGCTTTTGTATGAGGCATTGCTGAAGCAACAGAAAAGGAGCAAGGGATGCACGATCTACAAATTCCTCACGGTGGGACTGGGCCGATGTTAGTCGATCCCAAGAAGACGGCAAAGGTTGGGCACCCAAGGTTCTACGCCCTACTTGAACTCATGGAAGAGATTCACAGGCGGAAGAACATGAGTTATGCCGCTGAACATGAACCTCTTATGAACCTTCGGCGCTCCAGGAAGCTAGGCGTACTCCCGTCGACCGGGGCCATGGTGAGGATGACGGACAAATGGTGCAGGATCGAGGAATTTGTGGCCGGGAATAAGCCAGATATAACTGGCGAGGGACTGGCGGATGCTCTTATCGACAATGCGGTCTACAGTTTAATCAGTTTGGTTCTCCTGGAAGAGGAGAAGAACATCGAGTACAGGCTTTCGGATGATTGTCGGCTTCGTCCGGTGCCGTGGGCTGAGCAATCGCTCTAACGAGGGCCAATGATCTACTACATTAGCTATTTCTCAGGGGCAATAAGTACGCTGTTTTTCAACGGTTTAAGATACGTAAGGCTTCAGAAACAAGCAGGGGTAAGGACAAAGAAGGCAGTCGCCCAGTTCTTCTTAGAGAAGACATTTGAGAACGGCGCCGAATGGACCACGACCTTTGGCGTAGTCTGGGCTGGTGGCGCAATCATCATCAACAAGATTGATTTTGCTCCACTTGGGGCTCTTAAGGGCGTCCCAATGCACCCGGCGTTCTTATTTCTGATGGGCGGGATCATGGAGGCATTCGCGCCATGGTTGGTTGGGAAAATAGTCAAAGGGTTGTTCCCGGAACAGTAGGGCGAAATCTTAATTCCGTGGTATAGGGGGGGTCAAAAAGGACCGAAAAATCATGAAAATTCCTGTCGAATCTACAAACATCTCCAGCGTTGAATACGACCAGACCGCGCAAACCTGCGATGTTGAATTCAATACCGGTAGGACCTATCGCTACAGCAACATGACTCCGGAATTATTCAAGGCGTTCATGGATGCTCCA
>Ga0315281_10002030_pt1 | contig 30092 bp, 21 predicted proteins | sample YL17G07_0_MG_FD_204540 | JGI IMG/M metagenome (GOLD analysis project Ga0315281, IMG submission 204540) | Sediment microbial communities from Yellowstone Lake, YNP, Wyoming, USA - YL17G07_0 | ecosystem: Environmental > Aquatic > Freshwater > Lake > Sediment | place: USA: Wyoming | collected...
CTTCGGCGGGGCTGTCAGATTGTCGTCGGCACTCCCGGCCGGATACTCGACCACCTGGCGCGCCGGTCCCTCCGGACTGACGGCGTGAGATACCTGGTCCTCGACGAAGCCGACGAAATGCTCGACAGAGGGTTCGCGCCCGACGTGGAGCGCATAGTCGCCACCACGCCGCGCGACCGCCAGACGGCCCTCTTCTCCGCCACGACGCCGGAATGGGTCGAGAAGGTCGCGGCACGCTATCTGAAAGACCCCCTGTTCATTCAGATGGACGTTGACCCCGGCGACGGCCTGAGCATCGAGCACGAGGTCTGCGAGGTGTGGCACGAGGAGAAGTTCGACGTGCTGCGCAAGTTGCTCGACCAGGAGACTGAGGGGGCCACGCTGGTCTTCGGGCGTACGAAGCACGGGGTCCGCAACCTCGGACAGAAGCTCGTCCGCCTCGGCTATGACGTCGACGTGCTTCAGGGCAACCTGTCGCAGGCCCAGCGCGACCAGGTCATCAGGAGGTTCAGAGAAGGCTCCACGCCGATTCTCGTTGCCACCAACGTCGCCGCGCGCGGGCTCGACGTGCTGCACATCGAGCGCGTGATCAACTACGAGCTGCCGGAGACCCATGAGCTGTTCACTCATCGCGTCGGCCGCACGGGCCGCATGGGGCGCGCCGGACGCGCCATCACCCTCCTCGGCCCCGCCGATCTCCCGAAGTGGCACGAGATCGAGAAGGGTCTCGGCAAGAAACTGCCTCGCGTCACTCCCGAAGGCGAGCCGGTTCGACCCCTGGTCGTGGCAGCCCTCCGTGGTAGCCGTCGACGCTCATCCCGCAGACGCTTCGCCTCTCGAATCTAGCTGCTCTCGTCTTCGTCGGGCTCGCTCAATGGGCCTCAATGTGGCGATTTTCACGAGATAGTCATACGAGTCCTATTGACTCTGCGCGTCGGAACCGATATTCTAGGCGGTGGGCGGCAACCGGTAGCCGCCCGCCTGAATCGCCGCGGACGCGGACACGGGCCCGCGAATCCCGGTGGACCCGAGAGCTGACATGGACGGCAACCTGGAGACATCCCTTCGTAGAATCGTCGTCTTCGAGTGCGCCGGTGCGGCGCCGGCAAACGGCGCGCGCGAGACTGCGGCTGCACGACAGGCCCTACCGACAGGCGGCGCGATCCAGACGGTTCGCGTCCCCTGCTCGGGCAAGCTCCAGCCCGAACACCTCCTGAAGGCGTTCGAGGCCGGCGCCGACCTTGTGGTCGTGCTTGCCTGCAGCGACGGCGACTGCCGCTACCTGGAGGGGCGCCGTCGCATCGAGCGCAGGCTCGACTACGTGCGCGGTCTGCTCGACGAGATAGGCCTCGGCGGAAAGCGACTCGTTCTCGTGGACCGGCCCCCCGATGGACGGGCAAACGGCACCCAAGAGGCGCTGGCGGCCCTCCCAGCCGGCCTGACTGCCAGCCCGCTCGGCACGAGGGGCTAGCGCGATGGTACAAGGAACAACAGCCTCAAAGCTGGCGCAGGCGCTGCGCTCCGGGCGCCCGGCCCTCATCGCCGAGTGCGTTCCGGCTGCGGTCGGCGACGCCGATTCCCTGAAGCGACTGACGGCGGCTCTCCCAACCTCGCTGGACGGCGTCGTCGTCGCGAGCGACGGTGTTTCCGCCCTTGCCTGCTCGACGCTGCTGGTCGCCGAGGGCGTCGAAACCGTGCTAACACTCTCGACCGCCGACCGCAATCGCGACGCCCTGCAATCAGACGCGCGGGGCGCGGCGCTGCTGGGCATTCGAAACGTCCTCTGCCTCAGCGGCGGCCACCCGTCGCCCGGCGCTTCGCCGGAAGCTGCCGCCGCGTTCGACGTCGACCCCACTCAACTGGTGCAACTGCTGAAGGAAGGCGACGGTCCTGTGTCGACGTTGCTCGTCGGCGCCGAGGTCTATCCGCAACTCCGCCCGCTGGAGCTTGCCCTGATAGACACGCGGAAGAAGGTCGCTGCCGGCGCGGGCTTCCTGGTCACGCACCCCATCTTCGATGTTCCCGCCTTCGAAGAGTGGATGACAGCCGTCCGCAACGAAGGCCTGAGCGAGCGCATCCCCATTCTGGCCAGCGTGAGAGCGCTGACGAACGTCGATGAGGCGGTCGCATCACGCCAGCGAAATCACATCCCCGACGAAGTCATCGCCAGGCTACAGGCTGCCGCCGACGCCGCTGCCGAAGGCATCGCCGTGTGCGCTGAGCTTGCCGCGCGCCTCACGAGTGTCGAGGGCGTGCGCGGCATCTACATCCGCTCCTCAGGCAAGCCGGAAGACGTCGCCGAGATCGCGCGACTAGCCGGCTTGCGACCGGCATAGAGCAGGAGGGACGCTTGCCCGAACGCTATCACGTCCCTACCGTGCCCACGCCGGGCCGCTTCCCGAAGATCGGCAAGTACGGCATCGTCGACTGGCGGGAAGACTGCGCCCGCTGCCGCAACTGCGTCAAGAATGCCTGCGTCAGCGGTATCTGGCCTTTGGAGCGCGCCCACGATCTCGATCCCGCGGCGCCGCTCGAGCCGGCGTTCGACTGTCGCGGCTGCCTGTCCTGCGTCCAGGGCTGCACCAAAGGGATCCTGTCGCTGTCCGTCAACCCGGCCTACCTGGCGCTCGGTGACCGCTACTGGAGCCGCGAGATGCTCTCGACGACGTGGGACCAGGCGGAGACCGGCCGCATTCCCGTTTCCGGCGCCGGCTACCGCGGCCCGTTCTGCGGCCCCGGCTTCGACTCCATGTGGACCGACATGTCGGAGATCGTGCGGCCGACGCGCGACGGCATTCACGGGCGCGAGTACATCAACACGTCGGTTGACGTTGGCTCGAAGCCGCTACGCGTGCGGTTCGATGCGGACAGCTGGTCCGAAGACGAGCCGCCGCTCATCGAGCTGCCCGCACCATTCATCCTCGATGTCCCGCCCTGGGGCTCCGACGGCGTGCGCCTGGCGACCGCTCGGGCGAGCGCCGCGACGGTCCTGCGAACCCTGAGCGTCGTCCGCGCGTCACAGATCGACGACCGCGACGTCCCCGACGCGCTGGCGCCGCTGCTCGACGGCGATGAGATGGCGCTCCACCAGGCGCTCTTGCGCAGGGTGCGCCTCGTCGAAATCAGCGACGGCCCGCAAGTTGTGGATTATGTGAAGCAGGCGCTGGACATGAACCCACGCCTCGTCGTTTGCGTACGCGCGCCGTTCACCGTCGACGCGGGCGAGCGCCTGCTGCGACTGTATGAGGCCGGCGTTCACGTCGTCCACCTCTGCGCCGACGAGTACGGCCGTCAGGTCGACACTGAGGAGCCGCGCTATTTGAGAGACGCCCTGCGCGAGGTGCACAGCCGCCTGGTGCAGGAAGGCATCCGCGATGAGATCACGCTCATCGTGGGCGGCGGCATTGCCCTGGCGGAGCACATGGCGAAGGCGATCATCTGCGGCGCCGATCTCGTGGCCGTCGGCGCGCCGCTGCTAGTCGCGCTGGGCTGCCGCGTCTGCGACGGCGACCATGACGCGAACTGCCCGGTGCAGATCCAGGAGGTCGAACCGGACTACGCGGCGCAACGGATGGCGAACCTCATGGGCGCCTGGCACTCGCAGCTAATCGAAGTGCTGGGCGCGATGGGCATGCGCGAGGTGCGGCGTCTGCGCGGTGAGACCGGCCGCGCGATGTTTCTGGAGGACCTGGACAAGGAGGCGTTCGGTGACATCGGTTATTGAACGGCCGATTACGGCGGCCGACGCCGAGCGCCCCAACGGGCCGCCGCCGGCGACCGTCGAGCGCGTTGTGCGGCCGATGCCCGACCGCTACCGCAACCCAATCGGCCGCTACAAGGTGCGGCGAAGCGCGGACTGCCAGAGTTGCGGCGTCTGCGTCGAAGTCTGCCCCTACGGCGTCCACGTCAAGCCAGCGGGCTACAAGCTGCCGCTGCGGCCGCGCGATTACCTCTGCATCGGCCCCAAATGCGCCGAGACGGACCATTACTGCGTCGAGCACTGCCCGAACAAGGCGCTCTCGGTCGGCCGCAACCCGACGGCCGACGCCATCGGCGACCCGCGCTGGACATCCGACTTGCTCCTCGCGACCTGGCGACAGGCGGAGACCGGCAGTCTCGCCGGCGTCGGCGACCTGGAGTACCGGCACGGCGCCTCGGGCGGCGGCTTCGATGCCCTGCGCTTCCGCTTCCCGGAGACGCCCGCGCGCATCGCGCCGGGCGACGTCGACACGCGCCTGGAGCTGAACCGTCGCAACGACGGGCGTCCGCGGGTCACGATCGACCTGCCCATCTACGGCGGCGGCATGTCGTTCGGCTCCGTGAGCATCCACGTGATGATAGCGCGGGCGCGGGCGGCGACCGCCTGGAATACGTTCACCTGCACCGGCGAGGGCGGCTACCCGGAGCGGCTGCAGCCGTACGACGACCATGTGATCACTCAGGTCGCGACGGGCCTCTTCGGTGTGCGCGAGGACACGATCCAGCGGGTGCGAATCGTCGAGTTCAAGTACGCGCAGGGCGCCAAGCCCGGACTCGGCGGGCACCTCCTCGGCGACAAGAACACGCCGGACGTGGCGCGGATGCGACAGGCGGTCGCGGGCAACGCCCTCTTCTCGCCGTTTCCGTTCCATAGCGTCTACTCGGTCGAGGACCACAAGAAGCACCTCGACTGGATCAAGGCGATCAACCCGCGGGCGCTGACGTCCGTCAAAGTGTCGACGCCGACCGACGTCGACATGGTGGCGGTCGGCAGCTACCACGCCGGCGCTCACATCATTCAGATCGACGGCAGCTACGGCGGCACGGGCGCGGCGCCGGACATCGCCAAGAAGAACATCGCCATGCCCATCGAGTATGCGATCCCGAGGGTACACCGCTTTCTGGTCGAAGAGGGCGTGCGCGACGAGGTCGTGCTCATCGCCAGCGGCGGCTTGCGCACTGCGGACGACGTGCTCAAGGCAATTGCCCTCGGCGCGGACGGAGCGGTCATCGGCACGTCGGAGCTCGTCGCGCTCGGCTGCATCCGCTGCGGCAACTGCGAGAGCGGTCGCGGCTGCGCGCGCGGCATCGCGACGACGGACCGCAAGCTGATCGAGCAGGTGCAGGTCGACTGGGGGACGCAGCGGATCATCAACATGTACGCCGCCTGGCGCGAGCGCATGGTCGACGTGCTGGCCCGCATGGGCATGCGCAGCGTCTCCGAGTTGCGCGGACGCCACGACTGCCTGCGTCGCGTGCGCTGGGGAGAGGAAGACGTCGATGACTGACGCCGCCGACAGGATTGTCCGCTCGCGGGCGGAACTCCTTGAAGGGAAGCCGCGCGTCGTAGAGAACCGCGCCGCGGATGAAGGCGGCTGCGGCGTAACCGGCTTCGCCTGCTCGATTCCTGTACGCGGACGCCACGTCTACGCGCCATCAGTGCAGATGCACAACCGTGGCAACGGCAAGGGCGGCGGCATCGCGGCGGCCGGGCTCGTCGCTGAGGACGTCGGCGTGTCGCAGGAGGTGCTCGACTCGCACTACCTGTTGCAGATCGCGCTCCTCGACCCCAAGGCGCGCTCGGAGGTCGAAGGGATTTGCCTCACGCCGAACTTCGAGGTAGCGCTGTCGGCACCGGTCACTCCCATCGATGACTACCGCGACGTGCCGGGGCTCGAGGTCCGGCCGCCCGACGTCCAGCGGTACCTGGTGCGGGTGAAGCCGGCCGTCCTGACGGAGTTCGCGGAACGCAACGGCCTGACCGACCTGCCGGCACGCGAGGTCGAGGACGAGTTCGTCTATCGCAACTCCGTGCGCCTGAACGAGAGCTTCTACGCCTCGCTTGGCGAGAAGCGGGCGTTCGTCCTCTCGCACGGGCGCAACCTCATCGTGTTCAAGATCGTCGGCTACGCAGAGCAGATTGTCCAGTACTACCGGCTGGAGGACCTGCGGGCGCACGTCTGGATCGCCCACCAGCGCTACCCGACGAAGGGCCGCGTCTGGCATCCGGGCGGCGCGCACCCGTTCGTCGGCCTCAACGAGGCGCTGGTGCACAACGGCGACTTCGCCAACTATCACTCCGTCGCCGAGTACCTGCTACAGCGCAACATCCGGCCGCAGTTCCTGACGGACACGGAGGTGTCGGCGCTGCTGTTCGACCTGTGGTCACGGGTCTACAAGTACCCGCTGGAGTACGTCATCGAAGCGCTGGCGCCGACGACGGAGCGCGATTTCGACCAGCTCCCGGCGGAGAAGCAGCGGCTGTACCGGCGCCTGCAGGCTGCCCACATCCACGGCTCTCCCGATGGCCCCTGGTTCTTCATCATCGCCCGCAGCCTCCCCGACGAGGGCCGCTACCAGCTCCTCGGCATCACCGACACGGCGATGCTGCGGCCACAGGTCTTCGCCCTCTCCGACGGCGAGGTGCAGATAGGGCTGATTTGCTCGGAGAAGCAGGCCATCGACGCCACGCTGCGCAGCCTGGCCGCCGAGGACGCCCGCTTCTGCCCCATCGCCGACCGCTACTGGAACGCGCGCGGCGGCAGCCATACAGACGGCGGCGCATTCCTCTTCAACGTCGAAGGGAACGGCCACAAGACGCTCACCTGCACTGACAAGTTCGGGCGCCCGGTGACGGCCGGCTCGGCGTCCATCCGCTGCGACGTGCCGGCGCGGAACGGCGCCATGAACGGCACTCGAGAAGTGGTCCGTGACTCCCTGACGCAGCACGATGCCAACCCGCTCTACGAGTTCGTGGTCCACAATCTTGCGTCGTGGGAGCCGGATGGGCTTCGGTCCTTCTGCAACGCGCTCGTCGACGGGGCACGCGAGGGCGAAGGCATGGAAACGGCTATCGAGGCGCTGACGCTGCTCGGCGATCGTCGCTACGACACGGGTGACAAGCGTCGCAGCTCGGTGCTGCGCGTCGTCGACGAGTCGCTGACGGCGCTGTTCGGAGCGGCCGTGCCGTTCGGAACCCCGAACGGCACCCACTACCGGCGCATCGACTGGGATACGCGCGACCTCCTTTCGTCGCCGGAGCCGGGCGAGGAGACGCTGGTCGTGAACGTCGAACGCTTCCCGCCGGAGGGCGCAGACTGCGACTCCCTCCTGGTGCGTCGCGCCTATGAGATGGGATGGCGCGGCTTCATCTGCTACGGGTATCGTGGGCAGCGCTTCGCCGGCTGCGGCCTCGGGCCGGACAGCGCCGGCGTGCGCATCGACGTCTACGGCAGCTCCGGCGATTACCTGGCGTCGGGCATCGACGGCCTGTCGATATACGTGCACGGCAACGGGCAGGACCAGCTCGGCCAGATCATGAACCGAGGCGGGCTCGTCGTCTACGGCGACGTGGGCCAGACGTTCCTCTACGGTGCCAAGGGCGGCGACACGTACGTGCTGGGCAACGCCGCCGGACGGCCGCTGATCAACGCCGTCGGGCGGCCGCGAGTGGTGATCAACGGCACGTGCCTCGATTTCCTGGCTGAGTCGTTCATGGCCGGCGACCCGCTGGACGGCGGCGGTTTCGCCATCGTCAACGGCATGGAGTTCGACGAGCGCGGTCGCCTCGTCCCGCAGCCTGTGCCCTATCCCGGCAGCAATCTCTTTTCGCTGGCCTCGGGGGGCGCCATCTACATCCGCGACCCGCATGGCCTCGTCGATGAGGCGCAGCTCAACGGCGGTGAGCTCGGCCCGCTGACGGAGGAAGACTGGCTGCTCATACGTCCCCACCTGGAGGAGAACGAGCGTCTGTTCGGCATCAGCATCGACGAACTACTGACCGTCGACGGCGGCGCGCGCGAGCCGGAGGAAGTCTACCGGAAGGTGAGCGCTGTAAAGCTTCGCGTGCTGGCGGCAAAGGGGGAGGAGGACGTCGATGACGTCGGGGGCTGACACACCGGTCTATCCGCTCACGTTCGACACCCTGTTACAGGAGCTCGACGGCGCGACGCTATCGGGCTGCTTTCAGTGCCAGAAGTGTACGTCCGGTTGCCCCGTTGCCACGGGCGCGGACGTGAAGCCGCACGAGATCATCCGGCTGGCGCAGCTCGGCGCGCGGCAGGAGCTGCTGTCAAGCCGCTTCATCTGGGAGTGCACGTCGTGCGGGACCTGCGCGGCGCGCTGCCCCCAGGGCGTCGACCTGCCGGCTGCCATTGATGCGCTCCGACGGCTATCGCGAGACGGCGGATTCGTCGCTGAGCCGGCCGTGGCGATCTTCAACGACATCTTTCTCGACACCGTGCGGCAGTTGGGCCGGGTGCACGAGCTGGCGCTGATGGCGGCGTTCAAGCTGCGCACGCGCCGGCTCGCGCAGGATGTCGGCAAGCTGCCGATGATGCTGCGAAAGGGCAAGTTCGCTCTTATGCCGCGGCTCGTGCCGGGTCGCGCCGAACGGCAGCGCCTCTTCCATCGCGCCCGCAAGCAAGAGGAGGAGACGCCGTGAGTTATGTCTTCTACCCCGGTTGCTCGCTGGAGTCGACGGCGAAGGAATACGCCCTCTCGACAATGGCGGTCTGCGCTGCGCTCGGCCTGAACATGCCCGAGCTCCCCGACTGGACCTGCTGCGGCTCGACGGCGGCCCACCAGACAGATGCGTTGCTGGCGCTCGCCCTGCCGGCGAAGAACCTGGCCGCGGCCGCCGGCAACACCGTCGCTGTAGCCTGCGCCGCCTGCTACAGCCGCCTCAAACTGGCGAACCATGAGATCGCCGGCGACACGCAGAGTCGGGCCAGGGTCGCTGACGCGCTCGGCGCCGATTACGATGGCTCGACGCCCGTGAAGCACCTGCTGGAGATCCTGCGCGACGACGTCGGATTCGACGCCGTCGACAAGCGCGTCTCGAAGCCGCTCTCCGGGCTGCGCGTCGCCGCTTACTACGGCTGCCTGCTGCTGCGCCCGCCGTCGATCATGCGCTTCGACGACGCGGAGAACCCGAGGCTGCTTGATGATGTCGTCGCCGCGACAGGCGCCCAGCCTGTCGACTGGCCGGCGAAGACCGACTGCTGCGGCGCCAGCTACTCGATCACGAAGACGGAGATCGTCTTGCGGCTATCGCGCGGCATCCTGGCCGCGGCCCGAGACGCGGGCGCCGACTGCATCGTCGCCGCCTGCCCGCTCTGCCAGCTAAACCTCGACATGCGCCAGCGCGACATCGAGAAGAAGCAGCATGAGCGCTTCGGGCTGCCCGTCTTCTATTTCACGCAACTCCTGGGCTTGGCCCTCGGGCTGCCGTCGCGCGATCTCGGCCTGCGAAGCCTGCTCGTAGATCCGCTGCCGCTTCTTTCAAAGAAAGGCCTTATGTCAACCGAAACGGCGGTAGCGCGATGAAAGAAGAGCGACCAACCGGGGCTGTGCTGGTTTACGGCGGCGGCATCGCCGGCATCCAGGCGTCGCTGGACCTGGCCGACTCCGGCTTCAAGGTCTATCTCGTCGAACGCTCGCCGGCTGTGGGCGGTCGCATGCCGCAGCTCGACAAGACGTTCCCTACCGGCGATTGTGCGATGTGCATCCTCTCACCCAAGCTGGTCGAATGTGGGCGCAACAAGAACATCGAGATCATCACTCTGGGGGAGATCGAAGGGATCAGCGGCGAGCCCGGCCATTTCGACGTTACTGTCAAGAGGAATCCGCGTTATGTCGACCTCGCGAAGTGCAACGGCTGCGGGGCCTGCGCCGAGGTCTGCCCGGTGGACTTGCCTAGCGGTTTCGACCGCGGCCTCGGCCAGCGAAAAGCTGTCTACCGCGAGTACCCTCAGGCAATACCCAACGCCTTCACGATCGCGAAAGCGGATGGCACGGCGCCCTGCAAGCTTGCCTGCCCTGCGGGCGTCAACGCGCAGGGATACGTCGCGCTCATCGGGCAGGGCAAGTTCAAGGAGGCCTACGACGTCATACGCGAACGCTGTCCGCTGCCGTCGGTGTGCGGCCGCATCTGCCAGCACCCCTGCGAGACCGCGTGCAACCGGGGCGAGCTAGATGATCCCGTTGCGATTCGCGATCTCAAGCGTTTCGCGACCGATTGGATGTATTCCCACCGGAACGAGATCGACCCGGACGAACGCCGGCAACCGGTCGAGAAACGCGAAGAACGGGTGGCGGTGATCGGCGGTGGGCCAGCCGGATTGACGGCGGCCTACGACCTGACGCGAATGGGGCACGACGTCGTCATTTTCGAGGCGATGGAAACCCTGGGCGGGATGCTGCGATCCGGCGTCCCGGCCTATCGCCTACCGCGAGACCTGCTGGACTACGAGATTCAGCAGATCCTGAGAGCCGGCGTCGAGGCTAGAACGGGTGTCCGCGTTTCGGACCCAACTTCGCTCCTGAGGACCTTTCCCGCAGGCGGCGGCGATTCAGTGACCGAGCGGCCCTCGCTCGAGGGAATTGGAAGGGCGCGCCAATTCGACGCTGTCTTCGTGGCGGTCGGCGCCTGGACGAGCCGCCGGTTGAACGTCCCGGGCGAAGACACGGGCGGCGTCTGGCCCGGCCTGAAGTTCTTGAACGAGTTCAATTCGGGCGCGCAGCCGGACGTTGGGCCGAACGTGCTCGTGATCGGCGGCGGTGATGTGGCGATGGACGTGGCAAGATGCGCCCGCCGCCTCACGGGAGTGGAAAGCGTCCACCTGGCCTGTCTGGAACGGCGCGAGGAGATGCCCGCTCATTCGTGGGAGGCCACCGAAGCGCTCGAAGAGGGCGTGGCATTCCACAACAGCCTTGGACCTACAAAGGTCCTCGCGGAAGAGGGCAAAGTCACCGGAGTGGCCTTCCGCGCCTGCACTCGAGTCTTCGATGAGGCAGGCCGCTTCTCGCCGCAGTTCGACGATTCGCAGACAATCAGCCTGGCGGCGGACACGGTTATAGTGGCGATCGGCCAGGGCGTCGATGCCGCCTCGATGTCCCCCGTCACATCCGAGCCCGGAGGTCGCGTGATCGCGGACCCCGAGACTCTGGCGACTAGCGTGCCCGGCGTCTTTGCCGGCGGCGACGTCGTGCTCGGTCCCGCCTCCGCCATCGACGCAATCGCACATGGGCATCGTGCCGCGGAGGCGATCCGTTCCTACCTGCGCGGGGCAGGCCCGCATGGGGAGCGTGCAGCGGCAGAAGATGCGCCGACAAAAGCGGCCAACCCGCGCCCCGATGCTCCCCACCGGCGGAGACTGCCTATGCCTCAGGCTCCGGCCGCAGAACGCACTCGAGACACGCGGGAGATCGACCTCGGCTACTCGGAAAGCGATGCCATTGCCGAGGCTCAGCGCTGCCTCAACTGCGGCCTTTGCTCCGACTGCCGTCTCTGCGAGAAGGCGTGCGGCCCGGGTGCCATCGTCCACAACATGCGGTCGGAGACAGGCGTCCTGCACGTCGGCGCCGTCATCGTGACGCCCGGCTCCGACGAAATCGAAGCCTCGGTGCGCGGCGAGTACGGCCACGGCCGGTACGCCAACGTCCTCAGTTCCGTGCAGTTCGAGCGCATGCTTAGCGCCTCCGGCCCGACAGAAGGCAAGCTGATGCGACCGGCCGACCGCGGGCCGGTCCGGCGGGTCGCCTTTATTCAGTGCGTAGGCTCCCGCGACAGCGCCTGCGGTAACGGCTACTGCTCCGCGGTCTGCTGCATGTCGGCAACAAAGGAGGCAATGGTCGCGCTGGAGCACGAACCCGGACTTGAGATCGCCATCTTCTGCATCGACGTGCGCGCGTTCGGCAAGGAGTTCGACCGCTATGTGAGCCGCGCCCAGCGCGAGCACGGCGTGCGCTACGTCCGCGCTGTCCCGTCGCGCGTCGTCGAGATGCCGGGCTCGAAGAACCTCCGCCTTCGCTACTTCGATGACGAGGGCAACGAGCAGACGGAGGAATTCGACCTCGTAGTGCTCTCGGTGGGGCTGAAACCGGGCGCGAGCGCCGCTGAGCTTGCGGAGCGTCTGGGCATCGCGAGGAACGATTTCGGGTTCTGCGAGACGGACCGTCTGAGGCCGGTCGTTTCATCGCGACCCGGCGTTTTCGTGGCGGGCGCGTTCCAGGAGCCGAAGGACATACCGGAGTCGGTGGCACAGGCGAGCGCGGCCGCGGCTGCCGCGATGGAACTGCTGCACGCAGGTCGCGGCACGCTGGTGCGGCGCCATGAGTACCCATCGGAGCGTGACGTCACGGACGAGGAGCCGCGGGTCGGCGTGTTCATCTGCCACTGCGGCCATAACATCGCGTCCGTCGTCGACGTCGAGACCGTCGCGCGTGAGGCGGCGGCCATGGGCAACGTCGTCCACGCCGAGACCGATCTCTACACCTGCTCGGACAACAACCAGGCGAGCATCCGGCAGATCATCAAGCAGAAGCGGTTGAACCGCATCGTCGTCGCCTCCTGCTCGCCGCGGACGCACGAGCCTTTGTTCCAGGAGACGCTCCGCGAGTCCGGCCTCAACCCGTTCCTCTTCGCGATGACGAACATCCGCGACCAGTGCTCCTGGGTGCACCGCGACGACCCCGTCCAGGCTACGAAGAAGGCCTGCGACCTCATGCGAATGGCCGTTGGGCGCGCGCGGCTGCTGCATCCGCTGGAGCGCGGCCGTTTGCCGATAACACGGGCGGCGCTCGTCCTCGGCGGCGGGCTCGCCGGCATCACCGTGGCACTCTCGCTCGCCGACCAGGGCTTCGAGACGCACCTGGTGGAGAAGACGGACGCCCTTGGCGGCAACCTGCGCTCGCTCCATTACACGCTCGAGGGCGCCGACGTCCAGCAGTTCGCCAAGGGGCTCATCGAGCGCGTGCAGGCCCATCCGCTGATCGAAACGCATCTCCGTTCGGAGCTAGTCGAGTTCAACGGCCACGTCGGGAACTTCCGCAGCGTCATCCGGTCGGACGGACAGGAGCTGACGATTTCGCACGGCGTCGCCATCATCGCGACCGGGGGCATCGAGCGCGTGTCAGAGGCGCATCTGTATGGGAAGAAGGAGCGCGTGGTGACACAACGCGAGTTAGAAGCGCGACTTGCCTCGGGCGACCTCGCGTGCCTCGGCGAGAGCCCGACGGTCGTCATGGTCCAGTGCGTCGGCTCGCGCACCGAGGAGAACAACTACTGCAGTCGTGTCTGCTGCGCCGAGGCGGTGAAGAACGCCCTGGCCTTAAAAGCGCAACGCCCCGACGCGCGTGTCGTCGTCCTCGCGAAGGACATCCGCACATACGGCTTCCGTGAGACCTACTATCAGAAGGCTCGCCAGGCCGGCGTCCTGTTCATTCGCTACCCCGAGGGCGAGGAGCCATCGACGAGCGACGACGGCGGCCTGACCGTGCGCGTGAAGGATGCCGCAACGCGACGCACGTTGCTCTTGCGACCCGACCTGCTCGTGCTGAGCACCGGTATCGCGCCCGCGCCGGACAACCAGCGACTGTCGTCGGTGCTGCGCACGTCGCTCACCGCCGACGGCTTCTTCCTGGAGGCGCACCCCAAGCTGCGGCCCGTCGACCTGGCAAGCGAGGGCGTCTTCGTCTGCGGGCTGGCACATTCGCCGCGCTTCATGGACGAGACGATAGCGCAGGCGCTGGCGTCGGCAGCCCGCGCAGCGACGATACTATCGAAGCCGTACCTCGAGATAGGCGGCCAGGTGGCGAAGGTGGAAGCGGATGCCTGCACCGCCTGCATGACGTGCGTTAAGGTCTGCCCCTACGGCGCGCCCGTCCTCGTCGAGCACAAGGTCGAGATACAGGCAGCGAAGTGCCTCGGCTGCGGGAGTTGCGCCGCGGCCTGCCCGGCCCAGGCAATACAGCTTCAGAACCAGGAGGACGAACAGCTCACGGCGATGCTGGATGAGCTGCTCGTCGGAGTGACGCATGATTGAGACCGAACCGCGGGCAGCGGGCGTCGAAGCGGGCCGCTGCGAGATACTGGCGTTCTGCTGCAACTTCTGCGCCTACGCCGCCGCCGACCTTGCGGGGTCGCGCCGGATGCAGTACCCGGCGAACGTGCGCATCGTGCGCGTGCCGTGCACCGGCAAGGTGGAAGTGCAACAGATACTCGCCGCGTTCGAGCGAGGCATCGACGGCGTGTTGGTCGCGGGCTGCCTGGAAGGCGGCTGCCACTTTGTCGAGGGCAACCTGCGGGCCAAGCGACGCGTCGCGTCGGCGAAGCGCGTGCTCGACGATATCGGCCTCGGCGGCGAGCGGCTGCGCATGGTCAACCTCTCGGCGTCGGAGGCGCCCACGTTTGTCGCGCGGGTGCGGGAGATGGTAGAGACGGTCGAGCGGCTGGGTCCCAACCCGCTGCGAATGCGGCCGCAACATGGAGTCGAAAAATGATAGTCGCCAGTGGCAAGTCAATCGCCGAGATTAGGGGTCTGCTCGCCGGCCATGACAGGGTGCTGTTTGCCGGATGCGGCACGTGCGTGACCGTCTGCCTCGCCGGCGGCGAGCGCGAGGTGGGCATCATGTCCTACGCCATTCGCATGGCGCGCCGGCTCGATGGGCACCCGATTGAGATCGAGCAGATGACGATCGAGCGGCAGTGCGAGAACGAGTTTATCGCGGACCTGGCGCCGGCCGCGGAGCGCAACGAGGCGATCCTCTCCTTCGGCTGCGGCGCCGGCGTCCAGGCGATAGCCGAGCGCTTTCCCGAGAAACCCGTCTACGCCGCCCTCGACACGCAGTTCCTCGGCATCCTCGAAGAGCAGGGCGTCTGGGCGGAGAAGTGCCTGGGCTGCGGCTCCTGCCTGCTGGCCCGTTTCGGCGGCATCTGCCCTATCACCCGCTGCCCCAAGCGCCTGCTCAACGGCCCCTGCGGCGGCTCCAGCGAAGAGGGATGCGAGGTCGACCCGGCGCGACCCTGCGCCTGGCAGCTCATCTACCGCAGGCTGAAGGATATCGGGCAGATCGACAACCTCAACGACATTGTCCCGCCGCGCGACTGGCGGACGAGCTGGCACGCGAGCCCCCGCCGGATCGTGCGAGAGGAGCATCGCATCTAGAGCCCGACCGGCTCTTGCCTCAAGTCAAAGCCTCCCATAGCTCGCCCCGGCGTAATGCGGTTGCGGCGCGAGCGTTTTCCTTTTAGACTACTTGTCAACGACAGTCGACGTACTATGTAAAGTCGTCTGTCCCCTGCCGGCAGAGCGACAGCCTCCACAGCACGTGAGCACTCATACCACCAACGAAGAGGGAACAGTCGCGAGTCCAGGTCGCGAACCGCCGAGTCGTCGCAACTGGTGGCCGCTGAGAATGCGCGCCGCTCGCACCGTCGGTCCCGGCAACGCTTTCCCCGCAGTCGCACAGTGCAGAAGGCTGCTTAGTCTGCGCTTCGTGGCCGTGTACATCGCTCTAGCCGTAAATGCGATCTTTGTCGGCGGCTACCTCTGGAGCGCGGGTGGAGCGACGACGCACGTCCGCCTCGAGGCCGTTGACGGCGTCTACAGGGCGTTCGTAGACGGCAAGCAGCAGGTCGAAGCTCGATGTGAACAGTACGACAGCGGCGCCGTCGTTGTCAGGCTGTACCCCCAGAGCCCGGCAGCCGCGTTGCCGGAGCCAAGCGGCCTGGACCGTCTGCTGGTGACCGACGCTGATTCCGGTAAGGTCCTCTTCAGCGGCAGGTCTTCGGACTTCCGGTGGACAACCAGCGGCGACCGCTGGAACACCCTCAGCGTCGGCGACGGCTCCTGGCACAACTACTACGTCGATGCTTACTTCAAGAACACGGCCCAGGGATCGGTTGCGGTTCATTCCATCGATCAGACAAACGGCATAGTCTATTCGTTCCGGCCATTTCGGCACCTCGACAACGGGCTTGATTACGTCGTCCGCGGGAAGACAGCGAAATGCCCCGTCACCTGCGATACGGGCGCCGGCGCGAGCGGGCTCCCGGCGGTCGGGAATTCCCCTGCTCCCGGGCTGGAACTGTCGAAGGTTGAGACGCTGAAATCCATGCTGGCCATGGCGCTGCATCCGTATCCGCACATTCTGACCGCGCTCTGCGTGATTCTGGCAATAGCAGTCATTGTGCACGTGGCCGGTGCGGAGAAGTGGCTTCGCCGGGTTCGACCCCCGACTGACTTCCCTTCAGCAGGCGGGTTCGTCCTTCTGATTGCCTGCGCTGCTTTTGGCGTCCTTTTCTATATCAGCCACAACGTAAACCAGGCGATGCCCCACGTCCCGGATGAGTTGGCATACGTATTCCAGGCGAAGGTACTTGCCTCCTTACACCTAACGGTCCCGATACCGCATCCGAAGGAGGCTTTCGATTTCTTCTACCCCAGCATGTTCGTCGACTCGGGGGGGCGATGGGCGGGCATCGTCCTGTTCGGCCACCCGCTGGCGCTGGCAATCGGCGAACTTGTCGGAGCCGTGTGGCTGCTCCCGCCGGTGCTCGGCGGTCTGTCGATCCTGCTGATCTACCGAGTAGGGCGGCAGATCCATGGCGCGCAAGTTGGTGTCATCGCAGCGCTGTTGCTGGCTTTCTCACCGTTCTTTCAGATGACGGCGAGCAATCTCATGTCTCACAACACGGCCGTGTTTTACCTCCTCGCCTGCCTCTTCCTCATCACCGCCAACTGGAAACGCAAGTCGCTGGCGTACGGACTCGCCGGCCTCTGCTTCGGTCTCTTTCTGAACACTCGACCCCTGACGGCGGTGGCGCTGGTGCCGCCCTTTGGGCTGCTCTTTCTGTCCGATTTCTTCGTGAGTCGAGGCGAGCGCCTGGCAATCATCAGAAGGAGCGCAGCATTCGCGGCCGCCGTCCTGGTCATGGTGGGCGCCTTCTACCTGTACAGCCTCGCCACGACGGGCTCGCTGCACACCGGCTACGGCGCGAACATGCCTTTGGAGTCGATGGTCGGATTCGGCGCCAAGAACTCCGTAGCGCGAGGGATTCTCAACGACCAGGCGCAGTTGTCCAGTCTCCTCATCGTCCTCAATGGATGGCCCCTGTATGTTGGGCTAGCGCTGGTCCTTCTTCCCTTCATGCTTGGCAGCCGAAGTCGCTGGGACCTCTTTCTTCTGCTCGCGGCGGTGTTCGCGATGGGTGTGTGGACGGCGTTTGAGTCGAGCGGATTGATGTACGGCCCGCGCTACTGGTATGAGGCCGTCCCGTTTCTCATGCTACTGGCGGCGAGAGGCTTGACCCTCCTCCAGGACCGGGTCGCGTACTGGGCCCACCTGGTCGGACGCAAGGCTGGGCTCGTGGACGCGCCCGTGGCCACCAGCCGGGTGCTCGGCTACGGCCTCCTGTTGGTGTTCCTGGGGATCAGCGTCCACGGGTGGATGCTGGGGAAACACTTCGACACGCCGCGGAATGACTACGCGCCTCGAACGATCTCAGAGTTGAAGGGGTTCAACGGCGCTGATAACCGTCTCCTGCGCAAGGTCGACGAAATGGGCCTGCACAACGCCCTGGTGCTCGTTAAAACGTGCCCGAACTGGCAGTGCTACGGAACGGTGTTTTGGAAGAACGACACCGACTTCAACGGCGATGTAGTCTACGCGCGATACGTTCCCCAGATGCGAACGGCCATTGCCTCATACCTTGACCGTCAGATTTATCTCGCGGACTACGGTCGAGGTATCATTGTGCCCTGTGACCCATTCCCGTTGCGTCTGGATTCGCCCGGGGCATAGAGAGTTGTCCCGCTCCGCTCCGGAGAGTATCGTCAAAGTGAAATGTGCCCGTTTCCGCCGACCGTACAGCATAGCTTGACCGCCCTCTTCGGGCGGTCGGTCGACGCGCCTGCGCGTCAGCCGCCGAACGATGGAGGGCGAACGTGAGACGCTGGGAGTTGCAGGTCGGCGTGGGCGTTGCCCTGGTCGGGCTGCTGATGTGGCGGGCCCGGGTGTGGGATCTCGGCGACACCCTTCGCGGCTTCGACCCGTGGGTTGCGGTCCTCGTCGTGCTTCTCAACCTGCCAGCCATAGGCATCCTTGCCATTCGCACTCACTTCGTCCTGCGCCGGCTCGGCTATGAGGCCTCGCCGCTTTCGCTCGCGCCGATCTCCGCACTCGGCAACGTCGCCGCCGTCGTGACGCCGGGCGCGGCGGGCGACGTCATCCGGGCGCCGTTCCTGAAGGGACATCACGCCGTCTCCTACTCCGACAGCTTCGCGACGATAGTCTACGAGCGCTCGTACTCGTTCTGCATTCTCTGTCTGTCGACGGCGCTGGTCGCCGCCTGGGGCGTCGCGCCGAACGGGCTGAGGACCGTCATCCCCGTTGTCGGGCTGGCCGTCTTCGTGCTGCCACCGCTGGCCGCGGCGCCGCTGCTGTCGCTGGGCGCGTGGGCCGGCAGGAGAGGCTCAGGCGGCCCCTGGCTGCTGCGGCCGCTGGCGCACGTCCTGACCCTGGCCGAAGGGCGCTGGGTGCTTTCGCTGGCGAAGCTTATGAGGGATTTGCGCCTGTCTATCCTCTTCGCCGCGCTTACCATCCTGATCTTCGCGACGATGGTCTGCCAGCTCTGGCTGATAGCAGGCTCGCTTTCGATCCACCTGTCGGCCGGTGAGGCTTCGCTTGCTCTGGGCGGCTCAGTAGCCGCCGGAATAGCGTCGTTCCTGCCGCTGGGGCTGGGCGTGCTCGACTGGACGATGGCGGCGCTACTGGAAAACGCGGGCGCGACGGTCGGAACGGCCACAGCCGTGGCTATCCTCTACCGCGCGACGAATTCGCTGCCGGCAGGGGTGCTGGGCGTGGCGTCGTATGCTTACCTCGTGATCAGGCTTGGGCGCGCTCCCGCCGAGTCGCTGCCCGAGGGCGGCGCGACCGCAAGTGCCGGCGATGTTCCTTAGGCGCGCTCTCCACGTCACCGGGAGTTGACGCGCAAGCTGCGCTTTTCGTAAGTTCAGCACGGTGCCATCACGGGTCCCCCATCTCACTTGTCATAGCCTTACAACGTGGAGGGAAGATGGAAAGGTTCAGCCTGAAGGAGAAAGTGGCGATAGTCACCGGCGCCTCGCGCGGCATCGGCGAGGCGATTGCGATGGCGTACTCGGAGGCGGGCGCCCGGCTCGTACTGTCCAGCCGCCGAATGGAGAACGTGGGTCCCGTAGCGGAGAAGATCAACGCGGCAGGCGGTCGGGCAATCGCCGTTGCTGCCCATGCCGGCCACGCGGACGAGGTCGCGAAGCTCGTCGCTACCGCAGTGAAGGAATTCGGCGCGGTCGACATCGCCGTCAACAACGCGGGCACATCCATCCACTTCGGACCGGTCATAACCGCTGACGAGGCCGTATGGGATAAGACCTTTCAAACAAACCTCAAGGGCTACGTCTTCCTTTGCAGAGAAGTGGCGCCAATCATGCGCCAGCAGGGGCATGGGAAGATCATCAACGTTGCATCTGCCGCGGGTATGGTCCCGTTCCCCGGCCTCGGCGTGTACGGGGCAATCAAGGCCGGAATCATCATGCTCACCAAGTACCTGGCCGTTGAACTGGGCCCCTACGGCATCAGGGTAAACGCGATAGCGCCGGGCACAGTGAGAACGCGTCTGATGGACACAGCCTGGCAAATATCGAGCGCCGTTGGAGGAGACACCGTGGAGCAGACGGCCCAGGCCACGCCGCTGAAGCGCGTCGGAGAGACGGGGGACATCGTCGGGGCTGCTCTTTACCTCGCTTCGCCGGCAAGCGACTTCACGTCGGGAGCCGTGCTCGTCGTCGACGGAGCCTATAGCATCGGCGCGGGGTTGACGCACATGCAAGAGGGACTGGAGAAGCTTGAAGATGTCTACCGCATTATGGCGGAGGGAGGCGAAATACCGCCTGAACTCATGGGCAAGACTGAGCCGAAAGATGGTTGAGTCACTACGGCGACCGCGCGGAGTCCTGGAAGTCGCCATTTGCGGGATCTTCGTCGCTGCGGCCCTGGCTCTGATAGCTTGCGGCGACAAGGAAACCGTGGAGAAATCACCCCCGACGGCTGCGCCCCCGCAAACGGCGGCAGCAGCATCGCCGGCGCCAAAGTCAACGCCGGAGCGTCAGTGGGCCTTTCGTGGGCAGCGCGGCATAACCGCCGCGTTCGTGCCGGGCGACCTCGCGCTCTACCGGTCGCTTCTGCCGGCGGTCTTCGACATGCCGGAGACGCCCCTGGCCGCCGTCGCCGTCGTCTACTACTATGACGTGACGCTGCCGCTCACCCCTTATCACGAGGGGTACGTTGTCCTGCAATGCCGCTACCAGGGACGGACCGGCTGGTACGTCCTGACCATGCCCGTCGACGACGACGTGGCAAACGCCGGAGGCCGGGCTCTCGGCTTCCCGAAGTACGTCGCCGACCAGATCGATCTCGACGAGGCGGGCGGCGTCTGGAACGGTCGTGTAGCCAACCAGGGACGCGATGTCATGCGGGTGACGTTCACGCCCCAGGCCGGGGCCAAACCGGCCGAAACAACGACCACCGATGCCGGGCTGCCCGTCTTCTTGCTAGTGCCGCCGGGCAAAGGTCCCCAGGTCAACGAGGTCGATATCAACCTTTCCGGCGAGCAGCGGAAGGTCATCACGGCGGGTTCCGCGACGATCGAAGCGGACCCGGGCGAGGCATGGGCTGGGCTGCTGCCTCCGGGCGGCGTCGCTGCCTCAGCAACGCTGGATGAGCTGACCGGCGAATGGGTGCTATCGGGCACTCCGTAATGTGGAATTGCGCGTGTAGCGGAGGACTTCAGTCCTCCCGGTCTGAGATCGGCGTATGATTGTGCCCGAACGAGGAGAGATCTAGGAGGGACCGCCAGCGGTCTCCACGAGCGATGCCGGTATCTCCGCGGCGAGCTCCGGGAAGGCGGCCCGCACGCGGCGAAAAATGCCATGGCGGTCGAGGTCGAACATCGAGCGGAAGAGCTCCTGCGGGCCATGCTCGATGAAGAGGTCCGGCAGGCCGATGCGCTCCACGCGCACGCCGGTCAGTCCCGCCGATTCCATCGCCTCCAGCACCGCACTGCCAAAGCCGCCGGCCAGGACGTTCTCTTCGACAGTGACGAGCCGTCTGCTCTTCGACGCGAGGGACAGGACCATCTCCCGGTCCAACGGCTTCACGAATCGGGCGTTGACGACGGCGCACTCGATGCCGGCCGCGGCCAGTTCCTCAGCCGCCGACAGCGCGGCCCACACGGCCGGCCCGACGGCAACTATCGTCATGTCGTCGCCGCTGCGCAGGAGCTCGCTCGTGCCCACGGGCAACTCGTGCGGCTCGCTGCTAAGCGGGACGCCGATGCCGGAGCCGCGCGGGTAGCGGATCGCCATCGGCCCGCCAAGCTTTGTCGCCGTGAACAGCAGGTGGCGCAACTCGTCCTCATCCTTCGGCGCCGCGACCGTCAGGCTCGGCAAGCAGCGCAGGTATGAGAGGTCGAAGGCGCCCTGGTGCGTCCGTCCGTCCTCGCCCACGATTCCCGCCCGGTCGATGGCGAAGACGACCGGCAGGCCCTGCACGCAGACGTCGTGGATAATCTGATCGAACGCCCGCTGGAGGAAGGTCGAGTAGATGGCGACGATGGGCACGAAGCCGCGCGACGCCATGCCGGCGGCCAGCGTGACCGCGTGCTCCTCGCAGATGCCGACGTCGAAGACGCGGTCCGGAAAGGCCTGCGCCGCCGGGTCGAGGCCCGTGGCCTCGCACATTGCCGCCGTGATGGCCACGAGGCGCTGGTCCTGCTTCATCAGACGCAGCGTCGTCTGCCCAAAGACCTCGCTGTAGGATGGCGGAGCGCCGTTCGACGGATGCCCGTTGGGCGCCAGGCCGTGGAATCGCGCTGAGTCCTCCTCGGCAGGCCCGTAACCCTTGCCCTTCTCCGTGAGCACGTGGACGATGGTCGTCCTCGTCTTGGCGTCGCGGGCCCGACGCAGGGCGGCTTCCACGTCGCGCACGCTGTGGCCGTTAATCGGCCCGATGTAGCTGAACCCCAGCTTCTCCCAGAAGGCGCTGGGGATGAGGGCGCCCTTGATCCGCGCCTTCAGCCAGGTGATCAGCCGCAGGACGCGCCCGCCCAGCGGCAGGCGCGTGAGCGTCCGCTTGGTGTCCGCCTTTACGTGCTCGTAACGGGGTGACCGCGTGAACAGGTTCAGCGTCTTCGATACGGCGCCGATGTTCGGCGCAATGGACATGCCGTTGTCGTTCAGCACGACGATTATCTTCGTGTTCAGGTGGCTGGCGTGATTCAGCGCCTCCAGCGCCATGCCGCCGGTCAGCGCGCCGTCGCCGATGATGGCGACGACGTGGTGTCGCTCGCCGGCGAGGTCGCGGGCAAGCGCCATGCCCAGCGCCGCGGAGATCGACGTGCTGGCGTGTCCCGTGCCGAAGGGGTCGTGCGGGCTTTCATCGCGACTGGTGAAGCCGGAGAGCCCACCGTACTGTCGCAGCGTCGAAAAGCTGTCCCGGCGGCCGGTCAGGAGCTTGTGGACGTAAGACTGATGGCTGACGTCCCAAATGAGCTTGTCGTTCGGGCTGTCGAAGACGCGGTGAAGGGCGATCGTCAGCTCGACGACGCCGAGGTTCGACGCCAGATGGCCGCCGTTCTCAGAGACGGTGCCGACCAGCACGTCACGTATCTCGTCGGCGAGCTGTTCCAGCTCCGGCAGCGTCAGGCCTTCGAGCGCCCTGGGGTCATTGATCCGGTCAAGCAGTTTCAATGGTCCCTGTCTTGCTGGTGAGGGCTACCAGCAACAATCATCGTCTATCGCGGACGGGCGGCTGTCAAGGGGGCGGACGCCGCGGATCGTGCGCCGTGCCTCAATTCTGCTTCATGCCGAAGGTGGGCGCAATCGCGCGGGGTCGAATCACGGCGTTTCGCGCACGCCCGGGAAAGGACGACAGTACGCCCTTCGCACTCGACGAAACGGAAGATAGGGGCGAATCGAGTATGGGATGGGCACGGTGAATATGTGGATGAGCCGCGTGAAGGGGGTGATGCCAAAGGCTAAGACGGTCATCGCGTTCGGACCGATTGCTGACAAACAAGGGCCTAGGATAGACTCTAGTCACACAACGTCCAAACGCTAGTGAGGAGTGTCACCCCATGGAGGAGATTGTTCTCGTCAGCGGCGCGCGCACGGCTATCGGACGCATGGGCGGCGCCTTTCAGAACACGCCCGCAGCCGACCTCGCGGCCGTCGTCTTCAAGGCGGCGATGGAGCGCGCCGGAGTCCGCGCGGAGCAGATCGACCAGGTGATATTGGGATGCGTCGGCCAGGTGATGGAGGACGCCTACATAGGCCGCCACGCGGCAGTGAAGGCGGGTGTGCCTATCGAAGTGCCCGCGTACAACGTGTCGCGCATCTGCGGCAGCGGCCTGGAGGCGATCCACACCGCGGCCCGCTGGATCGAATCCGGCGACGCCGAGATCGTGCTTGCGGGCGGCAGCGAGAATATGACCATGCTGCCCTTCTACGTCCGCCACGGTCGCTACGGCTACCGGCTGGGCGACGCCAAGCTTGAAGACGGCATACTATCAGTCCTCAGCGATCCGTTCAGTCGCGCCCACATGGGCATCACCGCGGAGAACCTCGCCGAGAAGTACGGCGTTACCCGCCAGGACCAGGACGAGCTATCACTGCGCAGCCATAAGAACGCCGTCGCCGCGATAGAAGCCGGCCGCTTCAAGGAGCAGATCGTTCCCGTCGAGGTGAAGGTCGGGCGCGAGACAAAGGCGTTCGACACCGACGAAGGCCCGCGCGCCGACACGAACATGGACGCGCTCGCCAAGCTGCGACCTGCCTTCAAAGAGGGCGGCAACGTCACGGCCGGCAACTCCAGCAGCATCAACGACGGCGCGGCCGCGGTCGTTGTCATGAGCCGGCGCAAGGCCGACGAGCTCGGTATCCGTCCACGATTGCGCATGGTCGCGCGGGCGGAAGCGGGCGTTGAGCCGTCGCTGATGGGCTACGGCCCCATACCGGCCACCCGCAAGGCTCTGGAGCGCGCGGGCATGACCGTCGACCAGATGGACGTCAACGAGGTCAACGAGGCGTTTGCGGCGGTGGCCTGCACCTGCATTCAGGAGCTGGGGCTGGACGTCGCGAAGACGAACCCAAACGGCGGCGCCGTGGCCCTAGGGCACCCGGTTGGCGCCACCGGCGCTATCCTCACCGTCAAGCTGATGTACGAGCTGGAGCGGATTCAGGGGCGCTACGGTCTCGTCAGCCTGTGCATCGGCGGCGGCCAGGGGATCACCTGCATCTTCGAGCGCGTCGCATAGCGTGCCACAACATCTCGTGTAGGGCGCACCGCCGTGCGCCCCTACGATCTACCCAGCGTCGGCGCGCATTTCTCAGGGTGTGCCCCTATATCCTTCGGGCTAAGCCGTCCGACTATCCCGTAGATAGACGCGAATGAATCCGCAGATACACGCGAAGACCACGGGATGCGGCAGAACGGACACAACGGCGTAAAGAAGATAGCGGTCCTCTCCAGCGGCGGCGATGCCCCCGGCACGAACGCCTGCATTCGCGCTATCGTGCGCGTAGCGTCGGAGCGCGGCATGCACGTGCTGGGGATATCCCACGGCTACACAGGGCTTCTGAACGGCGAGATAACTCCTCTCACGCGACGCGCCGTCGGCAACATCATTCAGCGCGGCGGCACCATCCTCGGCACCTCGCGCTGCAACGAGTTCACGACGTCAGAGGGCCGCGCTAAGGCCGCCTCGATACTCCTCGAAAACAAGGTGGACGGCCTGATCGTGCTCGGCGGCGACGGCTCCTTCCGGGGCGCCGCTGCCCTCTCGCGGGAGCACGGCATCCGCATCATCGCCGTGCCCACCACGATCGACAACGACATGCCCGGCACCGAATACACCCTCGGCTTCGACACCGCCGTCAACGTTGCCCTGGAGGCTATCGACCGCATCCGCGACACGGCGGAGGCGCACGAGCGCATCTTCTTCGTCGAGGTCATGGGCAACGTCTGCGGCGCCATCGCGCTCGAAGTCGGCGTCGCGGGTGGCGCCGACGACGTGCTCGTGCCGGAAGTGAACACCGATATCGATTTTCTCTGCGACCACCTCGACAAGGGCTTCCATCACGGCCGCAGGAGCAGCATAATTGTCGTAGCGGAGAACGGTGAGAGCGGCGGCGCTTTCGCCGTCGCGCACCAAGTGTGGAAGCGACTCCGCCGCGATTACAGGGTCTGCGTCCTCGGCCACATTCAGCGCGGCGGCGCCCCTTCGGCGCGTGACAGGATAGCAGGAAGCAAGTTCGGCGCCCTGGCCGTCGATACGCTGGCCGAAGGGAAGAGCGGCTACATGGTGGGTGAGCTAGATGGCAAAACGTGCCTCACTCCCCTCGAGCAGGCGTTCAACGGGCGCAGACAGGCCGATCAGTCCCTTCTGGAGCTGGCACGCCGTCTCACACGCTAGCTCCAGCCAAACGCTCTTCATGGGGGATCGAGATGCTCTACCAGTCTGTCCAACAGCTTCACCATGACCTTCAGGGTGTGATCGAATCGACTGACGGCCGCGTTCAGAAGGTCCTCGACGCGTCACGCCTGCGGACCGACGCGATCGATAGCCTGATCTACACGGCGGTCTTCGCTGACACCGACGAGGTCCGCGCCCAGGCTCGAAAGATGGTCCGCGAGTGCGCCTTCCAGTTGGGCATCCGGCCTGCTTCGATTCAGACGCTGTACGAGGCCATGGGCCGCGGCGAGGTCTCCGGCTTCACGGTGCCGGCGATGAACCTCCGCGCCCTCGCTTACGACATGGCCCGCGCTACTTTCCGCGCCGCGCACCGGCTGGGCGTCGGCCCAATGATTTTCGAGATCGCCCGCTCCGAGATCGGCTACACCCTTATGCGACCCGCCGAGTACGCCGCCAACATCCTTGCCGCGGCAATCAAGGAAGGCCACGAAGGGCCGGTCTTCATCCAGGGCGACCACTTCCAGGTCAACGCCGCGAAGTACAAGGACGACGCGGCGGCGGAGATGAAGGCGCTCCGCGACCTGACAAAGGAGGCCGTCGACGCGCAGTTCCTGAACATCGACGTCGACAGCTCCACGCTGGTCGACCTCAGCCGGCCTAACGCGAAGGAGCAGCAGCGGCCGAACTTCGAGGTCGCGGCGGAGATGATCCGCTTCATCAGGGGCATTCAGCCGGCAGGCGTCGATGTCTCCGTCGGCGTTGAGATCGGTGAAGTGGGCAAGAAGAACAGCACGCCGGAGGAGCTGCGTGCGTTCATGGACGGCCTGCACGAGACGCTGGCCGGCGGCTTCAAAGGTCCAAGTAAGATAAGCGTCCAGACCGGCAGCAGCCACGGCGGCGTCGTCCTGCCCGATGGCACGATCGCGAAGGTCGCCATCGCCTTCGAGACGCTGGAGGAGATGTCGCGAGTGGCGCGACAGGAGTACGGCATGGCGGGCGCGGTCCAGCACGGCGCCTCGACGCTGCCCGATGAGCTATTCCACCGCTTCGTCGAAGTGGGCACGGCGGAGATCCACCTGGCGACGAACTTCCAGAGCATGATCTACGACAGCCCGCTCTTCCCGGAGTCGCTGCGACAGGAGATCTACGCCTACCTCAGGGAGAAGCACGCGGACGAGTGGAAGCAGGGCCAGACGGAGGCGCAGTTCCTCTACAGCACGCGCAAGCGGGGCACAGGTCCGTTCAAGCGGCAGATGTGGGACCTGCCGCAAGAAATACGGGCGTCGCTAAGCCACGAGCTCGAGGAGCGCTTCGCCTTCCTGTTCGAGCAGTTGCGCGTCCCGAAGACCAAAGACCTGCTCCCGCGTTACATCCCTGCGTAGCGAATCTCTCTGAGATCGGACTGACGGGGCTCATGGCCCCGCCAGTCGTCGATATACCCGCGACGGCCGCTGTCAGGCGGCCCTCTTCTGCTGCATCTTGCGCACGTACTCGGCGGCGTTGTGCACTTCCTTCTTGAACTGGTCGTAGTCGTAGTCCAGCCCCTGGATGTAGGTGCTCCAGCCGCTGGTCGACTTCGCGAAGTGGATAGCGTCCTCGATCTCGGCGTCCGTGGCTCCTTCCAGCTTCGCCATCTCGCGATGGAAGAAGACGCAGTAGCGGCACTTCGTCGCGGCCGCCACGCCGATGCCAATCAGCTCGCGGTACTTGTTGGGGACCGCGCCTGGCTCCATCTGCGACACCTTCATGAGCCGCCACTCGAGCTCCAGCGACAAATCGGGCAACGTCTTCAAGAAGCCGGGCACCGAACCCAGCGTCTCCTCGATGTCTTTGTAGACTTCCTGCCTGGTCATTGTTCTCTCCCTTTTCACTACTACCCAACCAACGCCTGAGCATACATCCGGTTCATGCGCTGATCATGAAATCCCGAACGGCCCGCGTGCAGGAAACGTGAAGACGCGATGCGCTCTGTCTGCCGGACGGAATAGGGGCATTCGGAGTCGCTTATGGGGGATTTCGCGGACAGCCCGAGGCAACCCACGGCGCCAAGAATGAGAGAAGGCCCCCATACGGGGAGCTCGACGCCGGGGTTGCCGATTGCGAACCTTCTTCCTCTCTGCGATACGTCGGTGGGCGCCCGTCGCGCTGTTGTGCCAGACGCTTCTGGTCGCCTTCGCGATTGGGCCCGTGTCGTCGCGACCACAGACCGTCGCCCTCGCCTCCGAAGCCGGACCGCTGTGCCTGCAAGCCGACCTTCCGCTATTCTCAGAAGTTCTCGACGCCGCATCGCGAGACTTCGCCGTCGCTCCGACGTCGACGCCGCAACCGACCGCGCGACCTACGCCCTCGATGCCACCCGCGCCACTGCCACCGACGCCTGCACCGCCGGCAGCGACAGCCGAGCGCGCGCCCGTGCAGCGCGCCATCGCACCGCCGACGCCTCTACCTCCATCGCCGGTCGAGCCCACGGCGACGCCTTCCCCACCAGTCCCCGCCGCCGCACCCGTCGACGGCTGCGAGCGGATAATCGCGCTGGTCAACCAGGTGCGCCAGGGGAACGGGCTTGCGCCGCTCGCGTACAACCCGCAGCTCACCGCCGCCGCTCAGCAGTACGCCGAGTTCCTGGCAGCGCACGACGTCTTGAACCACACCGCCGACGGCCGCACCCTTGACGCGCGCGCGGAGGCAGCCGGATACACGACGTGGGTGGCCCTGGGCGAGAACCTCGCCGGCGGCTATGCGACGTTTGAGGAGGCGCTGGACGCCTGGATGGTGAGTCTGGCCCACCGCGACAACGTCCTCAACCCGGGCTTCATGGAGACGGGCGTTGGTTGCGCATGGAATGCGGGCAGCGCCTACGGGGCGTTCTTCGTGCAGGAGTTCGGCACGCGGTCCTGACCCCCGGCCTATTGCGCGACTGCGCCGCCGTCGACAACCATGGTGTGCCCGGTCACGAATGACGCCGCATCGGAGCAGAGCCACAGCACAGCATTTGCCACCTCTTCCGGCGTGCCCATGCGCTTCACAGGTTCCATCTCCGTGAACTGCGCTTCGGTCGCCGGATCGCCGCCGGTAATGCGGTCGATCATCTCCGTTCGGATGACACCCGGACAGACGGCGTTGATGCGGATGCCCTGCGTGGCGTACTCGAGGGCTGCGGTCTTCGTCAGGCCGACGATGCCGTGCTTGCTGGCGACATAGGCCGGGAGCCCGCCGAACCCGACCAGGCCGGCGATAGACGACATATTGACGATGGCACCGCTGCCCTGACTGAGCATCTGGGGAATCTCATGCTTCATGCACAGCCAGATGCCCCTTAGATTGATGCTCAGCACGCGGTCCCAGTTCTCCTCGCTGCAATCGGCCGTCGGAGCGTTCTCGCCTTCGATGCCGGCGTTGTTGAAGGCGCAGTCGACCCGTCCGAATCTCTCGACGGCCGACGCGACGAGCGACTTGACGTCCGCAGTCTTCGATACGTCCGCCGCCACGAAGATTGCATCTCCGCCCGACTCCCGCACGAGGCGCAGTGTCTCTTCGCCGCCGGCGACGTTAACGTCCGACACGACGACCTTCGCGCCGTCCCGCGCAAACGCGAGGGCCGCCGCCCTGCCGATGCCGGCGGCGCCGCCCGTCACGAGCGCAACCCGTCCTTTGAGTTGGTAATCCAAGGCCCCCTCCCTTCGCTACTCACCGCGAGCGCCATCCCGCGACCTTGACCTGTGCTCTACAAGTCTCAGTATAGCCGCCGTCGCGGGGCGTGGTTCTGCCTGTCAGGCAGCGGCCGGCCAGCCGATCGTTCACCTTTCTTCCATGTAGAAGCAGTGCTCAGTCACACGCTCTGCACTTCCGCGCCCTAGTATCATGTGTTGGTCAGCAATAGGCCGTGCACCTCGATGGGCGCGGAAGAGAGAGGTGAAGCGATGGCAGAGCGGAGTTATCCCTATGTCATCATCGGAGCAGGACTGACGGGTGGATCAGCCGTCGCCGGCATACGAGAGATCGACAGGAACGGGCCCATACTGCTCATCGGCGAGGAGAAACATCTCCCCTACGACCGCCCCGACCTAACGAAGAAGCTGTGGTTCGGCAAGAAGACGCTCGACCAGGTATTCGTCCATGACCGCGACTACTACCTGGAAAACGGCGTTGACCTGGCGTTGGGGGACCGCGCGGTGGCCATAGACGACAGGCAGAGGGCAGTCGTCGACGGCAGCGGCGAGACCCATCACTACGAGAAGCTGCTGCTCGCGACGGGCGGCATCCCCCGCTCCCTCCCGGTGCCCGGAAGCGACCTGGAGGGCATCTCCTACTACCGCTATCTCGACGACTATCTGCGCATCCGCGCCGAGGCGGCGGAAGGCAAGTCGGCGCTGGTTGTGGGCGGTGGATTCATCGGTTCCGAGATTGCCGCCGCGCTCAACATGAACGGCGTCAACGTGACGATGGTCTTCCCGACACCCTACATCTGCGACCGCGTCTTCCCGCCTTACCTCGGCCAGGCGATCCAGGAACACTACCGGCAGCGCGGCGTGACGGTCCTCACGGGCGACGCACCGACCGCGTTCGAGAAGAGGAGCGGACGCTTCGTCACGACGACGCGTGAGGGGCGCATCGTCGAGTCGGACATACTCATCGTCGGCGTCGGCATCATGCCGGCGACGCAGCTTGCCCAGGACGCGGGCCTCGAAGTGACGAACGGCATCGTCGTCGATGCCTACCTGAGGACGTCGTCGCCCGATATCTACGCCGCCGGCGACAACGCCTTATTCCCCTATCAGGCGCTGGGACGTCAGATGCGCATCGAGCACTGGGATAACGC